>Ga0209498_1002914_pt1 | contig 10269 bp, 8 predicted proteins | sample WalLakDeSediment_FD_184131 | JGI IMG/M metagenome (GOLD analysis project Ga0209498, IMG submission 184131) | Lake sediment microbial communities from Walker lake, Nevada to study Microbial Dark Matter (Phase II) - Walker Lake 11/02/13 Deep... | ecosystem: Environmental > Aquatic > Freshwater >... | reverse complement strand
AGGTTCTTTTTAACGCCTGAGAAAAAGTAAAAATACAATGAATGAGAAAACAGTTGAATCAAAAATAGAATCCTTGTTTCGAAGACAGGTTCTAAAAGATAAAAAAGTTAAGGCAGCGTTCTTATTGGTTCACTCCGATAAATTAAACATCAACCTTAAAGTGGCAGAGGGAAATACCGGCAATATAAAGGCGCATACAAACCAACCGGTTCATCTGGCAAGTGTAGGTAAATTATTTACAGCAACTATTATCAGTGTTCTTTCTGAAAAAGGAAAGTTGGATTTTGATGACAGTATCCGCAATTATCTCGATGCTGAGTTAATGAATGGTTTACATCTTTACAAAGGAAATAATTATTCGGACCAAATTACCATAAGGCATTTACTAATGCAGACCTCCGGATTAAACGATGTATTTTATCATTTATGGAAAAAAATGATAAAAGATCCGATGTTCAAAACTACTCCCAGAGAAGCGCTCATATGGGGCAAGAAAAACTTAAAGCCCGTTGCTGTTCCGGGAAAGAGACATTTTTATACTGATACCAACTATTATCTTCTCGGTTTGATTGTAGAAAATATAACAGGTAAAAAATTTCACGAAGTAATGCATGAGTTAATCTTTGAACCCCTGGGTATGCAGCATGCTTATATGCATGGTGTTTCAAAACCTAAAATTGAATCCGGGTACCCTGCTGCGTCATTGTTCATAAAAGGAGTGGATGTCACATCTATTGAGGGAATTCACGAGATAGACTATGCCGGGGGCAGTGTTATAGCGCCGCTTGATGATTATTTTTTATTCATGAAGTCTCTGTTAAACAATAAAATTATTAAAAGGGAAACTCTGAATAGAATGAGAGATGATGATGTTAACATGGGGTTTCCAACGGTTGGGTTCAAATATGGATATTCGGTCTGGAAAATGAAGACCATTCCCTTAATCATGCCAGAAAAGTTTAACTGCTGGGGTTGCGTTGGCGTAACAGGTGCTTTCATGTTTTATCATCCATTAACAGAATCATACATTGTTGGAACATTTAATGACTTTTCTTATAGAGGAAAGGCATTAGAATTTATGGCAAGAAAAGTGATCAAGGAGCTTTTGAATTATCAACTAAAAACTGCAGCTTAACTTTAACTAAAATAAAAAGGAGCAACTATATGAAAGCAATTCATCCATATCTGAATTTCCCGGGCAACACAGAAGAAGCATTTAATTTTTATAAAAAGATTTTTGGCGGCGATTTTCCCGGCGGAATTTTTCGTTTTGACGGTACTCCCGGTTCTGAAAACTTGGGCGCTGAAGACAAACAAAAAGTTATGCATATGGGCTTGCCAATGGGACCTAACAATATGATTATGGCTACTGATGCTCTGCCTTCAATGGGATTTAAGGTTAACTTTGGTAACAATGTGTACATTTACATTGATGCGGAAAGTAAAGCCGAGGCTGATAAATTTTTTGCAGAACTTTCGGAAGGCGGGAATATTGAAATGCCGATGGCTGATCAGTTTTGGGGAGAATATTTCGGGTCACTTATAGATAAGTTTGGTGTTCAGTGGATGATTGGCTATTCTGCGCCTAAACAATAATGCCTGGTTGTCATTTCCGCAAAATCAGGAATTTATTTCGAAAGTATTACTCGCTTTAGTGGGTGCCGATCCGTGGGTTATTGAACACGGCTATCGTTACACTCAATAGATGCTGGGCGGGAATGCAGTAATTATACTTCTGTTTATCATTACTGCAATTTTTCGTGGAGCCGGTGCCGCCGCCATAGCAATGCGGATTCTATGGATAGCTAATGGAATTAACATCTTACAGGATCCTCTTTTAACTTTTGGTTACGGACCCTTTACTTAATTAGGAATTGAAGGTGCCGCAGTCGCTACAAATATCGGTAGAGGTATCGGTGTGCTTACGCAAGTCTGGTTTTTATTCAGAGGAGTCAAGCACATGAAGGTTATTCGTTCACAGCTACATTTACACTGGCAAAAAATGAGGGCAATTTTAAAAACTTCGCTTGGCGGCATCGTACAGATTATTGTGGCAATGACTTCATGGATTTTTATTATGAGATTTATTTCCGAATTCGGAAGCCAGGCAGTTGCCGGCGTAACAATCGCAATAAGAATAATGATGTTCTCTATGGTGCCGGCATGAGGAATGTCGAATGAGGTTGCAACGCTAGCTTTCAAGGGTGCCGGGACACAATGACACCGACAAAAATTAATCTTGTTTTCTTCTGGCATATTCAAATCCCTCTTTCATATTTTATGTCGAAAATTTTAGGAATGGATATTTCCGGTGTTTTTTGTGCAATCTTTATTTCTAAAACATCTGCAGGGCTTTTCACTCTGTGGTTTTTTAAGAAGGGTAATTGGAAAAAGTTCGGGTTTAATTATCCGGCAGATTACTATATTTGCTCTGACATCAAATTAAAAATATATTACCAAATGATATGGACATTATAGAAATATTTTCCGGGTTAAACATTTACTTTAGGATTATTATAATACTCGTCGCTGCACTGGTGGGGCATGTGCTGGTTCAGGAAATTAAAAAACTTACGCAGTGGTTGCTAACTTATAAAGTTGGAAAAGAGGAAAAACAAAAAATTGAATTCACAAAAAGATTTCCGCGTGCTGCAAGTCTGCTAACAATTTTTGTAAGTGCCGTTACATTTACAATTTATTTCCTCGCTATTGGATTTATTCTTCAGCAATTTAACGTTTCGTTAACGACTTATCTGGCAAGCGCAACCATTCTTGGTCTCGCCATTGGTTTTGGCTTACAGGGATTTGTACAGGATGTTATTATAGGGTTAACTATGATATTCTCGGATGCTCTCAACCTTGGTGAAGTTGTAGAAATGAGCGGACAGATTGGACGTGTTGACAGCGTCGGATTAAGATTTACAGTGCTCGTTAATATCCTTGGTCAGAAAATTTATATTCCTAACAGAAACATTGTAATCATTAATCGGTATAGACGGGGTGTAATCCGGGCATACGCAGATATTCAAATTCCCGATAACACAGATGAAAAGGAATTTGAAAAAACGGTACAAATCATTTGTTCAGGCATGTACAATCAATACCGGTCTATAATCCTTTCCTTGCCCGAAAATATGGGGGCCTTCGAATCCGGTAAAGAAAGCTGGAAGTATTTTCGGGTGAAGTTCAGAATCTGGCCTGGTCAGAATCATATTGTTGAAACCACATTCAAACAAAGACTGCTTGTAGAATTAAGAAAAATAAATAGTTCTTATTCCGATTGGATGATATCCGTTATTTATAAAGCAGATTGAAAGGAAGAAATAATTTCTTTTGATTGATTAATCTCGATCGAGCACAAAACCATTTTATATAAATTTTGGACCTGACGGTGACACAGAACATCCCGATCATCGTGCATTAAATAATTTTACAACCGAAATTATTCTTCGTGAGGGATGGTATGAAAAATATCTGAATGTCGGATCGAGTATGGTGTTGCCGAAAGAGAAAACTATTTTGAGTCCATTCGTTGTCATAAAAGTCAGTTTACTGAAGAAGAAATGAATGATCAGATTATTGCCGAACTAATTGATAATTCTTTCACATCCTACTTCAGAAAGTTTACAGTCGATACTAATATTCTAAATGATTTATTTGATTAACCCTATAATCCAAAAAGGAAAAACATTATGAATACCCGAAACCGGATTATTAAGTTCTCTAACTTGTTCTTTATAATATTGATTTTATTTTCGACAAAAATTTTTGCACAGGAATATGAAGGTCTTGTTGCCCTTGATGGCTATAAAACAAAGGTTTACTTCAGCCAACGAAATGATGAAAGAGCAAATTTTATTGCGGTAAGAATGGATAATGTTTTAGATTTCTACAATGCGATAATTGATTTTGAACCTGCTGTTACAATGCTGATACTTAATTCGGTAGACTGGCCAAAGTTCACCGACTTTCCTGTATACGGAATGGCTCACTATATGGGCAACAAAACTCTGGTAATTGCTTCAGAGAATAACGATTTCTGGGGTAGCTTTATACCGCCTCTCGACCAACTGCCTGTAGAACTGGCTGATAAAATTAAATCAACCTATGTTGATGAAAATGGAAATTTAACCATGCAGCCCTTCTTTGATCTGCTGGCTATTCACGAGCTTGGACACGCATATCACTTCCAGGCAGAATTAAGAATGCAGCGCAAGTGGATGGGTGAATTGTTCTGTAATATTCTTCTTCACACATATATCGCGGAAAAGGAACCGGAACAATTATCGGCTCTTACAGTTTTTCCACAAATGGTTATTGCAGGAGGAAAGGAAGGATATAAGTACACACATTTAAATGATATTGAAGAGCGTTATGATGAAATTGGTCAACAGCATCCGCAGAACTACGGCTGGTTTCAATGCCGGTGGCACTCTTCTGCTGCTGATATTTATGATGAGGGAGGAACAGATACTTTTATTAAATTATGGCATGCATTATCCAATCAGCATGTGAAGTTAAATGATGAAGAGCTCGCGACGTTTTTATCCGAACAGGTTCACCAAGGGGTTGCTGATGTTTTGCTTAAATGGGATGAATAGTTTATCATTATAAAAAAGGAACTATTATATGAATATTGGAATTCTCGGAACCGGGATGGTTGCACAAACCATAGCACCTAAGCTTGTTGAGCTTGGTCACGTTGTAATGATCGGAACAAGAAATGTTAAGGCAACCTTATCGAACACTTCTCCCAATCAGTATGGAATGCCGCCATTCAGCGAGTGGTATAAAAATCTGAAGGACATTGATATAGGAACATTTCCCGATACCGCTGCTTTTGGTGAAGTGCTGATGAACTGCACTTCTGGTGGTGCCTCGCTTGACGCTCTTAAATCATGCAGTGAAAAAAATCTTAAGGAAAAAATATTGATAGACCTCGCAAATCCCCTGGATTTTTCAAAGGGATTTCCGCCTTCTCTATCAGTATGCAACACGGATTCTCTTGGCGAACAGATACAAAGAGCATTTCCAGAACTGAAAGTTGTAAAAGCATTAAATACTCTAAATGCCTCTTTGATGATTAATCCGTCACTCATTCCGGCCGATCATAACCTTTTTATATGCGGAAATGATGAAGCGGCAAAGGTAACCGTTGTAAATCTTCTTAAAGAATTTAGATGGAAAGAAAAAAATATTATTGATCTGGGAGATATAACTAATGCACGTGCTACAGAGATGTTGTTACCGATTTGGATAAGACTTTACGGAAAATATAAAACACCTTTGTTTAACTTTACTATGACTTTTGGTAAAACTTAGTTCCATAATTGACAGTTGCCGGAATTGGTTTAACTCTTTATTGATTTGCAATATCAATAGTAATATCCAATTGAAAAATAAAACAACACATCTCCCCAGCTGATAGGGTTTTCCGGAAGGTCTTTAATGAAAAGGAAACTTCTCCCGAGTGCAAAATCTGCCGGACCGATTGGTGTGTCTAACGATATTCCAAAACCAATACCATGTTTAAGGTTCTTAAATTTAATCTGTTCCTGAATTTCCCAGACATTTCCCAGATCATACCTTGCCTGAGCATATGTATCAAAGAAAATTGAAAACGGAAGTTTATAGCGATACATTAAGGATGTCAGGAAAATTTGTCTTCCGCGATATTCATCTTCGCTCATTCCAAAAAAAGAGTCTAACCCGCCTAAAGAATACTGTTGCGTAAGTGGAAGTGTTTTGTCTGCAAAACCCATATTTATCCGGGTCGATAAAACACTAACGGAAGACAGTTTTAAAAAATTTCTGTAATCAAAACCAACATTTGTAAAACCTATATCGCCGCCTAAAAATGTTTGTGCCGTTTCATAAAAACCGTTAAAGAAAATTCCGTTTTCGGGATAGGGATATTTATCTTGTGTGTCTATTGTTGCATTTACTTTTAAGCTGACCAATGTGTTTCTTTGCGGAAGAATAGGAGATTCCAAAATACTCTTTGCCCTGTTAAGCTGATACTTGCCCTCGAAAATTAGATTGCCAAATCTTTCAACCTGCGTGCCGATTCCGAATGAGGCGCCTAAAAATATTTGCCTGTATTCTCCTGTCTTTTCTCTTGAAAATCTGGACTTAGATGTCTGCGGTTTGTCTCTATAAGCAGAAATATCTTCAAAATTATAAAAAGCATTCAGTTTATATGTTAAATATGTATCAAAAATTCTGTTCGACCTATGTTCTAATTGAATGCCTCTTTCCTTGGCGCTTGCAAGAAAAATCAGCCCTAATTCGGTGCCGCTGCCAAAAAGATTTTCTTCACGGACATCAACAGAAAGGCGGGCGCGTCTTTCATTATCAACGCTGAAGCCAAGCCTTAAGAGCTGCGATTGTCTTTCAATAACTTTTATAACAAGTATGTTTTTACCGTTTTCTTTTTTCAGAAAAACTTCCGTATCTTCAAAAAGCTTTGTTCCCCGTAAATTTATTAGACCTTGTGAAATTCTGTCTATATTAAAAAAATCTCCTTCTTTTACCGGAAATTCTCTTGTAATTACATTAGTGTTCGTGTAGGTATTCCCTTCGGTAACCACTGCAGAAATAATTCCTTCATCAATATATATTTTTAATATTCCATCTTGTTCATTAAGGTTAATTTCTGATACATTGGCAAGCGAATATCCAATCTGTCGGTATTCTTTAAGCAGTTCTGTTAAGGCATTTAAAAGTTTTGGTGCGCTGTAATGCTTTCCGTAAAACGGTAAAAATATTTCTCCGGTTCGCTTCGAGTTTATTGCCGAGGATCCAATCAGATCTATTCGTTTAATAACCGGGTTTAATTCTTTTATAATTTTAATTTCTGTTATGTTTTCATGCTGCGTAACTATTGCTTTTAAGTCAGCATATTCTCCTGTGGTTATCAACTCATTAATTGCTAATAACAGCTGCCGGTTTGAAACACGTTTTTCTGATAAATATTTATCAAGAATTTCTTTTTCATACAGAGAGAGCTCTCCTGATAAATAAAAGTTTTCAAAAAACACTTCATTCTGTACAATGCCCGATTGATAGAGTGAATCGTATTTTTCTTTTATTGACCTTATATAACCAAGCGCTTCGTTATATCCTGAAAGAATAACTTTCTCAATATTATCAAAGTTTCCCGCGGGCCTGTCATTCAAATCCGGTGTAATTATTATGTCTGCTGAATCAAGCTGCTGGCTGTTTAAATGCTTTATAGGTATGCTTACAATTTGATCGGCAATTACCCAGGGTACAGAAAGTCTATCTTCGTTGTGCAGAGGACTTGTTGTGTTTACTGCTATAATAAAATCTGCGCCCTCTTTTCTTGCTGTGTTTACGGGGATGTTTTCGGCAAGACCGCCATCAACAAGAATTAAAGAGTCCAGCTGAACGGGTGGCAGAAAAAATGTTACGCTTGAACTTGCACGCAGCGCTTTGCTCAGAGTACCGCTCTTTAAAATAACCGGGTCTCCGGTTACAAGATTTGTACATACTGCCCGGAATTTTTTCTTAAGCAAATCAAAATTGTTGTTCGGATGTATTGGTGCATTAAAAGTAATAATGTTCAGATAGTTTGAGAGTTTTTGTCCATCATTAAATGCTGTGGGCAGAACCGGATTAAAGCCGTCCAACCTTAGTGTAAGCACTGCTCTATCTTCCGAAATTTTCTGATCAACAAAAAGCTCTTTTCTGTTTGACTGTCTGGTTATAGTCAGAAGTTCGTTCCAGTCGGTATTAATGGCAATATCATAAAGCGCATTTATATTGTACCCGGAGGCATATAATCCGCCCACTATGCTGCCCATGCTGGTGCCTACAACCAGGTCAGGAAATATGTCGCTTTCTTCCAGCGCTTTAAAAACACCAATTTGCGATAAACCGCGTGCACCACCGCCGCTTAGTGCTATTCCAATAATCGGTTTATTTTTAGGTATTACTTTTTTTAATCCAAAAGGAAGATCTGTTTCAATTAATTCTGGTTTTATCTCAAAAATATATTGCGATAACGTATTCGATAAGAAGATTACGAGTGAGAAAATTATTATGTAAATGATTTTTCTCATAAAGGTATGGTGCTGCGGTTTGAAAAAAAATCAAACCGCACAAATAAAATTATTTTTTCTTTTTTTGCTGTTGTTTTGACTGCTGCTCTGCCTGTTCCATTAATCGCTGCATAAAACCTGTTTTCTTTTTTGGATTAGCAACTGGTACAAGTTCTACATCACCTGTCTTATGATTTATATAATACTGCTGAGCAATTGAAAAAAGATTAAACATAAAATAATACAGATTCAGTCCGGAAGGGAAGGTCATAAAAAGTATAGTAAGCATAACGGGCATAATATAAACCAATGCTGCCTGTTTCGGATCTTTCATTGTCATTTTTTGCTGTATGAATGTAGTTAAGCCCATCAAAATTGCTAATCCGCTTATCTGCTGAATGCCGAATAACGGCAATTTAAATCCAAGATCATAAATAACATCGGGTCGTGAAAGGTCCTGAATCCACCAAAAGAAGGGCTGCTGTCTTAAGTCTATTGCTGCCTGGAACAAACCCCAAAGCGCTATAAATATCGGCATTTGAAGAAGTATTGGAAGGCAGCCGCCAGCAGGATTAACGCCGTACGTTGAATATAGCTTCATTGTTTCTTTGTTCATCTTCTGTGCGTCGTCTTTATACTTCTCTTTTATCTCGGCAATCTTCGGCTGAAGTGACTGCATTTTTTTCATTGAGCGGTAACTGGATTTTGTAAGCGGATATACCACTATTTTTATAATAAGTGCGAATACTATAATTACAATTCCGTAATTTGGTATAAACGCATGAAGGAATTTGAATAGCGGTAATAGTATAAACTCGGCTATCGGGCGAACTATAAACTTCAATCCAAAAAAGCCGCCGAAATTTATTATGGACCTTAAAGATTTGTCCACTTCGGAGAGGATGTCGTAATCAATTGGACCAATGAAAATTGTAAAGGAATGTGTTTCGTCAAGGGTATTTTTAAAAGGAATAATTAACCTTGAATTATAAAACTCTCTTACTCCGTCGTTGGGATATAGTTCTCTTGTACCTTCGACATAAGCCCCCTCAATATTGCTTTTGTTTTCCGGTTTTATAATAACAGCAAAATATTTGTTTCTGACGGCAACCCAATCTACACGTCCGCGGAACTCTTTAACTACTTTTTCTCCCGGTGAAGATGCGTCAATATCAACAGCTTCATCTCCATAATAAACAATGGCATCGCTGAAAGTTGATTCGTCAACTGAGTTTTCTTCAACAAATCTAATTCCATTATTCCACACAAGGTCAAAGCTGTTATTGCTTATAAGGTAGTTAAAGCCCTTAAATCTAACATCGCTTTTAATAATATATTTGTCGCCGTAAAAAAGATAAGACTTGGTTAATGAGCGGTTATCGTCAATACTAAATGTGAAATCTATTCTTATAGAATCCGTACCCGAAACAAGATGTTTATGTTTTCTCTGCTCATATTTAAAAGAAAGCCTGCCTGTATTTACCGCCTTGCCTTCTGAAGACACAAAAGCCACGTCATAACTGCCGCCCAGAGAATAATGAATAAGCTGAACAAGATATTTTGTTTGTGCTGGACCATTGCCTTCGCCCGCAGAATACCAGTTGTTGAACTTCTTAAGAAAAACTTTATTAAAGTTTCCTCCAGTTGTTGAAAATTCAAATATTGCCACATCGTTTTCAACTCTTATAATTTCTTCTGGTTTATCCTTAATGGCAAATAATGTTTGATCTGCCTCCTGCAAAATAATTTCGTCCTGTTTTGTTAAGGAACCACTATCAACTAACTTTTCTTCCTGTTCTTTTGCAACATCTGTAGTATCCTGCGTTTGCTGTGGGGGTGGAACCTGTGACGGATCCGGTGCCGTTATATAAAGCCAAATTAATAGTATTGCGCCTATAAGTATAAATGCTAGTGTGGTCTGTTTATCCATTACAATGCCTTAAAAAGTTGCTGCTTTAAGAAAAGTATTATCTCCGGAGCGAGGGGTTTATTTTTATATCCGAGTGAGGCGGATGGATTATATCTCATTCTTTATTCTATATATAATATCAAGTACAGGAGATAATATTTCCTGAAAACTTATTTTTTTATTTTTTTTTTCATTCAGAAAATTTGGAGAAAAAACTATTCTAAGTAACAGGTTTTCTTTCTTACATTTTGCATCTAATGATCCTTTATTCAGCCTGTAAGATTCTTTTATCAATCT
>Ga0209498_1002911_pt1 | contig 10271 bp, 5 predicted proteins | sample WalLakDeSediment_FD_184131 | JGI IMG/M metagenome (GOLD analysis project Ga0209498, IMG submission 184131) | Lake sediment microbial communities from Walker lake, Nevada to study Microbial Dark Matter (Phase II) - Walker Lake 11/02/13 Deep... | ecosystem: Environmental > Aquatic > Freshwater >... | reverse complement strand
TCGCTTACCTTCCCCAATAATAGCAGTCATCATCGGCCTCATCTCGGTCTCATACACTTCATCCAAGTACTGACCGACAACTGAATCAGTGCTGAACTTGTCCAGAAGCTCGGTTTGCATATCCTGTTTAGTAGCCATTTTGAGGGAGAGCATGGCCTGCATCTTCAGAGGAAAGGGTAGGTCACTCTCTAAAGCAGCCCATTGCTTGTTCAGCATTTCCCCTGTTAAATGCTTGACCACTTCCTTGAGCAGCCCGTCACGAGTGCCGAAGTTGTTGTAAATCGTGGTGGGCGAGACGCCGGCCTCCCCTGCAATGTCCTCCAGGCTAACCTTGTTCACATTGTGCGTCTCTCGCCACAGGCGAACGGCAGCAGTTATGATGCGCTCTCTCTTCATTTCTCGCTTCGTCATTTGTAGTGATACCAGTATATTGCTACAATCTCTACATGTCAAGATGTTGTTTACAAAGGCGGCCAACGAAATGCCTATACTGGACAAGAGAAAGAACTACTGACGAGCGCTCCTATAGAGACAAGGTAACATTTCTCGGGAATGTTCAGTTCATAACTCCAGAGCTAGTATGAACGCGCTACCATGACACTCCTTCCTGTCAACTGATGTGGTGTATACTGTTGCTTTGGAAACCATGAATCAAGACCTGATCGCTCCCTGCGGTATGAACTGCGGATTATGCGTCAGCTACCTGGCGATGAAGCGCGACCTCAACAAGAAGGGATTCGGGAGGAAGTACTGTGCTGGGTGCCTGCCGCGTGGCGAGAACTGCACCTTTATGTCAACACACTGCCAAAGACTGGCGAAAGGACTTGTGCGGTTCTGCTACGAGTGCGACGATTTCCCCTGCCGCCGGTTAGAGGCCCTCGACAAGCGCTACCGAACGAAATATCACATGAGCATGATAGACAACCTCGGTTTCATAAGGGCGCACGGCATGAAATCCTTCTTGGAGAAGGAAGCATCAAAGTGGCGCTGCCCCGAATGCGCTGGGGTGATATGCTGTCACAACGGGCTATGTCTTAGTTGCAGTCTTGATAAGCTACGCCAGAACAAGAAATACCGATGGGGGGAGGGATGATAAAGAAAACCTGGCAGGAGAAACTGGAGGATAAGGCTTCCCTACCAAAGGTACTCAAGTTGGAGAAGGGATTCCCCTGTTACAATGCCGTACACAAGATGGGCGCAGCAGTTGGTGATGATGTTGTGTTGGTGAATCCATCGGAGGTAGTGCAAGTCATGAAGCATGTGCCGAAGGGTAAGCTTATCACCATCATTGAGATATGCAAGAAGATAGCAGAGCGGCATAGTGTGAAAGGCTGCTGCTCGTTGACCACCGGGATCTTCATAATGACGGCGGCCAATGCAGTGGATGAGGCAAGCATGGAGGGCAAGTCATTCGATATACCATACTGGCGGACGCTCAAATCGGGCGGTTTTCTGAATGAGAAATACCCCGGCGGACAGGACGCTCACAAGACGTTGCTGGAGCGGGAGGGCTTCCGCATCGTCGCCCGTGGCAAGAAGTACCGAGTTGTCGATTATGAGAAATACCTGATGAACCTGACCTGAGAGCGGTGTCAGCCCAGAGTACCGCACATTCTGCATAGCAGACTGGGGTGCTTGCACGTTCACTCATTAAGTGAGATTCTGTCTCTCTATTGACCGATGCCCCTCGAAGAGCGAAGCTCGTACAGAGACTCACATAGCGGCTTGGTTTCCACATGCTGTGATATGATGAACCCGGCCTGGGCACAGGTATATGAAGGTCATGAACAAGGCGAAAGTCGTCGTGATGAGATGCGAGACATATGCAGATGATGAAGTGCTGAAAGCTATCCAAGCGGGGTTTGACCTTTTGGGCGGGGTTTCGGCGTTCGCAAGACCTGGCGAGAGCATAGTGATGAAACCCAATGTTCTGATCGGTACGGATGCGGACAGTTGCGTGACTACGCATCCGGCGGTGTTCAGGGCTGTGGGCGAACTGCTGAAAGCTACGGGGGCCGTCATATCCTACGGTGACTCCCCGGGTTTCGGCAAGGCAGAGCCGAACCTGAAGAAGTCCGGCCTCAAAGAAGCCGGTGACAGCATGGGCTTTGTTCTGGCTGATTTCGATTCCGGCAGGCCGGTCAGTCACAAGGATGCCCTGTTGGTGAAGAAGTTCGATATAGCAAACGGCGTCCTGGACTGCGATGGCCTGGTAAGCCTGCCCAAGCTCAAGACGCACGGACTTGTTCGGTACACCGGCGCAGTGAAAAACCAGTTCGGCTGCGTACCCGGCCTTCTTAAAGCCCAGTACCACGCCAAGCTGCCGGACCCTTACGATTTCGCGACTATGCTCGTTGATCTTAACATGCTGATCAAGCCCCGCCTCTACGTTATGGACGGCATAATGGCTATGGAGGGCAACGGACCCCGTAGCGGCAGACCCCGGCAACTGGGTGTCTTGCTGCTGTCCACTGATCCGATAGCGTTGGATGCGACGGCCTGTCGGATCATCTGCCTTGATCCCGAAGTCGTGCCGACATCCAGGGCCGGCGAGAAGGCCGGGTTGGGAACGTATCATGCCGACGGCATCGAAGTCATAGGTGAAGCTATCGAGACCGTCCTCGATGCGGACTTTGAGGTGAACCGGACGCCGCCCATGTCCAGGTCTGCCGGCCGATTCAGGACCTTCCTCAAGAACAGGATAACCGACAGGCCGGTTATCGACCGGTCGAAATGCACCTCCTGCGGTACTTGCGTCGAGATGTGTCCTGTTCGACCACAAGCAGTTGATTGGCATAGAGGGGACAGATCCAAACCGCCCGGGTACAGCTATGGCCGCTGCATACGCTGCTACTGCTGTCAGGAAACCTGCCCGGAGGGGGCGATCTTCATAGGTAGCCCGTTACTGGCAAGGGTCTCCCGCAGGATCTGAACTTATCCATGGTGAAACACAACTCTGGCTTGGTGATCAGATAGCTCGCTGATTGCCGGGTAACAAGATAGCGAAACGTGCAATCCGCTGCGTCTCTTCCCGTCAGCCCTCGCATACCTCGGCGCTACCAGCTTCAGATACTTCCGTCTCTCGTCTACACTCATTCTTTCATCGCTCGGCATGGTTCTCCTCAGTAACATTGTTATCTGGGTGAACCATACCACCTTCGGTAACATTCGAGATGAGTGAAAGCGAGCCCTAGAAATGGGTAGGTTTAGAGGTTATAATATGTGCATCGAAGGGTGTGTTATTGGGGTTTAGGGGAAGACTTCAGCCAAAGGAGGCGCCTATGTTTGACACTCTAAGGGCGATCATTTCAAAGACAGATGCGGATTACGCCGATATTCGGTACGAAATACTCCGAGAGGCAAGGATTGTCCTCAACGGTGCCGAATTGGGGGAGATCAGCTCGAATACGACCGATGGATACGTATTGCGCGTACTCAAGAACGGCGGCTTGTCCACCATAGCCTTCACGAAGCAGACGGATGCCGAAAGAGCGATTAAGAGCGCCCTGGAAAATGCCCTGCTCCTGTCACGGAACACAAAGAAGCCCGTCGTGTTCGCCCCAACCGAGGTAATCAGAGGCGCCTTCTTGCCACCCTTGAAAGAGGACCCGCGGAGGATTTCAATCGCAGAGAAGCTGGAGTTAACCCGGCGTTACAACGACATCCCCCTGAAGCAGGAAGGGATCAGTATGACTAACCTGCAATACAAGGAGGTCGCACGAGATAAGTGCTTCGCCAGTACCGAGGGAAGTGAAGTCAGAGAGGAGCTGATTACCACAACTATTAATGGGCTGATCACAAGCAAGGACGGGAATCTCATCCAGAACGTGAGGGTAGGGGCTGGAGGAAGCAGTGGATTTGCCATCCTTAGAAACCGTGATGAGGTGTTTGAGAGGAAAACAGGAATCGCCCTCGACCTTCTCCGGGCAAAGCCGATAGACGCCGGGGTATACGATGCAATACTCAATCCCAATATGGCCGGAGTCTTTACGCACGAGGCGTTCGGACACTTCTCTGAGGCCGACCTTATCGAAGACAACCCCACGATGAGAGAGAAGATGAGAATTGGAGCGAAGCTGGGGAACGAGGTACTCAACATCATTGATGATCCAACAATGCCCGGCCAATTGGGTTTCTATAAGTATGATGACGAAGGGGTAACGGCCAGACCGGTTCAATTGCTGAGAGACGGGATTCTGGTGGGGCGCCTGCACTCGAGAAGGACTGCCGCAGCCTTTGGAGAGCCTTTGAATGGCCACTCGATTGCCGAAGATTACCGTTTCGCTCCCATCATAAGGATGGGGAACATCTTTATCCAGCCGGGAACCAACAGCTTTGAGCAGCTTAGTGAGGAACTCGACGATGGGCTATATATCCTCGACAGCAAGGGAGGGCAGACCAGCGGGGAGAGCTTCACCTTCGGCGCTCAGTATGCCTATAGGGTCAAGAACGGCAGACTGGGGGAGATGGTTCGTGACATCAACATCTCTGGGAATCTGTACCGGACGATGCAAAACATCACCGCCATAGGAAATGACCTGACGCTGAGTGAAATTGGCGGGTGTGGTAAAGGGCAACTCAACATTCGTTCCTGCCATGGCGGGCCACATATACTGGTAAGAAACGTTGTCATTGGAGGTGCGTGATGGAAGCACTGCTTGAAATTGCCAGGAAGGTCAGTGATCAAGTGGAGGTCTACTCGCTGGAGCAGACGATCGATTCCGTTTCGTTCGAGGATGCGATGCTCAAGGATATCGATAGCAAGCTGCAATCGGGGACTTCCTTAAGAATAATAAAGGATGGGAAGCTCGGATTCGCATTTACCAGAAACCTGATCAGTGGCGAGGAATTCCTGCGAAACGCGCTCGATTCTCTGAGCGTTGAGGTGGGCTTTGACCTCCCCGTCACGCAGGATCCGGCCCAACTGGATACCTATGACTCGGCTATCGAGACTCTCACCAATACCGATATCGTGGATGAGTGCAACAGGATCTGTGAAATGCTCGGTCCCAGAAGGAGTGGGCAGATCAACATAGAGGCCGGACGTGTGACATCAAGGGTGCGGCTCATGAACAGCAATGGAACCGACCTTTCATCGAGGTCGTCTCAATACTACTGCTACACCGCGATCATGTATCCCGGCTCCTATTCCTCGATAGGTCGAGTGGTGGCTTCGAAGCATTTTGAGAGAACGCCTGACGAACACCTGAACTTCATTGTCAACACCTACAATAAGTCGCTGAAAGAAGCGAGTCCCCGCGGAGGGAAAATGAAGGTGCTCTTCTTGCCGGGTACCATCTATAGCCTGATGTGGAGGCTTGCGAGCGCCACGAACGGGAAGAGTGTCTACGAAGGCACATCGCCGGTCTCGGACAAGCTGGGGGATGAGATGTTCGACCGTCAACTGACCGTATATAACGACCCCCTCAATGATCAATTCCCCGGCGCCCGCAGCTTTGATGACGAGGGTACGCCCTGTCGCTACTTTCCAATAGTTGAAAACGGCGTCCTGAAGAATTTCTATTATGATCTTCATTATGCCGACAAGCTGAACGCAAGTCCCACCGGGCATGGATTCAGGAGCGCTATGTGGGGCGGCGATTCGATCGCCATAAAACCCACGCCGTCTCTGGATCACGGCTTCATAAAGCCCGGCGACAAGTCTCTTTCAGAGCTCATAGGGTCGATCGATCGCGGCATCATCATCGCCGGTGTGCTTGGAGCCCACAGTGGCAACATCCCCAATGGTGATTTTTCCATGGGCCTCAGCCCAGGACTATATGTGGAAAAGGGAGAGATAGTGGGTAATGTAAAGGACGCCATGGTAGCTGGTAACATCTATGAGGTGATGAGAAATGTGCTGGCGATCGAAGATACCATCTATCCGACAATGATGGGAACCTTCCCGGCGATATTATTCGACAGTGTGAGTGTGGCAACTAAATCATAGGCGGTAAGCTTTCAGGTTGTGGAATGCAAGGGATTATCCAATCGCCTGGATTGTTCGGCTCGGCCAACAATAACTTGAAATGTTGAGCGGGCTGTAGAACTCTCTGGTTGGGGCGTCGCCGTGGTCCCTCCACCCGGGCCCGGAGGTGATCAGAAGTCGGCTCAGATGATTCTAGGAGAGAGTCTTAGACTTGGTTCTTGCCCGTGAAATCTTCTCCGAGTGTTATTTCAGCCCGGGGTCGCAGAGGTCACGCGGTCGTAGCTGTTCACCAACTCTCCATCGTGCAGTTCGGCCCTCCGGTCCTATGGTTCCCCGGATTGCCGAACAGCACCGCGATACTGGCTGGTGTTAGAGCCTGTATACTTGGCCAGCGCATGTGAACAGAAGCTGGAGCTTGACCTGTGAAGGGTCGATCTGCAGCATGCGGGAAAGGGCTTTTCGGTAGAGCGAGAGTTGGGGACGGTAGTATTCGGCGATATCTGCCAGTTCGGCATCGTTTGCTATTTCGTTGCTCTTGAAGTCGAGTATCGATGCCTGCAATGGCCTGCCATCCGTACCGCGTACTATGGCGACCCGGTCGAAGACACCCGTTATCCACTGGTCTTCAAGCACAATTTCGAAGTGCTTCTCACGCCATAGCGACACATCTGCTTCGGGTCTGGACAGCACCTGCCTGACCTCGTCCGAAGCCATGGCCTGCCGGAACTGCTCCACCGCCCTCTGTCTCGTGTCCTGAGGAGCAGACGACGCCTGCTGCCACTCCCTGATCAACTCCTCAATATCGGTCTCGTCAACCCAAGACACTTTCTCGAAGAGCTCGTGGATGGCTTTGCCCAATTCCATGCTGTCATGAGTTACATGACTGAACAGCAGGTCAGCCCTGACCTCTCTGCCCTCGAGCATCGACGGCGATACGCCCAGAAGCCTCCGTCTCAGCGACGGATGCCTGCCGTACTCCTTCGACAGTTCAGGCTTGTGAGCGGCTTGGGCAGGTTGTGCCTTCGATGGCGTCTTCAAGTACCAGTCACGCTCTCCCGTCTCGTAGAGACAGGTGAACTGCTCGCCAGCTAGCTCTATGACCGGACCACCCGTCGGCCTGGGGTCTCCCGCCAGACGGGTCTTCAGCAGGGCCGCGGCAGATAACATCTGTGACGTCCTGCCGGGAAAGCCGGTGACCATGTACATGGCCTGCCTGGCCCTGGTGAGCGCGACATAGAGCAGGCACAGCTCGTCGAAGCACGCGATCTCATCGTACATCTGCAGCTGCTCCGCCAGCGCCGGGTCGCTCCGGGCGATGGTCCTGGGCGGAGTCTTCAGCGTCCACAGGGGCCGGTCGGTCCCGGCGTCGCGGGCAACCAGGAACTCCGGCTTGCCGGCCTTAGCGATGCTGTCCGACTGCAGGTCGGGGAGAATGACGATGTCGAATCCCAGCCCCTTGGACTGGTGGATCGTCATAACGCGGACAGCGTTCTGTGCGGCTAGCTCGTGCAGCTGATAGCCGTCGATGAAGCGGAGGAAGTCGTTGGAGCCTGATCCTCCGGACCTGTCGAATTCACCTGCGGCGTCTATCAGGTCCTGCAACCGCTTGCTGCCGAAGTCATCGAGCCGCTCGGTCCCGTTCAGGCGTGCGCCCCAGGCGCGTATGAAGGCCTGGAAGCCGTGTGTCTGTATGTCCCCCAGCAAGACCAGAGGCAGGTGCTCTCTTCCCAGCCTGTGTTTCACGAGATACCCGTTCAGGGGGCTCATCTGCAGGTGACGCCAGGCAAAGGTACTCCCCGGGTGTGCGGCAAACTGGACGAGCGACAGCAGGACCGATACGACGGGGTTGTCCTTGATCGCCGCCCTGCCCTCGTGGATGATGGGCATTCCGGGACATTCGGCGCGAAGATGATCGACGATATTCTTGCCGGTCTTGTTATCGCGCACCAGGATCGCCACAGAGAGCCCGCGGTCGAGCGGCCTGATCTCGTTGAGCAGGCCGGCCACCAGGTGATATCTGTCCTCCTTCGTGGGCTTAGTCTCGCCGCCGTCACAGGGCGGCTCCAGCAGTGCGACGTAGCCGTGTTCGGGTACGACACCTTCTTGGCACTTATGCTCCTGCCAGATCTTCTGCCATTCAGCGACGGCCTGAGCGGGGAGTCGGTCGCCCGGGAGGTCGCCGAACACGCGGTTGACCGTATCGATGACGGGCTGACAGGAGCGGAAGGACACGCTCAGGGGAATCTGCTCTATTCGCCCTTCATACTGCTCGAGTATCTTCCCGAAGAGACGGGCGTTGCCGCCTCTCCAGCCGTATATGGCCTGCTTGACATCTCCGACGTAGAAGAAGCTGCGGCCTCCGCTGCCGTCCTGCAGTATCTCGTCGGCCAGATTTCGCAGCACCTCCCATTGCAGGTCGCTGGTGTCCTGAAACTCGTCCAGCAGCCAGTGGTCGAGCTTGCAGTCGAGTCGATAGTCTATGTAGAGCCGGGACTCCCTGTCGGGCAGGCGGCTGAGGATGCTGCCGGAGCTGTACCTGTTGGCTGAAGTGAGCAGGTACTGGGCGTCGGTGAATGTGAGCTTCCCGCGGCGGCGGACGAGGTTGTCGTAGAACTCCTCGTACTGGTTGAGCACCTGGTAGATCCCCCGGGTTCTCTTCAGCGTGGCGCGGAGTTCTGTGCCGACTGCATGTCTTAGCAGTGTGGAGAGCGCGCGGCACTGTCCGGCACTGAGAGCATACTCCTTTCTGCTGTAGGACAGCGTCATGTCGCCACCGTCCAGCCGTTGCAGGCCGTCTGCCAGCGACTGGAAGACGGGTTTTCCGCACAAGCCCTCGTCCCAGCGTGAGGATTCGCCGTAGCTGCCGCAGAAGTCGACGATGGCGGCCAGGTTCTTCAGAAGCCCGTCAGAGAACCCGCAGCCCACGAGGGATGCCTGGAGCTGCGTGGCAGCCTGTGCGGCATCTCCTGCGGTCTTCAGCCAGGGTGAGCCCCGGGGCCAGATCGTTTCCTCTTGTCCCCACGTGTGTGGCTCGGGCATCAAGCGGTACAGGTCGTCGCAACCGGTGATGAAGGCGTCAAGGCTCTGCTCGAGGCCCTTTTGCTCCTGTCCGAACGTTGCCTGCTTGAACGCCTCCAGGAATGCTTGCTGTGCCTGGCTGCTGATGTAGCGGTGGTTGAAGATGAGGTCGAGAACCGCCCGGCTGGCAGCTCTGGCTTCCGCGCTGTCATTGTCCATGATCTCGAACGCCGAAGGGATCCCGAGTTCCATGGGAAAGGACCTGAGTATGCTTACGGTGAAGCTGTCCAGCGTGCTGATGTGCAGGCTGTGGATGCTGATGAGAAGGTCTCGCAGCAGTCGCATGAAGTCCTGCTGCTGGAATTCGGGTCTTCCGATGAGCTCCGCGGTCCTGCCGGCCTGTTCCGGTGAACTGGAGGCATCGCACAGGTACTTGACGACGGAGTCGAATATCTCACCCGCTGCCTTTCGCGAGAAGGTGAGCGCTATGATCCGGTCAGGGTGAACGCCGGTGGCCATGAGCCCTATGTAGCGGTGGGCAAGTTGGAAGGTCTTGCCCGAACCGGCGGAGGCGGAGATGGCTACATGCCCGATGCCGCTTCTCGTCACTGCGTCTCTCCCCTCATGAACGCCTCGAAGGCCGGCACATCGACGCAGTCGGCGACGGGTCCCGGAAACAGGGCTTCGAAGTCGTCGTACTGAACGCTCTGCACCGGCGGCCAGAACCTTCGGTTGCGGATATCTTCGATGATGTGTTCGGCGCACGCTCTGGCGGATTCTGCCAGGTGTTCATCCAGGTCCTCCCAGAGGGCTACTCCGGTGGCGTCCGTGGCCCCGGGAAGATTGAAGTAGCCGAGTTCGACGTTGTTGCCTCTGTACTCCTCGCCCGGGAGCAGCATTCTGTAGAGCGGCAATTGGAGGTCGGTCCAACGCTTACGCTTGCCGTTCACCTCGACCAGCATGTAGTCGGCCACCTCGTCGTCGGGGGAACCGAGGTGTGCTTCCTCAGGCTTCTGTGGTCTGTCCGAGGTCTTGTAGTCGAGAATGCGTAGCCGCCCTGTCTCCATGTGCCTGTCGATGCGGTCGATTCTGCCTCCGATGTGCATGCCGGCAAGCTCGGCCTCGGCTCTGACCTCCGAGTCGACAATCTGCCAGCCGTCCTTGACGAGGCCTGCCTGTACCCGGGCTGCCGCCCGGAGCCGCTGCCTTGCCGCATCCAGCTGGATCCTTATCTGCAGCGGCAGCGGATGGCCGAAGCGCTCTGCTGCCCAACTCTCAGCTTGAGAGCAGAGGAAATCGCTTATCTTGAGAGTGTCGTCACACC
>Ga0209498_1002910_pt1 | contig 10276 bp, 4 predicted proteins | sample WalLakDeSediment_FD_184131 | JGI IMG/M metagenome (GOLD analysis project Ga0209498, IMG submission 184131) | Lake sediment microbial communities from Walker lake, Nevada to study Microbial Dark Matter (Phase II) - Walker Lake 11/02/13 Deep... | ecosystem: Environmental > Aquatic > Freshwater >... | reverse complement strand
CATCGACAAGACGGCGGCCATGGGACTGGACACCCTGGAAGCCTATCCTGGACAATCCCTGAGCCCGGAAGAACCCAACGTAAAATTCGGGCCGGACATGCCCGTGGAATACCGGGCCAAGGTCAAGGAAAAATTGGATCAATCCGGGGTAAAACTGCGCGTCTTCGGGGTACAGGGACTTCCCAACATGGAATCCGTTTCGCGCTCCATCTTCGAGTTCGCCAAGGATATGGGCATCCAAACCATCACTTCTGAACCCAATCCGGAGGCTTTGGATCTCATAGAGAAATTGTGCGAGGAATACAAGATCCGCGTGGCCATACACAACCACCCCAAGCCCAGCAGATACTGGGATCCCCAAACCGTCCTGGATGTCTGCGAGGGTCGAAGCCATTGGATCGGCGCGTGCGCTGACACCGGACACTGGAAGCGCTCCGGACTGGATCCCGTGGAATGCCTGAACAAGCTGGAGGGCCGCATCGTCAGCCTGCACTTCAAGGATATCGCTCAAGGCCATGACGTGGTTTGGGGCACAGGGGACTGTCGAGCCCGGGAGATGTTGGAGGAACTCGATCGCCAGGACTTCAAGGGCGTTTTCTCCATAGAATACGAGTACAACTGGGAAAATTCGGTCCCGGAAATCGAGCAATGTATCGTTTTTTTTCGGGATGTCGCCAGGGAACTGGGCCGCATTCCCGCTCCGTAATCCTGGAAAAACCCATGTAAATCAGGCAAGGAGTTTCCTTTGAACCTGATCTTCAGTTGCAGGGTGGACAATGATGTGTATGGCGCCCTATCCCGAAAACGATGGCGATGTGGCCGCTTTGATCATGGAGACGCAGCCATCACCAACGCGCCTCCCGGAACCGGCGTACTCATCCTGGCCGACAGCTACCCCAATAAAAAGACCGATGTTGGACCGGCCATGTGGGAGGTGGCTCGACAGAAAAAACTGCGCCTCTTCATCGAGTACCCAAACGCCATGCCCGAGGGAAGAACGGACCGTCCCAAGAAGCTGCATTGGGAACGCGCGGTGGTCACCTCCTCCTTCTTCGGAAAAAGCCTCCCTGAGGGATCCCTTCTGACCCTGAACGAAGGGTATGTCCTTCCGATCACCGGGGTCTCGCCTCTTCTGGCCGCGGCCAGGGTTGCCGGATTCGACAAGCTTCACTTCGGGCTGCCCCACACGGTCTTCCCCTTGCTCTATAAACACCCCTGGGAGAATGTGCTCATCGCTTCCAGCAAATTGAGTCATTGCATCACCGGACGCTACGCCCCCCAAAGCGCGTGGCAAACGGTCTGGACCGCCATCCTGAGATGGGCCCAGAATGAGGCGTTGCCTGGGGAACTGGACTGGCCCTGGTCAGTAAGGTCCAGCTATGGGAAGGACGAACGGCTTCCCAGAAAGGCGGAATACCAGGCCTTGAAGCGGGGACTGCAGTGGTTCGAGGAATCCCGGCTGGTGGTGGACAAATCCTGGGACAAGCAGGCAGAGAGGCGAAGGACCGACGATCAGGACGGTGTGGGGCCCATGCCCGGCAAACATTGGAAGACCGGCACAGGCGCCCTGGGCATCCTGGAAGGCTTCAGTTCCAGGATCGCCATGGATGGAACGCAGTCGGTCCGCTATCACCGCAGGAGCGACTGCATCGCCGAATCGGCCATGGCCTTCGCGTTCCAGTCGGATGTGTATGGCAGCACCTATAGCGCTTCGGTGGCAGACGAACTCCTGGACTACCTCTTCTTCAAATCCCCCATGTCCCAGGGCCCCCGAGCCAAACCGAAACATCCCTCGTACGGGCTGTTGGGATGGTCTGCCTCCCCGGCATCCGAAGGAATCTATTATGGAGATGACAACGCGAGGGCCATGCTGGGCACCATGGCCACGGCTGTTTTGCTGCGAAAAGGGAAATGGAACGAGCCCTTGCTGCGATGCCTGCTGGCCAATCTCAGGACCACCGGATCCCAGGGCTTTCGCCATCATTCCCTCAAGGAGGCATCTTTGTCCCAGAAGGGATGGGAAGGTTATGAACGCGAGGCTTTCGTCGACCTGTGGCCTCACTATGGCGCCTACTTGTGGGCCTGCTTCCTGAGAGCGTACGCTTTGACAGGCTACGAACCCTTTCTCCAGAAGACCCGCAAAGCGATCACGCTCATGATGGAGAATTATCCACAGGGATGGTCCTGGACCAACGGATTTCAACAGGAACGGGCGCGAATGCTCTTGCCGCTTTCCTGGCTCTTGCGCCTGGAGGAGACTCCCACGCACAGGAAATGGCTTCAAACCCTTCTCATGGATCTGTTGAAGGGACAAGCGGACTGCGGGGCCATTCGGGAAGAACTGGGACAGGAAGGCAAGGGCAGTTATGGACCTCCCAACTCGAACGAAACCTACGGCGAGAGCGAGGCCACATTGCTCCACGAGAACGGGGATCCTGTCTGCGATCTTCTGTACACCACGAATTTCGCGTTCCTTGGCTTGCACGAAGCCGCCCGAGTCTTGAAGGAACCCTCGTATCAGGAGGCGGAGGATCGCCTGGCCCACTTTCTGTGCAGGATCCAGATTCGATCCCTGACACACCAGGAACTGGACAGCGGCTGGTTTCGGGCCTTTGACTTCGAGCGATGGGAACATTGGGGAAGCAACGCGGACGTGGGTTGGGGCGCCTGGTGTATCCAGACCGGATGGAGTCAGTCCTGGATTTGCGCGGTGCTCGCCCTGCGCCATCTGAACACATCCCTTTGGGAACTCACGGAGACGCTGGCCCTCAAGGATCCCTTGGATTCGACCCTGGCCGTGATGACTCCATGAAAAAGCTGTTCCGCCAGGTCCTGTCGCTGATGCACATTCTGGCTTGGAATACGGGATATGTCCACGCGAGAACAGCACAAGAACCATGCGTTCATCCAAGATTGCAGGGAAAAAAGATCCTGCTCGTCCGACGCTCCACGACACATATGGGACTGCCGCAGAACTGGCAAAGCAATTCCTGTCTTCCCACCACCGGATATCATAACGACCTATGCATGCTTTCCATGGACGATCCCAAAGAGCCCCTGACCACCGTGTTCCGTCCCTCGGGTTCTCGCTTTCTGGGTGACGTGGATCTACATTTTCATGGGGACAAGGTGCTTTTCTCCATGCCCAACGACAAGGGACGCTGGCAGGTATTCGAGATGAACCTGAGAGAGGCCATCCCACGAGAGCTTCCCCTGATTCAGGAGCCAGATGTGGACAACTATGACGCCTGTTACCTGCCAAATGATGACATTCTCTTCTGTTCCACCGCCACGTTCGTGGGCGTGCCCTGCGTTCAAGGATCTTCCCATGTGGCCAACCTGTATCGATGGTCCAGGGATTCAGGAGAAATACGCAGACTCACCTTTGAACAGGATCATGACTGGTGTCCCACGCTCATGAACGACGGAAGGATTCTGTATTTGAGATGGGAATACACGGATATTCCTCATTTCGTTTCCCGCATTCTCTTCACCATGAATCCTGACGGAACCAACCAGATGGCCTTGTACGGCAGCAATTCCTATTGGCCCAATGCCGTCTTCTACGCCAAAGCCATCCCCAACCACCCCAGCCAGTTCATCGGCGTGGTGGGGGGACACCACGACGTGCCACGCATGGGCGAGCTGGTCCTGTTCGACGCGGCATTGGGGCGGCACGAAACGTCCGGCGTCGTGCAGCGAATCCCTGGCAAGGGCCAAAAGGTTCTTCCCCTCATCCTGGATGGGTTGGTTCAGGAAAGCTGGCCCAAGTTTCTGCATCCCTTTCCCCTGGACGGGACGAGTTTCCTGGTCTCAGCCCAACCGAACGCTTCCTCTCCTTGGGGATTGTATCTGGTGGACTGTTCCGATCGTTTTCTCTGTCTGAGGGAGGAACCGGGCCACGCGCTCCTGGAACCGATCCTGCTGGAACGACGGGATCCCCCCCCCATCATCCCTCCCCGAATCCGGCCCGCAGAGACCGAGGGCACGGTTCTCCTGGTGAATGTGTACCAAGGCCCCGGTCTGCTGGGCGTGCCTCGCGGCGTGGTCAAGAACCTGAGGTTGTTGACCTATCATTTCGCGTATCGCGGGATGGGGGGACAGGTCAACCGGGTGGGATTGGACGGTCCCTGGGACATCAAACGCGTCCTGGGCACGGTCCCGGTGGAACCAGACGGTTCGGCCTTATTTCGAGTCCCGGCCAACACCCCGATCTCGGTTCAACCCTTGGACAAGGAAGGCAAGGCCATTCAACTGATGAGAAGCTGGTTCACGGTCATGCCGGGAGAGGTCCTCTCCTGCGTGGGCTGTCACGAGAGCCAGAGCCAGACCCCACCCTCCCAACCTTGTCTCGCGGTTCGTCGAGAACCTTCGGTTTGTTCGCCATGGTATGGTCCTGTTCGAGGCTTTTCCTTCCTCCGCGAGGTTCAACCCGTGCTGGACAGGCATTGCGTACGCTGTCACGGGAATTCCAGGGATTCGGTTCACGCTGTCCTGCCAGATCTCAGGAACAGGCCGGGAGCTTATCCAAAGGCCGAATCAGAAACCTACAACCAAGGCACCCGTTTTCCCCCGTCCTATCTGTCCCTTCGGCGTTTCGTACGCTCTCCCACGATCGAGAGCGACATGCATCTCTTGCCCGCCTGCGAGTTTCACGCTGACACCGCGGAATTGGTTCAGATCCTGAAGAAAGGACATCACGACGTGCGACTCTCCACGGAGGACTGGGATCGTTTGATCACGTGGATCGACCTTCACACCCCGGCCCATGGCACCTGGAGGGAGATCGTGGGAGACACCTTGGTGGAGGAACAACGACGAAGACGAATGGAAATGTTGTCCCGATACGCCGGGATCACCGAGGACCCGGAGGCCATGGAAACCGACCTGGTCCAGGCAGGACCGGATCCTGAGAAGGATCCTTTTCAGGAGGCTTCAGGCGACATCGTGTGGGAAAAACCCGTGCCTCGTGAAACCTCGAACATGGAACGCCGAGTCCTGGATTTGGGCGAGGGAATTCTTCTCGACCTGCACTTCATCCCCTCTTTGGCCCTGTGGTTTGGGGTCTTTGAAGTGACCAACGAGCAGTTCCTTCGTTTCGATCCCTCCCACGACAGCCGATTGGAACATGGCGACTTCCTCCAGTTCAGCGAAGAGGAACGGGGATATCCGCTGAACCAGCCCCGACAGCCGGTGGTACGAGTGTCCTGGTTTCAGGCCGTAGATTTCTGTCAATGGTTGAGCGGATGGATCGACCATGAGGTCAGGTTACCCACGGAAAAGGAATGGGAAACCGCGTGTCGGGCAGGCACCACGACCCCGCTGTGGTATGGTTGCATCGACACGGATTTCTCCACCGTGGCGAACCTGGCGGATCACGCCTTCCAAAGGGTGGATACCTTTGGATGGGGGCTTCCCTCCGGGGCCATTCCTCCGTGGCGTCCCGCCATCCCCTGGGTTCATGACGGCCATCGTGTCTCAGCCCCGGTGGGTTCCTTCTCGCCCAACCCTTGGGGTTTGCATGACATGCACGGCAATGTATGGGAGTGGACCCTGTCCTGTCCCGAACAGAACGAATCAGAAACACCCTCTGACTCGCGCGTGATCCGTGGCGGCTCCTGGTCCGAGAGACCCAAGCGTGCCACTTCCGCCACCCGACGCTCGTATCCGGCATGGCGAAAGGTACACAACGTAGGGTTTCGCGTGGTCTGCCCGGTACATTCCAAGTAAACTTTCAGTGCACCCGATTTGGGCAAGGATTGCATACAGGCAGGGCGAGGAAGAGTAAATATTCACGAGGAAGAAGAGAAACGAGGTAGATGATGTCCCGTTTGAATATAGTTTTGTCCTGTCTTTTTCTGCTCGCGCACACGCGAAACGCCTTCGGGGAACTCGTGGTTCAGGTGAAGCCCCTGGCCGGCTCTCCCGCCCTCTGGATCCAAGGCGAGCCGGTCAGCCCCCTGATGTTCTATGGCTGGGCCGAAGAGGGCCAACCCACGGAGGTGACGATCGGGCCACAATGGCAGGAGTACTGGACCACGTTCGTGGCTCCGGAAGACAATGCGGGTGAGGCGGGGATCCACTTCCGCGTGGGAGCGGACGGACCCGGGACCATCTGGGTGGACGATGTCCTCTTCTATCCTGGAGAGAAGCAATCCCATCCAGAGAAGAACTGGGTTCGACAAGGGGACTGGGAAGGGACACCAGAGCAAATCGCGGAGCATTGGACCTTGTTCCAGGCCGACTACGCCGGCGCCAAAGCCAGTTGGACCGTGGATTCCACGACCCAGGTTCGAGGAAATCAGAGCCTGAAGATCGATGTGCAAAACCCAGGAGATGTCACCTATCATCTTCACTTCCATCAAACGGGCTACACCCTGAAAGAAGGCCGGAAATATACCTATTCCCTGTGGATGCGGTCGGATAGACCCAGGAGGGTGGATTTCATGGCCCTGCGGATCGGTCCTCCATGGCGAATCTATAGTGGAGGAAGCGAGGACTACACGGCCCAGGTGCGATGGGCACGCGAGGCAGGGATCCACATCTATTCCTTTGGCATCCCGTTCCCATGGCCCAAGCCGGGAGAACCTTGGGATTACACAGAGGTCGATCGAGCCTTTCGCCTGACCCTGAAAAACGATCCCGAGGCCCTGTTGTTGCCGCGTTTCGGCGTGGGACCGCCAACCTGGTGGCTTGAAGAACATCCAAGCGAGAGAATGCTTTTCGAGGATGGCAAGACCGAAGGTTGGTCCATGGCCTCAAGGGCGTGGTTGAAGGATCTGGAAGAACCCCTGAGAAGACTGGTTCGTCACTGTGAAGAACACTATCATGATCACATGCTGGGCTATCACCCGTGCGGCCAACATACAGGAGAATGGTTCTACTACCGTTCCTGGGAACCTGTTTTGGGGGATTTTTCCCAGGCCATGACACAAGGCTTCTCCGCGTGGGCCAGGGAAAAATACGGAGGTCTTTCGGGCCTTCGGAAGGCCTGGGCCATTCCAGATCTGACCCTCGAGGACATCGGGATCCCGGCGCCACGGCACCAACGCCAAACCACCCTGGGGCTGTTCAGGGATCCTGTCCAGGAACGCAAGGTGATCGACTACTTCGAATACAAGCAGATCGCCATGCAAAAACCTTTGGAACGAATCGCGAGAATCATCAAGGAACAGACAGAGGAAAAAAAACTGGTTTGCCTGTTCTATGGCTATACCTTTGACATGCACGGGATTCCGCTGGGACCTCAAGGAAGCGGACATCTTGCCATGGACCGCATGCTTCGCTGTCCAGACGTGGATATTCTCTGCTCCCCGATCTCGTACCTGGACAGGGAACTGGGCGGGGCGGGCTGTTTCATGTGCCCGGTGGATTCGGTTCGCAACAGCGGAAAGCTATGGCTCAACGAAGATGACACGAGAACCTACCTGTCCAGCGAAGACGCGGGATATGGACGCGTCGACACTCTGGAAGGCACGCGATGGATCCACGAACGGAATTTCGCTCAACTATGGCCTCGCAGATTGGCCTGCTGGTATATGGACCTGGAAAACAAGGGATGGCTCCATGGGAAGGAGATCTGGGAGAACCTCGCGACATTTCAAAGTTTCACTACCCAACATCTGAAACGACCCAGCGAGTGGAATCCCTCGGTGGCCGTGATCGTGGATGAGCGCGGTCCCTTCTACACCGCCTGTTCTCGCGATTTTCACTCTGCGCTGGTGTATCAGATGCGAAGCGAGTTCTTCCGCATGGGTGTACCGTTCGGCATCTATCTGATGAGCGATCTTGTTCGAGGCGATGTGCCGGAATCGCGCGTATTCATCTTTCCCAACGCCTTTCGACTGGATGAAGGAGAAAGAAGAGCGATTTTCGAGAAGACCCAAGGCCATGCCGTGATCTGGTTCTACGGAGCCGGCTTTTTGAAGGATGATGCTTCCGTAGACCACATCTCCGATCTGGTAGGCATTCGGCTGTGTGAGGGAACGCCTCAGCCGGGAAGAGCTGTTGGGGTCGAGGCAGGCTCCGCTTTGCTCAAGGGATGCGAAGACTCCATGGGAACCGACATGGTGCTGGATCCCCTATGGAAGGTGTGCGATGAGAAAGCAACGCCGGTCGCCCTGTACCAGGATGGATCCGTTGCCGTGGCATCCAAGCAAACCGACATGGGGCTTCGCGTCTATGTGGGTGTCCTTCATTGTCCCTCCGGGCTGCTTCGCAACGTACTCAAAGCCTCAGGAATACACCTGTACGCAGACAGCAACGATGTGGTTCTCACGGACGGACATTTCCTGTGCCTTGTCGCCACGAGCACCGGGGAGAAACTCCTCCGTTTCCCGGCAAAGCACGACATCCTTGACGCTTTCGATCATCAACCCATCGCCAGCGAAACGGACACCTTGAACCTCTTCATGGAGAAAGGACAAGCCAGAACCTTTCTCTTGGAATGAAAAATGAGCAGATAAGCCGCGCGAACCTCCAGCACCCCCCCAAGCCCTGCCCCCAGGGCTATCTTGTCCCTTTCCTGGGTTCCAGAGTATAGTCGAGGTTTCGGATGACCGGATCCAGAAGAGATCCAAGTTCAGCAGGAGGCTCTATCGTGCTCAAGGCGACCAACATCACGTGGCACAAGGGGAAGATCGAGAGGGAGGATCGGGAGAATCGAAACGGACACCGAGGCGCTGTCATCTGGTTTACAGGCCTTTCCGGAAGCGGCAAGTCCACCATCGCAGTGGAGGTGGAAAAACGGCTTTTCGACATCGGGGCGCAATGCTATGTCCTGGATGGAGACAACATTCGACACGGACTGAACAAGAACCTGGGATTCTCTCCGGAAGATCGCGAAGAGAACATCCGTCGAATCGGCGAGGTGGCCAAGCTGTTCGCAGATTCCGGGCTCTTGGCCTTGACCGCGTTCATCTCCCCCTATCGCAAGGATCGCGATGGGGCCAGGGCTCTGATGGAGCAGGGACGTTTCATCGAGGTCTTCGTTCAGGCCGATGTGGATACATGCAAGGAAAGAGACCCCAAAGGATTATACGAGAAAGCGCTTCGTGGCGAGATCAAGGAGTTCACCGGTGTTTCTGCTCCTTACGAGGAACCCTTGCAGCCAGAAATCGTACTCAACACCATGGAACTCTCCGTGGAAGAATCCGTCCAACAGATCATGAACAATCTGGCTGAAAGAGGAATTCTGGGCGTTTGATTGTGGGATATGGCGAAAAAAACCTTAGGAGACTCGATCATGAGAACAACAAGAGGAGCAACCTGCCCCTGCATTGCGATGGCCTGGATCTTGTTCGCGTATGCCGCCTGGGGCGCGGATTGGCCGCAATTTCAGGGACCGCACCGAAACGGTCTTTCCAAGGAAACGGGACTTCTTCAAACGTGGCCTGAAGCCGGCGCTCCGGTCATGTGGTCCGTTGAAGTAGGTCCAGGATTCGGCGGGGTGGCCATTCAGGCGGGAGAGGTCTATCTTCTGGATCGCGTGGTCGGGAAAGAGGATCTTCTTCGCTGCTTCGATCTGGAGACAGGACAGGAGCGATGGACCTTTAGCTACGAAGCTCCTGGCCGACTGCAATATCCTGGATCCCGATCTCATCCCTTGATCCACGGTGAATTCGTGTATATCCTGGGGCCCTTTGGACACATGCACTGCCTGGATCGAAAGAACCACACCGTGGAATGGAAAAGAAACCCCTTTGAGGAATACTCGGGAAAGATCCCGCATTGGGGCTCCAGTCAATGTCCAGTGATCTATAAGGACACGATCATCGTCGCGCCCATGGGAACCCAAGCCGGGATAGTCGCATACCACAAGGATACTGGAGAGCCAGTCTGGCAGTCCGAGCCCTTGACAAACGAAGGCAAATTTGGTGCCTATGGTTCCCCCATGATCTCCACGATACTTGGCATGGATCAAGTCCTGATCACAACCCCTACCGAAACCGCGGGATTGAACGCCGACACCGGTGAATTCCTCTGGAGAACCCAGGATTGGCAATGCAGCATTCCTATCATCAGCCCTTGCCATCTCGGGGACGGCAAGGTATTCATCTCCGGGGGATACCAGGCCGGGGCCGCCCTTTTTCAGATCTCCAGGGACGGCGAATCCTTCCGGTGTGAGATCCTCTTCAAAACGGACGTCTGCCAGGGCCAGATCCATCAGCCTATCCTTCACGAGGATCACCTGTACATGAACGGCAACGACAAGACCAAGATGCATGGAATGATTTGCCTGGATCTGCAAGGAAATCTAAAATGGAAGACCCATCGC
>Ga0209498_1002909_pt1 | contig 10277 bp, 8 predicted proteins | sample WalLakDeSediment_FD_184131 | JGI IMG/M metagenome (GOLD analysis project Ga0209498, IMG submission 184131) | Lake sediment microbial communities from Walker lake, Nevada to study Microbial Dark Matter (Phase II) - Walker Lake 11/02/13 Deep... | ecosystem: Environmental > Aquatic > Freshwater >... | reverse complement strand
TGCCCCGGGGATCCGCTGACTCCGGCTTGTGCCGCCGCCTGCGCGGCTGCCAGGTACCCGTTGATCCCCCTCTCGATCTCCCGTGGAAACTCCGGTGCTGGTCCCACCAGATCCGCTCCATACACCCGGAGCATGATCTCGCGGAAGATGGGCAGGGCGGTGCGGCCCCCGGTTTCGTGCGCTCCCATGGAGCGGTTGTCATCGAACCCGATGCGGACCGCCACGGTGACTCCGTCCGGTCCGTACGTGGACCCAACGAAGAGTCCATCCCGGAAGTCGTTGGTCGTTCCCGTCTTGCCCATCACCGGGATGGGGAAGTCACGGCGGCCGAGGGCGCTGGCGGTGCCCCCGGGGATGCGGACGGCACCCCGAAGTCCTTCCTGGATCTGGCTCAGCCCCTGGGAGCTGATGTTGCCTGCGGGAAGTGGGGCGCTGTAGAGCACCGCGCCCGAGGGGGCCGTCACCCGATGAATGACGTAGGGTTCCGCCCTGACCCCGGAGGCCATGGCGCGATAGGCCCCCGCCAGCTCCAGGAGCCGCACCTCCGATGCCCCGAGGACGCTGCTGGGATAGGGGTGCAGCGGAGAGCGAATCCCCAGCTCCCGGGCCACCCGGATCATCTCTGCCAGGCCGATCTCGGTCCCGAGCCACATGGCTGGGGCGTTTCGGGACTCTGCCAGGGCCTGGCGGACCGACGTGAGACCCTTGAACTGGCCATCGTAGTTGGCGATCCACTTCTCCTGGCCCTCCACGCCCGTTGGCACGGCGATGGGATCGTCGGGCACCGGGCTGTCGAGGCCGATCCCGAGTCGGAATGCCGCCAGATAGAGGATGGGCTTCCAGGCCGAGCCGGGCTGCCGCATGGACTCGGTGACGCGGTTGAAGTCGGGGTACGCGCTCCGGCGGTCCTGGAAGACCTCCCGGCCCCCCACCTCGGCCAGGATCGCCGCGTCCCGGTTCCGCAGCACCACCACCGACCCTTGGATCAATCCCTTCGCTCGCGGATGGCGCTCCTCGTAGAGCCTGAGGCCGTTCTCCAGGGCTTCGTTCACGATGATCTGCACCCGCTCGTCCACCGTGGCGTGGACCGACACGCGTCCCAGGAACAGGTCCTCGACGCCGAAGAAGCCTCTGCCGATCCGATCCAGCTCATGGAACACGCTATGGATGGCAGCGGGGGCGAGGGTCTTGACCGATGGGACGGCCGCGACCCGGACCGGCTCGGCCTGGGAGCGCCGCGCAACGTCCTCGGGGATGTAGCCGTTGCCCACCATGAGGGCCAGGATCTCGTTGCGGCGCCGCAGGGGCTCCGGCGCACCGCTGACCGGAGCATAGTCGCGAGGCGACTTGCCGATCCCCGCGAGGAGCGCCGCCTCGGCGGCGTCGACCACCGTCAAGCTCGTCAGGGCCCGGTCGAAGTAGTACTCCGAGGCCGCTGCGAAACCGTAGCGCCCGTTGCCCAGGTAGATGAAGCTGGCGTAGCGGCCGAAGATCTCCTCCTTGGCCATCTCCCGCGATCCGTACCGCCGTTCCATCTCCCGCTCCAGCCAGATGGCCAGGCGCACCTCCTCGAGCTTGCGCAGGAGCTTGTTCGTGGCGGGCACGCCCAGAACCACTGAGATCATCCAGGGAGCCCATCCAGCGTCGAAGCGAGCCTCGCCCCCCTCGTGGCTGGTCCTGTCCAGGAGGAAGTAGCCCCGGACGAGCTGCTGGGTGAGGGTCGAGCCACCCTGGGGAAGCCGTAGACGGAGCCCCTCGTCGCCGTGCCGCCATGTAGCCACGGAGCGGGCGATGCTCTTCTGGGCCACCCGCGGGAGCACGCTGTAGTCCACGCCGGAGTGAGCGAAGAAGTTCTTGTCTTCCGCCGCCAAGATGGCGTTTCGCAGTACGACGGGCACCTCGTCGTAGGTGACCACCCGGCGGTACTCCCGGGCCACGGAGATGAGGACCGTTCCCCCGGCGTCGTACACGAAACCGGTTCTGGGCAGCTCGAACCGGATGAAGGGCTCGATGTCGGGAAGGTCGTCCTTGTCGAGGTAGACGTGATGGACCAGGGCCGCTGGGGGCAGCAATACGAGCAGGGTGGTGGCTGCGGCCAGGACCGTCACCAGCGTCGGGATTCGCTTCATGGTGCCCTCCCCCAAGTGGCCCGGAACAGTCATCGTGACGCCCCCGGCCCCTATGGACCAGGCGGGTGCCACGGCCTGGGGGGAGCCACGGCTGTCGGTGCCGGTGGAGACGCGCCGCTGCTTCCTCTGCCCGTCACGAAAGCTGTATGAGGCCGCGCCTGCAAACCATCGCTCGGAGGGGTGAATTGCGCTCTAGCCCCGGGGAGTGAGGGGGCGGTTCCGGACCTCAGCCGAGAGGACTAGCCCGGTCCAGAGCTCCTGGGGGGCACGGCGAAGAAGCCCGGAGGTTTCCCGTGGAAGGGCCTCCTGGGAATGCAGGTCTGGAGGGGGGGGAAGGGGACGGCCGCAGGGTCCGATCCTTCGGGTCAGGAGTCATCCGCCTCCCGGTGGGCATAGGCGGCGATCTGCAACCGGGTGTGCAACGTCAGCTTCTCCATGACGTTGCGCACGTGGCTCTTCACGGTGTGAGTGGCGATGTGCAGGGTCCGGGCGATCTCCTTGTTGCTCATCCCCTCGGCGATACAGTTGATCACCTCCCGCTCTCGCGGCGTCATGCGCACGGAGTTCAACACCCTCGGCCGGCCTTTGGAGACCGCCTGACTCGCGATCTGGGAGAAGAGCGATCCAGTAACCTCCGGGGGCAGGATGTGGGCACCCTCCGCCACCGACCGAATGGCGTGAACGAGATCGTCGAGGGTGGCGTCCTTCATGATGAACCCGGAGACACCCACATGGACGAACTCCACCAGGTCCTCCTGCACCGGGAGCAGATCCATGACGATGACCTTGGTCTCCGGTCTTTCCTTCTTCACCTTTTGCGCCAAGCGCAAGCTGTCGCCCTTGCGGAGTCCGAAATCCAGGAGGACCACATGGGGGTTGTCCTTCAACAGGAGAGTCTCGCCGTTCGATCCCTCGGAGATGACCTTGAAGTCGGGGTATTGGCTCAACAGCGCTACGAGGCCCTCGCGGATCAGGCGATTGTCTTCGATGAGGGCTACGGTGATGACACTCTTGGCCTCAAGACTCTCCTGGGTCCCTGGATCGTCCATATCCACAACTCCGCCGCTATTAACCGACAGGATAACGCAATATTACGATAGTCTTCGCAACATCAATCCACCAGAGCCTTGAACGCGGTCTGCCGGCGGGAGAAGGTCCGTGGCATCCGCTGCTTCCGCTAGACGTCGATTGCAGGGTGCACGGGACGAGCCCCCGTTGGTGTCTTCCCGAATCAGCGGGAGCCCGTCTCGTGTGGCCATCCTTGTTGCCCACGCATCACCTATCTGAGGTATCGATACAATCCGATCAGGCCCACCACAACGCCACCCGCGGCGATGACGTGGCCGCCGTCACCGCCGATGATCAGGCCCGTCACCAGGGCGGCACCACCCACGGCCATCATGGCGATGTTCGGGCCGGCCCGGACACGATCTTGCGGGGCAAAGGCCACAGGGAGACTGGCCGGCGCCCAGCGGACGAGGTCCACCGACGCCATGCCGAGACCCATGGTCAGTGGGCCGGTGGCAGACGCAGGAGCTGGTTCAGCGGTGGTGGCCCGAGCGGGGTTCGTGGCGGTGGCCGGAGCGGAGATGCTGTCACCGAGGTCAGCCCCGGCGCCCTGCTGTGCGGTGGCCCCTGACGGCAGGGCCGCCGCGCTTGCGAAGGCGAGAGCAGCGAGAAGGGCGGCGGAACGAAGTGGATGCGTGAACATGCTACGTGCCTCCCGGGGTCGAATGGCGACCCTCGTTGGGGGGGTAGACGCAGAAGGATGGCGAAACCAGCCGGCTGCGTTGGGGTCCTGGTCCAGCGTCAAGTGTGGGATGCCCCACCCTACTCCTGGCGTGCAGTGGCATCCGCATAGATGGCTACTTCAATGCGCCGGTTCAACTGGCGGCCTGCGTCGGTGTCGTTCGATGCCACCGGCTCCATCTCGCCCCTGCCGGCGGTTGCCATCCGGCCCGTTTGCACGCCCTGCGCGGAAAGGTACTGGTGTGCGGCTCTAGCTCGCCGGACCGATAGATCCTGATTGTACTGATCGTTTCCCACCGAGTCGGTGTGGCCCACGATGAGCAGGTTCGTATCGGAGTACTTATCCAGGCTGGCCGCGAGTTGCCGCAGGTTCTGGGCTGCGTCCGAGCGGATGACGGAGGAGTCGAAATCGAAGAGCAAGCCCGAATCGAACGTGACCACGATTCCTTCTCCCACCCGCGTCACCACCGCACCCGGGATCAGGTATTCGAGCTCCTTCGCCTGCTGATCCATCCGGTGGCCGATGAGGGCGCCGGCTGTGCCTCCAACGGCGGCTCCGATGATGGCTCCCCGGGCGGTGGATCCGGTCTGGTTTCCGATGACGCCTCCGACGACGGCGCCGGTGGCGGCTCCGGCGGCCGTGCCCTTTGCCTTGTTGCTCCACGCACAGGCGGTGAAGGTGAGAGTAAGGGCGAGGAGCAGCGCACCCTTGAATAGGCGCCGGGATCCGGTGGACAATGTCGTGATGCTCATGGAACACCTCTCTTCAATGGGACCTTCGCGGGGATCCACTTCCTTACGACCCCCTGGGCAGAGCAGTGGCGTCGGTAAGGGTAGCAGGACTGGGATTCCGCCTGTATTGAAGCTAGCCCAGGCCACCTTCGCCTCCCATCGCCCGATGGGACCGAAGGAGCGCCACAGCCCGAAGCAGTACGAACGTCCGGCCGCAGTGACTCGATGGAGGTACTCCTTCGGTGCTACCCGTGGAGCCTGGGCACCGGGTGGCGGAACAGGTGGCGAAGCCGCGGGAGGCCTCCCCCCTGTGGGCCAGATACCCGGCACCGGAGGTGCTTACCCCTCCGGAAAGCCCGGGAATCCTTGCTATCCGATGGAAGCGGAGAGTAGAATGCAGACTGGCTGCTTCTCAGAACGTGGACTCCATCGACACCACCGGTTCCGCCGGGGGAGGTCCGCTGCTTACCGGCTGCCGGTGAGGTTCGTGGAGGTTACGAAGGAGGAGCGGGATGACCCAAACACGGTGCGAGGGGGAGCATGATTTCGGTAGCGCTCATCAACGATAACCGATTGGTGCGCGACGGGCTCCTATCGAGGCTGAGTGAGTTGCCCGACATCCAGGTCGTCGCCGCGGTGGCTAGGGCCGACCTTTGCTTCCTTGAGACGGTGAACCCCGATGTCGTCCTTCTGGACCTGGATCCTGGGAACGCCGAGAGCCTGGCAGTCGGCGAGTGGGTCGGGCGGGAGCTTCCTGACTCCAGGATCATCGTGATCGGTCTGCTCCCTGACCAGGATAACGTCCTGGACCTGGTTCAAGCGGGTGTGTCAGGATTCGCCCTGGCGGACGCCACCCTGGGGGATCTGCTGAACACGATCCGATCCGTGGCCCGGGGAAACGAAGTGTTGCCGCCCGAAGCCACCGGCGCGCTCTTCGAGCAGATCGCCGACCACGGGGCCCCCAGCAGCAGGTCGAAAGGGGTGGATGGCGTGCATCTGACGCCCCGGCAGCGGGAGGTGATCGACCTGATCTCGGAAGGCATGTCGAACAAGAAGATCGCCGCGGAGCTCCACATCTCGGTCCACACCGTGAAGAGCCACATCCGCTATATCATGAAGAAGCTGGAGTTGAACACCCGCCTGCAGATCGCGGCCTGGGCCCGCGACGAAGAGGCTGGGTAGCGCCTCGCCCCACTCCCTCTCATCTTCCCTCGGACGAGAAGCCCCCTGTCCAGGCCCTGAAATGGGCCCTGGGCTGTCTCTGACTCTCCATGGGCAATGCCACGCTGCATCTCAGCAGCCGCTGAATCACCGTTGCCCATGGCTCTCAAGCCTTTGGAAGCGCCCGGGCGGGACCGGTCAGACCCCACATCCTTCCGTGCGGTGCCTGTTCGTGCGATACCCTCGGGAGTGCGGCGGGGCTATTGTCATTTGCACGACATGACGTCAGGGTCCGGCGGGCTCGTCGCTCGACGGATCCGAGGACGTGAAGGAGGAAACCATGACAAAGAAGGAGCCAAAGCCAGGGCCCCGGACCGTGTGGGCCTATGCATATGAATTCACGCAACCCCAGCCGGCGGACCGGCTGGATACCGTCCAGGGGCTTCTCCACCGCGAGGAAGCGGAAGCCAAAAAGGACTCCCGAAGGTGGGGGAGTCGATTCGTCACGAGGGAGGAGATCACCCACATCCTGGTCGTCAATGACAGCCCCCGACAGGACCTGGAGGTGAACCACCGCCTGGAAGCGGCGCTGGGGGAGATGGGCGCGGGTTTCTCCATGACCGCAGCCATGGCCATCGGCGACGAGGACGACGAGCCGGTGCCGCCGCTTGTGGGCCTGGCTGGGAGCCCGTCGGGGTGATGGGTTCGGATCCTGCGGGCCAGAGACCTTCCGCCTGGAGGTCCGGGTGGGCTTGGTGTGGGGAGTACGGACCGCCCTGACGGACCCAACACCTCACCCCACCTGCCGTCCTTCACCCATCCCACCCCCCCGTCTACGATTCCGCAGTAGGCGCAGCGGCTACCAGGGCCCTGACAATGCCTATCCCTTCGCATTTCAGGATGCGAAACACTGAAGCTCCGTTGCGCCGGCGGACCCCCATCCGATGGAATCGGCTCACCCCAAAGGGTTACCTCTCTTCTGGTACCTATGGACGATGGGTCGGCCAAGCAACGGTCATTAGCTTTCCTATGAGTTCTGTCCATGCTCCCCGTTCCCTGCGCCACGCGGGTTCCACCACCTTCCGCTCGGGGAAGAAGGAGCATGTATCGGCTCCTATGGAGACTCGTACCTGCAATAAGAGGATAGGAAGATGCTCTTGAACAATTTGTCAGCCTCCCTCAAGCTCCGGCTTGCGGGCTTCCTGGAGAAGCACCGTTCCCCCGCTCGCCGGGTGGTCGTCTCCCTGCTTCTAACGGCCCCCCTTGGGGCTCTCGTCCTGCTTCCCGGGGCTGCCCGGTCGCAGGAGGTCTCCTACTCGGTCATCCCGACCTACAAGGAAATCCGCTGGGACGACGCCTTCGGCCTGGAGCGCGCGCGCCTCTTCGGCGCCCGGGCTTCTCTGGACTTTGGCCCCTTCTTCTCCCTTCAGCCCTTCTACGCGTGGAAAGACGGCGTGGGGATCCGGGAAGGCCTGACCGTTCCCGAGGGGGCTGGGGTCTCCGAGAGCTTCGATGTGAAGGCCTTCGGAGCGGACATGCAGGTGAACCTGGCCCGGGGCTCCCTGGTCCCCTTCGTTCGAGGCGGGGGCGGCATCCTGAGGACCGATGACGAGGAGGCCGGGGAACGGGATCGCATCTTCCTCAGGGGTGGTGGAGGCGTGCGCATCGGGCTCGGCGGGTCGGCAGGCCTCGAGCTGAGCGCGGAACGCTGGGTCACGAGGCTCGATGCCCCTTTCGTTCCCGGTGCGGTGCCGGAGGAGGACTTCCCGGACGACGGGATCGTGAACTCCACCGTGTTCGCTGCAGGACTGCGCATCCCCTTCGGAGGAGGATCCCGGGAGACCGAAGGTGTGAGTGGGATCCTGCCAGGGATCCTGCTGGAGCCCTATGCGGGCCGGATCGACTTCGCCGATGAGCTGCGGCTCGAGCGGCAGTATCTCGCCGGCGCCAAGGCGGGAGTGGACCTGAATCACAACGTGGGGCTCCGCGCCTACTACTGGAAGGGGGTGGAGGATGATTTCTCCGAGTGGATGAAGCTCGAGGGGTACGGAGCCGAGGCCGAGTTCGCCCTCAACACCGGCTCGGGGCTCAGCCCCTTCCTGGTGGCGGGCGTCGGCAGGATCGATTTCAAGGATGACTACCGGGACCTCGATGGAGAACCGCGCACCAAGGAGAACCACCTCACCCTCGGGGGGGGCGCGGCGTTCTGGCTGGGCAACAACGTCCGGATCCAGCTGGGGGCCCGGAACCTCCTCATGACGGTGGGCACCGAGCTGGAGGATGTCACCAGCCCCGATGAGCTCGTTTCCAACTGGCAGTACACCGCCGGGCTTTCCTTTTCGTTCGGTGCACGCGGCCGGACCACGGCGCAGCGGGCCACGGACCGGGACCGGGCGCGATTCGAGAGAGAGCTCGAGCGCGCGCAATCCGAGGCAGTGCTGGAGCGCGAGCGATACGAGGCAGAGCTTGAGCGGCTCGCGGAGGAGAATCGCCGGCTGAGGGCGGGTGAGGCCATGGCGCGCGTGGAGGGGAGGGTTCCGGCCGTGCGGATGGAGCAGGTGGAGCGGATCGTGGCCCTGGTGGATACGGTTGCTCCGGGACGGATCATGACCATCCCCGTTCCCGAGGTGGGGGAGGTCATTCTCCGGTACGGCGAAGCCTACGCGGTCCGCACGCTGCCCTCGGTGGAGGGAGCCACCTTGGCGGATACCCTGTATGCCCGGCTCCAGCGGGAGCTCCTCGAGGCGCGCCTTCCCGAGATGGTCCGTGAGATTGTCCGGGAAGAGTTGGATCGGGTCGTGATCGCCACGGGGGACACCACGGAGGCACGACTGCAGCGGGAGCTCCTCGAGGCGCGGCTCCCCGAAATGATCCGTGCCGTCGCCCGGGAGGAGGCGGGCCGCGTTGCAGTGGCCGTGGTGGACACGGCACACACACGACTGCAGCGGGAGCTCCTCGAGGCGCGCCTCCCGGAGATGGTTCGTTCAATCACCCGGGAAGAGCTGGGCCGGGCCGAGGTGCAGCCCACACCGGCACCCCGGGTGACCGTGGTGGTGGACCAACCCTCGCCAGACAGGGAGTCCTTCCTCCAGGATGCCCGGCTCCACGCCCTCATCCCCTTCGCGGGGGTGCAGGTCTCCTCCCCGGTCCAGTTCGTCGTCGGGATCCGGGGCGACCTTGGCCGGATCAGAGGCCCGATCCCCCTGACCCTCCTTCCGGAGATCTCCTTCGGCGTGGGCGAGGGGGAGGCCACGCTGCGGGCCACCGTTCTCAGCCGGTTGGGTTGGAACCTCGGCCTGGGGCACAACGTGACCCCCTACGGCCAGGCTGGATTGAGCGTCACGAACCGCCGCTTCCTCTCGGTGGATCCGGCGTACGGAGTCACCTTCGACGCCTTCGCCTCCTCCGCCCGGGGCCCGTTCAACCTCTTCCTGGAACACCGGGGGGTGGCATTCTTCAAGGAGAACCAGCTCCTGATGGGTGTTTCCCTCCCACGCTGATTGACGCCAGGGTCCGGCGGTCCCCGGGGGGGGTCTCAAGTCCCCCCGGGGTAGCCGCCATACCGGGAGACCCCTGGTGGCACTGACCCGCACCGATCAGGTCCTGGACGCCGTGGGCGGACGGCCCGGACATATCTTCAACGTGGGCCATGGCCTGCTTCCCGGGACCGACCTCGAAGTGGTATGAAAGGTGGTGGGGCGGGTACACAGCTTCCATGCCCCTGGCCGGCGAGCATCGGATTCCCTCCCCACCCACCGGAAACGGCAGCGAGGGGCGCCGGCTCAACCGATCACCCCCCGCGTTGGACGTCACCGCCTGCGGGACTTTACCCCTTGGCCGAGCCCTCCCCGTCGGAACCCTTCTTGAACGGACTCCGGGCCACCACCCTTACACCGTCGATGGTGGTGTCGAGAACCTCGGACACGGAAGTCACCGCTGATTCACCCACGTCCCGGGCCGCATGCAGAGCCCCGGTGGCGGCGGCCGAGGCAGCGTCGGACGCTTGAAGGCCCAGCGACTTGGCAGTGGCGATGGCTCCCTCCACAGCGCTTCGGGCCACGACGGCTGCCAGGAGGGGATCCGGGCGGGACCGGTCAGACCCTACATCCTTCCGTGCGATACCTTCAGGGGTGTGGTGGGGCTATTGTCATGTGCAGGACATGACATCAGGGCCCGTCGGGGTGATGATTTCGGATTCTGCGGGGCCGAGCGACGGCTCGTTGGGCCAGGGAGGGCCCGTCCACCGTGAACGTCTTGATTACCGGAGCCACCGGGTACATCGGGGGCCGCTTGATCCCCCTCCTCCTCCAGCAGGGACACCAGGTCCGGGTCCTGGTGCGGGACCCCCGGCGCCTCCAGGCCCGCAGCTGGACCGGGAATGTGGAGGTCGTCCAGGGGAGCGTGGCGGATGGCGGGAAGATATCCGAGGCGGTCAAAGGGATGGACGCCGCGTACTACCTGGTCCACGCCATGTGCTCCGGGCCGGACTTCGCCCGGACCGACAGG
>Ga0209498_1002908_pt1 | contig 10281 bp, 8 predicted proteins | sample WalLakDeSediment_FD_184131 | JGI IMG/M metagenome (GOLD analysis project Ga0209498, IMG submission 184131) | Lake sediment microbial communities from Walker lake, Nevada to study Microbial Dark Matter (Phase II) - Walker Lake 11/02/13 Deep... | ecosystem: Environmental > Aquatic > Freshwater >... | reverse complement strand
GTTGCGCGGCATCCGCGAGATGTTCCGGAGGGACCGTCAAGAACTGCCCGTCCCACCTTCGGCGCGGGCGCTGGGGTCATCATAAGGGGATAATCAAGTCATGAACCCATTCCCTCCAGTCAAGATTGGTCTGCTCGGCCTGGGCACGGTCGGCGGCGGCGTCACTCACGTTCTGGCGCGCAACGCCAAGGAAATCAGCCGCCGCGCCGGGCGCGAGATCGTCATCACCCACGCCGCCGCCCGCAACCTGAACACCACTACCGCCCATATCGTCGGCCTGAAGCTGACCGGCGAAGCGCTCGACGTGGTCGACGATCCCGAAGTCGCGGTCATCGTCGAGCTGATGGGCGGCTACGAGCCGGCGCGCGGCTTGGTGCTGCGCGCCCTGGCCAACGGCAAGCACGTCGTCACCGCCAACAAGGCGCTGATCGCCAAGCACGGCAACGAAATCTTCGCCGCCGCCCGCGCCAGCGGGATGATGGTTGGTTTTGAGGCGGCGGTGGCGGGGGGCATTCCCATTATCAAGGCCATCCGCGAGGGGCTGGCTGGCAACCAGTTGGAATGGGTGGCCGGCATCATCAACGGCACCGCCAATTTCATCTTGACCGAGATGCGCGACCAGGGTCGCGATTTCCCGGACGTGCTGGCCGAGGCGCAGGCATTGGGTTATGCCGAGGCCGACCCGAGTTTTGATGTCGATGGCGTCGATGCCGCTCACAAGCTGACCATCCTAGCCTCGATCGCGTTTGGCATTCCGCTGCAATTCGACAAGGTTTACATCGAAGGCATCCGGGGCATCACCCGCGAGGATGTGGCCTACGCCGAAAAATTCGGCTACCGCATCAAGCATCTCGGCATCGCCCGCCGCGATGCTCGCGGCGTGCAACTCCGAGTCCATCCAACCCTGATCCCGCACCGGCAGTTGCTGGCCAATGTGAATGGCGTGATGAACGCGGTGCTGGTCAAGGGCGACGCGGTCGGCCAGAGCTTGTATTACGGCGCCGGCGCCGGCGCGGAGCCGACCGCTTCGGCGGTGGTGGCCGACCTCGTCGATGTAGTGCGCACGCTGACCACCGATCCGGAAAACCGGGTACCGCATCTGGCCTTCCAGCCGGACGCGCTGTCCGACCTGCCGGTGCTGCCGATGGCCGAGGTGGAAACCGCGTACTACCTGCGGTTGCAGGCTCTGGACCGGTCGGGGGTATTAGCCGACGTGACCCGCATCCTCGCCGACCGCGACATCAGCATTGAGGCCATCCTGCAAATGGAGCCGGTCGCCGGCGCCAGCGATGTGCCGATCATTTTGTTGACGCACCGGGTTCGAGAGCAACGGATGAACGAGGCCATCGCCGCCATTGAGGCGCTGGACAGCATTCGGGCGGCGGTGACGCGCATCCGCCTGGAACATCTCGACTCGGATTAGAGTGGGTAGGACTTCAGGTCGAAACATCTAGTGCTTTGGCAAATTCGACAGTGCCTCGATGGCCGAGAGATTTTTTCATGCTCCAGATTTTCAACAGCTTGACCCGCCGGAAAGAAGTATTTAAATCTATCGAGCCGGGCAAGGTGCGGATGTACGTGTGTGGCATGACCGTCTATGACTACTGTCATGTTGGCCACGCCCGGGCGATGGTGGTGTTCGACGTGGTGGTGCGCTGGTTGCGCGCTCGGGGCTACGACGTCACCTACGTGCGCAACATCACTGACATCGACGACAAAATCATCCGCCGCGCCCAGGAAAACGGCGAGGATTTCCAGGCGTTGACCGCCCGTTTCATCGCCGCCATGCATGAGGATCTGGCCGCGCTGGGCATTCTCCCACCGACGCGCGAACCCCGCGCCACCGAAGCGATGGCCGACATGTTGGCCATGATCCAGACCCTGTTGGATAAGGGCTTCGCTTATATCGGGACCAACGGCGACGCGTACTACGACGTCAGCCGCTTCGACCGCTACGGGCGGCTGGCGAACAAAAGACTGGAGGATTTGCGCGCCGGGTCCCGCGTCGAGGTCGAGGAGGCCAAGGAAGATCCCCTGGATTTCGTGCTGTGGAAATTGGCCAAGCCTGGCGAACCGAGTTGGCCGTCGCCTTGGGGAGCAGGTCGGCCAGGCTGGCACATCGAATGTTCGGCGATGTCCACCCACTGCCTGGGGGCGCACTTCGACATTCACGGCGGCGGCATGGATCTGAAATTCCCCCACCACGAAAATGAAATCGCCCAGTCCGAGGCGGCCAGCGGTCATCGCTACGTGAATCTGTGGATGCACAACGGCTTCGTCCAGGTCGACGACGAAAAAATGTCCAAGTCGCTGGGAAATTTTTTCACCGTGCGTGAGGTATTGCGGCGCTATCGGCCCGAAGTGGTGCGGCTCTTTATTCTGTCCAGCCACTACCGGGGACCGCTGAATTACTCGGATGAGAATTTGGAGCATGCCAAGGCTTCGCTGACCCGGCTCTACACGGCGCTGCGCGGTTTGCCCGTGGTGGAAGCTCCGGTCGCCGAAGAATGGCGAACCCGGTTCGCGCAGGCCATGGACGACGATTTCAACACCCCCGAAGCGCTGGCGGTATTGTTCGACTTGGCGCGCGAAATCAATCGATTGCGAACCGAGGATGAGGCGTCGGCGGCGCGCCTCAGCGTCACATTGCGGCATTTGGGGGAGGTCGTGGGGTTGTTGCAGAATAATCCTGAAGACTTTTTTCAAGGGGTAACCATCGATGTCCCTTCCGCGGCAATCAGCGTGACGGCGCCTGCCCCGAAAATTACCGTCGCTCTCTCCAAAGAACGGATTGAAGCACTGATCGCCGAGCGCGCCGCAGCCCGCAAAGCGAGAAACTGGGCCGAGGCCGACCGGATTCGCGTCTTGCTTCATGAGTCGGGAATCGTGCTGGAAGACACGCCGAAGGGTACCCTCTGGCGGCGGGAGTGAAAAACCGGCTTGACGTAAGCAAGGTTCAAAAATAAAATCGCAAATTCGGTAGGGAAGCGTGGGTTGCCAGAAGTTTTATCTTCCAGCACGGGGTATAGCGCAGCCTGGTAGCGCACCTGCTTTGGGAGCAGGGTGTCGGGGGTTCAAATCCCTCTACCCCGACCAGGACCCAGTAGGGTTAGGGCCGGGACCGCCGGCGGTTGTTCGCGACGCCGCGCCCGTAGCTCATGCGGATAGAGCATCAGCCTTCTAAGCTGAGGGTAGCAGGTTCGAGTCCTGCCGGGCGCGCCAAACCCCGGCTGACCTGTTGTTGCGGTTGCAGTGGTGGGCGTAGCTCAGTTGGTAGAGCCCCGGATTGTGGATCCGGTCGTCGTGGGTTCGAGTCCCATCGTCCACCCCAAAAACCCCTTTATCGCCAATCTCTTTTGTCGCCATCCGCCAATGTTTTTGGGCCGTTAGCTCAATTGGTAGAGCAGTTGACTCTTAATCAATTGGTTGTAGGTTCGAGTCCTACACGGCCCACCATCTTCTTCCAGACGCCCGCGCCATCTCCCTTCCCGGCCGCCCTGGCCTCTCCAGCGGCGCCGCATCCCCGATTCCTGTCCCGACGGGGTGTTGTCCTGTATACTCAGTATCAACCGATTGACGGCCACCGCGTCGGGGGATGTTGCGGGACAGGTTATGGTCTTGTCGCGAGAGTGGCGGAACTGGTAGACGCGCTGGATTTAGGTTCCAGTGGGGCAACCCGTGAGAGTTCGAGTCTCTCCTTTCGCACCATTCCCGCCGGATGTCGGGAAATCCCCGCGCCTGCCCTCGAGCGCGGGTAATTCACCGCCCCGTCCACAGGGGCCTCGCCAACCGTATCAATGACCGCTTTAATACAGGTTTGAGGTGCATCAATGCAGGTTTCAGTCGAAACGCTGAGCGATCTGGAACGCCGGGTCACCGTACAGATCCCCGCCGAAACATTCACCAGGGACATTCAGGATCGCATGCGGTCATTGTCCAAGACGGTTCGCATGCATGGCTTCCGTCAAGGCAAGATACCGCTCAAGGTGATCGACCGGCGCTATGGAGAGCAAGTTCGGCAAGAAATACTCGGCCAGCTTATGGAAAACAGCCTGCGGGAGGCGCTGACTCAGGAAGGACTGCGTCCGCTGGACAGCCCGAAAATCGAACCCAAAACCTTTAAGGATGGACAGGATTTCGAATACAGCGTGACTTTCGAGATCCTGCCAGAATTCGAGCCGACCGGGATTGAAGAGATTCGGATCGAGCAACCGGTGGCGGAAGTCACCGAGCAGGATGTGGACAAGATGATCGAAACGCTGCGTCGGCAGCAAGCGATCTGGAAGGTGGCGGAACGACCGGCCCGCGCCGGCGACCGCGTGCGCATCGACTTCGTGGGGCAGGTCGACGGTCAGGCGATTGTCGGCGGCAAGGGCGACAACGCCTGGTTCGTATTGGGCGCGGGCGAATTGCTCAAGGATTTCGAGGATCAATTGATCGACCTGACCGCGGGAGCGGATATCGAGTTCGACTTGACCTTCCCCTCGGCTTATTACCTCAGGGACATCGCCGGCAAGAGCGTGCGGTTCCAGGTTAAGCTGCACGTCGTGGAGGAAGCCATTCTGCCGGAAGTGGATGAAGCCTTCATCACCAGCCTCGATGTCAAGGAGGGTGGCGTCGCCGCCTTGCGCCAAGCCCTGCGCGAGAATATGGAACGTGAATTGCGTAACGGTATCAAAGCACAGGTCAAGCGCCAGGTGCTGCAGGGCCTCCTGGAAGCCAATCCTTTTCCATTGCCCCGCGGGTTGGTGACGGCGGAAATCGAAAACCTGGCCAAGCAGACTCGCTTCCCCGCTGAAAGCGACGACGAAAAGACCCAGGAAGTAAAAAAACGATGGCTGTTCGTCGAGGCTTGCCGACGGGTCGCCGTGGGGCTCCTGATTTCCCGCTTGGCGGAGATTCAACGGATCAAAGTGGACGAGCAGCGGGTTAACGATCATTTGCAATCGGTCGCGGCCAGCTATCAAAATCCCGCCGAAGTCCTGAGCTGGTGCGAGAAGACCCCTGGGGCGCGCGACAACGTGCGCGCCCTGGTGTTCGAAGATCAAGTCGTGGAGTGGGTGCTGGAACGGGCGCGAGTCAGCGAACGCCCCAGCACCTTCGCTGAAATCATGAATCCGGTCCGACTTCCAGGGAGACCGGCGCAACAGGAGTTCTCCGAATGAGCGACCACGGTTCCTCGACCGCCATCCGGGCTCTGAACCTCGTCCCTATCGTGGTGGAGCAAACCGCGCGCGGCGAGCGGGCCTACGATATCTATTCCCGCCTGTTGAAGGAGCGGGTGGTGTTTCTGGTGGGTCCGGTCGAGGATTACACCGCCAATCTGGTCGTTGCGCAATTGTTGTTCCTGGAAGCCGAAAATCCGGACAAGGACATTCATTTCTACATCAACTCCCCCGGGGGTTCGGTCAGCGCCGGGCTGGCCATCTACGACACCATGCAATTTATCAAGCCGGACATCAGCACCATGTGCGTGGGTCAGGCGGCCAGCATGGGCGCGTTGCTTTTGACTGGCGGGGCGGCGGGCAAGCGCTTCTGTCTGCCGCACTCGCGGGTCATGATCCATCAGCCGCTGGGCGGGTTTCAGGGGCAGGCGAGCGATTTTGACATCCACGCCCGGGAAATCCTGCTGGTCCGGGATCGCCTCAACCGGATTCTGGCCAAGCACACCGGCCAACCGATCGAAAAAATCGCCATCGATACCGACCGCGACAATTTCATGGGCGGAGCCGAAGCCGTCGAGTATGGTCTGATCGATGCGGTACTGAACCAGCGGACTTCGACGAATTGACGCACCGGTCTGGCAACCGTCTTGTCTTTCCCGGAAATTACCCAAGTATTCGGATTCCCGCGGAGTTGCGACGCCCCGCGAATCCATCGACCGCCCGATGATGAGGATGGCCGTTATGAGCAGAGACCGAAGTGACAGGGGCGACGGCGACAAGTTGTTGTACTGCTCCTTTTGTGGCAAGAGTCAGCATGAGGTGCGCAAGCTGATCGCCGGACCGAATGTGTTTATCTGTGACGAATGCGTCGAGTTGTGCAACGACATCATTCGCGAGGAGATGGAGGAGAGCGCTCCCGTCGCCGCCAGCAAGCTACCCAAGCCCCATGACATCAACCAGGTTCTCGACGAATACGTGATCGGTCAGGAACGCGCCAAGAAGGTGCTTTCGGTCGCGGTTTACAATCACTACAAACGCTTGGATCTCCAGCGCTCGGGCCGGGTCAAGAATCCCGAGATCGAAGTCGCCAAGAGCAACATTCTGCTGATTGGCCCCACCGGTTCCGGCAAGACTCTGTTGGCCGAGACCCTGGCCCGGTTGCTGAACGTGCCGTTCACCATCGCCGACGCCACGACCCTGACCGAGGCCGGTTATGTCGGTGAGGATGTGGAAAACATCATCCAGAAACTGCTGCAAAAGTGTGATTACGATGTCGAGAAGGCCCAGACCGGCATTGTGTATATCGATGAAATCGACAAAATTTCCCGTAAATCCGACAACCCGTCGATCACCCGCGACGTATCCGGGGAAGGCGTGCAGCAGGCCTTGCTCAAGCTCATCGAGGGCACCGTAGCCTCGGTGCCGCCGCAGGGCGGACGCAAGCACCCCCAGCAGGAGTTTTTGCAGGTGGATACCACCAACATTCTGTTCATTTGCGGCGGCGCGTTCGCCGGCCTGGACAAGATCATTCGCAGCCGTTCGGAAAAAGGCGGCATCGGTTTCTCGGCGGATGTCAAAAGCAAGGACAACACCAAAACTTTCGGCGAGGTGTTGATGGAGGTCGAACCCGAGGATTTGATCAAGTATGGGCTGATTCCGGAGTTCGTCGGCCGGTTGCCGGTGGTGGCGACCCTGACCGAACTGGATGAGAACGCGCTGGTGCGGATCCTGACCGAGCCCAAGAACGCCATCGCCAAACAGTTCGATAAGCTGTTCGACATGGAGGGTAGCGAGTTGGAGTTCCGCGAGGAAGCGTTGCGGGCGGTCGCCCGCAAGGCCATGGATCGCAAAACCGGCGCGCGCGGTCTCCGAACCATTCTGGAACAAATTTTGCTTGACACCATGTACGACCTGCCCAGCATGCAGAATGTTTGCAAGGTGGTGATCGACGATTCCGTGGTCGAAGGTCGCGCCAAACCGTATTTCATTTACGGGAACATCGAGCGGCGCGCCGTCGCTCACGAGTGAGCGCGGATTCCGCCCGTCGGCGGCGGCCGGAACGCACGTCGCGCATTCCGAGCGGCGAAGTTCCAGAACCCGGTCGATCGTTGGCCCCGCGGGCGGCGCCCGCGCCTCCAGCAGGTCTGGAAGCCGCCGCCGCTCGTTACCGTTACCCGGTTTAACCGTGGAGAGTCCGCCGTGAAGCAAAGCGAAGCCAAGTTCGACAGTTTGCTCAGCCATGCGCTGATGCCGGTTCTACCGCTCCGCGATGTCGTCGTTTATCCCCACATGGTCATCCCGCTGTTCGTCGGTCGCGAGAAATCGATCCACGCGCTCGATCTGGCCATGCAGAACAACAAACGAATCGTTTTGATCGCGCAGAAAAGCGCCGAGGTAGACGACCCCGGAACCAGTGATATTTACGCCATCGGCACCCTGTCGAACGTGTTGCAACTGCTGCGATTGCCGGATGGCACGGTCAAGGTGTTGGTGGAAGGCGGCCAACGGGTGCGCCTCCACCATTTCACCGAAACCCAGGCTTGTTTCGTCGCCGAGGTATCGCTGCTGCCGGATCCGGTCCTGGAAGAGCGCGAGATGCAGGAGATCCAGGCGCTGGTGCGCTCCTTGCTCGGCACTTTCGACCAGTATGTCAAGCTCAACAAGAAAATTCCTGGCGAAGTACTGACTTCGGTCGCCAGCATCGAAGATCCCAGTCGACTGGCCGATACCATCGCCGCGCACATGACGCTCAAACTGGATGAAAAACAGCGAATTCTCGAAATCCAGAACCTGCGCGAACGTCTCGAACATTTGCTGGCCCTGGTGGAGGGCGAGATCGATCTGCTCCAGGTTGAAAAGCGCATTCGCAGCCGCGTCAAGCAGCAGATGGAAAAAAGCCAGCGCGAGTACTATCTGAACGAGCAGATGAAGGCGATCCAGAAGGAACTCGGCGATCTGGAGGACGCGCCCAATGAAATCGAGGAACTGGCCCAACGCATCGAAAAAGCGGGGATGCCCAAGGAGGCCAAGACCAAGGCCCAGGCCGAGTTGAACAAACTGCGAATGATGTCGCCGATGTCGGCCGAGGCGACCGTGGTGCGCAACTACATCGACTGGCTGGTCAGCGTGCCCTGGAAAAAGCGCACCAAGGTTTACCACGACCTGACCACGGCCGAGGGGATTCTGGAAGCCGACCACTACGGTCTGGAGAAGGTCAAGGAGCGGATTCTCGAATATCTGGCCGTGCAGCAACGGGCGCGCAAGCTCAAGGGTCCGATTCTGTGCCTGGTCGGCCCGCCTGGCGTGGGCAAGACCTCGCTGGGACGGTCCATCGCCCGCGCCACCAATCGCAAGTTCGCGCGGATGTCGCTGGGCGGCGTGCGCGACGAAGCCGAGATCCGCGGGCATCGTCGCACCTACATCGGTTCGCTGCCGGGCAAAGTCATCCAGAATCTGGCCAAGGCCGGGGTGCGTAATCCCCTGTTTTTGTTCGACGAGATCGACAAGATGTCGATGGATTTTCGCGGTGATCCTTCCTCGGCGTTGCTGGAGGTGTTGGATCCCGAGCAGAACAACACCTTCAGCGATCATTATCTGGAAGTGGATTTCGACCTCTCGGATGTGATGTTCGTGGCCACCGCCAACTCGCTCAACATCCCCCCGCCGTTGCTGGATCGCATGGAAGTGATTCGGATTCCCGGCTACACCGAGGATGAAAAGCTCAATATCGCCACCCGCTATCTGGTGCCGAAGCAGATTGCCAGCAACGGTTTGCGCAAGGACGAACTCGAAATTCCCGAGGATGTGCTCCGCGACGTCATTCGCTTCTACACGCGCGAGGCGGGCGTGCGCAATCTGGAGCGGGAGATTGCCAAAATATGTCGCAAGGTGGTCAAGGAGGTCACTTTGCATCCGGCCGCGCAAACGGTGACCGTGGTCCCCGACCTGTTGGAGAAGTATCTGGGGGTGCGACGCTTCCGCTATGGCTTGGCCGAGGAACAGGACCAGGTCGGACAGGTCACCGGGCTGGCCTGGACCGAGGTGGGCGGCGAGCTGCTCAGCATCGAGGCGGCCCTGGTGCCCGGCAAGGGCAAGCTGATCCATACCGGTCAGTTGGGCGAGGTGATGCAGGAATCCATTCAGGCGGCGATGACCGTGGTCCGCGGTCGCGCCGAGGCTCTGGGCATCGATCCCGAGTTCCACCAGAAATGCGATGTCCACATTCACGTGCCCGAGGGCGCGACGCCCAAGGATGGCCCCAGCGCGGGCATCGGCATGTGTACGGCCCTGGTTTCCGCCCTGACCCGGATTCCGGCGCGGGCCAGCGTCGCCATGACCGGCGAGATCACGCTGCGCGGTGAAGTGTTGCCGATTGGCGGGCTCAAGGAAAAACTACTGGCGGCGCACCGGGGCGGCCTGTCGACGGTGGTGATTCCGGAGGAGAACCGCAAGGATCTGACCGAAATTCCGGCCAATATTCTGGCCAAGCTGGACGTGCGGCCGGTGCGCTGGATCGACCAGGTTTTCGATATCGCCCTGCAAGCCTTGCCCGCCCCCAAAGCACGAGACGCCGTGGAAGCCGCCGAGGCGGCCACCGCGCCGGAGCCCGCCGTCAAGTCGGGTAGCCTGGAAAACGTGCGCGCGCATTGATTGGGCGATTGATTTCATGACTGAGATGCATTGAGTCCGTTGACACTGCTTTAAACGCCCTGCTATAAGGAAAAAGCAGCTATCTTTATTCCAGGGCGGGATTGACGCGCGCCACTTCGGGCGATGTCCAAGCCCAATAATGTAAAACTTTCATAGGAAGGGGCTCATGAACAAAACTGAACTTGTCGATGCCGTCGCGCAGGCGACCGATCTCTCCAAGGTGGCCGCCGGTAAAGCCGTTACCGCGGCTCTGGAGGCGATTCAAGGCGCGCTTGCCAAGGGCGAAACCGTGGTTTTAACCGGTTTTGGAACATTTGCGATACGGGAGCGTCCCGCTCGCACGGGGCATAATCCCAAAACCGGGGAATCCATGGAAATCAAGGCCAGCAAGTCGCCGGTGTTCAAAGCTGGTAAAACCCTCAAGGACGCAGTAAAATAAAATTCTTTTTCAGGGTGCTTAGCTCAG
>Ga0209498_1002906_pt1 | contig 10285 bp, 9 predicted proteins | sample WalLakDeSediment_FD_184131 | JGI IMG/M metagenome (GOLD analysis project Ga0209498, IMG submission 184131) | Lake sediment microbial communities from Walker lake, Nevada to study Microbial Dark Matter (Phase II) - Walker Lake 11/02/13 Deep... | ecosystem: Environmental > Aquatic > Freshwater >... | reverse complement strand
ATAGGTAAAATGAATACTTAAACCTTTCTGATTCCATTTACCGAATTTTAATCCAGCAGTTATAATATTATTTCCAAAATAAGTATCTATTCCATTAAGCTTAAAATCATAAGCAATAAAAGGAGTGAATAATTCTATTGATAAAGGTAAAACGTAATAATCAAATCCGATCTGATAAATTCCCCGTTTTATATTTGATGGGATTACGTGCATAATGTAAGTTAAGCCTGCATAAATTCTGAATGAATTAATTCTGTAATACGGAAAAAGTTCAATAAATTCTTTACTAAATACAAAGGGATTTCTCCCATTTCTCCAAAGACTATTCTGCTCATCATACTGGCCATCAACAAGATGCGCACTAATATGACTGAATCTGAACCTTAAACCTATTTCATTGTTACCGATTTTTCTATTGTATCCGGCGTTAATTCCAAATAAATAATCGATGGTTTCAACCGGAAACTTAAAGTTCTCCGCACTTCTTAATCTTGTATAAGTAAAAAGATCTGCACCAAAAGAAATGGTATAATCTGAATAGTTAAGATGAACTATATCCTGAGAAGTTCCTAAATCAAGTCTTATTTTATTTTCATCTAAAGCAAATAAAGCTCCGGCTTTAGGCTCAAGAAAATTGGCTGTGAATGGCTGGATATTCAAACCGGAAGGAAACCATTCTGTGCTTTGCTGAGAAAATATTTGTAAGGAATATAGTAAGATTGCTGAAATGATAAGTCGCATTATTTTTCTATTGAGTTTGAGAATTTAATCTTACGGATTTTTTGCTTGATAAGCTTATTATAACTGTACTTAAACTTGGAAGTTAAGCTGGATATTGCATACAAATTTGTTGGGAAAGCAAACGAAGGCTCAAAGTAACAGTTTACTGTGCATCCCTGACAGAAATCAAATCTGCCTTCCATCTTTTGAAACTGTTCTACTTTTTCTGATTGCCGTATTTCTTTAATTGGTCTGTCAATAATTATTGTTTCATTTCTAAAATGATAGCAAGGAAGAATTATTTCATTATACGGTGATATTACTACAACTCTTGATACTGCTTTACAGGATGGGTTATTAATATCATTTCCACCATTTCTCCTGAGTTTCATAAATCCTTTATTAAGATAAACATCTAGTTTACCATCGCAATATTCATCAACATAATCAACTGCTTCGGGTGATAGACCGGGATTGCCAAAATATGAGAAAACCGGGTTTACTAATAATACCAGCTCATGTTCAGCTGCAATCTCATGCATTCGCGGTAGTTTCTTATAGGTTTCGTTTGTAACGGTGAACAGGATATCAGGATATTCACCCAATGATTTTGCTATATCAATACTTCTAAATACACTTTTATAACAATCAACTTTGCGGATTCTGTTGTGCTCCTCTTCATCAGGAGAATCAAGTGAGAAATGTAAAAGATTAATTTTTCCGGCAAGTTTTTCAGCAAACTTATGATACAGCAAACCGTTAGAAGTTATGCTGGTCTGCATATTTAAACTTTTTGCATACTCTGCCATTAAATGAATTTCTTTATGAAGCAGAGGTTCGCCGCCGGTAAGATCAATAAACTTAACACCAAGTTCTGCTAATTGCTTAACGTTTGATTTGAAGTCTTCCAGTTTAGCAAATGGCGTATCCTTAAATTCAGTATGATCACCGAAATGACAAAACTCACAGAATGCATTGCATCGGTATGTTAGATAATAATTACAAAGTAAAAGCATAAAAAAACGAAAACCCTTATGTATTGTACCAACTATCTGCTCTTCCAAAGTACCTTCCGGAAGGCAGTTCAATCATTCAAACAGCCAATCAGTAAATCCAATCATTAATACTAAACAATCAAAACACTCTTGATTGAATGATTGTTTTATTGAATCTTAATAATATGTTTTTCAGTAAGTTCTTCCCTTCCAGATAACCTTTTTATTTGGTAAAACTATAAACGGCAAAGCAATTACATAAACCAAATAATATAGCTGATAATGAAAGAAGTACTTCAAATTTTTAGATATTTTTAAATGCCTGTGAACTGGCAGAAGAACAAAGAAATCAAGAGCTATTTTAAAGACAGCCAAATATAGCCAGACAGGTGAGAAAAAGAAAGGTGTCATCAGCACTGCGAGATTACATAAAAATCCGAATATCATAATTACAAAACCAATAAATGGTACGCCAAGTCCTCCTACTCCCCACCTCTTCTTTTGTCTTATCAAACTCTTCCAGGTTTTGCATGCAATTGAGGTAACAAGAGACTTTTCATCAAGAGGAAAAAGTATTTTATACTTTTTAAGATTCTTTACTGCATTAAGTAATATGAAATCTTCCGTTACACTAAAGGGAAGTTTTTCATATCCGCCTGTTTCATCATAAGCTTTTTTTCGATAACTCATATTATTTCCGATACAGCTGATTGGAATTCCAATATTTACTGTTCCTGAACCGGCAGTAAGTAAATAAATAAAATCAATTGCCTGCATACCGCTGAATCCGTTTTTTGCTTCCTGTGTTGTAAAGCCGCATACCAGGCCTACATCGTCAGTATAATATGAACAAACTGTCTTTACCCATTCAGGTTTAACTTCACAATCAGCATCAGTTGTAAGTATGATCTCACCCTTAGCCTGATCCAATGCATACGTAAGTGCACGCATTTTACCGATAAGCTTTGAATGATGTTTATCTGTTGTAATTTTTCTGAATTGGAGCTTGTTTTCAATAAACTCGTCGATGATCCTGCCGGTGGAATCTTCTGACTGATCATCAACCAACAGTATTTCAAGTTTTCCTTCGGGATATTCCAGTTTTTCCAGTGATTGAAGTGTCCTTAGAATCTTATCTTCTTCATTACGTGCAGCAACAATCACAGTTGCAGAAGGAAGTTTTGAATCCTCAGTAATTTTTAAAAACTTTTTCTTCACACCGATTGTGAACAGAACAGAAAGAATAAAATATCCGGTAATAGATATAATGAAAATTATTTCAAACATTCAGCCGGTTCTCCAAATGAATATCCTTTTCTAATTACTTGCTCTGAAATATATCTGATTGAATCAACAATTATCTCTCTTGACTTTATGTTATCGTGCAGAACGATGATTGAATCTGACTTTAAGTTCTTATCTACTGCTGATTTAACCAGTTCAAAGTCATTCTTAAAATCATATGGCAGAAGTGACCACATAATATTTTTCAGTTTCAACCGATTTAACATTTTTTTTGTTGATAATGTGTATTTACCATAGGGCGGACGATAATAGACCGGTTCGATGCCGAGTTTACCGCGCATAATTTCATTACACATTTTAATTTCATTTAACTGTTCATCATTTGACAGCTTAAGCAGGTTTTTATGACTGTAATTATGATTACCTATTGAATGACCTTGTGTTAAAATCTCTTTAGCTAATACTGTATTTCGTTCAATATTTTGTCCGACGCAAAAGAACAATGCCTTTATACCAAATTCATCAAGAGTTTTAAGAATCATTTCTGTTGATTCAACGGTTGGTCCATCATCAAAAGTTAAAAGAATTTTATTATTTGATGTTGTCCAGTAATAATCATTGAATAGTTTTTTAATTACTAATGGCGGATTATAAAATAAGTTCATCAAGGTTTATCAGGAGGATTTTGATTTAAGATGTTCACTATACTCTTTCTGTAATGCTGCTTCTATTTTCTTGTACAATACTTTAGAGCGTTTATCTTTTCTTAATAGTTCTACAATACATCGGCTGCACAATAAATATGCAATTAATGTATTCAAATCACGATACATATATCCATTTAAGGATAATGCTAATTCATTGCCCATAGCAAGAGGATCAATTTTATTTTTATTGCAGCAAGGACAAATTTCACTTTCGTAAAACCAGTAATTTTCCAACGCATCGCCATACATTTTTTCAGCATTAGAAAATAATTCATACAAGGCTGCGGTTATTTCGTTATTATCTTCCAATATTTACATCTCCATTTAGAAAATTCACTATAAAATTACAAAATAAGATTCACAATGAATGACCACAATATGACTATAAATGACTGATTATAACACGCTATACTCTTAACTAAAGCCTTATCCTTTAATGACTCCAACCGGTCTGATCTTAGCTACTTTTTTTGTTATCCCTTCCTTATGCATAACATCAACAACATCGGCTACATCTTTATAAGCTCCGGGCATTTCTTCTGCAATTGTTTTGTATCCCTTTGCCTGCACGATAATGCCTTTATCCTTTAACTCTTTAATTAAGTCTCTTCCCTTTGCACTTTTAAGGGCTTTTGTTCTGCTTAAATTTCTACCGGCACCATGACAGGAACTTCCGAAGGTTTCCTCCATTGCTTTTTCTGTACCTACAGCTATATAAGAATACCTTCCCATATCACCGGGAATTAAAACCGGCTGTCCTACTCCTTTATACTTAGATGGAATCAGTTCACTGCCGGGAGGAAAAGCTCTTGTTGCACCTTTCCTATGAACACAGACTTCTTTCATCTTATCATCAATTTTATGCTTTTCAATTTTGGCGATGTTATGACAAACATCATACACTAATCTGAAACCAAGTTCGGATTCTGTCATATTAAAAGTTTCAAGTAAACTTTTTTTAGCTAAATGCATTATCACCTGGCGGTTATTCCATGCAAAGTTTGCAGCGGCCTGCATTGCCGACAGATAATCCTGTCCCTCCTGAGAATTGATAGGTGCACAGGCTAACTGCTTATCCGGCAGCTTGAATCCGTATTTAGAACTTGCATTCAGTAGTACTTTCAGATAATCATCACAAACCTGGTACCCCAATCCGCGTGAACCTGTGTGAATTAAAACAACAAGCTGCCCCTGGAACAAGCCAAAAACTTCGGCAGTTTTTGCATCATAAATTTCATCGACAACATCAATCTCCAGAAAGTGATTACCGGAACCAAGAGTGCCTGCCTGATCGGCACCACGGTCAAGAGCACGTTGACTTACAGCGCTGAAATCGGCATTCCTCAGTGTTCCGCTTTCTTCTGTAAATTCAATATCCGAAGGAATTCCGAGACCGTTTTCAACAGCCCACACCGATCCTTTTTCAAGAACCTGCTTTAAATCTTTGTTAGATAATTTTTTTATTGCACCGCTTGCACCCACACCTGTTGGAACATTTTCAAAAAGTTTTGAAACAAGATTTCCAATACGGGATTGTACTTTTTCATATTCAAGAGATGTGACTGCAAGTCTTACTCCGCAATTTATGTCGTATCCAACTCCACCGGGAGAGATAACACCTTCATCAAGATTTGTTGCTGCAACTCCGCCAATCGGAAATCCATATCCCCAATGAATATCCGGCATTGCAAGACTGTATTTTTCAATTCCCGGAAGATGGGCAACATTAACAACCTGTTTAAGCGCTTCATCATCCTTCAGAGATTTTTCAATCATATCCTGTGAAATATAAATCCTTCCTGGTACACGCATACTACCTGTTTGCGGAATTTCCCACAGGTTATCTCTTATTTTATTAAGCTTTATGTCATTAATTACCATAATATCATCTCATTTTTATCAATTATCCTTAAATTCTTTTTGATCTCAGAACAAGGATTAACGATTTAAGATTTATGATTTTCTGAATCATTTTTAAGATTCTTTTGAGCAGTTTCAACACTTTTTACAAAAATAGAAATAAGTTCATCATTCTCTTTTAAAGCTGCTTCAATCTAAATTTTTTTTTAAATAGTCTGGCTTTATAAATTATTTTCAAGCAGACAAATGACTCTCTCAATTCCTTTAGCACAACTTTAATTTTATGTATAAAATCTTTTCTTGATTCTGCACTTTGAGCCTCACCATAGTTCAAAGCAGGTGAAGTTCCTGATCTTACCAATTGACCGGATAAATGATTCCCGGCTTTTGTATTAGGCATTTCATTAACAATTTCTATAATCAATACAGCAAAGTCAATCAGGCGATCTTCTAATTTTTGTTTATCCATATTGGTCCTCCAATTTATTAATCGATTTTTACTTCTCAGATCAAAAATCGTTAATCCTTGTTCTTAAATCAATTAGAAAATAACTCGTTATTAGTTAATAACATTAAATATCAAATACAATTCTTGTAAAGAATTTTCCGTTTTCTTCTTTTATTTCCATTTGATGATAAGTAACGGATTTTATTTCTTCTTTTAATTCGATTGCATCTGTAAGATTACATCCCTGTATTCTGCAAATTAACAGGTATGATTCATCTTCTTTCTTTACTGATATATCCGGAATATTTTTTGTAATCCATTTCTCGACTGTAAGCAAAAAATTAATTTCATTCAGAAACGAGACTAACAATTCTTCCCGGCTCGAATCACTTAACTTTAAATCTTTTATATCACCTGTTTGATCATTTGTTTGATCAAGCACTGAGCTATTATATGCAGTAAGTGATTCTTTTATTAACTCCTCAAAAGAATCAGCTGTTATTTCAACTGCAATATCAGCGGTGTGGTCTATAAATTTATGCTGCGATGCCAAAAGTCATATTTGATTTTAAATACTGCAATAATTTAAAGAAAAAAACGGTATAAGGGGCTGTCTCAAAAGGTTCTCTCGATACATTTTATTACTCGAGAACCTTTTATTCCGTCCGGTTTTCGAGTGTTTTTCTGATAGAATCAGAAAAATTATCGAGAAAACATTACTTGTGAGACAGCCCCAGAATCTGAAAGGAAAAGTTTTCCGCTTATGTTCTTTATGAGCTTCAGCTCATAGCTCAAGTAAAAAAAGCTCCCTCTCCCCTCAGGCTCTCTATGGGATTTATCCCATAGAAAAAAGAAGAAGCAAAGCCCTAATCCCTCAAGCTCTCTTTGGGCTTCAGCCCAAAGAAAACGGTTGAAACCGTTTTACAGGAAATGTGATTGAGTCTTTGCCTTATGAATGTGATAAATCACATTCTGAACCTGAGCCTCCATAGATCCAGACAGCCTGCCTATCGGCAAAGGCAGGGAGTCAGTTCCCTACATTAGTTAAAATTAAAATCATTCATTATATATTTACTTTACTGATTATGATAAATATAAAATTTTCAAAATCTATTGGAATGAATTGAATGCATGATCTTACTGATCATACTAAAGGTGTATTAGCAGTTGTTTTAACAGCCTTGCTTTGGAGCAGCGGAGGTTTACTGATTAAGATGATATCGCTAAACGCAATGCAGTTATCATTCTTCCGATGTATAATTGCTGCTTTAGTTTTTGCAGTAATCTTCAGAAAGAAAGTACTGAAAGTAAATAAGCTTGCAATTCTTAATGCAGTATTTTATGCGACCGTATTAACTTTATTTGTAATTGCTACAAAAACAACCACAGCCGCAAATGCTATTTTTCTTCAATCAACAGCGCCTATTTACGTTTTAATTTTTGAACCGATTATTAATAAAACCAGATGGGAACCTATTAACATTATTACAATCGCTGTCTGCTTTATTGGAATGATACTTTTTTTTCTCGGCGAACTCTCCCCCGGTCATCTCGAAGGTAATATTGTTGCATTGCTTGCGGGAGTAGCATTTGCAGCATTCTTTTTAGGCATGAGAAAAAATGACAAAGAGTATCAACAAAGTGCAATTTTTTACGGAAATATTATTGTAGCTGTAATCTGCATTCCATTCATACTTGAACTTGAAACAATTTCTTTTAATGATCTTTGGATGGTTTCATTTCTTGGAGTATTTCAGATTGCAGCAGCTTATGCAATATTTACTTACGGCATCAAACGCATACTTGCTGTTGAGGCATCGATCATTTCAATGCTTGAACCGGTGCTGAATCCGGTTTGGGTATTTTTAGGTTATGGTGAAGTTCCTACAACATATGCAATACTGGGGGGTGTAATAATAATTAGTGCAATTACTGTAAGAACTTTAATCCTTGGCGCACCTGGTTTAAAATCTAAATTTAAATTTTAGGGCGATAGTCTGCTAATTTTCCAGTCATTACCAGCTTTCTCAAATAAGATCCTGTCGTGAAGTCTGTTTTCTCTTCCCTGCCAGAATTCGAATCTGTATGGTATAACTAAAAATCCTCCCCAATCGAAAGGCATCAAAGGGTTTTTACCCTCATATTCCTGTTTGATCATTTCGAATCTATCTTCAAGAAATTGCCTGTCAGGAATCACTTCACTTTGCTGCGAGGCAATTGCGGCAATTCTGCTTTCCAGGGGTCTCTGACTAAAATACTCCTCAGATTCCTTCCTGCTAAGTTTTTCGACCAATCCATCAATTCTAACCTGACGTTCTAACTCTTTCCAGAAAAAAACTAATGAAGCGCGGGGGTTTTGACTTAGTTCCCTGCCCTTGCGGCTTTTATAATTTGAAAAAAAAGTAAATCCCATTTCATCAAAACTCTTTAATAGAACAGTGCGGGCTGAGGGTATTCCATTTTTATCAGATGTCGCCAGAATCATAGCATTAGGTTCATCAATTTTCAATTTTAATACCTGATCAAACCAAACTTTAAATTGTAAAAATGGATTTCGGTTTATATTATCCTCAGATAACTTATCTTGCAAATATTCTTTTCTGATATCAGCTATTTGTTTTTTAGAATTCATATGAATTTTATATAATATTACACTATTTTTAGTTCACTAATCCAATTATTTGATTAATTCCTTAATCCGGTGAAGTGTTTTGTTTGTCTGTAATAAGTCTAAATACTTCTTTAAATTAAGAATGATTATGCTATAATCAAATAAAATTGATATTAAATTTTAAATTTCAGTTAAAGCTTTTATTCAAGAGAATTTTTAAAGATGAAACAAGAAAAACTCACAAAAAAACAAAAAGAAGATCTGGAAAAATTTGGAGCAAATACCTGGTTTGTTGATTATCTCCATAAACAATATAAAGACAATCCGGAGGAGGTTCCTGAACAGTGGAAAAATTTCTTTGGTAAGATTGAAGGCAGAAATAAGGCAAACGGCTCTGAAAATAAAGAACAGTTTTCATTTCTAACACTACCTTCAGGTATTGAAATGCCCCAGCCGGGTCCGGAAGATGAAGTAAAAGTAATAGCTGGCAGCACCCAAAAAATTCTTGACAATATGTCCGCAAGTTTAACTGTTCCGGTTGCCACCTCACAAAGAACTATTGCTGTTAAACTGTTGGAAGAAAACAGAATAATTATCAATCAGTACCTTCAGAAAAAAAATCTTGGTAAAGTTTCATATACCCATCTTATTAGCTGGGCGATCCTAAGAGCCATTTCAAAAATTCCGGCTATGAACAATGGATTTAGTATTCTTAATGGTAAACCACATTTAATAATACGCAAAAATGTAAACTTGGGTCTTGCTATTGATATTGAAAAGAAAGATGGTTCCAGAACTCTTATCGTACCAAATATTAAAAATGCGAATGAACTTTCATTCAAAGAATTTTGGGGAAAGTATGAAGACATTGTTGCACGGACTCGAAAAGGTACAATTGATCCTTCAGAGTTTGTCGGAACCACCGTTACACTTACAAATCCGGGAACTATCGGAACAGTATCATCTGTACCACGTCTGATGATTGGTCAGGGTGCTATAATAGCCACCGGAGCAATTCAATACAACGCAGAATATCAGGCAATGGCCGCATCCACCATATCAGCACTTGGCATCAGTAAGGTTATGAACATAACCAGCACTTACGATCATAGAATAATTCAGGGAGCCGAGTCCGGTTTGTTTCTTAAGGAAATTAATGAACTGATGCTCGGTAAAGATGAATTTTATGAAGATATCTTTAAAGCTTTAAGAATACCTCAGCGGCCTTTACAATGGGAGTCTGATTATCAACCAGGCGGATTTGATAAATCAACCAGCACTGATGAAGTTGTTAAACAGGCAAAAGTACTTCAACTTATAAACTTATATAGAGTCCGCGGTCATTTAATTGCTGATCTTGATCCGATTGGTTCGCAGGTTCATTATCATCCTGAATTAGACCCATCATCTTTCAATTTAACTGTTTGGGACCTGGATCGCTTCTTTATTACCGGCGGCTTTGGGGCATTGAAAACTGCTACTTTACGTGAAATACTTAATATGCTGCAGAAGACCTATTGTGAAAAAATAGGTGTTGAATACATGCACATACAAAATCCGGCTGAGAAAGTCTGGCTTCAAAGTAAAATGGAACCGATTCAAAATACACCGGATTTTGATGAAAAAGTAAAGAAGAACATTCTCAAAAAATTGATTGCAGCTGAAATGTTTGAGAATTTCATCCATACAAAATTTATCG
>Ga0209498_1002904_pt1 | contig 10286 bp, 7 predicted proteins | sample WalLakDeSediment_FD_184131 | JGI IMG/M metagenome (GOLD analysis project Ga0209498, IMG submission 184131) | Lake sediment microbial communities from Walker lake, Nevada to study Microbial Dark Matter (Phase II) - Walker Lake 11/02/13 Deep... | ecosystem: Environmental > Aquatic > Freshwater >... | reverse complement strand
ACGACGTACCAGGGGCAGGTCTTGACGTCGGTGAACGCGAACATCGCGTCCTTGGCCTGCGAGTAGGCGACCCAGTGCTTGCGCGCCTCGAGGTCCATCGCGGAGAGCTTCCAGTGCTTGGTGACCGCCTGGAGCCGCTGCTGGAAGCGCCGCTCCTGCTCCTCGGGCGAGACCGAGAACCAGTACTTGATCACGATGATGCCCGCGCGCACCAGCATCCGCTCGAGCCCCGGGCAGCTGCGGAAGAACTCCTGGACCTCCTCCTCGGTGCAGAAGCCCATCACCCGCTCGACGCCGGCGCGGTTGTACCAGCTGCGGTCGAACAGCACGATCTCGCCGGCGGCGGGTAGGTGCTCGACGTAGCGCTGGAAGTACCACTGGGTCTGCTCACGCTCGGTGGGCTTGGGCAGCGCGACCACCCGACAGGCGCGCGGGTTGAGGCTCTCGGTGATGCGCTTGATGGTGCCGCCCTTGCCGGCGGCGTCGCGGCCCTCGAAGATCACGACCACCCGGAGGCCCTGGCGCTGCACCCAGGCCTGCAGCTTGACGAGCTCGACCTGCAGCTTGGCGAGCTCCCGCTCGTAGGTCTTCTTGTCGAGGCCACCGCCCGCAACGACCACGGGAACGTCGGCCGGGGACACGCCGGCCACAGCCGCGGGGGTCTCCTGCGCGGCGAGGCCCGGAGCGGCCACGCGGTCCTTCGCCTTCTTCTTGCCGACCTTGCGCTTGCCGTCCTTGCGATCCTCACTCACGTCGGCCCCCTCTCGCGGACCACGGTAACCGCTGGCGGCCCGCGATGCGCCTACCGCACCCCGCCGGTGAACACCGTCTTCCGCTCCATGTACTCGAGCAGCCCCTCGGCGCCGGTCTCGCGGCCCAGGCCCGAGCCCTTGACGCCGCCGAAGGGCGCCTCCGGCGTCGCCGGCAGCCAGTCGTTGACGCAGACCATGCCGAACTCGAGCCGCTCGCTGGCCTTGATCGCGGTGTTCAGGTCGTGGGTCATCACGAAGGCGGTCAGGCCGTACTCGGTGTCGTTGGCGCGGGCGAGCGCATCGTCGAGCGTGCGGAAGCGCTGGATCGGCACGACCGGCCCGAAGATCTCGTCCGTCAGCGCGGGGGCGCCAGCGGGCAGGTCGTCGAGCACGGTGGGCGCGTAGAAGAAGCCGGGGCGATCCAGCGCCTGGCCGCCCGTCAGCACGCGGGCGCCGCCCGCCACGCTGCGCGCCACGAGGTCCGCGACGCGCTCGCGGTGCCGACCGGTGATCAGCGGCCCCACCTGCGTCCCGTCCTCGAGCCCATGCCCGACGCGCAACTTGATGGTCTCGGCGACCAGCGCCTCGGTGAACCCGTCGGCGACGTCCTCGTGCAGCAGAAGCCGCTGCGGGGCCACGCAGACCTGCCCGGCGTTGCGCTGCTTCCAGCTGGCGAACTGCCGGGCGACCTCGGCGACGTCGACGTCGGGGAAGATCAGGACCGGGGCGTTGCCGCCGAGCTCGAGCGTCAGACGGGTCAGGGTGCGTGAGGCGCCATCCATGAGCAGCTTGCCGACCCGCGGGCTGCCGGTGAAGGCCAGCTGGCGTACGCGCCGGTCGCCCAAGAAGACGTGCGCCATGGGCTCGGGGTCGCCGCTCACGAGGTTGACGACGCCGGCGGGCGCGCCCGACTCGTGCAGCGCCTGCGCCAGTGCCATCGCCGAGCGCGGGGTGAGCTCGCTCGGCCGAACGACGACGGTGCAGCCGGCGGCCATGGCCGCCGCGAGGCTGCGCACGACGTTGTAGACGGGGAAGTTCCAGGCCGTGATGGTCGCGACCACGCCGACCGGCTGCAGCATCACCTCGATGCGCCGCGACGGCGTGCGCGCCGGGATCGTGCGGCCGTACGCCCTGGCGCCCTCGGCCGCGAACCAGGTGAGGTAGTTGCAGGCCGAGAGCCACTCGGCCTTGGCCTCCGCGAGCGGCTTGCCGGACTCCTCGGTGGTGCATCGTGCGAGGGCGTCGGCGCGGGTACGGATCCAGGACGCGGCCCGCTCCAGCACCTCGGCCCGCTGGTAGGGCGACAGCCGCGACCAGGTGGCGAACGCGCGCTGCGCGGCGTCGACGGCGGCCGCGGCGTCGGCGGCGGCGTCCGCGCCGCGGGCGTAGGGGACCTCGGCGACCACCTCGCCGCGACCGGGGTCGACCAGGGGCCAGCGGCCACCGCCGGCCGCGTCGCGCCAGCGGCCGTCGATCAGCAGACGCGCCTCCAGCGCGGGCGCGGGTGGCGCGGCGGGGGCGCGGTCGCCGGGCGCAGTGGCGCCGTCCGGCGTCACGCTGCACCGTCCACGACCGGGGTCGCGCCGGCGGCCGGGGTCGCGGCGACGGCCATCGTCGCGGCCGGGGCCGGCGCCAGCGCGGTCGCCACCGCTGCGGCGAGCACACCCATGCCCTCGTCGAGCACGTCGTCCGAGACGTCGAGGGGTGGCAGCAGGCGGACGCAACTGCCGTAGAGGCCGGAGCGCAGCACGATCAGCCCGCGCGCCAGGGCCTCGGCGGTGATGCGCTGGACCAGCTCGGGCGCCGGCCGCTTGCCCGCGCGATCGACGACGAGCTCGATCGCCAGCATGGGACCGAGGCCGCGAACGTCGCCGACCTGGGCGTGGCGGGCCTGCAGGGTCTCCAGGTGCTCGCGCAGGCGGGTGCCGACGGCCTGGGCGCGGTCGAGAAAGCCGGGGGCGGTGATCGCGTCGATCGCGGCCAGCGCCGCGACGCAGGCGAGCGGGTTCCCCGAGTAGGTGCCGCCGAGGCCGCCGGGGTGCGGACCGTCCATGACGTCGGCGCGGCCGACGACGGCGGCGATCGGCATGCCGGCGCCGAGCGACTTCGCGGTCACGGTCAGGTCGGGCACCACGCCGGCGTGCTGCGACGCCCACAGCCGCCCGGTGCGACCCATGCCGCACTGCACCTCGTCGAACACGAGCACGATGCCGTGGCGGTCGCAGGCCGCGCGCAGCGCCCGCAGGAAGGCCGGCGGGGCGGCCACGAAGCCACCCTCGCCCTGCACCGGCTCGACCACGATCGCGGCCAGCGCCCCGGGATCGACCTGGGCGACGAACGCCCGCTCGAGGCCCGCGATCGCCTGCTCGATGACCATCTCCACGCTCATGCCGCGGGGTCGGCGGTAGAGGTCCGGGAAGGGCAGGCGGTAGACCTCGGGCGCGAACGGCCCGAAGCCGCGCTTGAACGCGGCGTAGCGGCTCGTCATCGCCAGCGTCAGGTTGGTGCGGCCGTGGTACGCGCCCTCGAACACCAGCACCGCCGGCCGCCCGGTGTGCGCGCGCGCGACCTTGACGGCGGTCTCGACCGCCTCAGCGCCGGAGTTGAGCAGCACCGCCTTCTTCGGCCCGTCGCCGGGCGCGATCGCTACCAGCCGCTCCAGCAACGCGACGTAGGGCTCGTAGCTGCCGACGATGGCGCACAGGTGAATCAACTCGCCGGCCTGGGCGCGCAGCGCCGCGACGACCGCGTCGGGCGTGTGGCCCACCGCGAGGGCGCCGATGCCGCCGGCGAAGTCGAGCAACACGTTGCCGTCGGCGTCCTCCACGGCGGCGCCGTGGCCACGGACGACGGCCAGGTCGGTGAGGCGACCGGCGCCGCGGGCGGCGACGGCCTCGCGCCGCGCGACCAGGGCGCGGCTCTTCGGACCTGGAACCTCGGTGACGAGGCGGATGGTGGCCATCAGCGTCCCCCTCCGGAGGTGGCCGGGGCGCCGGCGCCGACCGGAGCACCGGCGCCGACCGGAGTACCGGCGCCGACCGGAGCACCGGCGTCGGCCGGAGCACCGCCCGCGACGGGCGTGCCCACTTTGGCCGGATCATCGGTCGCGGTCGGCGCGGTCGCCACCAGCGCCCGCGCGAACGTCGCCAACGCCTCGTCGATCTGCGCGTCGGTCACGACCAGCGGCGGGATCCAGCGGACGACGTTCTCGAAGGTGCCGCAGGTCAGCAGCAGCAGGCGCTCCTCCAGGCAGGCGCGCTGCACCGACTTGGTGCGCGCGGGATCGGGCTTACCCGCGGCGTCGACGAACTCGACACCGACCATCAGGCCCGGGCCCCGCACGTCACCGATCCCGGGATCGCGCGCCTGGAGCTCGCGCAGGCCCGCCGTCAGGCGCGCGCCGCGGGCGGCCGCGTTCTCCGGCAGACCCTCTTCCAGCATGACCTCGATCGTGGCGAGCGCGGCCGCCAGCGGCAGCGTCGAGCCGCCGCCGTAGGTGCCGCCGTGGGTGCCGCTTTCCCAGCGTTCCATCGTCGCGGCCCGCGCCGCGACGGCGGAGATCGGCAGCCCCGAGCCGAGGCCCTTGGCCATGATCAGGACGTCGGGGCGGACTCCGTGGTGCTCGCAGCACCACATGCGCCCCGTGCGTCCGAAGCCGGTCTGCACCTCGTCGATGACCAGCAGCGCGCCGGTGGCGTCGGCCCGCGCGCGCAGGCCCTCCAGGAAGCGGCGCGGCGCCGGCAGGTAGCCGCCCTCGCCCAGCACCGGCTCGATGACGAACGCGGCGGTCTCGTCGGGCGCGCTCTGCCCCTTCAGCAGCACGTCGAGCTCGGCGAGCGCGAAGTCGACCGCGGCCTCCTCGTCCATGCCCCAGCGGAAGGCGTGGGGGAACGGCGCGACGACGATGCCGCCCGCGAGGTTGGGGTAGCGGTGGCGGTAGATCGTCTTGGAAGTCGTCATCGCCATCGTCAGGTGGGTGCGGCCGTGGAACGAGCCCTGGAAGACGACGACGTTCGGTCGCCCGGTCGCGTGGCGAGAGAGCTTGACGGCGGCCTCGGTCGCCTCGGCCCCCGAGTTGGTGAAGAACACGCGGTCGAGGCCGCCCGGGAGCAGGCCGACCAGGCGCTCGGCCAGCTCGCCCGCCAGCGGCGACGTCGCCACCCCGATCTGGGCGAACAGCAGCCGCTCGGCCTGGGCGCGGACCGCCGCGACCACCCGCGGGTGGGCGTGGCCGGTGTTGACGACGCCGATGCCCGAGGTGAAGTCGGTCCAGCGCGTGCCCTGGTCGTCGAAGAGGTGGACGCCCTCGCCGCGCACGGGCCTCAGGCCGCTCAGGCGCGGGGTGACGGGCGCGAGGTAGCGCAGCGGGTCGGCGTCGCGGCTCATGCGGGTCCTCCGGAGGGTGTGGCGCCCATGCTACGCCCCGAGGGCCGCGAGCACCTCCCGCGCCGCCCGCGCCCCGCTGCGCAGCGCGCCGTGCACGGTCGCGGCGCAGCCCTCGGGGGCGGTGGCCTCGCCGGCCCAGTACAGCGGCGGCGTCGGCGTCGCCAGCCGCTCCCGCGCGCCGTGGTGGCCGGGGACGACGTGGCTGTACCCGCCGCACGCCCAGGGGTCGTCGGGCCACGCGACCACGCGGCCACGGGTGAACGCGAGCGGCCGGCCGGCGACCTCCTCGAGCGCCGCCAGCGCCCGCCGCAGCGCCACCTCGGGCTCCAGCCGCAGCAGGTCGGCGGCGCCGGCGCCGGAGACGAAGCCGGTCCAGACAGGGGTCTCGGCGCCCGCGGGGGACGAGGTCCACCACATCGGCGGCGTGCCGCGCGCGTAGACGGCCTCGACCCCGGCGGCGGGGTCGAAGGGTGGCGCGGTCAGGCGGTAGACCAACTTGATCACGGGACCCATGCGCAGGCCCGCAAGGGCCTCTCCCTTGAGGCCGTCGAGGTCAGGCTCGAACGCGACGGCGCCCGACTGCAGCACGCCGAGTGGCAGCGCGACCACGGCGGCGCGGGCGCGCCAGTGCGTCGCCGGGCCCCGCGACGCCGCGGCGGGGACGGTGTCGACCTGCACGCCGTCGGGCCCCTTGGCCACGCGGGTCACCGCCACCTCGAGTCGCACGTCGAGTCCGTCGGCCAGCGCCAGAGGCAGCGCGTCGTAGCCGTCGGGGAGGCGGTGATCGCCCTCGCCGGCGTCGTCCGCCGCCCGCCCGTGGACGATCGCGGCGGCCGACAGCCGGTGCGGGTCGTCACCGGCGGCGTTGGCGAAGGCGCGGCGCACGTGCCGGCGTTGATCGGTCGTCCAGCCGACGCGCCGCAGGTAGGTGTCGAGGTCCTCGAAACGGCCCGGCGCGTCGGCCGGCAGCGCCATCGTGCGGGTGGCATCGAAGCCGGCGTCCGCCACCCGCGCGGCGCGCATCGTGCGCACGCTTCCGTCCTCGCGATGGACCAGGCTCTCGTCCTGCTTGGGCCAGTGCCGCGTCGGCAGCGCGAGGCGGCGGATCAGGTCCCAGGTGTCGGCGCGGTCGCCGTGGACGAACTCCGCGCCGAACTCGACCGGGTGATCGGAGAAGCTGCGGTCGGTCCACACCCGTCCGCCGACGCGCTCGCGCGCCTCCAGCACCACCACCTGCAGGCCCGCGTCGTGCAGGTCGCGGGCGGCCTTCAGGCCGGCGACGCCGGCGCCCAAGACCACGGCATCGGCGGTGCGAGAACCGTCGGCAGCGGCGTCCACCGGGGCGTCCCTCAGTTCCTCGTGTCGCCTGGGCGCGGCGCGACGTTGGCTACCGCTCGGCTCGCGCCCGACGGCGCGCCGGCCGCCGGCTGCGGTCGGGCCGGCGCGCCGGCCGCCGGCTGCGGTCGGGCCGGCGCACCGGCCGCCGGCTGCGAACGGGCCGGCGCACCGGCCACAGGCTGCGGACGGGCCGGCGCGCCGCCGGGGCGGCGCAACCGGGCGCCAGCGCCCGCCTGCACGATCCCCTTCGCGGGCGCGGCCACCGGCGGTCGCCACACGAGCAGGACCGCGCAGTCGCCGGCCTTCGGCTCGGGGTAGTAGCCCTCGATGATGCCGCACGCCTGCAGGCCGCGGTGGAGCTGCATGCTGACGGTCGGGTCGATGAGCTCGCCCGCGATCACCCGCTCCGCGTAGGCGCGGGGCGTGAGCACGTCGGCGTAGCGGTGGTACCCCATCAGCATGCCGCCCGCGTACCAGCCCTCGAGGCCCAGTTCGGGCACCAGGGCGAGCCGTGCGCGGTAGAGGGCCGTGGCGATGCCGCGTCGCTGGAAGTCGGGGTGCACCGCGATCTCGACGCCGTAGAGCCAGTCGCCCTCGGGGTCGTGGTTCGGCAAGCCGTAATGGCCGATCACCGCGTTCCAGCCGAGCGGCGGCGCGTCGGGCGGGCGCCGGGTGCGCATGGTGGTGGCGGTGCCCACCACGATCTCGGCGCCGTCCGCTCTGGTGACGGCCACGAACTGCCCCTCCGGGAAGCGCTCGAGCTGCTCCTCGACGCGGCGGGAATGCAGACGACGGCGGTCGGCGTCGAGCGGGTAGCCGTTGGCCAGGTGGATGACGTCGTACGACCCGGGCCCGTGGCGGGCCTCCGTCGGGACGACCTCGACGTCGTGAACGGACGTGGTGGGGGAGGCCCGGTCGGCGTCGGGGGCGGGACGCCGATCGGTGCGCGGACTTCGATCGAAGTCAGGACGACCGTCGGATGAGGTACTGCGGTATGAGCCTCTCATAACGTTGTTGCGAGCAACGCCTGCCGAGGTGTGCAATTCCGGAAAGGGGGATACAAACAACGAGGTCAGGTTCGTGCGGACCCAAGCCCGTGCTTATCTCCACAACCTTCACGCGAGAGTCTTTCCTCCCGAGACCCTGATGGGGCACGATCGGTCTGAACTCACACTGTAGGGTTGTCTCGAAAGCTTTTCACGCTCCTCTTCGCCCGATTGGTGCCCTCAAGTTAGCACGACCCCCGGGGGGGTCGGCAAGCGCTGGCGTCACCATCACAAGTACACAAGCGCAGTACACAGCGTCCGGACAGCGTCCTGGACGCGGCGCGCGACGTCACGACGCGCCGCGCTGGCGACGCACGACGTCACGACGCGCCGCGCTGGCGACGCCGCCACGACCCGGCTCCCGCCGTGCCCGCCGCCCGCCGGCACCTGGGTACACTGGCGCGTGCCGCCCGGAACGCCCGCGACCGAGACCGCCGGCGCGCCGCTCAGCCGCCCCGAGCCACCGGCGGCGCGGGCCCCGCGCGCCCGCCGCCCCACGCCCATGGGCCGCGCCCGGTCCTTCTGGTTGGCCTCGCCGGCGATGGCGTGGCTGGTGTTCTTCTTCCTGCTGCCCCTGGTGTTCGTCGGCATCGCCAGTTTCATGACCCGCGGCACCGGCGGACAGCCGATCCAGCCTTGGACGATCGAGCACTACCAGCGCACGTTCGAGGTGTTCGGCCCGGTCATCTGGCGGACCCTGGGCTTCGCCGCCCTGACGACCGTGCTGTGTCTGCTGGTGGGCTACCCGACGGCCGTGTACATCGCCTCGCGGCAGCGCCCGGCCGTGCGCCTGATGCTGCTGTTCCTCGTGCTGCTACCCTTCTGGACGAACTTCCTGGTGCGGACCTACGCGCTGATCACCATCGTGCAGCGCGAAGGCCTGCTCAACGAGTGGCTGGTGCGCCTCGGCATCGTGCAGGACCCGGTGCAGATGCTGTTCACGCCGACCGCGGTGGTGCTGGGGCTGGTGTACGGCTACCTGCCGTTCATGGTGCTGCCGATCTACGCCGCCGTCGAGCGCCTCGACCGGCGCTACGTCGAGGCGGCGAACGACCTCGGCGCGAACGACTGGCGCGCATTCTGGCGGGTGGTCTGGCCGCTGACCCTGCCGGGCGTGGTGGCCGGCTCGATGCTGGTGTTCATCCCGGCGATCGGCGCCTTCGTCACGCCCGACCTGATGGGCGGCACGGGTGGCCTGATGATCGGCAACCTGGTGCAGTCGCAGTTCCGGGGTCGCGGCAACGTCCCGCTCGGCTCGGCGATCTCGATGGTGCTGCTGGTGATCGTGTTCGCGGGCGTGCTCGTCTACGCCCGCTGGGGCGAGCGGAGGGATCCGTGAGCGCGCCGGACGGCCGCGCCGGGGCGGCGCGCGGCGGCGGGGCGGCGCACGGCGGCGTCGCCACCAAGACCAGCGGCGTCGCGGCGGACCGCCGCGCGGCGCTGCGGCGCGACCTCGCCGTCCGCCGCCTGGGCCGGGTGCTCGGCTGGACGGTGCCGCTGGTCGCCCTCGCGTTCCTGTGGCTACCGATCGCGGTGCTGGTGGGGTTCTCGTTCAACGACGCCGCCTCGGTGTCGACCTGGCGTGGGTTCAGCCTGCGCTGGTACGAGAACGTCTTCACCAGCCTCACGGGCGGCCCGTCGCGCTTCCAGACCGACCTGCTGCTGCGCTCGGTGGTGAACTCGCTGTGGGTTGCGGGCGTGTCGACCGTCATTGCCACCACGCTCGGCACGATGTTCGCGCTCGCGGTGGCGCGCGGCCGGTTCCCCGGGCGCAAGCTGTTCGACGCCCTGTTCTACCTGCCGGTCGTCATCCCCGACATCACGATGGGCGTGTCGCTGGCCGTGTTCTTCCGCATCGTCTTCGAGGCGTGGCAGCAGTGGACGGGCATGCGGGTGGTGTCGGGGTTCGGCACGATCATCATCGCGCACGTCGCCTTCAACATCGCGTACGTGGCGATCGTGGTGCGGGCGCGGCTCGCGACGATGGACCCGTCGCTGGAGGAAGCCGCGCGCGACCTGGGCGCCAACGACTGGCAGGCCTTCTGGCGCATCACCTTCCCGATCCTCTTTCCGGGCGTGCTGGCCGGGGCGCTGCTGGCGTTCACGCTGTCGCTCGACGACTTCGTCATCACCTTCTTCACCGCGGGCGTCGGCACCACCACGCTGCCGCTGTTCGTCTACGGTCTGCTGAAGCAGCGCGTGCCGCCGGAGATCAACGCGGTCAGCACCCTGATGATCGTCGCGTCGATCGCGCTGGTCGCCGTGTCGCTCGTCCTGCAGCGCCGCGGCGCGCGCAGGAGCGAGAGCTGACCGCTAGCTCCGGCGCCGAGCCCAAGAGCGGCAGTTGGGGGCGTACGGACGCGCTACGTCAACGCGCGGGCGTTGCGGCTCCGTCGACAAGCGCCAGTTTGCGGGCGCCCTATCGGGCGCCCGAGACCACACAACGCTTCGGTTCCTGAGCGGGGCTCAGGACCCGAAGCGCATCACCTTCATGTACTTCTCGATCGCCTTGTGCGTGCGCACGACGTCCTTGTCGGTCAACTTGTAGCGGCCGTCGGCCAGGCCGCGCTCGATGACCTCGCGGCTGCGCTCGAGTACTGCGGCACCTGCTGCCGTCAGGGTGAGGCGGCGCTTGCGGCCGTCGTCGGCCGCGCGCGAGCGCTCGATCAGTCCACGGGAGACGAGCCGGCTGATCACGTGCGACACCGTCGGCGACGCCTGGTTGAGGCGCACGGCGATGTCCGTCGGGAAGGCGACGCCGACG
>Ga0209498_1002903_pt1 | contig 10287 bp, 6 predicted proteins | sample WalLakDeSediment_FD_184131 | JGI IMG/M metagenome (GOLD analysis project Ga0209498, IMG submission 184131) | Lake sediment microbial communities from Walker lake, Nevada to study Microbial Dark Matter (Phase II) - Walker Lake 11/02/13 Deep... | ecosystem: Environmental > Aquatic > Freshwater >... | reverse complement strand
ATGGCCTGGCCGCCGCCGTATGCCACTACTTCCAAAACAACCCCGGCAAACAGGAAAAAAAATTCAGCGGCTGGAAAGCCTTCCTGACGGATAACCCTGGTAGGACGGTAGGACGGTAGGACGGTAAGACGGTAGGACGGTAAGACCGTAGGACGGTAGGACGGTAGGACGGTAAGACGGTAGGACGGTAGGACTGTAGGATGACTGAACGCAATAATTCAAAATTTAAACCTTAAAACTTAAAATTTTTCATTATGACCGGGTATATTTTCCGAAAAAACCGATTAATAAGAAAAATGTTACTTTTGCGGGCTTAAAAAATGAAAGCGATATGATCAAAAATCTCGTTATCGTTGAATCACCGGCCAAGGCAAAGACTATTGAACGATTTCTCGGGAAAGATTATATCGTTCGCTCAAGCTTTGGCCATGTGATGGATCTTTCAAAAAAAGATCTGGGCGTGGATATAAAGAAGGGTTTTTCACCCATTTATGAAATTTCGCCCGAGAAGAAGAAGGTCGTGGAAGATCTGAAGAAAGCATCAAAAGAAGCGGAATTGGTTTGGCTGGCGACCGATGAGGACCGGGAGGGCGAAGCCATCTCCTGGCACCTGGTGAATGCGTTGGGATTGAACGAAGCCGAAACCAGGCGGATTGTCTTTCATGAGATCACCAAGACGGCCATAACGGAAGCCATCGAAAATCCTCGCCAGATCAATGAGAACCTGGTGTATGCCCAGCAGGCGCGCCGTGTGCTCGACCGCCTGGTCGGTTTTGAGCTTTCGCCATTGCTCTGGAAAAAGGTAAAACCGGCCCTTTCGGCCGGCCGGGTGCAATCGGTTGCCGTCAGGATTATCGTCGAAAGAGAGGAAGATATCCGGGGATTCAACTCGACCGCTGCATTCAAGATTACCGCACGGTTCATCATCAACAGGAATGGCCGTGACTATAGTTTTGAAGCCGAATTTCCCACCCGCTTCAAAACGAAGGAAGAGGCGCGCCAATTCCTGGAAACATGCATTGGCGCCAGCTATCTCGTAACCTCTGTAGAGACCAGGCCGGCGAAAAAATCACCCGCCCCGCCCTTCACCACCTCCACCCTGCAGCAGGAAGCCAGCCGGAAACTGGGTTTCTCGGTGGCCAATACCATGCGCGTGGCCCAACAACTTTACGAGGAGGGGTTGATCACCTACATGCGTACCGACTCGGTCAACCTGTCGAAAATGGCGCTGGGAAAAGCGCGTGAGGTCATCAGCAAAATGTACGGCGAGGAATATGTCAAGACCCGGCAATACACCACCCGGTCGAAAGGCGCCCAGGAGGCCCACGAGGCCATCCGGCCCACCTATATCGCCAACATGGCCATCGAGGGCACCGCGGCACAAAAAAAACTCTATGAACTGATCTGGAAAAGGACCATAGCCTCCCAGATGAGCGATGCCATCACCGAAAAAACCACCATCAATGTCAGCGCTTCCACTGTTGATAAGGGTGAATTCCTGGCACAGGGTGAAGTTATTAAGTTCGACGGGTTCCTGAAAGTTTACCGCGAATCGGTCGACGATGAACAGGATGAAAATGGCAAAGCAATTCTTCCCCCATTGGTAAAAGGCGACCGGCCGGACCTGGAAGAAATGCGGGCAGAACAGCGTTTTACCATGCCCCTGCGCCGTTTTACCGAAGCCAGTCTGGTAAAACGACTGGAAGAACTGGGAATTGGCAGGCCTTCCACCTATGCGCCCACTATTTCCACGATCCAGAAAAGAGAATATGTCGAAAAAAAGGATGTGGAAGGATCGGTTCGCCCATACGATGTGCTGACACTAAAAGACGATAAGATCAAAGAGCAGGTGAAGAGTGAAAAAACGGGATTCGAAAAGGGGAAGTTGCTGCCAACCGACCTGGGGACCCTGGTAAACCGTTTCCTGATGCAGTATTTTGATAATATCATCGATTTTCAGTTTACCGCTACTGTCGAGAAAGAATTCGATGCGATCGCCCGCGGGGAAAAGGTGTGGCACGAAATGATCGAAAAGTTCTACGGTCCGTTTCATCACCAGGTGAAGGAAACCGTGGAAAAAACAGGGAAGTTCAGCGGGGAGCGCCTGTTGGGAACCGATCCGGCTTCCGGTAAAAATGTCTTTGTTAAACTGGGCCGCTTTGGGCCTGTCGCCCAGATCGGGGAAACGGAAAGCGATGAAAAACCCCGCTTCGCCGGTCTTCTAAAAGGGATGTCCATAGAAACCGTTACCCTGGAAGAGGTATTGGAATTGTTTAAATTCCCCCGGAAAGCCGGTGTCTATGAAGATGAAGAAATGATCGTCTCCATCGGGAAATTCGGCCCCTACATCAAGCACAAGAATCAATATTATTCGCTGACCAAACAGGACGACCCGATGCAGATCGGTCAGGAAAGAGCCATTGAACTGATCGAGATGAAACGGAAGCAGGACAGCGAAAAAGTGATCCTGACATTCCCGGAAAATGATAAACTACAGGTGCTGAATGGCCGTTTTGGCCCTTATATCTCATACGAAAAAGAGAATTTTAAAATTCCCAAAGGCACCAATCCGGCCTCTCTTACCCTGGAAGATTGCTTCAAGATCATTGAGACTGCCAAAAAGAACCCGTCGAAAAAAACATTCCCCCGTCGCAAGAAATGATCATGACAGGTGAGGTTTGTACCTGAATTCCGCTTATTTTTGGGCTGTCATTCAAAATAAATGGATCTCTCGATTTTTTTTGAACCGGTTCAGCTCAAAGGGTACCAGCACACCGAGAAAACGCGTCGCAAAATGCTCGGCGATACCGTCAAGGCATATATCCAGCCGAACGATTTTCCTTCGCTGAAAAATGCCGACCTGGCGATATTGGGCGTAAACGAAGACCGTCCTTCGGTCAGGAACCAGGGATGCGGACTCGCTCCCGATACCATCCGGAAAGCGCTATACAAACTGTACCAGGGTAATTTCAAAATGAGAATGGTGGACCTGGGCAATATGCTGCCGGGCCACACTATAGAAGATACTTATTTCGCGCTGACATCGGTTCTGGCCGAATTACTGGAGCAGAACATCACACCCATCATTCTCGGCGGCAGTCAGGACCTCAGCTTTGCCCAGTACAAAGCCTATGAAAAGCTGGGGCGTATTATCAATATTGTATCGATCGATCCCGAATTCGATCTGGGCCCCACCGGCGACCCGGTCAACTCACGCTCCTACATGAGCCATATCATTCTTCAGCAACCCAATTATCTTTTCAATTATACCAATATAGGCTATCAAACCTACCTGGTCGATCAGCATGCCATTACCCTGATGAAAAACCTCTATTTCGACACCTACCGCCTGGGAATAGTCCGCGGGGACATGGAAGAGGTGGAACCCATGGTGCGGAATGCCGATATGCTGAGCTTCGACATGTCAGCTATCCGGATGTCGGATGCGCCAGGGAACGGCAATGCCCTGCCCCACGGATTCTACGGGGAGGAGATGTGCCAGGTCTTCCGGTATGCCGGGCTCAGCGATAAACTGAGCTCCATCGGGATCTATGAAATGAATCCCCGCCTCGACCGCCAGTCGCAAACCGCCCAGCTCATCAGCCAGATGATCTGGTATTTCATCGATGGGTTCTACAGCCGGAAAGGCGATTTCCCGCCCGATAAACAGCACGACATGGTCAAATATACCGTGACCATGAAAGATTTCAAAGATGAAGTGATCTTTTATAACAGTAAAAAAAGCGAACGCTGGTGGATGGAGGTCCCCATCCGCAGTAAATACCGCGAACGCTATGAACGGCATCACATGGTGCCCTGCTCTTACCAGGATTACCAGACCGCCTGCCAGGATGTCCTGCCCGACCGGTGGTGGCAAACATACCAGAAACTGATGTGAATGATATTATGCTTACTTTTGCAATCCGTTTTACCAATATAACCCAGGCTTTTTACACCATTGGACATGAAAATAAAACACTCTCTGTTTAAACCGGGATGGATGATCATCCTGGCGGGATTGTTTCTCGCCTCCTGTGTCCCCATGAAAAGAATACATTATATGCAGGATGTCGACAAGCCAAAAACAGAAAAATCAGATTTCATAAATCCGCGCACATACGATTATACCATACACCCCGGCGACAATCTTTATATCAAAATAAACAGCCTCGACCAGACAGCGAACTATTTTGACGAAATCAGCAACTATAGCAATTACTATACTGAATCGGGCATATACCTGAACAGTTATACGGTGACCGATTCGGGTTATGTTGAATTTCCACTCATTGGCAAAGTGATGGTCATCAACCTGACGCTCGATGAGATCCGGCAGAAGCTGCAGGAAGAAGTGAACGAATACCTGAAAAATACCGTGGTCATCGTAAAACTGGCCAACTTCCGGGTCTCCATGCTCGGAGAATTCAAGAACCCGGGGAAATATATTGTTTACCAGGATAAAATTACCATTTTTGAAGCGATCGCCATGGCGGGAGATCTGAGCGACTTCGCCAGGAAAAACCGCTCCCTGTTGATCAGGCAGACCGAAGATGGCACCAAAACATACCGGTTAAACCTGAACGACAGGAATATCCTTGAATCCGACCTGTATTACCTGATGCCAAACGATATCGTTTACGTTCAACAGGTTAAAGGAAAACAATTTGCCTTCAAGGAATTTCCTTATGTCTTGATATTCAGTACTATCACTACGACACTCCTGCTTATCGAATATTTCAAGTAAACAACAAAACGACGTGGAAAACGATTATAACCGCAATATCCAGCAACCTCAGGCAGAAGAAGGTTTTGATTATAAAGTCTTCTTTTTCAAACTATACCGATACTGGTATTTTTTCATCCTGACTATCATCGTGGCGCTGATCATCGCCTTTCTTTTCAATAAGTACACCAAACCGGTCTACGAGGTCAGCACAACCATTTTGATCAAATCGGACAGGACGAATATCGATCCGCAACAATTGATTGGACTGGGTTTCCGGGGTGATATACAAAATATTGAGAATGAGATCGGTGTTTTGAGCTCTTATACCCTCACCGAAAGAACCATTAAAAAACTCGACTTCTTTGTTTCCTATTTTGAAGAAGAAAACTTTATCTCCAAAGAGCAGTATCTCGATAACCCGTTCGAAGTGATCTTCGATACCAACCACCTGCAGCCGGTGAACATCGAATTCAGCGTTAAAATCCTATCCCCGTCGAAATATCACATCCAGATAGAGTCTGAAAAAGTCGACCTTTACGATTACCGGACCTTTGAGCCCAGCCCCGAAAAGATTCCTTTCCTGAAGATCAACGACACTTTGTTCTTTGGCGAACAGCTTGAAAATGATGCTTGCAATTTTCACCTGGTGCTGAAAAACAATACGCCCCCTGCTGATTATGCCACACGGAACCTGAAATTTGTCTTCAAGGATCTGAAGGGGTTGGTCACCCGCTACCAGGGGATCAATATTGAACCCATCAACAGGGATGCCTCTATCCTGAAACTATCCTTGCGGGGCTTTAACGAAGCCAAATCGGCCGCTTTCCTGAACATGCTTACCCGGGAATACCTGGCCCAGAGTCTCGAGAAAAAAAACCAGATCGCAACCAACACCATCCGTTTCATTGATGAGCAACTGATGGATATCAGCGATTCCCTTTCATTTGTAGAACTGGAACTCCAGGACTACAGAAGCCAGAACATCGTCATGGATATCGAATTTCAGTCACAACAGGCTGTAGATATCATGAAACAACTGGAGAACCAGCAAGCTGATCTGAAGGTCAAAAACATGTATTACAAGTCGATCAAGAAATATGTAGAGACTAGCAGAGACATCCGGCATGGGCTGATCGTCCCCTCGGCCATGGGTATCGACGATCCGCTGACAACCAGCCTGATACAGGAATTATCGACACTTGTCAATGAGAGGGCCGAGGCGCTCCTTACCTCTACCGAGAAAAATCCGGTTATCATAGCGCTTGATCTGCGCATTGAAAATATCAAGACTGCACTGCTGGAGAACATCACCAACATTGTAAAAAATTCCGAAATCGGTCTGAATGAAGTGAACAAACGTATAGAAGCACTTACCGGCCAGATGACCGCGCTTCCTAAGACACAACGGGAACTGTTGGGCATTACGCGTAAATTTACCCTGAGCGATAATATATATAACTTCCTGCAGCAGCGCCGCGCCGAAGCCCAGATCACCCGGGCCTCCAATGTGTCAGACAATGAGATTATCGATAAAGCCCGGCTACTGGATTCCTCTCCGGTTTATCCCAAAAAGAGCCTGAATTACGTCATTGCCTTTATCCTTGGCCTTATCCTCCCGGTGTTGTTCATTCTCGGGAAAGATTACCTGAATGACAAGATCATCGAACGGCATGATGTCGAGAGAATCACTAATCTGCCCATTATCGGGCATATCATCCACAGCAACCGGCTCACGACCATCGTGGTGGCCGAATCGCCCAAATCCTCCATCGCCGAATCCTTCCGCTCAATCCGCACCAACCTGCAGTTCGTCACCAAAGGAAAACAAAAAATGACGGTGCTGATCACCTCCGATATGGTGGGCGCCGGCAAAACTTTCATCTCCATCAACCTGGCTTCCATATTCGCGCTGTATGGCAAAAAGACCATGCTGATTGGATTTGACCTCCGGAAACCGAAAATATACCAGGATTTCGGGTTATCGAACATTGAAGGGATCAGTTCTTACCTGATCGGTAAAAGCAGTTATGAAAATATCATCCAGCCCTCCATGATCGACAACCTCGATATCATCATGGCCGGCCCGGTGCCCCCGAACCCCTCCGAGCTGATCGCATCTGAAAGAACAGATGAGCTCTTCAGTCGCCTGAAGGAAGATTATGACTTCATCATTATCGATACCCCTCCGGTTGGATTGGTCACTGATGCATTCCTGCTGATGAAATATACCGATGCCAACCTGCTGGCCGTCAGGCAGAACTATACGCTGAAAAAAGTCTTTGGATCGATTGTGAAAGATATCGAGCAAAGACAACTGCCAAATGTCCAAATCCTGATCAATGACGTGAAATTATCCAAGGGATCGTACGGCTATGGATATGGATATGGATATGGTTACGGTTATGGTTACGGTTATGGTTACGGTTATGGTTACGGATATGGATATGGCTACGGGTACTATTCCGATGACAAGGATAAGGAAAAAGAATCGACCGTAAAACGCATTTTCAAACGTTCCTAAAACAGGTCATAATACCAGCTAAGGGTCAAAACGCTGACGATTAGATACATCACTGTCAGCGGCCATCCGATCTTCATATAATCCTTAAAATTATATCCTCCGGGTCCATAGACCATCAGGTTTGTCTGGAAACCCATCGGTGTGATGAAATTGGCTGCTGCGCCATGGGCCACGATCAGTACAAAAGGCATAGTGGGCAACCCCATCTGGATCGCCGCCGTAACCGAAATGGGAAAGATGATGGCGGCGGCAGCCTTCACGGTGATATAGGAAGCCAGCAGGTTTGTTATAATGAAAATGCCGGCCAGCAATCCAACGGCTCCCAGGGGTTTGATCACCTCGATGATCCCGGTGGCAATCAGGTCGGCGAAGCCGGTTTTGATCATGGCCGTGCCCAACGCCATAGCCAAAACGATGATAATGGCCAGGGTATAATCGATGCTCTTGGGCAGTTCTTTGGGTGTGGTGATCTTCAGTACCAATATCAGGATCATCAGGATCAGCAGGGCCATGAACAATGAAATCAATCCCAGGGCTGACGTGATAATCGCCGTGGCCGCCCCACCAAACAAGATCAGGTTCTTGTACCATTTCAGCTTCCGGAATTCCGCCACCCTTGATAACAGATAAAATTCATTGCTGATACGCGAGCGCTCCGTGAAGTCGTCACCTGCCAGCACCAACAGCACATCCCCCGCCTTTAGCCTGACATTGCCTATTTTACCCGGTATCCGCTCGCCATTGCGGTGAATGGCCAGTATGGCCGCATCAAAAAGGCTGCGGAAATTCGATTCCCTGACCGTTTTGTTCACCAGCGTGGCGTTCTGCGAAACAACCAGCTCCATGACCTGGGTGTGACGCTTCCGCTTATACATGCCCACCTGCTTTAAAGTCAAACCCGAGTTGGAATTGATCATTTCGGCAATCGTCGTTGTATCACCGGCAAAAACCAGCACATCGCCCTCCTGTAATATCATTTGGGGTGATACGGCTGTAAAATGTTCTTTGCCCCGGTAGATCTCCACCAGGAATAAACCGGACAAATTCCGCAGGTTAGCCTGCTCAATGGTTTTCCCCGTGATGGGAGAGCCTGGCCGCACTTCCGCCTCCACGAGATATTGCCTCGATTCGGCTGAAAAATCCGCCATGGCATCCTGACGCTCCGGAAGCAACCGGTTACTGAAAAAAATCAGGTACAACACACCGATAATGATCATCGGCAAACCGGCTACGGAAAAATCAAACAGCCCCAGGGGAGCCAATCCCGGGATGATCGTCGGATCCTTGACCATCCCGTTCATGATCAGGTTCGTGGAAGTGCCGATCAGGGTGGCACTCCCACCCAGAATGGCGGCAAAAGACAGTGGGATCAGCAACTTGGAAGGCTTGATGTTGTTGCGTTTGCTCCAATTGCGCACATAGGGCATCATGATCGCTACCAAAGGGGTATCATTCATGAAAGCTGATAATCCACTGACCAGAAAGGTCATCCTGGCCAGAAAACCCTGATAAGATAGCGTGCGCCGGAATACCCTGTCTAACAGACTATCGATCAGATCGGTCTTCCGGATAATATCACCCAGTAATAACAACATGATGAGCACCGCTACCTGGTCATTCCCCAGGCCGTTCATGATCTCCTTTGGGGTGAGTATTTTGAAAAGCCCCAGCACGATGATGCCAATCAGGAAAGTAAAAGCCGGTCCAATCCGCTCCGTGTAAAGCGAAACGATGATGAAAACAAGTACCAGCGCTACAACTACTAACTCGAAGGTCATGCTTTTCTATCTCACTTTTTTTTACCTTTGCCGGTCAAAGTTAATTAAAACTCCTTAGTTTTAATCTGAATGAAAAAGATCAGGCAAAACATTTATCCGGTTTTCGGGAAACTCAGGAACCGGGAAACGAAGGAAAAAATCCTCGGACAAAAATCCAGGGTCATCTGGTTCAGCGGATTATCCGGAGCAGGCAAAACAACCCTCGCCAGACACCTGGAAGAAAAACTATCCTCCATGGATTTCCTCGTCCAGGTTCTGGATGGCGACAATATCCGGAGCGGTATCAACAACAACCTTTCGTTTTCGGAGGAGGACCGCAAGGAAAATATCCGCCGCATCTCGGAAGTCTCGAAGCTATTCCTGGACTGCGGGATCATCACGATCAACAGCTTTATCAGTCCAACCCGCGAAATCCGTCACATGGCCATGGACATTATCGGCAGGGAGGATTTTATCGAGGTCTTTGTCAATGCCCCCATCGAGGTGTGTGAAAAGAGAGATGTCAAGGGCCTCTATGCCCGTGCCCGGAAAGGAGAGATCAAGGATTTCACCGGTATCAGCGCCCCGTTCGAGGAACCCGTCAGCGCCGATATCGTAATCCGCACCGACCAGATGACCATCGAAGAATCCATAGAAACGCTGCTGGAGTTCATATTACCGAAAATAAGATTGTCAACTTAATGTCGCGAGCGCAGCGAGCGAATGACTATAAATGTCAATGAATGACCGAATCACAACGCAAATATAATCTGAACCACCTCCGCGAGCTGGAGTCTGAATCGATGTTCATAATGCGGGAGGTGGCGGCGCAGTTCGAACGGCCGGCCCTGTTGTTTTCGGGCGGGAAGGATTCTATCGTCATGGTCCACCTCGCCAAAAAAGCCTTCTGGCCGGCAAAGATCCCTTTCCCGCTGATGCATATCGATACGGGGCATAATTTCGAGGAAACAATGATCTTCCGCGACGAGCTGGTTAAAAAGCTCGGCGTGCAGCTCATTGTCGGATCTGTACAGGAAGCTATTGATTCAGGCCGAGTCGTGGAAGAGACCGGCTTTGAGGCCAGCCGGAACCTGCTGCAAACAGTCACCCTGCTCGACGCCATTGCCAGGCAGAAGATCGACTGCGCGCTGGGCGGCGGCCGCAGAGACGAAGAAAAGGCCCGGGCCAAAGAACGCTTCTTTTCGCATCGCGACGAATTCGGCCAGTGGGACCCGAAAAACCAGCGGCCCGAGCTGTGGAATATCTTTAACGGTAAAAAACGC
>Ga0209498_1002901_pt1 | contig 10291 bp, 6 predicted proteins | sample WalLakDeSediment_FD_184131 | JGI IMG/M metagenome (GOLD analysis project Ga0209498, IMG submission 184131) | Lake sediment microbial communities from Walker lake, Nevada to study Microbial Dark Matter (Phase II) - Walker Lake 11/02/13 Deep... | ecosystem: Environmental > Aquatic > Freshwater >... | reverse complement strand
TATGATCCCAATGATGCCCTGTTGCGCTCAAACTTCGGCGTCGAGTATCAATGGAATAACATTCTTTCGCTCCGCGCCGGTTACCGGGGAATAAGTGTTGGGGAGGATGAGTTCGATTCGTATGATACGGCAAGCTATACATTTGGCGGTGGTCTTCAATATGATTTCAATTTTGGCAGAATAGTCTTTGATTACGCATTTACCGATTTCAAAATATTAGGCAGTGGGCACATGTTTACCATCGCACTGGGCTTCTGAGAAATGCTGCAGCGTCAGAATTGCGGCGCTTGCTCGCAGTGAAAAAAATGCCTAACATCTGTTAATAAAAAAGCACCTCTCTCAATTCGTTGAGAAGGTGCTTTTTTTATTAATTTCAGAAATATTTTGAGAGCAAGCAATCGTTGTTTTAAAAATTAAGCATCAGCCCCACCCGGAATCTCCTGCCATAATCATAACGATAGGAATCAAACCCGGACATCCAATAGTTGTCATTTGCAAGGTAAAACGGATTCGATATTCGATCTTCTTCCTGATCGTTTAGCAGATTCAGCACTTCAAAATAGGGAGAAATTTCACCCTTGAGAAAATTTAGTGATTTGATCACCCGAACATCGACATAGTAGCGCCATTTGCCGCGGTTGATGATGTGAAATTGTTCGTTTAACAGTGGCAGCGGACTATTGATTCGGGACAGCACATTGAGCTCAAATTTTTTATTATTCGAGTACGAAATATTACCGCTGAATTTATGCCGCTGATCCCAGGCTAAGGGATAACTTTTCCAGCTTTGAGAGGATTGCGGATTCTGGACGAACGAGTAGTAATTTTGTTCCGGAAAAGAGCCCGATCCAATTGCTTTACAATAACTATAGCTCAGCTTGCCAAACAGGTTTCCGTCCCTGGGTCGCTGTTCGATAAAAATTTCCAACCCTTTTATTGAGGCGTTATCGAGGTTCTCAAACTGCGAATAGTTTGCCTGGTTTTCGCTAAGGTAGTAATTTTTGGTGTTGACGAGGTTTGTAATTCTTTTCATAAAAAAAGTCATACCAAAAACTCTGTTTGTGCCAAGCTCCTTTTGATAGCTTAATTCAAACGCTTCGGTTTTTTCCGATTCCAGTTCAGGATTTCCTAACAGCGGATAGGGAAAATTAATATTAAAACTTGAATTTAAATAAAAATAGTAAAGCGGCGGCGTTTGAAAGAACCAGCCGTAATTTAAATGGACGCGATCATTTTTTAAAAAAAATGGAAAGGATAATCCGACCCGTGGACTCAATTGAAACTGGGATTTCGCTTCCTTCGGATCAAGCCGAACGGTATCGCCTTCTGAAATTTTCGACACCGCGTTAAAAGCAGGAAACCTGAGGTTCGGATTAAAGTAATCAAATCGAAGCCCAAGATTAACAAGAAAGCTTTCGTATTCAATTTTGTTCTGAGCAAATATTGAAACCGTATATGGGTTAACCTTTAAGACGTCGGTGTGATGCGACTGGTTGCGCAAAACAGAGTCCTGCACTGGAGCGGATAGCAGGTTGGTCATAAATATGCGATAGAAATTTAGATGGGCGCCCAATTTTATTAAGTCTGAGCCGCCGAACTGGCGATAATAGATTGCCTTCACAAAGCAATTTCTTTCATCGACAATATCGTTCCAATCCTGCTGAGAGGACGTTTCATTTGTTTGAGCATAATTTTTCAAAAGGGAGTTTTCAGTTGATAAAAATTTATTGTGCAGCTCTTTCCGAATATTGTCACGCCCATAACTGAGTGTGTAAAACGATTGAGGATTCAGCGTATGGATTACCGTAAAATTGAGTCGTTGACTATCTTTATTATGGTCTACAATTTTCTCCCCTGTCTCTGAGGACAAATATGAGGCAATCTGATCATCACGTATTTGCCAGCTCGACGTTATATTTTGAAAAATAAACTTCAACTTCTGCCACAACTGAAAAGAAATCTTCGTGGTATAATGATAATTTTGAGTTTTCAGGGCAGTGTAGGGCAATTGTGAGTTGCTGGTTGAAAATTGCATATCGCTGAAGTTCAAATTGCCGGAGATGTAATAGTTTAGATCATACAAAGGGCCACCAAAACCGACCAGTAGCGGACCGCCAAGGCTCATTTCCATGCGCTGCAAATTATCATTCTGAACTTTTAATCCGACATTATCAGTATAAAATTTTAAAAAACCTTCTGTTTTATCTTTCCCTTCCTTGGTCGTCAAATTAACAAGGCCAGACATTGCCTGTCCGTATTCGGCGTTAAATCCACCTGGATAGATATTAATATCAGAAATAGCGCTCAGCGGAACAATCGTACTAATTTCCCGAAACATCAGGTCCTGGATGGGCAAACCATCGACCATGTAGAGCGCATCATACTTTCTTCCGCCGCGAATGTGTCCATCAACAGTAGCCGAATGAAGTTTAATCGTCTGATAAAAATGATCGATTGGAAGCTTGCGGTTCAGGTCCAAATAATCCAGCGAATAGCTACTCGCTGGAATTTCTTTCTGGATCATTGGCTTGTCAGCAATGACAACGATTTCCGTACCAAATTCCAGGGGTTCAGAAATCATTTCGAAGTTGATGTGATGATTATAATCTGCGCGAACGATAACATCTTTTACAAAAATACTGGTATACCCGAGCATTCGCACACGCATGTTATAGATCCCGGGCGGGATATTCTGAATAAAATAGCTGCCATGTTTATCTGCAATTGTTGATAATTTTGTATCAATCAGGACAACGACTGAGCCGGGCAATTCCTGGCCGGTCTCTTTATCAATCACCTTACCAGAAAGGGTTCCACTGTTGATAGCGCTGACCTGATCCGCCATTATTAAAAATAATAATAAAAGTAAAATTAGCTTCTTTCTCATTGGCGTGCTCGTTCCTGCTATGATAGCGATATTGTTCCAAGATGAGTTATATTAATTATTAAAATTTTAGCAAAATACATGCCAGACGTAAACGTCGGAGTTCGGATCTTGTGATTGTTGCATCCCTTATTTGCTTGAAAACAGTTGTTGTTTTATCAGTCGTTAGCAACTGCAACAGTATTGATAATATGTTTTTTTTCCAGCTCCTGAAATTGCATTATTAAAATGGCTTATATGCAAAGTTTTACCGTTATTACTGGTAGTTTCTTGCACAGCAACCTCTCGGTTAGGATAGAAAACTAATCCATTGCAGAGTTGGCTTGCACTGTAAAACCTCAGAGGTTTAGGCTTTTTCACCCACCAATAAGTAAGGCATTACCTTGCACTATAAAAAACACTTGCAAAATTTGAATATTTATCTTAAGTTTGACAAATACTTTTTCTTGAGCGAAACATTAAAATTCATTATTGCAATAACACGGAATCCGGACAAATATGAACTATGATCAGGCGACAGATTATCTGTTTAATCTTTCCACCTTTGGCTGGAAATTGGGACTCGAAAAAATAAAATTGATGCTCAATGAGTTGGGAAATCCCCAGGATAAGTATCGTACGATTCATGTTGCAGGCACAAATGGCAAAGGTTCAACCTGCGCGATGATTGAATCTATTCTTCGGTCTGCGGGCTATAAAACAGGACTTTATACATCTCCCCACCTGGTTTATGTTGGCGAAAGAATCCGCTGTAATGGCAAATGTATTGCAAAAGATGATCTTGTTAATTATATAAGTTTTTTAAAACCGCTGATCGACAAGCATCAATGCACTTATTTTGAGGCGATAACGGCGCTTGCGTTTCTCTATTTTGCCGATCAGCATGTTGAAATTGCGGTCATTGAAGTTGGATTAGGCGGGAGATTGGACGCCACAAACGTGATTTCGCCGCTGGTCAGCATCATCACAACAATTGATATTGATCATACCAAACAGTTGGGAACGAATCGTAAAAGCATCGCCTTTGAAAAAGCCGGAATCATCAAGTCCGGTTCAATTTGTATCACGCCATGTCAATCAAAATCGGTCAATTCGATAATCTCGGAAATTTGTCAGGAAAGAAACGCCGAATATTTTTGTGTCGAAACAAAAAAAAATATTGAAGACATTCACCTCGATGAAAACAGCAGCACGTTTGACCTGACATTGAATGGGGATCTTTATTCCCGGATAAAACTTTCAATAGCTGGCGAGCACCAGATTCAAAATGCCGTTCTTGCAATGACAACCGCGAATATTATCAATGCCAGGTTTTGCCCGGTTACTTTAGAGAATATTTACCAGGGGTTAGCAACAGTGACATGGTATGCGAGATTGCAGACCATTTCTGAAAATCCGAAAATCGTTATCGATGCTGCGCACAATCCCGGGGGCGTCTCTGTTCTGACAAGAGCGGTTCGAGCTATTTTTCACTATCATCGTTTAATAATTGTCTTTGGCGTGTGTAAAGATAAAAATTATAAACTAATGTTGAAAAAATTAGCGTCCATCTCAAATGTATTCATTGCTGTCCAGGCGAATACCGAGCGTGGTTTAGCTGCTGCTACCATTGCAAAATATGCATCACGATATGTGCAGCATGTTTATGCCAGCGACTCGGTTAATGAGGGATTGCAATACGCGCTGCAAATTAGCGGCAAGAATGATTTAATTCTGTGTACTGGTTCTCATTATGTTCTGAATGATATACTTGTATATTTAAATCAATTACCCGATTAATTTTTTCTTGTATAGAAAAAAAAACTTGACATTAATAATAAAATTTGATAAATTTGCAACGCTAACTCACCAGGTAAATTATAGTAAATCACTTATCGATTAACTTCATAATATTCCTTCGGTGGTATTATCCTTGATGAAATGCAGATGCACTGAAACGACGGCAAAAACGGAACCAGGACTTGTTCTGCGACAGGGATTGCCTGGTTTTAATTTAATTTGTTGTACAACCTGAATGCGATTGAGATTCGTTATTATTCAAAATAGAACTGATTTGTGATAAAATAAAAGTTATCAACTTTCCAATTCGATATAATCATCTCATACCTGAGAATTTAATCTTTATCTTCAGAGCCAATGGTTACTAAAATATTAGACATAACTTTCGGAGTGACGCAATTATGGCAAGCGTAAGACTGGAAAACGTTTCGAAGATCTTTGACAAAAATGTCATTGCTGCAAAAGATGTAAACATCGAAATCAACGACAAGGAGTTTATGGTTCTGGTTGGTCCTTCGGGTTGTGGGAAGTCAACAACGTTGCGGATGATTGCCGGGTTAGAAGAAATCACCGAGGGGAAAATTTTTATTGAAGACCGTCTGATAAATGATGTTCCGCCTAAGGATCGGGACATCGCGATGGTTTTTCAAAATTATGCGTTGTATCCCCACATGACGGTATACCAAAACATGGCATTTGGATTGAAGCTCCGGAAATTTCCCAAAAAAGAAATCGAACGCCGGGTCAATGAAGCAGCGGAAATTCTCGAAATAAAAGAGCTGTTAGAACGAAAACCGAAAGCGCTATCCGGGGGACAGCGGCAACGAGTTGCAGTGGGAAGAGCCATTGTCCGAAAACCAAAAGTCTTCTTATTTGATGAGCCGCTATCGAATCTCGATGCCAAATTGCGGGTGCAAATGCGAACCGAAATTTCGAAGCTTCACAACCGATTGGAAACAACCATGATCTATGTGACACACGATCAAATGGAAGCCATGACAATGGGCGATCGCATCGTCGTCATGAAAGATGGCTGGGTACAGCAAATTGAAAAACCGCTAAACCTTTACAATAAACCCATCAATAAGTTTGTTGCTGGCTTTATTGGCAGCCCTGCCATGAATTTTATGGCTGGAACAATTGAAAATATTAATGGATTGGTATTCACCGAGGGCAAAATTCAATTACCAGTCCCTGAAAAATTTACACAGCAATTAAAGCCGTTCATCAAAAAGAAAATATTTTTTGGGATCCGACCCGAGGACATTTATAACGCGAATTTTGCGCCTGGAATTCAGAAAACAGCGTTAGCCGAATGTCTGTTGGAAGTGGTCGAACCGATGGGCAATGAAATCTTCCTTTATTTCAATTCGGGAATCCATCAATTTGTGGCAAGAGTTGGTACGCATGAAACGCCAGCAGTGGATCAGAACCTTAAGTTAGTCTTCAATATGGAAAAAGGACATTTTTTCGATCCTGAAACAGAAAAACATCTCTAACAAAGTGGGTGGGAAACAATTGTGGTAGCAACTAAATCTTCATGCCGAAATACCACACATTCTTCGACGAAGAACCTCATTATAATTACGCCCTATGAAATCATTATTTGGTGAAAGATGGAATCTACGCCGATTATAGGAAAAACACTTTACCATAAGCAACAAAAAAATTCATTGATAAATATTAAAAGTTATAACACGATAATTAGCAAAAAGGGATGCTATTATGGACATCACAGAATTAAAAACGCTAAAAATTTCTGAATTAACCAAAGTTGCCCAGGAGCTTAACATCTCCGGATCAACTGGTTTAAAAAAGCAGGAGCTGATTTTCAGAATTTTAGAAGCACAAACCAAGCAGGAAGGATTGATTTTCGCAGAAGGGGTGCTGGAAATTCTCCCTGATGGCTATGGTTTTTTACGCTCCACAGATTACAATTACCTCCCCGGGCCGGACGATATTTATGTTTCTCCATCCCAGATAAAGCGCTTTGGTCTCAGAACTGGTGATTCGGTATCAGGTCAAATTCGTCCTCCAAAGGAGAATGAACGCTTTTTTGCGCTCCTCAAAGTCGAAGCGGTCAATTATGAGAATCCTGAAGAAGCAAAAACAAAAATTCTGTTCGACAACCTGACGCCACTCTATCCCCAGTCTCGCATTGAACTGGAATATATCCACAGTAATTATTCGACCCGAATTATGAACCTTCTGACGCCAATCGGGAAGGGACAGCGAGGTTTAATCGTGGCGCAACCAAAAACCGGCAAGACGATGCTCCTGCAGTCCATCGCCAACGCCATTACAACGAATCATCCTGAAATCAAGCTGATCGTGCTTCTCATTGATGAACGTCCAGAAGAAGTGACCGATATGGAACGGTCAGTCAAAGCTGAAGTGATTAGCTCGACATTTGATGAACCGGCGGAACGCCATGTCCAGGTCGCGGAAATGGTATTAGAAAAAGCTAAACGTTTGGTAGAATATAAGCACGATGTCGTGATTTTGTTGGACAGCATAACCCGTTTAGCGCGTGCATATAATACCGTGGTTCCTCATAGCGGCAAAATCTTATCTGGTGGTGTGGACGCCAATGCGCTTCATAAACCAAAACGCTTTTTCGGGGCAGCTCGAAATATTGAAGAAGGCGGCAGCTTAACGATTATCGCAACCGCGTTGATCGATACCGGAAGCCGGATGGATGAAGTTATTTTTGAAGAATTTAAAGGTACCGGCAACATGGAATTGGTATTGGATCGATCGTTATCAGACAGACGAATTTTTCCATCGATCGATATTAATAAGTCCGGAACTCGAAAAGAGGAGCTACTTTTATCGACTCCCGAATTAAACCGCGTATGGATATTGCGAAAACTATTAAGCGACTTTACTGTCAATGAAGCTATTGATTTTTTACTGGATAAAATGCGCGGCACAAAATCCAATAAGAAATTTTTAGAATCAATGCATTCATAGCGATTTTTTCCTTGCATCCCATCGAAAATTTTCTTATATTTTTGTCGGAAAAATTTAGCGAAATTAATTGATGCGCAATTAGCCAGAATGTTAAGGGACGTGAATTAAATAACTTCCCCAATTACGAATGATTTTTGCTCATTGAAAGGCAAAATTGCTTTATCACATGAGCAACTTAATTAATTCACAGTCCTAAATTTGGCAGTTATGGTATTATTTTATTTGTTGATGGAGGTTGATTAGATTGAAAGAGAAAATTCATCCAAAATATGAAGCAGGTACAATCACCTGCGCCTGTGGCAATACGTTTCAAGTGCGTTCGACTGCTGGCGATATGAGCTTAGAAATTTGCTCCAATTGTCATCCCTTTTTTACCGGCAAGCAAAAACTGATTGACTCTACCGGTCGTGTCGAGAAATTCAGACGGAAGTATGGACTGGTTAGCAAAATGGATACAACCAGTAATCAAAATTCATAGCGTTACAGTTTGAAATATTTTAACGGAATATGATTATTTTTCGTTTTCGATCCCATATTCCGTTTTTCTTTTAGTACCCGATTTACAGGCATCATTGTCGTTGTAACTCGAAAGTGCTGCAATGCATCGGAGATTATGCTCTCTGAAGCATAGCAAAATATCAATTCAGAAGTTGACATCAATGAGGTAGCTATTTGTCGCAAAAAAAAGATATCTTGGTTGGCGGTCAGGCGATAATTGAAGGCGTCATGATGCGTTCCCCGGATCGTATTGCAATGGCAGTTCGTAAGCCCGATGGAAAGATTGTTTTAAAAAGTTATCCCTATGTTTCTTTATCGAAACGCTCAAAGTTTTGGGGTTTTCCCATCATTCGCGGCGCGGTGGTGCTGATTGAATCGATGGCGATTGGCATAAAAGCCCTGACATTTTCTGGCGACATTGCTGTCGCGGAGGAACAACAAAAAATAACTAAAAAACCGAATCACGAAAAGAAACCAGGGCTATCGAATTTATGGATGGTCGGCACGGTACTATTTTCCCTGGCAATCGGGCTGGCGCTGTTTTTTTACCTGCCCTTGATCCTTACGGATCTGTTGGGAGCAAAATCGGGTTTTTGGTTTAATATTGTTGATGGCGCGCTTCGACTGATAATCTTTCTTATCTATTTAAGCCTCATCACGTTATGGAAGGATATCCGGCGAATCTTTGAATACCATGGAGCAGAACATAAGACGATCTTTGCCTTTGAAGACGGCAAAGAATTGACCATTGAAAATGCTAAACAATATACTCCGTACCATCCCCGCTGCGGCACCAGTTTTCTATTGACAGTTCTGTTGATCAGTGTGTTGGTCTTCATGTTATTGGGTCGTCCTGAGACAATCGCCGATCGGTTGATTCGCCTGGCTTTTGTGCCATTGATTGGCGGCATCTCTTATGAAGCGATCAAATTCTCGGATAAATTGAAAAACAATCCTTTAATGAAAATATTTATAACGCCAGGCTTATGGCTGCAAAAAATAACTGCACGTGAACCCGATGAATCCATGCTTGAAGTCGCTATGGTTGCCCTAAAAGGCTCGCTTGGCATTAGCGTCACAGAGGATCAACGAGTGGTTCTGGCAGATGATCTTGAGCATTGATTTGGAGTTTTTATGTTTGACAGGTTAAAACAAATTAAACAACGTCACCAGGAATTAAGTGAGAAGTTAAGCGAACCAGATATTTTTAAAGATCAAAATAAATTTAAAAAATTAGCCAAAGAACAAAGCGATCTTTCGGAAATCGTGGCAAAGTATGATCAATTTGAAAAGATTCTCCAGCAACTTAATGACACCAAAGAAATTATTGATAATGAAAACGATGCTGAGATGCTAGCTCTGGCAGAGATCGAGTTGTCCGATTTGACTGCAAAGCAGGAGGCGTTAGAAGAAGAATTAAAAGTACTGCTAACTCCGCAAGACCCGGAGGATGAGAAAAACGCCATTGTTGAAATCCGCGCCGGAACAGGCGGAGATGAAGCATGTCTCTTTGCCGGCGATCTGTATCGAATGTACACAAAATTTGCAGAACAACAAAGCTGGAAGATCGAGTTGCTGAATTCGCATCCCCAGGAAATTGGCGGGTTCAAAGAAATATCATTCCTGGTCAGCGGACCCAATGCATACGGGAAATTGAAGTATGAAGGCGGGGTGCATCGCGTCCAGCGTGTCCCGGTTACAGAAACCAGCGGTCGATTGCATACTTCCGCCGCTTCGGTGGCAGTGCTTCCCGAAGTCGAAGAAGTCGAAGTCGACATCGATCCCAATGATTTGCGCATTGACGTATATCGCTCATCGGGACCCGGGGGACAAAGCGTCAACACCACCGATTCAGCAGTGCGGGTAACTCACATCCCGACAGGTATGGTCGTTACCTGCCAGGATGAAAAATCGCAGCATAAAAATAAAGCAAAAGCATTAAAAGTTCTCCGCGCCAGGCTGTATGACAAGAAAAAAGAGGAAGAAGAGGCAAAGCTCATGGCGTCCCGTCGCTCGATGGTAAGCACCGGAGATCGCAGCGCAAAAATCAGGACGTTCAATTTTCCGCAAAATCGAGTCACCGATCATCGCATCAATTTGACATTATATAAATTAGATCGGATTGTCGAAGGTGATTTATATGACCTGATCGAGCAA
>Ga0209498_1002900_pt1 | contig 10294 bp, 10 predicted proteins | sample WalLakDeSediment_FD_184131 | JGI IMG/M metagenome (GOLD analysis project Ga0209498, IMG submission 184131) | Lake sediment microbial communities from Walker lake, Nevada to study Microbial Dark Matter (Phase II) - Walker Lake 11/02/13 Deep... | ecosystem: Environmental > Aquatic > Freshwater >... | reverse complement strand
GCCACATCATCACAAATATAAAGAACATCCCTTTCGAGACCATCCAGAACACACCCCAGATCGGACCTGATAAAAAATCGCCGAACGGGCTGTTCCAGCCACCGAAGAAGAGTACGCTGCCAAGCAGCGATACAAGGAACATATCCGCATACTCGGTGAGCATAAACATTCCCCACCGCATACCGGAATATTCGGTGTGGAATCCGCCGACCAGTTCCGATTCCGATTCGGGCAGATCGAACGGGGTTCTGTTTACCTCGGCAAGCGAAGATATGAAGTACAATACAAAGGCGATAAACAGGAACGGACTATGGAAGATAAGCCAGTTAAAGATTGACCCCGACTGCATTTCACTGATCGTCATCAGATTTAACGTACCCGTTGCAACGATCACCGACAGTACCGCGACAACCGTCGGTATTTCGTAACTGACAATCTGTGCCGAAGTACGCATAGCACCGAGCAACGACCACTTATTATTCGACGCCCAGCCCGCCATTAAAATACTCAAAGTTACAATCGATGTCACCGCCAGAATATAGAAGGCACCGACATCGAGATGAGCACCGATATATTCGCTGCTGAACGGAATCACGGCAAATGCCGCGTACGACCCCATGAATGCCAGGAAAGGCGCAAATTTAAAAAGAAATTTGTCCGAACGGCTCGGGACAATATCTTCCTTCTGAATCATTTTTATCATATCGGCTATCGTCTGCGACCAGCCATGCCAACCGCCGGTACGCATCGGGCCGAGACGATCCTGCATGTGTGCCGATACCTTACGCTCCAGCCAGACGGCGAACAGCACATACGGGAATACGATCACCATCGGCAGCGCCGCATGAATAAAGAACGCTAAAAGCGGATGCGGTAAAAATTGTTCTAAAGTTTCAACCATACATTACCTGCATGAAATACAATTCATATTGTTATCGATCTATCTCGCCGAGCACGATGTCTATACTGCCGACTATTGCAACAACATCGGAGACCATAGAACCCCGTGAGATCGCGGGCAGCACACTTAAATTTACAAAACAGGGAGATCGTGCCTTGACGCGGTACGGACTCATCGACCCGTCGCTTATTATGTAATACCCGAGCTCGCCGCGGGGCGTTTCTGTCCGGGCATAAATTTCACCCTCCGGCGGCCGTATGCGTTTGGGCACTGCAGCTTTTACATCACCCTCATCGGGCATGCGTTCGACGGCCTGAGCTATAATACGTATACTCTGTTCCATCTCCCGCACACGAACGATGTACCTGTCCCAGCAATCACCGACCGTTCCCATCTCACCTTTTCCGACGACAACATCATATTCAAACTGATCATATATTGAATACGGATCATCGCGACGGAGGTCCCAGTTTACACCTGAGCCCCTCAGGATAGGTCCGGAAGAAGCGTAATTTAACGCAACATCGGCCGGCAACACTCCAACGTCTGCCGTCCGATCGATAAAGATTTTGTTAAATGTTAATAAATCGTTGTACTCTTTGATCTTTGGCGGAAAATACTTTACAAAATCACGCACTTTATCCTTAAAATTCGTGGGAACATCGTGGGATAATCCGCCTACCCAGATATAATTATAGAGCAATCGTGCGCCGCATGTCGACTCGAAAATATCGAGGATACGTTCACGGTCGCGGAAGCAATGAAGGAACGGAGTAAATGCACCGATATCGAGACCGTACGTACCGATTGCGACCAGGTGACTTGCAATCCGCTGCAATTCGGCAAATATCACCCGGATACATTCTACCCGTTCGGATACTTCGATACCGAGCATACGCTCCATTGCAATAGCGAATCCCAGCTCATTTGAGATAGCGGCGACGTAATCCATGCGATCGACATACGGTATTACCTGCTGATAATCATTCATCGATTCGCAGTGTTTCTCAAAACAACGATGAAGGTAACCGATATGCGGTATGGCATCGACAACAATCTCTCCGTCAAGCACCAATTCTACGCGGAGCACACCGTGTGTCGACGGGTGTTGCGGCCCCATATTGATGACCATTTCTTCGGTTCGTAATTCTGGCATAGTAGCTGACTCTTACTGGATAAACTATTTAATACGGCACTTTCATGCCTTGGTAATATTCTTGAACTTTATAATCTTTACGCAGCGGAAATCCATCCCAGTCATCGGGACACAGAATACGCCGCAGGTCGGGATGACCATCGAAGATAATACCTGTCATATCGTACGCTTCCCGTTCGTGCCAGTTCGCGGTTTTCCATACTGACTCTATCGACTGCACGTGCGGGTTTTCTTCCGGTACAATACATTTTAATGTGAGTGAATGCTTTTTGCGGGTTGAATTGATATGATACGTTACACCGAGGGTATTATCTTTTTGATAGTGGACGCCGCTCAGACACATAAGGTAATCGAAGTCGAGATCATCGTCATCACGCAGAAATTTAGCCACTTCTTTTATAGCATCCGGCGCCACGACGATCAACGGTACTACCTTCACATCTTCTTTTAACGCAACCTTTTCTTCTCCGAACCTTTCTTTCAAAATTGCATAGATATCTTCAGGTTTTTTCATTCGTATTGAGTGCTATCATTTTCTGTTTCTATGATTGTATCGATGTTAATTATGCAGTTTTTTTCTTTGCAAGACTCTCTGAACGGATTTTTTCATGTAACTTCAGGAATCCTTCGAATAATGCTTCCGGCCGCGGTGGACATCCGGGTATATAGACATCGACGGGTATAACGCGGTCAACTCCCTTCAGTACGTGATATCCATGTTCCCAGTACGGACCGCCGCATGTTGCACACGAACCCATACTGAGTACATAGCGGGGTTCCGCCATTTGTTCGTAGAGTCGTTTGATGCGGGGCCCCATTTTTATGGTTACGGTACCGGCAACGATCATCACATCTGCCTGCCGGGGCGATGCACGCGGAATAATGCCGAACCGGTCAAAGTCATAATGTGATGCCGCAGCCGCCATCATCTCAATGGCACAACATGCAAGGCCGAACTGCATATACCACAGCGAGGACAGACGGGCCCAATTAAAGAGGTTATCTATTGATGTAATAATGATATTGCTGTTTTCAAACTGTTTATCGAGTAAACCCATATCTAACTCCGGATATCAATGTGTCACGTCAGAACTTCTTCCCGCTCTTCACGACGCACCGGTTCTTCGATGACACCGACGCCTTTCTCGTACCGTGGTATTCTCGGAACGGGTTTATCCCATCTCAGATCTCCCTTGCCCAGTTCATAAGCAAACCCGACAAAGATCAAAGATACAAATACCGCCATCGCCCCGAATGCATACCATCCGAAATCCTTATAAACAACAGCCCAGGGAAATAAAAGAACAACCTCAACATCAAAGATTAAAAACATCAATGCAACGACATAAAATCTGATATTGAAACGTATCCATGATTCGCCGACAGGATCTTCACCGCATTCATAGGTAGATAATTTTTCGTGCGAAGGTCGATTTGGTCTGAGGAGCCATGCTGCAATCATACTCGCTGCTACAACCAGAATACCCAGCAGCATAAAGAGAAACACTTTACCAAATTCTGTGAGCATGTTTTACATCCTTGCGTACAAAGAATTGTGCAGAAATAAAGAAGTTAGTTCAAGATACAAACGTGCTGTGTAAAATGCAATAACTTCATGAAACTTATTGGTACTATATATTGTTTTGTGCATCTAATCTTTTTCATCGGCCCTTTCGGGATGCCATGGAACATCTTTTTGACCATAGCGGACATTTGCAATACGCGCAAGTACAAACAGCAGGTCCGACAAACGGTTAAGATAGACGATCACGAGCGTGTTGATCTCTTCGTGTTTCGATAATTCAAACGTATCGCGTTCTGCCCGCCTGCATATAGTGCGCGCGACATGTAAAGCTGCGGCCCCCGGTGTCCCGCCGGGCAGAATGAAATAGCGCAGAGGTTCCAGCTCTTCCTCGTGACGGTCGATTTCCTGCTCGAGTTTTGCTATGTGGTGTTCCTTCACACGCACTGTCTTATCTTCCTTTACTCCGGCCGGCGTGGCAAGATCCGCGCCGACCATAAAGAGTTCTTCCTGTAATGTCCGTATCACCTGAATAAGTTGTTCATTCCCGGTAGACGCCGCCGCAACACCCAGCATTGCATTTAATTCATCGACCGTTCCGTATGCACCTATTCTCAGTGAATCTTTCATCACTCTCCTGCCGCCGAAGAGCGAAGTTTCACCTTTGTCGCCTGTCCGCGTATATATTTTCATACTTATTTACTCATATCGGCTAATGTATCGAAGAAATACGCGGAGGTTTTAATTCCATTATGAAAATTATCGAGATTGAAGTGTTCATCCGGCGAATGCGGATTATCCGTCGGTAACCCAAAGCCCAGCAACACCGGTGTTGCGCCCAATACCTGCTGAAAGGTCACCACGATAGGTATCGAACCGCCTTCGCGCTGATAGAGCGGCTTTTTACCGAACCCTTTCTTCAGCGCCTCGGTTGCAGCCGATACTCCGAGGCTGTCAATCGGTGCGAGTGCCGGCCTGGCACCGTGCATTTCATGCAATGTAACGGTGATATTCTTCGGAGTGATATTTCTGATATGTTTTTTGAACAAGCCCGCGATTTTTTTCGGATCCTGATCCGGGACAAGACGCATACTTATTTTCGCGTGTGCTTGTGACGGAAGAACCGTTTTCGCACCCTCACCGGTGAAGCCGCTCCACATACCGTTAATTTCAAACGTCGGCCTTGCCCATACACGCTCGAGCGTGCTGTATCCCTTCTCACCGAATAATTCTTTCACACCGAGCGTTTTAGAATATTTTTTTTCGTTAAAAGGTAATTTCGCAAATGCGTCACGCTCTTTCTTCGTAAGCTTTCGAACATCATCATAAAAACCGGGGATCTTAATCTTTCCGTTTTTATCCTTCAGCGAGGCAAGCATCCCGGCAAGACCCTGTGCCGGATTTTGTACTGCCCCACCGAATGACCCCGAGTGCAGGTCCCTGTCCGGACCGGTCACATCTATCTGGAAGTATGACAAACCGCGCAGACCATAACAAATGGTAGGTACACCTTTGGCGTACATTGCAGTGTCGGATATTAAGACGATATCCGCTTTTAACTTTTCTTTGTTCTCCCGGACAAAGGTTTCAAGATTTGCAGACCCGATTTCCTCCTCCCCCTCGATAATCATTTTCAGATTGACGGGTAATGAGCCCTGGTGTTTCATATACGCTTCAATGGATTTGAAGTGCGTAAAAACCTGTCCTTTATCGTCTGTGGATCCCCTGGCATACAGATCCCCGTTCCGGATGGTCGGTTCGAACGGACCGTTTGTCCATAAATCGATCGGATCGACGGGCTGAACGTCATAGTGCCCGTATAAAAGCACCGTGGGCTTTCCTGGCGCTCCCATCCATTCTGCATAAATAATCGGATGACCTTTCGTCTCTATAAACTCGACGTGATCGATCCCTATATCCCGGAGGTGCACCTCCACCCATTTTGCGCACTTAAAGGTTTCGTCTTTATGCTGCGGCGAGCTGCTGATACTCTCCATTCGCAGAAAATCTGATAATTCATCAACATAGCGGTCTTTGTTTTCATCGATATATGAAATGATGGTATTCATCGGAGCTCCTTGTTTCGGTAGGTTAACGTTCTTATTACTTGAAGGTTTTACCAAAGATACTAACCTTCAGGCAAAAATTCAAAAAAACCTTTTTAAATCTCAATTATTTTTGGTAATTTGTTAATGAGATTACTCTCAATAGGTTGTTTAGCCACTGATTACACGGATTTTCAATTATATTTTAATAAATAATCCGTGAAATCTGTGGCCATGCATATTTAAAGTCGCTTTTTAAAGTAGACTCATTAATATATATTTTTGCACACTCACAAAGAAAGTGTTGAATTTCTTGACAGTGGCATTATTTTTAATTACTTTTTTAATCAAAATTATTCCTTAAACATATTTTTATTACCTGTTCTGTGAATACAACTGTTGACGTATTAAACATTTTACTTCCCCTGCTGTATGGCGGGTTACTTTTTCTGTACGGGAGATCATTCTTGAAAACCGCTTCCCGTGCGGACAGGCTAAAGACGACGGTATTGACGGTAACGGTGATGATTCACCTTCTCTATTTACTGTTACGAACCATTTTATTCAATCATCCGCCGATCACGACACCGTTTGAGATAATGACCGTTATTGCATTCTGTATTGCGGCCGCATATCTCTTTATTGAAGGTATATCCAAAGTACACGGAACGGGTTTATTCGTACTGATACCGGCGTTCTTCTTTCAGATAATTTCAACGTTACTGATCAGCGACCTTGGCGAAGTGCCAGAAATTTTACGCAGTAACCTTCTGGGGTTCCACGTTACGAGCGCTCTTCTCGGATATGCAGCAATTGCCGTGGGAGCAATGTACGGATTACTTTACCTCATGCTGTACCATGATATAAAATCAAATCATTTCAGCGTCATATATAAACGTCTGCCCAATCTCGAGATACTCGAATCGATGAGTTTTCGATCAACGCTTTTCGGATTCATCTGTCTGTCAATTGCAATCGGTGTCGGATTATTATGGCTCCCGATCGCATTCGGCGAGATATTTTACTCGGATCCGAAACTGATAGGATCGTTGTTTATATGGGTGCTCTACGCCGTCGGTTTGGTGAGCAAAAGGGTTGCCGGGTGGCATGGCCGGAAGATCGCTGTGTTACATGTTTCAGCTTTTATTATTGCGATTTTTTCAATAACAATAGTTAACTTTTTCTTTCGCAGTTTTCATCAATTTTATTAATTCGCTCATAGAGTTGTAGAGAGAAGTTGAAAATGGATTGTACCATTACTATGCGGGACTGATCAAAGTATATGAATCTCCTCTCCATCGGAGCCAATCATAGGACAGCACCAATCGATATTCGCGAACGATTGTACTTTACCGAAAAGGAACTCGAAGGTGCCTACGAAGTATTGCTCAACAAATATGGATTTAAAGAAGCCGTTATAGTTTCCACGTGTAACAGAACAGAAATTTACACTGTCACCAATCCGTTCACGATGCGGTATGGTGATCTTCTGAATTTTATCAAAGAACAAAAAAATGCTGCTGATTTTGTAAAGCCGGAATACTTCTACCGGCAGTTTGCAAGCGGTGCAGCCAATCATCTGTTCAGTGTCGCCTCCGGAATCGACTCAATGATTGTCGGCGATATACAAATTCTCGCACAGATCAAAGATGCCTATTACTATGCCGAGCAACAGAAAACAACCGGCTTTTTAATGAATCGTGTCTTCCACACCGCGTTCCGGGTTGGCAAACGTGCACGGAACGAGACGGAAATCGGTGAAGGTGCCGTGTCAATTTCATATGCAGCGGTGGAACTGGCCAGTAAAATTTTCGCCGACCTTTCAAAGAAACGGGCGCTGTTAATCGGTGCGGGCGAGACCGGAGAACTGACCGCAAAACATCTGAAGAACAAAGGTATCGGAGAACTCCGCATCACCAACCGGACCAGGCAGCGAAGCCAGGAGCTTGCAGACCGTATCGGCGGACGCGTCGTCGAATTCGAAAATTTTGTAGGAGAACTGAAACAATGCGATATCGTCATCAGCTCGATCTCGTCCGATGAACATATACTGAAAGCACCGATGTTGCAGGGAATTATGAAGCAGCGCGGATCGGAACCGCTGTTCATTATAGACATCGGCGTCCCGCGGAATATCGATCCCGCGTGTAATAAATACGAGAGCGTGTTCCTTCACGATATCGATTCATTAAAACATATTATCGACAGGAACCTCGAAAAACGAAAAGCACAGATTCCGATCATCGAAAAAATCATACACGAAGAATTAGTGGCGTTATTCAAGTGGTATAACTCGCTGAAACTAAATCCGACAATCAGCGATTTGCGACAGATGTTCGAGTTCATCCGGCAGGCAGAGGTTGAAAAACACATCAACCGGTTCAACAAGGATGACCGGGAACTGCTCGATCTCGTAACAAAACGTATCGTCAATAAATTACTCCACACGCCGATGACAACGCTTCGGACCAGTAACGGCGATCCGCAGGAGGATACCCTGTCACATATTAGTACGATCCGAAAATTGTTCGGACTCGAAAGGAAAGATTAGGAATGCCGGAAACAGTTCGTATCGGCACGCGGAGCAGTGCACTCGCATTATGGCAATCGGAATTTGTTAAAGACCAACTGGAAGCTTTTTATCCCGATCTCATCGTCGAGATTATACACATAAAAACCAAAGGAGATAAAATACTCGACGCCCCGCTTTCGAAAATCGGAGATAAGGGTTTATTTACAAAAGAACTCGAAGTCGCGTTGCTCGATGGCCGCATCGATATTGCGGTACATAGCTTAAAAGATCTCACGACGACACTTCCCGAAGGATTGACGCTCGGCGCCGTAACAAAGCGTGAGGATATCAGGGATGTATATATCGCTCCACCGGGGAAAAAATATAACGGACTTGAGGATCTGCCCCGGGAGGCAACCATTGCAACAGGGAGTTTACGCAGACGCTGCCAGCTGCTTGCCTACCGGCCCGATCTGCATATTTGCGACATCCGCGGTAACATACATACCCGGATGCAGAAACTGGATGCATCGGAGTGGGACGGTATGCTGCTTGCTTCCGCCGGCTTATTGCGAATGGGATGGCATGAAAGAATGACGCAAATAATCGATCCGGGAATAATACTCCCCGCGGTCGGTCAGGGTGCTCTCGGAATCGAAATCCGCGAACATGACGAGAGGATCGGCGCGTTGCTCGGTCCGCTCAGCGATACCGTTACCCGGCAGGCGACACTCGCCGAACGTGTATTGCTGAAACATCTTGAAGGAGGGTGTCAGATTCCGATCGGTGCCTGGGGACGGATCTCCGATTCTATACTATACCTCGACGCGATGGCCGGAAGCCTTGACGGATCCAGTATTGTACGGGGAAAGATACAGGGTGAACCCGAAGAAGCGGAAAAACTCGGGATCGATCTTGCAAACGAGCTGCTTTCAAAAGGTGCCGATAAAATTCTGGCGGCTATCCGGCAAACCGATATTAAACCGGATTCCGATGAACGCACATAAACCATTACACGGTTACACGATACTGATCACCCGCGCGCCCGCACAATCGCGGGAAGTAATAGATCGTATTCACGAACTCGGAGGCGCAACGGAATGCTTCCCGATGATCAATATAACCGGACCGGATTCCTGGGATATGTGCGACAAAGCGATCGTCACTATGAAGAAATATGACGCTGTCATTTTCACCAGCGCCAATGCGGTAGGCGGTTTCTTAATGCGGATAGAGAATATTTTTCCGCAAGCGAAAGATATACTGAACCGGCGCACCGTCTACGCGGTCGGGAGTAAAACAAAAGAAACTCTGACCGATCACGGGATAAAAACGGACGCCGTTCCCGAAACGTTTACCGCGGATGCCGTCGTTGCTTTAATTACAAAATCCGGCGCCGCGGGAAAAACATTTCTGCTTCCGGCGGGAAATCTGACACGCAATGTGATAGAAGAAAAACTAAAAAGAGCGGATGCGGTCGTCGATCGTATCCCGGTATACACGACGAAAAAACCGGCTGCGACGGACGCCAAACGTCTCGAACAATTAGTACGGCAACGGAAGATTGATGTTATCACGTTCTTCAGTCCGTCGAGCGTGCATCATTTTTTTGAATCGATCGACCCCGCATTGGTGCAGAATATTCCGGTTGCGGTGATCGGGTCCACGACATCGGATGCAGTCACCGGATACGGTATACAACCCGGAATACAACCGGACAAGGCAACCGGCGATGCACTGGTAGACAGCATAGTGAAATATAAGCAACATGCCGAACAGCCCGGATAACAACAAGAAAAAGGAGCATATGAAAAACGAAAACCTGCAAAATGATCTTATTCTGCGAGCCGCGAAACAACAAAGCGTTGAGCGGACTCCGGTGTGGTTTATGAGGCAGGCAGGCCGATACCTGCCTGAATATCGCGAGGTAAGGAAAAAAGTCGATTTTCTGACACTGTGTAAAACACCCGAACTCGCCGCAGAAGTCACCGTGCAGCCGGTCGATCTCATCGGCGTCGACGCGGCAATCATCTTCTCCGATATACTCGTGATTCCCGAAGCGATGGGAATGAATCTCGTCATCGAAGAAAATAAAGGAGGTCCACGCTTCACCGACCCTGTACGATCGCGCCATGAAATAGAGCTGCTGCGCGATATT
>Ga0209498_1002899_pt1 | contig 10294 bp, 7 predicted proteins | sample WalLakDeSediment_FD_184131 | JGI IMG/M metagenome (GOLD analysis project Ga0209498, IMG submission 184131) | Lake sediment microbial communities from Walker lake, Nevada to study Microbial Dark Matter (Phase II) - Walker Lake 11/02/13 Deep... | ecosystem: Environmental > Aquatic > Freshwater >... | reverse complement strand
TGCGCTGCTGCGTCTGGAGATGCGCGCCGAACTCAAGAAGCTGCTGCGCGAAATTGGGGCGACGACGATTTACGTGACCCACGACCAGATTGAGGCGTTGAGCATGGGCGATCGCATTGCGGTGATAAAAGATGGCATCATCCAGCAGTTTGACCATCCCAACAGCGTGTATGACCTGCCGGCGAACCAGTTTGTGGGCAGCTTTATCGGCAACCCGCCGATGAATTTCATGTCGGGGCAAGTACAGCGGCAGAATGGGCAGGTGCAGGTACACATGGGGGACTTTCACCTGACGCCGGATACGGCCGTGCAGGGAGTGCTGGCGCGCCTGGATGGCCAGAGGATTCCATTTGGGATTCGCGCGGAGAATATGGAGACGCTGGCAGAACCCACGGCCGATTCGCTGCCGGTCGAAGTGCTGGTTGTCGAACCGCTCGGTTCGCAAAACCTGCTGACGGTGGAGATTGACCGGCACACGGTGAAGGTGGCGACGCATCCCACGTTCGGCGTGTCTCCAGGCCAGACGGTCTACCTGCGCTTCCCGGCCGATAAGATTCGCTGGGTAGACCCGGAGAGCGAGCGGGTGTTGTATGCGGAGGGGGGCGGGTAGCGAGCGGCGGGTGGCGAGTGGCGGGTGGCGAGTGTGCAAGTGTGCAAGTGTGCAAGTGTGCAAGTTTACAGATATGCGGGTTAATCCGCATTCCGCACTCCGCAATCCGCAACCAGGTGTTTTGTTATGCTGAGGTTGCTGCGCGAGATTTATGGCGAGGAGGTGGGACGGGAGACGCTGGGCCGGATCGAGGCGCTGATGGCGGCTTACCGGGGGCGGCTGCCGCAAGGTCAGGCTGCCGCCCTCTCCGCCCAGGACGCCATTCTGATCACCTATGCGGACCAGGTGCAGGAGGGGGAACGGCCGTTTCTCCCCGCCCTCACCGACTTCTGCCAGGCGCATTTGCAGGGCGCGGTCAGCGCCGTCCACCTGCTGCCCTTCTATCCCTACTCCTCCGACGACGGCTTTTCCGTCATCGACTACCGGCAGGTGCGGCCCGATTTGGGGACCTGGGCGGACGTGGCGCGGCTGGGGCGGCGCTTCCGCCTGATGTTCGACGCCGTGATCAACCACATCTCGGCCGAAAGCGCCTGGGTCCAGGGCTTTTTGCGTGACGAGCCTAAGTACCGGGATTATTTTACGGTGGTGGAGCCCGGCGTCGACCTGTCGGCCGTTTTCCGCCCGCGCGCCCACCCTTTACTGACCAGAGTGGAAACGGCCGTCGGCCCCAAGCACGTCTGGACCACCTTCAGCCCCGACCAGATTGACCTCAACTACCGCAACCCGGACGTGCTGCTGGAAGTGCTGGAGACGCTGCTTTTTTACGTCAGCCAGGGGGCGGAGTTCATCCGCCTGGACGCCATCGCCTTTATGTGGAAAGAGCCTGGCACGCGTTGCCTGCATTTGCCGCAAACCCATCAGATCATTCAGGTGATGCGCGCCCTACTGGATAAAGTAGCTCCCCACGTCATCCTGATCACCGAGACCAACGTGCCGCACGAGGAGAATATCTCTTACTTTGGCGACGGCCGTAACGAAGCCCAAATGGTCTACAACTTCTCCCTGCCGCCCTTGACGCTCCACACCTTCCACCAGGGGGACGCCGGCGCGCTGTCGCGCTGGGCTGCCGGGCTGCGGCTGCCCGGCCCGCGCACAACCTTCTTTAACTTCCTGGCTTCCCACGACGGCATCGGCGTGACCCCGGCGCGAAACATCCTCAGCGAAGCGGAAATTGAGGCTTTGGTCGAGCGGGTGAAAGCGCTGGGCGGCCATGTTTCCTATCGTACCCAGCCGGGTAAGGTCACCGCTCCCTATGAGCTAAACATCAATTACCTGGATGCGCTGGGTGCGCCGGGCTTTACAGAAGAGGTTGAACTGGCGGCGCGACGCTTTATGGCCGCCCAGGCAATTATGCTGGCGCTGCGCGGCGTGCCGGGGATCTACTTCCACAGCCTCTTTGGCTCGCGCGGCTGGCCGGACGGGGCGGCGCAGCTAGGTTACAACCGGGCGATCAACCGGCAAAAGCTGGCGCGGGCCGACCTGGAGCGTGAGTTGGCCGATCCGCTGTCGCTGCGCTACCAGGTATTTCAACGGTATCGTCATTTGCTGCGGGTGCGAGGGCAAACGGCCGCTTTCGACCCGGCGGCGGAACAGCAGGTGTTGTTCCTGAATCCGGCGCTGTTTTGCCTGCTGCGGGCGGCGGAAAACGGCCGTGAATCCGTTCTTTGCCTGCATAACGTGACCAACCAACCACAAAGCGTCGCGCTGGATTTACGGCCGTTGGATCTGACCGCGCCGTTGTGGGATATGGCGGCGGTGGAGATGGTGGGGGAAGGAAGCGGCCGTTATCTCTCCCTCACTCTGGACCCTTACCAGGTACGCTGGCTGCAGCCCGCATCAGAGATCAGGTAAAATCGGTTATAATTGCTAGAAAATAGGCTTGATGGAGGTTGTGGAATGGAGAGAAGCATTGCGGTTGTGTATGAAAAAGGGATGTTACGGCCGTTGTCCCCCCTGAATTTACCAGAACATACGCGACTTGAAATTCAGATAGTAGCGGCGAGAGATGAGAGCAAACATGATGCGGAAAAAGCGGCTCAAATCCTGGTAAAGGCCGGGTTGGTACAGCCATCTGTCCTCCGCGAAAGCGCGCCTGCGCTAATTTCTGATGACGAGAGGCGCGAAGTTGCTGATGCTTATGGCAGGGCAGGAGCGTTATCTGATGTCATCATTGCCGAACGAGACGAAGCATGACGACCTATTATCTGGACACCAGCGCTCTCATTAGTTGTTATTTGTATCTTTCTCGATGCTCGGCCCTCCAAAATTTTACTGTCAAGGGGTGGTAAATCATGAACATCGGCTTTATCTCTTTCCGCTTTGCCGGGACGGATGGCGTCTCGCTGGAGGTGGCCAAGTGGGCGACGCTGCTGGAAGCAATGGGCCACACCTGCTATTACTTCGCCGGGCAGTGCGACCGGCCGGCCGAACGATCCTTGGTGGTCCCCGCCGCCTTTTACCAGGCGCCGGAGATGCTGGCCCGCCACCAGGCGCTCTTCAGCCGCCCCACCCGCACGCCGGAGGAGACCGCCTGGGTGCAGCAGTGGCGCGTCCATTTTCACGCCCAACTGCACGCGTTCGTGCGCGTCTTCAACCTGGACCTCATTATTCCGCAAAACGTGCTGGCCATCCCGCTCAACATCCCCCTGGCGCTGGCCATCGCCGACCTCATCGCCGAGACGGGCATCCCGACCATCGCCCAGCACCACGACCTGACCTGGGAGCGCAAGCGCTTTCTGGTCAACGGCGTGGGCGACTACCTCAGCGCCGCCTTTCCGCCCGACTTGCCCTCGATTCAGCACGTGGTCATCAACAGCCTGGCGCAGCGGCAGTTGGCCTGGCGGCGCGGCCTGAATGCGCTGCTCATCCCCAACGTGATGGACTTTGCGACGCCCCCGCCGGCGCCGGACGCCTTCGCCGCCAACGTGCGCCGGGATTTGGGGCTGGCCGACGACGAACTGCTGATTTTGCAGCCGACGCGGGTAATTTCGCGCAAGGGGATTGAACAGGCCATCGAGTTGGTGGTGCGCCTGGGGCGCAAGGCGCGGCTGGTCATCTCCCACGCCAGCGGCGACGAGGGAGACGCCTACGCGCGACGGCTGCGCCAGTACGCCGACCTGCTGGGTGCGCCGGTGCTGTTTGCCGGCGACATCATCGGCGACGAACGGGGGCTGCTGCCCGACGGCCGTTCCCGCTACAGCCTGGCCGACGTGTACCCCCACGCCGATTTTGTCACCTACCCCTCCCTTATCGAAGGCTTCGGCAACGCCTTCCTGGAGGCGATCTACTTCCGCAAGCCGCTGCTGGTGCAGCGCTACGACGTCTACGCCGCCGACATTGGGCCGAAGGGGTTCCAGGTAGTGGAATTCGATGAATATATCACGGATGAGACGGTAACGGCCGTTAACCACCTATTAGATAATCCCGCCCAAGTAGCGCAAATGGCCGAACATAACTACCATATAGCCTTGCAGCACTATTCTTACCAAACCCTGCAGCGCTTATTGCAGGAGTTAGTGTATACGCTCATGCACTAATCCTACGTCACGGGAGCAAAAAATCATGCGCATTGCCATTCCTCAGGACAGTGAGCGCTTTGGCGCGGTCCTGATTCATGGCGTCCAGCACGTCTGGGAGCTAGACGCCAGCCTCAAACGCAAAAAGGAGACGCTCAGCGATTCAGAGATCATCCGCCGCATCTCCTACGAAGAACTGCACGACATCGAGCAACAAATGGCCGTCGTCGTGCCCATGCGCGGTGAGCGGATCAAGCTGGTGGAGGGCGTCCTCTGTGGCATTCCCAACAACTGCCTGGTCATTATCGCCTCCAACAGTTCACGTCACCCGGTCGATCGCTTCGCCCTGGAGCGGGAGGCGTTCGCCCGCTTTTCTCGCTTTACCGGCAAGCAAATCCTCGTCGTTCACCAGCAGGACAAGTCCGTTGCCGCCGCTTTTCGCCAGGCAGGCTACGAAGAGATTCTGGACCCCGAAACTGGCCTGGTACGCAGCGGCAAGGCCGAGGGTATGATTGTGGCCACCATGCTGGCGCGCCTGGCCGGCCGTAAATACATTGGCTTCGTGGATGCGGACAATTACTTCCCCGGCGCTGTGCTGGAATACGTGCGCGAATATGCCGCCGGCTTTGCCATGAGCCAATCCCGCTACGCCATGACCCGCATTGCCTGGCACAGCAAGCCCAAAATCGTCGAAGACGCCCTCTTTTTCGCCAAATGGGGGCGTACCTCGCGCAATACCAATTACCTGCTCAACAGCCTACTAGCCGAGTACACCGGCTTTGAGACGGAGATCATTAAAACGGGCAACGCAGGAGAACATGCCCTGACGATGGAGTTGGCGATGCAGTTGCGCTACTCCGCCGGTTACTCGATTGAGCCATACCATTTTATTAATCTATTCGAGCAGTTCGGCGGGCTGCCCGGCTCCACGCTGCGCAAGAAACTCATCCAGGAACACGTGGAAATCTTCCAGATCGCCTCGCGCAACCCGCACATGCATGATACCGACAAGGGGAACGAACACATTGACGAGATGACCTACGCCGCCATGCAGGTGATTTATCACTCGCCCATCTGCCCTCAAAAGCTGAAAAAGGAGCTTTTGGAAAAGATGCGCGAGCTAAAGCTGCTGGGGGAGAATGCCGAACTGGATGACACGACCTATTACTCGCCGCTGTGGCAGATCGATCTGGCCGTTTTCCACGCGGCGCTGATGGAACGGCCGTATACCCCTTTACTCGTTCCCGCTGCAAAACACAAATCGCTGCCGAAAATTGGACCGGCGCTGCCGAATAGTTAGGAAGGAATTTTTATGACTGGACCCACTACCATCCACCTGATCACCCACAACCATTGGGACCGCGAATGGATTTTCACCGCCAAATACGCCAACCGCTGGCTGCCCACCTTCTTCCACAACCTGCTGGCCAAACTCGAAGCTGAACCCGACTACCGCTTCGTCCTCGATGGGCAAACGCTGATCATCGAAGATTACCTCAACCAACTGCCGCCCAACGAGGCGGCCGCCCGCGCCCGCGACATCCGCCGCTACGCCCGGCGCGGCCAACTGCAAATCGGCCCCGCCTACCTGCAGCCCGATTGGAGCCTGGTCAGCGGCGAGGCGCTGGTGCGCAATTTGCTGATCGGCGACAAAATGGCCCGCAGCTACGGCCCGGTGATGAAAGCCGGCTGGCTGCTGGACAACTTCGGCCAGATTGCCCAGGCGCCGCAGATTTTTCGCGGTTTTGGCATCGAAGGGGCCTTTGTCTGGCGCGGCGTGGAGATGCCGCCGGAGGATCTAAAGACGGAGTTTTGGTGGGAAGCGCCCGACGGCTCGCGTATATTGGGCGTCTATCTGCTGGACAGCTACCGCAACGCCATGGCCCTGAGCATGACGCGCGAGATCGCCGGGCAGCGCATTGTCAGCCACGCCAATTTGCTGCGCCGCTTCGCCGCCACGCCCAACGTGCTGCTGATGAACGGCTACGAGCAGGTGCCGGAGCCGGACGACGTGCTGCCGATTATCGCCGAGGTAAATGAGAAGATTGGGCCGGAGTTAACGGCCGTGCAATCCACCCCGCCCGACTACCTCCAGGCTATCCGCGACGCTGATCCCGATCTGCCTACCCTGCGCGGCTACTTCTACAGCGGCCGTTACGCCCCCATTCTCAAGGGCGTCTACTCCAGCCGCAGCTACCTCAACCAGCAGAACAACGACTGCCAGCGTGAGCTGGAGCGCTGGGCGGAGAAGTTCAACGCCTTCGCCTGGGCCTACGGCTTCGATTATCCTGAAGAGCGCTTCGAGCAGGCGTGGAAGACGCTGCTGCTCAACCACACCCACGACGACATGTGCGGCTGCTGCATTGACCCCATCGCCCAGGACATGCAGACGCGCTTCGCCGAAGTGAATCGCCTGGCGCAGACGATGTCGTCGGAGAGTCTGCGGGCGCTGGTGCAGGCGGTGGATACGACGAAAGGTGGGGGGGAAACGGCCGTTGTCCTCTTCAACCCCTCCTCCCGCCCTCGCCGCGAACTGGTCGGCCTGAGCCTGGAGCTGCCCGAAGAGATGGAGCAGTTCCACATCCACGACGGCCAGGGGCAAACCATCCCCTACCAGCTCGTGAACCGCATCGGCCGTAAGGTGGACCTCTACCTCTGGACGACGGAGGTGATTCCGGCCGTTGGCTACCGCACCTACTACGTCGCCCCCGGCGCGCGCCCGGTAGCAGAGCATCCCACCATCACCGCCTCCGGAGCGGACAACCGCATGGAAAACGCCTACCTGCGGGTGCAGGTGAACCCCAACGGCACGCTGACTATCTACGAAAAAATTCACGACGACCTCTACGAAAATCTGGGCTACTTTGAAGACGGCGGCGACGCCGGCGACACCTACGACTACTCCCACCCTGCCCACGACCAGATCATCACCAGCCTGGATAAAAAGGCGACCATTACGCTGGAACAGGCCGGGCCGCTGCTGGTCCGCTTCCGTGTCGAGCTAAAGCTGAAGCTGCCGCGCGGCCTGACGGCCGACCGCCAGGCGCGCAGCGGCAAAACCAACACGGTGCGGATTGTCTCCTTTGTGGAGTTGGCGGCTAATGCCGGGCACGTGGAAATCACAACGGCCGTTCACAACCGCGTCAAGGACCACCGCCTGCGCGTCATCTTCCCCAGCGGCATCCGCACCGACCATTCCCTGGCCGGGATGCCCTTCGACGTGGCCCAATTTCCCATCGTCGAGAGCCAGACCAACGACGCGCCGGATGCCCTGAAGGGGCTGATGCTGGCCGGTCGCTACACCGCTCCGGTGCAGACCCATCCCTTCCAAAACTTCATCGCCCTGTCCGAAGCGGAGCGCAGTCTGAGCGTCTTTAGCCGCGGGTTGAGCGAATACGAAATCATTCCGGAGCGGAGCCAGGTCGCCCTGACGCTGCTGCGCGGCGTGGGCTGGCTGGCGCGCCCCGACCTGCTCACCCGCGTCGGCGACGTGGGGCCGCACATCTTCACGCCGGAGGCGCAGTGCCTGGGGACGCAGACCTTTGAATATTCTATCTACCCGCACGGCGGCGACCTGGCGGCGGCCAATCCCCACTTCGAGGCGGACCGGCACACGCTGAAGTTCCGCGCCGTGCAGACGAACAGCCATCGCGGCCCGCTGCCTGATGAGTTTGCCTTCCTCTATTGGGCGGAGGAGTCCGATTTTGGCGCCTTTAAGCTGACGGCGCTAAAGCAGTCGGAGGACGGCCGTGATCTGATTGTCCGCTTTTATAATGCGCTGGATAAACCGGCGACCGGTCGTTTGCAAGTGGGGGCGAAGGTAACGGCCGTTTACCGCACTAACCTCAACGAAGAAAATGAAACGGCCTTGTCGTTACAAGATGGAACCGTCCCTGTAGAAGCGCGGGGCAAGGAAATTGTCACCCTGCGGGTCCAGATTGAACCTGCCAGCCTGATCGCCGATTTCAATCGCCACCCGGCGCGCGTGCTGCCCTTGTTGCAGCCGGACACCTCTTTGGAAAATGACGACCTGGGCAAACTGCCTCGCCTGCTCACCGAGGAAGAAGTGACCGCCGAAGAGCAGCGCGCCGCGCAGTTAGGCGCGGCGCTGCAAGCCATTCGCAGCGAGGCGTACATTTTGCAGGAGCAGCTTGAGCGGCGCGGCGGGGCCGACGTGGCCCAGCTAACCCTGCTGCACCGGCTGAAGGGGCGCGAAGCCACGCTGGCGCGCCAGGTCGACGAGGCCCAGATTTCCGCCTTGCTGAACCGTCAGCTTCTGGTGGCGCGCCAGGTAGAGAAAGGGCTGACGCGCATCGGCGAATCGCTCAACTGGGCGCGCACCCGCAAGCGGGTCAGTGAATTCTTGATCCATTACTACGAGGGATTGGCTTAAAGAGGGAACAGGGCGAACCCGGAGAAGACATAGAGAGCTACGGAGATGGGATCAGCAATTCCAATTATGTTAGGGGCGGGACGGCGCGGGTTGGCGTTGGCGGGACCCACGGCGATGGTTCCGCGCCGTCTCGCCCCTCCACGGTCGCCTGCCAGGGCGAGAGCGGCGGAAGCGAGATCGTGGTAAATAGACAAGATCGTGGCCGCCGCTCCCGCCCCTACGCCAATGTTTCCATAATTGGAATTGCTGAAGATGGGATATTGGGATTTGGCAAAGGTAGCGTGGTTTCATGTACTTCATTGAAGATAAAGGGCACGTGAAGTTATGAAAACTGAACTTGTAGGACAGATCAGCACTTATCTTGAAGGTCGGATCAGCCTAAAGGAACTGGTTTATTGGGCTGAGGATTTAATCATGGATGGTTTTGAAGCAGGCCCGGTTGAGTCGGAAATAATCCATAGGTTGGGGGTCGCGGATGCGGAAAACTTCGAGCTTTCTTGGGAAGAATTGGTCCACATGCTACATCAGCTTGGCTACGAGGTTCGGTTGCAATTGCAGCCTGTATAAAGAGGGGCAATGCACAAAATCTCCGCGTCCATTAGTAGCATAACACGCGTCCCCTGGCAGCGTGCTATTCCGATTGCATATGGCGCAACTGCTTGTCTTTAGCGACATTGACGGCACGCTGATTGATTTCAACAGCTATTCCTATGCCGAATCGGCGCCGGCCGTCGCCGCCCTGCTTGCGCGCGGCATTCCCCTCATCCTCTGCTCCTCCAAAACCCGCGCCGAGCAGGAGAGCCTACGCCGGGCGCTCGCCATTCCTGACCCGTTCATCGCGGAGAACGGCGGCGCGATCTTCATCCCGCCGGGCGCGTTTGACTTTGATTTCGCCTACCGCATGGTCGCGGGCTGGCAGGTGATTGAACTGGGGCAAACGGCCGTTTCCATTCGCCAGGCCCTCGCCGCCATCTGCCGGGAGACGGGGCTGGCTTTTCAGGGCTTCGCCGACCTCAGCGCGGCCGCAGTTGCGGCCGTCAGCGGGCTGGACGAAGCCGCCGCCGCCCGCGCCCAACAGCGCGAATATAGCGAGACGCTCGTCACCCCCTTCCAGCCGGATGAATTGGCCCAACTGGAAGCGGCGCTGGCGGCGCGGGGCCTGGCCGTCGTCTCCGGCGGTAAGTTCCACACCGTCACCGGCGCGGGCAGCGACAAGGGCACGGCCGTCGCCCGCCTGACCGCCCTCTACCGCCAAAAGTTCGGCGACGCGCTGACCATCGGCCTGGGGGACAGCGCCAACGACCGGCCCATGCTGGCGGCTGTGGACCGCCCCTACCTGGTGCAGCGGCCGGGCGGCTTCTGGCAGGAAATGGACGTGAGAGGGTTGGAACGGGTAACGGCCGTGGGGCCGGACGGCTGGCGGCGGGTGATTGAGGGGTTGTTGGAATAGGATCGGCCGCGCCGGGAAATGTCTGACCGTCGCCTACGAGATATGGACGGGGCCGTATCTCTGCGCGGCTTCGTGCGTCTAAAATAGGTAGATTGGCGCGCTGAACGCTGCGCGCATAGGAGTGTGGTGTGACTGAGGTCGCCGAGGCGGTGTGGAAGCAGGCGGTCAGGGGCGATGAAGCGGCGTTAACGGCCGTCTACGATGCCTACCATGACCCCCTGTATGGCTACATTTACCGCCGCGTGGGAGACGTGGAGACGGCGCGGGATTTAACGGCCGTGACCTTCCAGCGCCTCCTGCAGGCTATCCAAAACCAGTCCGCCCCG
>Ga0209498_1002898_pt1 | contig 10296 bp, 5 predicted proteins | sample WalLakDeSediment_FD_184131 | JGI IMG/M metagenome (GOLD analysis project Ga0209498, IMG submission 184131) | Lake sediment microbial communities from Walker lake, Nevada to study Microbial Dark Matter (Phase II) - Walker Lake 11/02/13 Deep... | ecosystem: Environmental > Aquatic > Freshwater >... | reverse complement strand
ATCACGACGTCCTCCCAATTGCCGTCGAGCAGGCCTTGTCGGCGATAGATGCCCACCTCGCGAAAACCGGCCCTGGTGTAGAGGCGTCTGGAATGATCGTTCCGGGCCAAGGCGGCGAGGACCAGCCCCAGACCTCATCGCCGGGGCCGGCCGCCACCAGCACGGGGTGGCGGTCCGAGCGGGCCGCGAGCCACTCGGACGTCTCGGCGCACGTCCGAAGCCTGGTCTCCAAGGTCGCCTCGCGGTCCTCGATTCCGTGGTTGTAGATTAGGGTGATCGCCGCTGCGTCCGCCGGAGCGGCCGGGCGGATAGCCGCCGCAGCTGCTGTTGTCAGAGCTGGCCGCTCGTCACCTTCCGGCCAAGCCATCACCGCCCGGGCAAGCCGGCGAGCACTCGTCCTGGGCGGGCTCCTGTGTGCCGGCCGGCCTCGACCACCACCTCGCCGTTGACCAGCACCGCGTGCAGACCAGCGGGGTAGCGGCGCGGTTCCAGATAGTCGCCTCGGGCGCGGAAATCGTCGGGCACCCAGATTACGAGGTCACCCCAGTAGCCCTCGGCCACCCGGCCGCGGTCCTTGATGCCCAGCCAGGCTGCGGGCAAGCCGGTTAGCTTGTGCACTTTGTCCTCAAGTGACCCGGTAGCGTAGCGCTCAAAGAACCATGGCACCGCGCTGTACGTGTTGGGATGGGGCAGCAGGTAGGGTGGATGCTCCACCTGCCAGGTGTCGTCAAAGGCGAACGTGTCGCTGCCCATCATGCCGCGCGGGTGAGCCAGGAATGCCCGCGTGCCTGATACCGGCATCAGGCCCAGGTTGCGCACCCGGGCGCGCGGCTCGGCGACGATCATGTCCATGAGTGTCTCGAGCGGATCTGCGGCGGTGGCATTCGCTCCGTTGGCGCTCGCTTCGTTGCCGCCTGCGGCGGCGGCTTGCGAGATGGCCGCGATTGTCCGCCCGCGCCAAGCATCGTTGGCCGCTTCCAGCACCTCGATCCGCTCAGCCCAGCCGCTGTCGGCTTTGGGCTGGAAACTGTACCAGCGGCCCGCCTCAAGGTAGTCGCGCACCTGGTCGCGGAAGTCGCGAACCCGCAAGGCCGAGGCCAAAGCCTCCGCCGAGCCCAACTGCCGGGCCCACGGGGTCAGCGGTCCAATCAGGTACGATGAAAGCAGTACGCCGCCATCAGCATTCGGGATGACGTCAAAGGCCACATCGAGCCCCTTGTCCACCGCGTCGTCGATCAGCCCCATCGTCGCGTGCGCTGCCGCCTCCTCTAGCTCGGCCGTCGGCCGCGGGCGGATATCGTAACCAGAGACGATGTGCGCGATCAGCGTCTTGACGCCAGTCTCCCGGCCGATTTCGATGGCCTGCCGGATGCCGGCCAACTTATCAGGGGGACCATCCCGCTTGGCGTCGGCACGGCGAATCCCCGTCCGGCGCCAATGCATCGCGTGCAGCAAGCCGTGTTCGGCCACCACCTCGTTCAGCGCCACCAGCTCCGCAAGCGGCGCATGCGCCCCGGGCAGGTAATCCACCCCGGTTGACAGCCCGGCCGCTCCGGCGGCCAGTGACTCTCTGAGCAGGCGCTTCATTGCCTCCAGCTCCTCCGAGCTCGGGGCGCGCGCATGGTCATCGCCCATCACCTGCGCGCGGATCGTGTTGTGCCCTACCAGCGGCATCAGGTTGAGCGAGATCCGCTCCCCCACTACGCGCTGCCGCCACTCGTCGAAACCGTGCCAGTCAATGTCCAGCCCGATGCGGGCCTCGGCCGCCCGGCGGACCGCCGATAGCGGATGGATCAGCGGCTCGTGGAACATGTACGGCTCGATGTCGGGCCAGAAGCGAAACTCCCAGAAGGACATCAGATATTTGTCGACCAGCGGCGCCGGCGAGAAGCCGCACTGGCCGGCGAGCGCCGTGGTGATCCCTTGCATGACAAAGCTCTCGGCCTGCGGATAACTGAGGATGGTGCCCTCCGCATGGTTGTGCATATCGAAGAAGCCAGGGCAGACCACCGCACCCGCGGCCGAAATGTGGCGCGCGGCCTCAGACCCGCTCAAATCGCCGATGGCGCTGATCCTGCCGCCACGGATGCCGACATCGGCCCGATAGGCCTGACGGCCCGTGCCGTCCACCACTGTGCCACCGCTGATCAACACCTCAAACTCGCTGCTCATACCCAAACCGCCTCCCCCGGAAATGCCAGTGCGGCGGGCAGCCGCCACATCGAGCGCACGGCCCGTGCGCTGCAGATGGATTTCGCAGACTGAGAGGCTAGAACCTGCAGGCGGTGGGGCGGTTCCTAGGGCGCTACGAGCGGGCTTTGTGGTTCCTGTGGCACCACCTCGAGGCGGTAGGTGGCGCCTGCAGCACCACCTTGAGGCTTGACCCGGTGCCTGTGGCATCATCAAAGGGCTTTGCGGTTCCTGTGGCACCACCTCGAGGCGGTAGGTGGCGCCTGCGGCACCACCTTGAGGCTTGACCCGGTGCCTGTGGCACCATCAAAGGGCTTTGCGGTGCCTGTGGCACCACCTCGAGGTGGTAGGCGGTGCCTGCAGCACCACCTTGAGGCTTGACCCGGTGCCTGTGGCACCACGAGCGGGCTTGGTGGTTCCTGGTGCGCCACCACAAAGCTCAGTGCAAACCGGGCAGCGAGGCGCCGGCGGGCCGGCCGAAGATGGCTCGATACTGGCGCCAGGGCGGTCATTGTGGTATAAATATATGTGTTCTCGACGAGCAGTTTATGGTGAGTGTAGCTCAAGGGTTAGAGCGCCGGACTGTGGCTCCGGAGGCTGGGGGTTCGAGACCCCTCATTCACCCCAGATTTGGGGCCCTCCCGCTCGCGGGAGGGCCATCACTATGCGCAATAGGTTATAATGGCGTAAGTGACAGGAGCGCGTCACGGGCAGGGCTTTGGTGGGGCGTAGCCAAGTGGTAAGGCTCCGGACTTTGGATCCGGCATTCGTAGGTTCGAATCCTTCCGCCCCAGCCAGACTGGCATAGGTCGTGTTCCGGACACGGCCTTTTCGTTTCTTGGCTGTTCATGTTAGACTCTAGTGGTTGTGATTGGTTGAGCTGGCAGGCAGAGGCGACACACGAGGTGTCGACGCTGTTTACGATGATGTTGGTCGTGGGCCATTAGCTCAGGGGTAGAGCACCCGCCTTTTAAGCGGGGTGTCGAAGGTTCGAAACCTTCATGGCCCACCATGTCTATTCAGGAACCGAGTTTCGGGCGGGCGTAGCCGAATTGGCATAGGCGCTGGACTTAGGATCCAGTGGGGTTTCCCCCGTGGGGGTTCAAGTCCCCCCGCCCGCACCAGCCCCATTCCGGCAATTCAGCCCAGGCTCAAGGAGGAACCCACGTAGTGAAGGTTGACCTCACGCATCCTGAGAAAAACGTAGCTTTGCTCGAGATTCAAGTGGGACCGGATCAAGTAGTTCAAGCCCGTCAGTCTGTGTACCGTAAGATGGTCGGTCGGTACAGCATACCTGGTTTCCGTCGTGGCAAGGCGCCCTTGGCGATTCTTGAGCGCCATGTGGGCAGTGACTTCTTCGACCAAGAGGTTCTGGAACACCTGATCGGCGAGGTATATCCGCAGGCGATGGAGGAGCAGGCTCTGGAACCGGTAGGCCCGCCCGAGTTCGACCTCAAGGACTGGCAGCCGCGCGAATCACTGGTTCTTGCAGCTAAGGTCACCGTCAAGCCCGAGGTCAAGCTGGGCCAATATACAGGGCACGAGATTCCCAAGGGTCAAGTTGACATAACTGACGCGGCCGTGGACCAGGAGCTGGAGTCGATCCGGCGTGCCTTCGCCCAGTTGGTAGAGGCAGATCCAGAGCTGGAGGTTAGCGAGGGCTCGGTCGCGGTCATCGATTTCGTGGGTTACCTTGATGGTCAGCCGTTTGAGGGCGGGTCTTCCGAAGGCTACCCTCTTGAGTTGGGTTCGGGCGCTTTCGTGCCCGGTTTCGAGGATGGCTTGGTGGGCGCCAAGGTGGGCGACGAGCGGGATGTTGCGGTTACCTTCCCTGAGGACTATGCGGAGCACTTGGCGGGCAAGGAAGTTACGTTCAAAGTGACCGTCAAAGGCCACCGCCGCCGGCAGCTGCCTGACCTCGATGATCAACTGGCCGAGAAGGCTGCCCCGATGATGGGGCTCAAGTCTGGCGAGGAGGACGAGCCGCTCACGCTCGAAAAGCTGCGGGACGCGATCAGGCTGCGGCTGGGCGCCACCGCCGAGCGGCGGGTGCGCGAGGACTACGAAGAGCGGGTCATCGCCAAGGTGACTGAGCTTGCCGAGATCGACGTGCCGCATGTCATGGTCGACCGGGCAACGAACGTGCGCCTGCAGGAGTACGAGGAGATGTTCCAGCGATCCGGCTCGTCACTTCAGCAGTATCTGAGCGAGAGCAACATCACCGGACCCGACCTGCGAGAGCGGCTTGGCCCCGCCGCACTGGAGACGGTGCGGCGCGAACTGGTGCTGGACCAGGTCGCCAAGGAGGAGGCCATCGCGGCTACGGATCAAGAAGTAGACGAGCGCATCGCCACCTTTGCTCAGATCCGCAACGAGGATCCGGCTGAGGTCAGGACCCGGGTCATTGCGGACGACGGATTCGAGAGAATACGTGATGAAATCGTTCGTCGTAAGACGATAGATTACTTGGTGGGTGCGCAGATCGAGGTGGCGGCGTCGCCGGACGATGACGCCCAGACCGACGATTCGAGCGTACAAGATAGCGAGATAGGTGATCACACGCCACCCGTTGCTGACCAAGAGAGCGAGGACGCCGGTGAGGCTCCGAAAGAGCCCACGGGGTCTGGTCGTTAGAGGGCAATCGGGCATTTGGAAGGGAGAGCCGCAGCAATGAGTCTTGTGCCGATGGTCATTGAACAGACGGGCCGCGGCGAGCGCGCCTACGACATCTATTCACGCCTGCTCAAAGATCGCATCATCTTTTTGGGCACACCAGTTGACCATCATGTAGCCAACTTGATTGTCGCCCAGCTTCTGTTCCTCGAGAGCGAGGAGCCCGATAAGGATATTATGCTCTACATCAACTCGCCGGGCGGCGTCGTCGAGTCCGGTCTGGCCATCTACGATACGATGCAGTACATCAAGGCGCCGGTTTCCACGATTTGTGTGGGCTTGGCTGCCAGCATCGCTGCAGTGATCTTGGCCGGCGGAGCCAAGGACAAGCGCTTTGCGCTGCCCCACTCCCGGATAATGATCCACCAGCCCTCCATTTCGGGGCTACACGGCCCGGCCAGCGACATCGAAATCTATGCTAAGGAGATACTGCGCAGCCGTGAGCAACTCAATGAGTTGCTGGCCAAGGACACGGGACAACCGCTGGAGCGGGTGGCCAAAGACTCGGAGAGGGACTTCTTCATGTCCGCCGCCGAGGCCAAGGAGTACGGGTTTATTGACGCGGTGATGGCGCGCCTGAAGTAGTTTTCGGCAGCGCTGCGAAGTAGCTTGGGGCCGCCAAGGCCAGGACGAGTCGCCTGACGTGACGCACCCTGAGGTCCGGCGGTCGCCGCAAGACGGTATGGCGCTACTGTGAGACTAGCCTGGGCCTTTACGGTTCGGGTTATACTAGGGAAGGGGGTGAGGGATTGTTCAAGTTCAGCGACGAGAAGGGCCAACTGAAGTGCTCGTTCTGCGGCAAGGCGCAGGACCAGGTCAAGAGGCTTGTGGCCGGGCCGGGTGTCTATATCTGCGACGAGTGCATCGAGCTCTGCAACGAGATAATCGAAGAAGAGCTTAGCGACGAGGCCGAGGTCAAGATCAAGGACGTCCCCAAGCCCGCGCAGATTAAAGAGGCCCTGGACGAGTACGTGATTGGCCAGGAGCGGGCCAAACGGGTACTGTCCGTATCTGTATACAACCACTACAAGCGGATCAACCTGGGCAAGAAGAGCGAAGATGTCGAGTTGGCCAAGTCCAACATCATCTTGCTTGGGCCGACCGGCTGTGGCAAGACGTATCTGGCGCAGACCCTGGCGCGGGTGCTCAACGTGCCGTTCGCCATCTCCGACGCCACTTCGTTGACGGAGGCCGGCTATGTCGGCGAGGATGTCGAGAACATCCTGCTGCGGCTGATCCAGGCGGCGGACTACGATGTTGAGAAAGCCGAGCGCGGCATCATCTACATCGACGAGATCGACAAGGTGGCGCGCAAGTCGGAGAACCCGTCGATTACGCGCGATGTCTCGGGCGAGGGCGTGCAACAGGCCTTGCTCAAGATCTTGGAGGGTACGGTCGCGAGCGTGCCGCCGCAAGGTGGCCGCAAGCATCCGCATCAGGAGTTCATCCAGATAGACACGACCAACATCCTGTTCATCTGCGGCGGAGCCTTCGAGGGTGTCGACCGCATCATCACCTCCCGCATCGGCCAGCGAGCGATTGGTTTCGGCGCAGACGTCAAGGGCAAGCAGGACCTGTCTTTGAGCGAGACTCTGAGCCAGATTATGCCGCAGGACCTGCTCAAGTTCGGTCTGATCCCCGAGTTTGTGGGCCGGGTGCCGATCATCGCCGCGCTCGACCCGCTCGACGAGCAGGCCTTGGTGGACATTTTGACCAAACCTAAGAACGCTTTGGTCAAGCAGTACCGCAAGTTCTTCGAACTCGATGGGGTGGACCTCGAGTTTCGCGAGGACTCCCTGCACGAAATCGCCCGGCAGGCCATTGCGCGGCGCCAGGGCGCCCGCGGTCTACGGGCCATCATCGAGAACATTATGCTCAACGTGATGTACGAGGTTCCGTCGCGGGGCGACGTGACCAAGTGCATCGTGACCAAAGAGGTTGTTGCCAATCGAGAAGACCCGCTGCTGGTCACCGCCGAGCAGCGGCAGCGCAAAGAGGCCAAGGACACCGCTTAGCCACGGCGGATCAGCGCGCGCCGCCACGCAACGGCGCAAGGACAGTGTGAGGTCGGTTGCCTGGAGGTTCGGGCAACCGGTCTTTTTTGCTGGCCTGCTCCGCCGGTGGACCGCGGCAGGACTGGGCCAGCGGCGAGTAGAAGTCAAGTTCTGGTGTTCGTAGACTTTGTGAGATTGCAGCGAAAGGAGGTTGGCCAAAATGCCATTGCGCAGATCGAGAGCCAAACCTGCCGCGCTCGAGGTGCCTTTGCTGCCGCTTCGCGGCATGCTTGTGTTTCCCCGCATGATGATGCATCTGGAGGTTGGTCGAGAGAAGTCGATCATGGCGGTCAACGATGCGATGGAGGGCGACCGTCGGATCCTGTTGGCTACGCAAAGACGTGTTGACGTGGAGCAGCCGGAGCCAGAGGATATCCACGAAATCGGGACCTTGGCGGATATCAAGCAGCTCGTGAAGCTACCGGACGGCAACTTGAGAGTGCTGGTGGAGGGTATCGCCCGGGCCCGCATCGTCGAGTTTGTGGCGACAGAGCCGAACCTCCGGGTTCTGGTGGAGGAGCTGCCTTTGAGCCAAGAGCACAGCGCCGAGGTAGAGGCCCTGACGCGTACGGTTTCCAACCTCTTTGAGCAGTATGTCAAGCAAAGCCGGCGGCTTGGGTCTGATGCGCTCAACTCGCTGCAGGGCCTGACGGAGCCGGGAGCCATAGCCGACCAGATCATCTCCTTGATGTCGCTTAAGGTTGACGAGAAGCAGTCGCTCCTCGACGCGGCCGACGTCAATGACCGGCTGGCTCTCTTGGCGGAGATTCTGCAGCGGGAGATCGAGATTGTGGACCTCGAGCGCAAGATCAGCCACCGCGTGCGCAAGCAGATGGAGAAGTCGCAGCGCGAATACTACCTGCGCGAGCAGCTAAAGGCGATACACAAGGAGCTAGGGGACGGCACTGAGGACCGGGCCACCGAAGCCGCCGAGCTTCGAGAGCGTACCAAGGCGGCCAACTTGCCGCCCGAGGCCGCTGACAAGGCTGAGAAGGAGATTGAGCGACTCGAGAAGATGCCGCCGATGGCGGCAGAGGCTTCGGTGGTGCGCACGTACTTGGAGCTGATCCTGGCCCTCCCCTGGGCCAAGAGCACGGATGACAACCTGGATCTACAGCACGCTGAGCAGGTCCTCGATGAGGACCACTATGGGTTGGACAAGGTCAAGGATCGGATTCTCGAGTTCCTGGCGATTCGCCACCTTTCGCAAGAGTTGCGGGGACCGATTCTGTGCCTGGTGGGTCCGCCCGGCGTTGGCAAGACATCACTGGGCAAGAGCGTGGCTCGCGCACTCGGGCGCAAGTTCGTGCGGATTTCGCTCGGCGGGGTGCGGGACGAGGCTGAGATTCGCGGTCACCGGCGCACCTATGTGGGCGCCCTGCCGGGCCGCATCATCCAAGGTATGCGGCAGGCGCAGAGCGCCAATCCCGTGTTCTTGATGGACGAAATCGACAAGCTCGGCGTGGACTTCCGTGGGGACCCGGCCTCGGCGCTTCTTGAGGTGCTTGACCCCGAGCAGAATTCACGTTTCTCGGACCACTATCTTGAGGTGCCCTTTGACCTCTCGCCGGTGCTGTTTATCACCACCGCTAACGGAGTGCACAGCATCCCGGCCGCGCTTCTCGACCGGATGGAGCTGATCCAGCTGCCCGGCTACACTGAAGAGGAAAAGGTTCAGATCGCCCGGCGGCATCTCCTGCCCAAGGTGATTCGGGAACACGGCCTGCAGGAAGCCCAGCTGGAAGTATCCGAGAACGCGTTGCGGCACATTGTACGGCTCTACACGCGGGAGGCCGGTGTCCGCCAGCTTGAGCGGGCGCTGGCGACCATCTGCCGTAAGGTGGCCCGCGAAATCGTGGAAGGGCGGCAGAGCAAGGTTCGGGTCACGGTCAGCAACCTGCGGGGCCAGCTTGGTGTGCCGCGCTATCACGTCCACGAGGCCGAGAAACAGGACGAGATCGGCGTGGCGCAGGGTTTGGGCGTGACTGAATATGGCGGAGAGGTCATGGGTATCGAGGTCACGGTGCTCAAGGGCAAGGGCGCGGTGATGCTCACCGGCAAGCTGGGTGAGGTGATGCGGGAGTCGGCGCAGGCGGCTTTATCGTACGTCCGCTCACGGAGTGACAGGTTCGCCGTGGAGCCGGACTTCCATGAAAAGTACGATCTGCACGTGCACATCCCGGAGGGCGCGTTGCCTAAGGACGGGCCGTCGGCCGGAATCACAATGGCGACGGCGGTCGCCTCCGCCCTAGCTCGTTTGCCGGTGCGCCATGACGTGGCTATGACCGGCGAGATCACGCTGCGCGGCAAGGTGCTCAGCGTCGGCGGCCTCAAGGAGAAGGTATTGGCTGCGCACCGTGCTGGATTGCGGCGCGTCGTCATTCCGCGCGAGAACGAGAAGGATCTTGAGGACATCCCCGCTGAGGTTAGACGGGAGATGGAACTGATCCTAGCCGAGCACATGGATGAGGTGCTCGACGCGGCTCTCGTTGGAGGTATGCCAGGTCCTCAGGCGCAGCCGCCACCTCCGCCTGAGGCGAGGGCCGCGGCCGAGCAGCCGCCTTACAGTCAGCAGCAGCTGTAGGTCGGCCGGGCTGGTTGGGCCAGAGGGGGGCGGCCGTTGGCCGCTATCGCGCGACGAGCGGTTGTGAGTCACGACCCGAGCCATGATATGAGCGGGATAACCATCAAAAAGGGGCTCTGCCTGCGGCAGAGCTCCTTTGATGTTTTCGTTGACTTGGCGCCGGCGAGGCGTATAATTGGTTTCGATATTCGAGCTGATTCTGGCTGATGGAGGCTCACTTCACGGCGCTTCAGCGTGGCTAGGGGAGGGGTTCGTGGCCGTCGAGGAGCAGAGTGGTTGGACGTCCCTGTTCTCAAGCTTGACTTAAGAGGGAGTGTTCGCAAATGGGTTTGACCGTAGCGCTCTGCTTCAATCTCGGCCAGGATTTCGTTCCCCGGGATGACGAGCCTCCGGATTTGCACTGCGAGTTCGATTCGGTGAGCACCATAGCAGCTGTGACTTCGGCTCTCGAGGCAGCCGGACATCAGGTCGTCAAGATCGAAGCTGATGATTACGCCGCGGCCACGCTGGCATCGCTGAGACCGGACATTGTCTTCAACATGGCCGAGGGACTGCGCGGCGAAAGTCGTGAGAGCTACATCCCCGCGATCTGCGACGCGCTCGGCATCCCGTACACCGGCTCCGGTGTGCTCACCTTGGCATTGTCTCTGGACAAAGCGATGGCTAAGCGTGTGTTTGCCTTCGAGGGTGTGGCCACACCGCCGTTCCGCGTGATCCATCCCGGACAGGAGATTGAGGCATCCGGTCTGTGCTATCCGTTGTTCGTGAAACCTTTGCGCGAGGGCTCGAGCATGG
>Ga0209498_1002897_pt1 | contig 10296 bp, 7 predicted proteins | sample WalLakDeSediment_FD_184131 | JGI IMG/M metagenome (GOLD analysis project Ga0209498, IMG submission 184131) | Lake sediment microbial communities from Walker lake, Nevada to study Microbial Dark Matter (Phase II) - Walker Lake 11/02/13 Deep... | ecosystem: Environmental > Aquatic > Freshwater >... | reverse complement strand
CCTTCGAGGTCAGGGGGACCGGCCTCGAGATCTGGCGTGAGGGCATGATGGACCTCCTGTCCAACAACCTGGACGGGGTGGGCGGATATCGAACCATCGACGCCCGGACCGTCATGGCGCGGTGGCGGAGGACTGTGGGAGACGATCCGGCTCCAGACCTGCACCTGGCCCTCCGGGCCGCCGGGGCCACTGGCGCCCGGTACGCCATCGCCGGAAGCGTCGTGGGGTTGGGAGAGGACGTTCGCCTGGTGGCGAACCTCTATGACCTGGACACGGGGAGGGAAGTGGCCCAGGGGAGGGCCGAGGGATCCCAGGGTGACGTCCTTGCCCTGGCCGACGAAACTATGCGGGCCCTCTTTCAGGCCACCGGCAGAGAGGGCGGGGACGTCACGGCCGAATCCATGACCACCACCTCCCTCCCGGCCCTTCGAGCCTTTCTCCTGGGAGAGCGCCACTACCGAAGAGGGGAGTTCGCCCAGGCCGTCCAGGAATACGAGAGGGCCGTGGCCGCCGATTCCACTTTCGCCATCGCCCTCATCCGACTGTCCGAGGGATACGGCTGGCTGGAGAGCCAGGGCTCGGAGCGGATGGTTGAGGTGGGGGACAGGGCCAAGGCCCACGCCCACAGGCTTTCTCCCCGGTATCAGTTCGTCATGACGGCCTGGGACGCACTGAACCACGGGTCCGCCGAAGGCGTGGGTGTCCTCCTCGATGCCGTCCAGAAATACCCCGACGACCCGGAGGCATGGTGGCTCCTTGCGGAGACCTACATCCACATCGGTGACGCCACCTACGGCGGTCCCGCCGATATCACCCGAGCCCTGGACCGAGCCGTCTCCCTCGATCCGGACTTCGCCCCGTACTACATCCACGTCATCGAGCAGGCCGTGATGCAGGGAGACCTGGAGCGGGCCCGGGATTACTCGGCCAGGTACCGGGCCCTCACGGGCACAGTCCGGGAGTTGGAGCACATCGAGTACGCCATCCGCATCTATCACGGTACCGATGACGAGGCGAGAGAGGCCGCCGAGGCCCTCCGCCGGGACGATCCTCAGCTCTCCCCCATCGTCAGCGGCACCTTCGGCCTGAGGATGGACCGATTCGACCGGACTGCCCTTCTGGACCCCGCCCTGGAGGCCGCCCAGGCTTCCAACCGTGACGCCTTCCGGATGTGGATAGCCACCAGCACCGGCTCCCTGGGCCGGGCCTACCGATACCTGGACTCCATGGCCCTTTCGGGGGCGAACAAGGGCATCCAGGTTGGCCACGCGAGTGAGCTCTGGGGAACGCTGCCTCCCCAGGGCCGGACCGACCTCCTAAACCCCGACCTCTGCCAGGACCCCTCCCCCAACTCCACCTGCTACCTGTTCCTGGGCTCCGCCTTCGCCCGCGGCGACATGTGGGATCGTCACGGGGAGGTGATCCGGCGCCTCCGGGCCGGGGTGGAGTCCCTGACGCGTGAGGACCCGGCGGCCGACGTCGAGTACCCGCAGGCCGTTGCCGAGTTCCTCGAAGCCTACCGCCACCTTCGTCGCGGCGATGTCAGGGAGGCCCGGCCGGTGCTGATGGCCCAGAGGACCCGAAGCGACGCCGTGGGACAGAGAGCCAGGCTGGCCATGGGTGAGATGGAAGCGGCCCAGGGGCGTACTGAGGAAGCGATCCGGCACTTCAAGGCCAGCCAGGTGGGGTACCAACGCCCGAGAGCCGTCCTTGAGCTGGCCCGCCTCAGCGAGGCCGCCGGTCGCCCCGACGAGGCGATACGGTACTGGCAGCGATTCCTCACCCTCACCCGGGTGGGCGACCCGGACCTTCCCCAGGTCCTGGAGGCCCAGGAGGCGCTGGAGCGTCTGGGAGGGTAGCAACCCGTCACCGGGGTCCTGGTTAAGCCTGCGTCCCCTCGGTGAAGGAGCGATCTGTCGGCCGACTCCTCTTGACCGCACACCGAGCGGAGCTACGTTCACCCATTGATCCCATCCGATTCATCGCCATTTGTGAGAGCCCCCCAATGAGCAAGGCCGACGAGTCTGTCGCAGAAGTGCCCCAGGTCACCATGTCCAACACCAAGAAGGAGCTTCTGGAGGCCTACGAGGTGGCCAAGGACGCCCTTGCCAAGCAGGCCTCGGCCTTGATCAAGGCCGAGGAGGCCCGGGCCCGGGCAGACTCGGCTGCTGCTCGGGCAGCCGCAGACGTCCAGGTACAGGAGGATCCGGTCCGGCGACTCCACGACCTTCGGACCGATGTCGGGAAGAAGCTCAGCGAGCTGGCGGAGCGTCTGGAGGCGGAAGTGGGCACCTACGCCCAGCTGAAGAAGGCCGCGGCGGAAAAGCAGACTGAACTGAACCAGCTCTACGAGATCGAGGGGGCCGCGGGGGACCTTGCGGTGCTCCTGGAAGCGCAGCGGGCGCGGAGAGAGCAGTTCGACGCGGAGATGGCCCTCCGGAAGGACGAGTTGGAGTCGGCTATGGCTGGGCGGAAGGCCGAGCTGGAGGCCGAGGTCGCCTCCACCAAGAGGGCCTGGGAGGAGGAAAAGGCCCGTCGGAAGACCCAGGAGGCGGAAGAGGCCGAGAGAACGGCGAAGGCCAGGCAACGGGAGCAGGACGAGTACGACTACGGCCTGAAGCGGGAGCGAGAGCAGCGCCGCAACGCCCTGGAGGATGAGCTGGCGACCCTCGAACGGGAGATCACCTCCAAGCGGGAAGCCTTCCTTGTGGAGACGTCCGCGAAGGAAGCTGAGCTCCAGCGCCGGGAAGCCGCCGTTACCGCTGGCGAGGAGGAGATGAAGCAGCTCCGGGAGAAAGTCGATGCCTTCCCCGCCGAACTGGCGGAGGCGGTGGAAGCGGCGGTGGAGGACACCACCAAGAGGCTCGGGGCCGAGTTCCGGAGCCACAAAGCTCTGCTGGAGGCCCAGTTCGCCGGTGAGCGGAACGTGCTGACCAGCAGGATCGAAGCCCTCGAGGCACGCGTCGAGTCGCAGAAGGATCACATTGCCGCACTCGAAGACAAGCTCGAGAAGGCCTACGGGAAGGTGCAGGACATCGCCAATCGCGCCGTGGACGCTGCCCGGCGGGAGGTCATCACGGTCCCCGTCCGCACCCCCAACGAGGGCTCTTCGAAGTGAGTTGACCCTCCACCTCGCTGTTCTGGCTTCCCACCGCATTGGTATGTGCATCCACCCCGCAGAGCGGAGCGTGTGCTTGCCCGAACTGGTTTACCACCCAAGGCTCAGGACGGTTTTCCTCCGGTGGCCAGGTACTCGGCAAAATCGTCAGGGAGGTCGCTGGCTCGTATGGCTTCCATGGCACGTTCCAGGTCGTAGTCCACCCGTACGAACTCCACCCGGGGCTCGCCTTTCCCCAGGTCCAGGAGAACGTAGCCCGCCCTCCAGTCGCCGTCCTTGGGCCGGCCCACGGAGCCGGTGTTGACGAAGTGGATGCCGGACACTGCGCGATCCCAGGGCTTGTGGGTGTGGCCGAAGGCCACCACATCCCCGTCCTTGGAGCCCAGGGCATCGGCCATCTTCAGGCAGAAGGCATCGTCCCGGTCCTCGGTCCAGTAGAAGGTGTTCAGCACGGGATTACCGTGGACGAGGGTGAGCTTCGGGCCCGGGAGATGGCCCCCAAGGGGGCGCACGTCGATGCGGAAAGGCAGGCTTCCGAGCCAGGCACGCGTTTCAGCTGAAACGTGTTTCCGGGTCCACTCGTACGAGAGATGGCTCAGCTCTTCCTGGCGCGGGTCCTCGTAACGGCACCCGCAGTGCTTGTAGTCCGTGGCGGTGGTGGAGTCGTAGTTCCCCGCCACCCCGGGGATGGCCCGGTCCTGGAGGAGGGCCACCACCTCATCAGGCCAGGGCGCGTAGCCCACCAGGTCCCCCAGGTGGTAGACGGCACCCACATCCGTGCGGGCGTCAAGGTCGGCCAGCACCGCTTCCAGAGCCGGCAGGTTGCCGTGGATGTCGCTGATCAGTGCGTACCGCATGGTTTCGTTCCCGTGGGTTAGGGGCCCTTGTGGGGCCATGCCTCAGGTCCGGCAGTGGGGACAACGGACCCGGCGGAGGGCGAAACGTACGCCAGGCCAAGGAGCTCCCGGAGCTCGTCAAGAGCCTCCCGGTCCAGGGAGTAGTGGACCCACCGGCCGTCCCGCCGGTCCGTCACAAGGCCCGCTTCCTTGAGCTTTTTCAGGTGGAAGGATAGGAGGGGCTGGGCAACGTCCAACTCCTCCTGGAGGTGGCACACGCACCGTTCCCCCCCCGCCAGGAGCGCCACGATTCTGAGGCGCTTCTCGTCGGCAAGGGCCTTTAGGCGTGTGACGGCCTCCTCCGCACGGGGCCCGCTCAGGGTCAGGACGCTCATGGGCGGGAATATATCAATGTCTGTTGATGTGTCAATCAGAGGAAGGGGACTTCGATTCTGGAAGCATTCCTCACCCTCGCCCTAGAGGGGCCCGTGAAGACGAGGGGAGGGTCCACGAGCTTGAGGTGCTCCATCCCCGCTTCTAATGCGGATCCACCTCCGGCTCCCCCGATCCCCCCTTGGCATCCCTTTCGAAATTGGGGAGCTTTGGGGCCATGAACGAACGAGACCCTCTGCCAACGACCCCTTTCCGGGGAGCCTCGCCCGTAGCAAAGGAGCCTGAGCCCGATCAGCAGGCTGACGGCCCGACTGGTGAACCACCCCCCCTGCCAGTGGGCGCTTCCCCGGACGCTCCACCGGCCCGAGCCGCCAGCCGCCTCGCCCGGGAAATCGCCCGCCGCCGCACCTTCGCCATCATCAGCCACCCCGATGCGGGCAAGACCACCCTGACGGAGAAACTGCTCCTGTACGGGGGGGCCATCCACCTGGCCGGGTCCGTGAAGGCTCGCCGGGCGGTGCGCCACGCCACCTCAGATTGGATGGAGATGGAGCAGGAGAGGGGCATCTCCATCACCGCCAGCGTCCTGCACTTCGACTTCCAGGGCTTCCGCATCAACCTCCTGGACACTCCCGGGCACCAGGACTTCTCCGAGGACACCTACCGGGCCCTGACGGCCGCCGACAGCGCCATCATGCTCCTGGACAACCGCAAGGGCGTGGAGGCCCAGACCCGGAAGCTCTTCAGCGTGTGCCGGAAGAGGCGCCTGCCCATCTTCACCTTCGTGAATAAGTGCGACCGGGTGGGAGAGGACCCCTTCGGCCTTATGGACGCCGTGCAGGCGGACCTGGGGATCGCCTGCTACGCCGCCACCTGGCCGATCCGCAGAGACGATCGCCTTATTGGAGTGTGCGACCGAGCGGCGGGGCAGGTACACCTCTACACCCGAGCCGACGACCACGGACAATCCCGCCCGGCAGCCACCGTCCTGGATCTGAACGACCCCCTCCTCAATGACCTCCTGGAACCTGGAGTCCTGGCCACCCTCCAAGAGGAGCTGGAGATCCTATCGGTGGCGGGGGAGGACGTGGATCCCGGGGCCTTGGCCCGGGGCGAAGCCACTCCCGTCTTCTTCGGCAGCGCCCTGACCAATTTCGGCGTGGACGTCTTCCTGGAGAGGTTCCTGGAGCTGGCCCCTCCCCCCACACCTCGGGAGAGCCTGGTAGGCCCCGTAGACCCGGTGGCGGAACCCTTCTCCGGGTTCGTCTTCAAGGTTCAGGCCAATATGGACCCTCGTCACAGGGACCGGGTGGCCTTCCTCAGGGTCTGCTCCGGAAGCTTCGAGGCCGGTGTGGAGGCGATGGTTCCCAGGACCGGCCGGACCCTCCGCCTGGCGGAACCTCAGGAGCTCATGGCGAGGGAGAGAGCCCTTGCGACCGAGGCCGTGGCCGGAGACGTGGTGGGCCTTCACGACCGGGGGAACCTCCGGGTGGGAGACACGGTGGCCGTCTCCCAGGACCTCGAGTATCCCGGAGTGCCCAGGTTCTCCCCGGAGCACTTCGCCATGGTCCGGCTGGAGGACCCTCTGCGGCGGAAGCACCTGGACCGGGGTCTCCGGCACCTGGCGGAGGAAGGGACCATCCTCCTCCTCTTCTCCCATTCCCTCAGTGGTCCGGTGCCCATCGTGGGAGCCGTGGGCCGTCTCCAGTTCGACGTGCTCGTGGAACGCCTGAAGCGGGAATACGGTGTCACGATTCGCCTGGAGACTCTGTCGTTCCACTGCGCGCGCTGGGTCACGGGGTCGGAGCAGGAGATCCGCCGAGCCGCCGACGCCTACGGCCGCAAGGAAGTGAGGGACGCCGACGGCCTTCCCATGATCCTCTTCGACAACGAGTGGGTCCTGCAGCGAGCCATGGAGAACGAGAAAGGCCTCCAGTTCCACGATGTGCAGCCCGGCGGTAGGAAGGCTCAGGAGGAATCAGCGCAGGAAGAGCAGCTCGGCGCCTCGGGAAAAACGTAGAGGCGCTCGAAGGGAATCTCCCCGCCGCACGTTACGCAAAGACCATAGCTCCCCCCCTCGAGTCGAGCGAATGCCTCCCGAAGGAGGGCCAGCTTCACCTCCTCCCGCTCCCGCAGACTCTTGGACATCCCCTGGCTCTGGAGAGAATCCATCCTGGACAGCCGGCCCACCGTGGTCTGGTCCAGCTCCACCGGCGCCGCAGCCTCCGCCGTGACCCGCATGCTTCGCTCCAGTTTCCGAAGCTGTCGTTCCATTTCCTCCTTGAGCTCGGAGAGCTGGCTTGGGGTCAGATGGCTCATGGTACCCTTGGGAAGAGGAGTCGTGGACCGGGCCGGTGATGAAGAGCTTCCGGCAGGGCCATGGAAGAACAAATGGCGTGTATGGCGCCCTCTTGTCAACAGCACACGAAGGTGGACTTTCTCATTCTTCCGCCGGGCTTTTGCAAGAGAGCTATGCCCGCCCTTCGAACGATGGGTAAGCCGGGCCACAGAAGACCAGTGGGCGCAGGATAAGCGGCAATTCCAGGGCGGTGGCGCAGGTCCGCCCCGTCCTCTCCCTCTCCCGGCGACTCCAGCGAGTCAGGATCACCCGAGGCTCGGGGGGGCCGGCGCCGCCCCCCAACTTGCCCGGAGCCCGTCCACATTCTAAGCTAGGGAAGTGCATGCTCTTCCGGGAGAGCCGGCGGTGTCAGGGACCTCGCCCCGCCGCCGGTCTCACCGGCCCAGCGAAGGAGATGGCAGACATGAAGAAGGACGGCCGCTTCTCGAGAAGAGACTTCCTGAAGACGGGTCCGGCCGCCTTTGCGGTGGCCGCAGCTACACCTTCCTGGCTATCAGCCCGGCCTGCCAGCGGATTGGCTCTGGAGCACGGGGTCCTGGGCCGTACCGGCCTCCGGGTCACCAGCGTGTCCCTCGGCTGCATGGTAGCCCCTGAGGAGGTCATCGCCGCCGCCGTGGACCGGGGCGTCAACTGGCTCGATACGGCCCACGTCTACAAGAACGGGCAGAACGAGGGCGAGGTGGGCAGGGTGATGAGGGGGCGCAGAGACACAGCCTACATCTCCACCAAGATCAGGTCGGGCAACAAGCAGACCATGCAGAGCCAGATCGACACCAGCCTCACCCGGCTCCAGACCGACTACGTGGATAACCTCATGATCCACGATGTGCGGAACCGGGCCCAGGTGTTCAACGAGACGAACCTGGAGGTGCTTGAGGAGGCGAAGCAGGCTGGAAAGACCCGGTTCGTGGGCTTCTCCACCCACAACAACATGGCGGAGACCATCAACGCTGCCGCGGAGTCGGACCACTACGACATCATCCTAACGAGCTTCAACTTCTCCATTGCGAACCCCGCCTTGCTGGAGGCAGTGGCCAAGGCCCACGCCGCCGGCATCGGCATCATCGCCATGAAGACCCAGCTGGGGGATTTCCCGAACCCGGAGGGCGGGTTGACCCCGCACCAGGCGGCCCTGAAGTGGGTCCTGGAGAATGAGCATGTGACCTGCGCCGTCCCGGGCACCCGAGACTTCCAGCAGCTGGACCAGAACCTGGCCGTCATGGGGCAGCGCCTCGGGTACTTCGAGGGGCGTGAGCTGGAACGGTACGCCGCAGCGACGTCGGGCCTGCTCTGCACCGATTGCGGGACCTGCGAGGGAGCCTGCCCCAACGGCGTGGACATCCGGGACGTGCGCCGGTGCGCCATGTACCTGGAGGGCTACCGGGATCCCGGCTTGGCCAGGGAGAACTATCGCCAGGTGGCCCTGAACGCCCGGCCCTGTGCGGATTGCACCGAGTGCGCCGTCCTTTGCACGGCAGGCGCCGCCCTCCAGCCGCTTCTGAGCCGCACCCACGCGCAGCTGGCCTGAGGGGAGGTCTGTGCCCACCCCCACCCCACGCCGGCGTAAGCGGCGCTCCGGCCGCCCTGTGAAGCGGGCGGAGACGATCGCCAGTTCCGTGATTCTCACGGGCCTCGCGGCCATCTTCCTCATCGTCTTCCTGGTGGGGAGCTCGGGAGAGACGCGTACCCTGGCCGGGGCCGGATCCCTCTGGACGGGGGAGGCGGATATCCTGCCGCCCAGGATCGACCCCCTGGCCCTCTCCGGCACCTGGACCTACGGGCCCGACAATCTCTACGAGTACATCAACGGCCAGGCGCCCCACTACCTCCAGTTCGGCTTCGAGGCGGTGCTGGTGGGGGAGTACGCCGAGGACGCCGGAGCCATGCCCGAGCTCATCGTGGACGTCTACCACATGGGGGAGAGGAGCAACGCCTACGGGCTCTTCATGGAGAGCTTCCCTCCGGAGGAGGAGCTGGCCCCCCTGGGCAACGATGGGTTCTACGGCCACAACGTGGCGGCCTTCTGGAAGGGTCCCTACTACGTCCGGGTCATGGCCCTCACGGCGGAGGATGAGAGCTACACGGTGCATGCCGCCGCCGAGATGGTGGCGGAGCGCATCCAGGACGATGAGGCGGGCCTGGCGGAGTTCGCCGCCTTCCCCACCGAGGGCCTCCTCGCCGGGACTCTCAGCTTCTCCAAGGTGGCGGCCTTCGGCCTCCACTACATGAAGGACACCTTCCTGGGCTCCTACGAAGGGGAGGAGTCCGTCTACCGCCTATTCTACAGCCACCTGGAGACTGAAGAGGAAGCCCTCGAGCTCATGGCGGAGCACCGGGAATACCTGGGGTCCGCCGGCGAAGTGACCGCCGTGGAGGAGGGAGCCCAGGAGGAACTGGTTTGGGGCCGCCATCAGTACATCGGCGCCATCCTTATGATCAGGAGGGGCAACCTCGTGGTAGGAAGCGTTCGGCTGGCGGAGCGGGGGGAGGCTGAAGGCGCCGTGCGGGACCTCCTCCGGAGGGTGGAGGTGGAGCCATGACCCGGCACGAAGGCGGCGGACGCCGCCCCTCCGACGGCCGTGACGGGGACGAGGGTCGCCGCCGGGACCCTGCACCTCCCGCCGACCCTCGCGACGAAGGCGAGCGCCGCCATAAGGAGCAAGAAGGGGGCGACGGCGAGCACCGTCACAGCGAGCACAGAGAGCAGGACCAGCCCCCGGGCTCGGAGAACCTGGTGACCCTGGGGGAACCCTACCCTTCCCGAAGCCCCGTTTCCCGCCGGGAGTTCATCCGCCGCGCGGGAACCGCTAGCGCCGTGGCCGTGGGAGCCGGCGCCCTGGCCGTGGGGATCCACAACCGGGACCCGGGCCGGGCCCCCGCCCCCATGCGTCTCCCGGACTTCGGGGTGGAGGATCGGCCGGACCTTCCGTCCATCGTAGCGGCGGAGGGGGGCAGCCCCCAAATCATGCTCCAGCGGTGCTTCGAAAGGATGGGAGGGATCGGCCGGTTCATCGAACCCGGGGACCGGGTGGTCCTGAAGCCCAACATCGGTTTCGCTACTCCACCGGCCCTGGGGGCCACCACCAACCCGGAGGTGGTGGCGGTCATGACCCGCCTCTGCCTGGCCCAGGGAGCGGCGGAGGTATGGGTGGTGGACAACCCCATCCACGACCCGGCCCGGTGCCTGGCCATCTCCGGCATCGAGGCCGCCGCCAACTCCGCCGGCGCCCGCATCATGCTCCCCCGGCCCGCCGCCTTCCGGGACGTGGAGGTTCCGGGCAACGCGATTCTCACCCGCTGGCCCTTCTTCTATGCCCCCTTCGAGCGGGCTACCAAGGTCATCGGGATCCCCGCCGCCAAACATCATAGTCTCTCGGGTGTGACCCTGGGGATGAAGAACTGGTACGGGCTCCTGGGCGGGCGCCGGAACCGGCTGCACCAGGACATCCATACCAGCATTGCGGACCTGGCCTCCATGGTGCGGCCCACCCTCACCGTCCTGGACGCCACCCGGGTCCTCTTCCGCCACGGGCCCACGGGAGGAAGCCCCAGCGACGTGAGGTTCGACGGCATCGTGGCGGTGGCCACGG
>Ga0209498_1002896_pt1 | contig 10297 bp, 7 predicted proteins | sample WalLakDeSediment_FD_184131 | JGI IMG/M metagenome (GOLD analysis project Ga0209498, IMG submission 184131) | Lake sediment microbial communities from Walker lake, Nevada to study Microbial Dark Matter (Phase II) - Walker Lake 11/02/13 Deep... | ecosystem: Environmental > Aquatic > Freshwater >... | reverse complement strand
ATCTTCACCGGCCGGCCAATCGCCTCGGCATACAGCCGGGCAACCTGATTGTTGCTGTAATTCCCCGGCGCGCCCACTTCAATGATCCTGTCGCTCACCCGCTCCCCATCCAGGGCCATTACCACAAATCTGGCCACGTCAGGCACGGTCACAAAATTGCGCGGGCTGTCGCCTTTGCCCAAGATGCTGACCTTGCCTTTGGTCAATAATGGTTCACCAATTAGCTGGTGGGCGTGCGTTTCCATGAAAGCGCTGGGACGCACAATGAGGTAATCCAGACCGCTGCGCTGAAGGTATTGTTCAACGGCCGCCTTATGACGCAAAAACGGAACCGGGTGATCCGGAGCCACATCCAGACCAGAGATGTAGATAAAGCGGCCATCGCCGCGGCCATCGCCGCGGCCATCGCCGGCCGCTTGAGCGGCGTCAATCAGGTCACAATGCCCCTTTTCATCCACCAGGCTGGAGCGGTTGCCCCAGCCGCCCAACAGACTGTGGGCCGCGGCCACAACGGCCGTTGCGCCCTGACAGGCCCGGCGCAGCGAATCCGGGTCGCGCAAATCACCGATGACAATTTCGGCCCCCAGCGCGGCCAGCTCAGCCCCTTTTTCTTGACGACGAACCAACCCGCGCACGGGACGGCCGTCAGCCAACAGTTGCCGGGCGACAGCATCGCCTAACCGGCTGTTCGCAGTCACAATTAGAATCATAGCAGTTGCTCCTTTATGAGATAGGGATACACAGTGAAGACCCAGTGGCGAACAGCTTGTTCCAGTTCGGCAGCGGGATCATTATGAATCGCTTACCCGTTCACTGCCCTGGATAGGGTGCAGGGGTATAGGTGTAAGTCGGTTCGATTGTCGGGGTATAGGTGTAAGTTGGTTCAGTGTAGGGTGTCATAGTGGCCGCGGCCGTCGCTGCGGCCGCGGCCGTTGCTGTGGCCGCCGCATACTGCGTTGCTGTCGCTGCGGCATAATAGGTAGCTGTGGCCGCGGCATAGGGCGTGGCCGTCGCCGAAGGCGTGTATTCCGGGGTGGCTGTAGACGCAGAATGGGTTGGCAATGGCGGCGCGGCCACAACCAGAACATTGGTCACGTTTTCGGCCGTAGAAAATTGATGGCCGCCCGAAACCCAACAATCGCCGCTAACACCTGGCGGACAGTCAATCTTCCACCAGGTGCCGTTGTTGTTCCGACCAATGACCGGGGCACTGCTCCCGGCTCGCAAGACGCCAACAATGGCATAGCCAGTGCCTGGCCCACGCCGCACGTTTAGATCCACCAGAGCGGTCATAGTTGGTTGGCCAGCGCTAACAGGCGGCAGCTCCAAGACGGGGGCATCGGTGACGGCCGTTTCTTCCTCCTCAGATGACAGGACCGGCTCGCCGGGGAGTGGTTCTTCTCGCGGAGCTTCGGTGGCAATCACCACATCGGTGGCAATCACCACAACCGTAACCACTTCAGGCGGGGCGGCTACCGGTTCGGCCCCGGGCAAGCCACAGGCCAGGGTTGTCAGCAGTAACAGTAGAAAGGGCAATAATAAACGGACAGGGGTGGAATGTTGATCCAACGTCATCTGTGTCTCCTTGATGGGCAATGGGCTAAAAAACCATTGCTCTGTCTGTTCTTTGCAGCCGTTTTTATCCGGCGCAGCAATCCGCTTTTTATGATAGCTGACCAGCCGTTTCCAAAACGTTTGATGGCCGTGGTTTCATCGCGGCCGTTGCATCACCATTATCAGTGACGTTTGTCACGGACAGGTATGTGCTTTATCATGGATGAGGCGGCTGGTTTGCCTATAATTCAGTGCTGCGGGCCTAACAAAGAATCGGGCACGCGATATAAAGGTAGCAATGGCATGAACCCCGAAATGTTTCTCGTCTTTGGCTTATTAGCGCTCACCGTAGTCTTGTTCGTGAGCGACCGGCTGCGGCTCGATCTGGTGGCTATGATGGTGGTCATCACCTTGATGCTTACCGATATCTTGACCCCGGCCGAAGCGCTGGCTGGTTTTGCCGATCCGGTGGTGCTTATGATCGCCGGCTTGTTTGTTGTCGGCGGCGCGCTGATGCACACCGGGGTAGCCGACAGCATTGGTTACTGGTTGGGCAAAGTGGCCGGCACCAAAGAAGTGACCCTGATTGCGACCACCATGGCGGTGGCCGCTTTTTTATCCGGTTTCATGAGCTCGGCGGGAACCACAGCCATCCTCCTGCCGGTGGTGGTGAGCGTAGCCCGCAATGCCCGCGTGAATCCCTCCAAGCTGCTCATTCCCCTGGCTTTTGCTTCCTTGCTCGGCGGCATGCTGACCCTGATTGGCACACCGCCCAACATTGTGGTCAGCAACCAGCTGGCGTCCCAAGGATACAGCCCCTTTGGCTTCTTTGCCTTTACGCCGGTGGGGTTGATTATGCTGGCTATAGGACTCCTGTTTATGATTTTCGTCGGCCGTCACCTGCTGCCTGACCGCGCCCGCACCATGCCCGCTGCCGGACTGGCCGATGAATCTCTTTCAATATCCGATCTGGCTAAGGCGTACCAGCTGGCCGGCAATACCTTCCGGCTGCGCATTCGCCGTTCTTCACCCCTCTTGGGACAAAGTCTGGCCGATGCCCATTTGCGCGGCCGTTATGCGGTCACGGTTCTCGAGATTCAGAAGCGAGCCAGCAAAGTCTCGCTGCCGGAACTGGCGCAGCCGGTGACGCCGGCAACGGTGCTTAATCCGTTTGACATTCTGCACGTCCAGGGGACGCCGGAAGCCATTCGCCGCCTGGCTCGGGAACAGGATTTTGCCATCATGGCCGAGGAAAGTCTTGATGCTCGCCCGTTGTCACAAGAGCTGGGTATGGTTGAAGTGCTGCTGCCGCCTCGTTCCCGGCTGGTGGGCCACACCTTGAGCGAACTCCGTTTCCGCGACCGGTATGAGGTAACGGTATTGGGCATCATGCGGTTGGGTACACCTTTGACTGGCGATTTGCGCGAGATCAAGCTCCAATTCGGTGACACGCTGCTGGTGGAAGGCACCTGGGATAAGATCGGCTTGCTGCGGGATGAGACGCAGAATTTCATTGTGGTCGGCCAACCGCAGGAAATGGAGGCGGCGCAACGGCCGCTCAAGCGAGCCAATTGGGCGCTGGCGATCATGTTAGGCATGCTGCTGCTTATGACCTTTGAAATTGTGCCCCCAGTAACGGCCGTGCTGCTGGCCGCTGTGGCCATGGTCTTGACCGGCTGCCTGAATATGGAGGATGCTTACCGGGGCATTAACTGGGAAAGCGTGGTGCTGATTGCCGGCATGCTGCCCATGGCCACAGCGCTGCAAAAAACGGGCGGGGTGACGTTCATTGCCGACACCCTGGTCAGTAACCTGGGGGATCAGGGGCCACTGGTTCTGATGGCCGGGATATTTGTCCTGACCGCAGTTCTGAGCCAGTTCATCTCCAATACGGCCACGGCCGTGCTGGTAGCCCCCATTGCCTTTCAAGCCGCCATTGGTCTGAATCTCCACCCCCACGCCTTTTTGATGGCTGTGGCCGTGGCCGCTTCCACCTCATTTGCCACCCCGGTGGCGACGCCGGTCAACACCCTGGTCTTGGGGCCGGGCGGCTACCGGTTTAGCGATTATGCAAAAGTGGGCGTGAGCCTGCAATTCCTGGTCCTGATCGCCAGCCTGATCGTTCTGCCCATCCTTTTCCCGTTTTGAGCGAAGGGTAAGCGGTGAAACGCCACCGCTTACCCTTCGCGCTCAGTTCGCCTTGACTTCCTGCCAGGCCACTGCGTTGTTGCGGGCCGTTACCGTGCCTAAGGGGCCAGCGGATTGCCCGGTGATGGCCTGGACAACTTTTTCCACATGGTCGTGACAGGTAGCAATGAAATAGGTGAACTTGCTTTGGGTGCCGCCGGCGGCCGTGCCGGCCACATATAGACCAGGTACATTGGTCTCCATGGTCTGCGGATCAAAGTGGGGGACCTGGGCTTCGCCCAGCAAGGTCACACCAGCCTGGCGGAACAAGCCCATATCTGCCTCAAACCCAATGCAAAACAGCACAAAATCAGCCGGGACCTGGACTTGCCGCTCTTGGGCCCCGTTGGCCGCCAACGCCTCGTCCGTGTAAGCCAACGTCACCGTCTCGGCAGTAATGGCCACGGGCACCGTAGCTGGCAAAAAGCGAATCTCCCCTTTGTCCAGGCGGTCGCCAATATCCATGGCCAGATGAGGCTTAACCCGGTCAAAATCAAAGTCAGGGCGACGATAGCTAATGGTGACATTTGCCCCACCGCGCCAGCAGCGCAGGGCGGCCTCCAGAGCCGAGTTGCGTCCGCCCACGACCAGCAGCCGGGTGCGGAAGTAAGGATGGGGACCGGGAAAATAGTGACGGACATGGGGCAGATCTTCACCGGGAATGTTCAGACGGCGGGGCCGGGCCATACCGCCGGTGGCCAGGACAACCTGGCCTGCCTGATACTGCTGCCGGTGGCCGCGCCGCTCGGTTTCAACAACGAAGCCACTGGTCTGGCGCTCAATGCACCGCACCGGCTCATACGGCCGTACCCGCAGGTCAAACATCTCCACTAACGTGCGCAAATAGGCCAGATATTGCTCGCCGGAAACAGAGCGCTGATCCAGGTTGTGCACCGGCACGCCGCCTAAAGCCACATGCTCCGGAGTGCTGAAAAAATAGGTGTGCGGCGGCCAGGTCGTAAAGGCGTGGCCAATCTGGTTGGCTTCCAGCAGCAGGTAGTCATGGCCTAACCGCTTTAAGGCAATGGCCAGCTCTAAGCCGATCGGCCCGCCGCCAATGATGATTATGTCATAACTCGTTTGCTCGTACATGGCCAACGATTATACCATAGGTGCAGCACCAGCCAGGTAAAGCGGTGGGGCTTGACCCCAGTTTTGGATCTTTAACTGGCTTGCAAATTTCGGCGACATTCGTAGAATCAGATCGATAATTTGCGCAAAGCGCACGCTTCTGGCCGCTCACCGTAGCAGACGCCAGCTCCGGCACATTACTTCATTCACCGAGAATATCAATGAACCAACCGATATCAGTCATCATTGTGGGGGCGGGTATGGCCGGCCTCGCCGCGGCACGCCATTTAGTGGCGGCCGGGGTCAGCGTCAAATTGCTCGAGGGACGGGACCGGATAGGTGGCCGGACCTATACTGACTATGCGCTGGGAGCCAGTGTTGATTTGGGCGCGGCCTGGATTCACGGGCCGTTGGGCAACCCGCTGACGCCGCTGGCCGAACAGTTTGGCGTACGCGGGGCGTTGACTGATTTCAACAATCAGCGCTTGAACAATGTCTTAGCCTTTGACAGCGACGGCCGCAAGCTGGATCCGGTCGCCTATGTACGCGGCAGCAACCGCTTTCGAGGCGCGATAGCTCACGCCACGGCTTCCATCCTCTACCAGCCACCACCGGCAGAATGTCGTTCCCTGGCCGACCTGTACGCCTACGGTCTGCCCGGGATTGACCTGGACAGGATGAGCCGGGACGAGCGCTTAGGTTACCATTATGCGGCGGTTATCCGCCCGCAGTATGAAGAAGCCTCGGATCTGGCCCTGGTTGATTGGCGGCTCTCACAGCAATATCTCCATTTGCCGGGCGGCGATCTGCTGCTGTCCAGCGGCGGTTATAGCCAGCTTATCCAGGGCCTGGCCGAAGGATTGGACATTGCTCTGAATACGGCCGTTACCGCCATAGATTACCAAACCACCCCCATTCAGCTGCAAACCAATCAAGGGGATTTCAGCGCCGATTACGTCATTGTGACTGTGCCCCTGGCCATTCTCCAGCAGGAGCGCATTACCTTTAATCCCCCGCTGCCGGCCGCCAAGCAGCTAGCCATCAAGCGGCTGGGCATGGGCCACTATGAAAAAATCGCGCTCAAATTCCCCCAGGTTTTCTGGCCGCTAGAGCCGCAGCGGATCAACTATCTGGGCGAAGAGGAAACACCGCTCTATACTGCCTGGCTAAACCATGCCCATTATTCCGGCGAGCCAATTCTGATCGCCTATCATTCCGGCAGCCGGGCCCAGACCATTAACCAGCTCAGCGACGAAGCGTTGATTGCTGGCTGCCTGCGTACGCTGCGCACTATGTTTGGCCCGGCCGTGGTGGAACCGGTGGCGTACCTGCGCACCCACTGGGAACACGATCCCTTCTCCGGCGGCAGTTACTCGTTCAGCAAAGTGGGCAGCGAAGCCGGCGATCGGACCCTATTGGCTGCTCCGGTAAACGGCACGCTCTTCTTTGCCGGCGAGGCCACTCACCCCCGCTATTTCGGCACCGTCCACGCTGCCTTTGAAACCGGCATCCAGGCTGCCCAGGGAATCCTCACTGGGCTGTAGAGTTATCGTGAATCAGATATGACAACGACGATGCGTAGGGGCGGGCCGGCGGGGCCCGACTTACCCATAACAGACGGTTTTGTCTCTGCGCCGTCTCGCCCCGCCCCAACCATAACTGGGATTTCTGTACAGCGACGGCCGTCGTAGCGACGGCCGTCATTTTGTGCTATCCTAGCTCATATGAACGAGAAAAAGAGCCTACCCACGCCGATAAGCCGTGACGATCAGCCGCCCCCCACTCCGCTGCAGGTCGCCGGCCAAATTGCCAATCAAGCCGCCGGCCACACCATCTTTGAGCGGTACAAGCAGGAAAAGTCAACCAATACTCTCAAACGGCACGCCCGTGATCTGGAGCTGTTTGCCGAATATCTGCTGGACATTGGCATTCCGCTGGTCGAAGGGGGCAACTTTCAGGACAGTCCTCTACCCTGGCGCGGCATCAGTTGGGGCATCGTCGAAGGCTTCCTGCAATGGCTGCTGCGTGAGGGGTATGCCATTTCCTCGGTGAATGCCCGCCTGTCCACGGTGAAGGTCTACGCCCAGATGGCCGTCAAGGCCGGGGCCATTGACCGGCAAGAAGGACTGCTCATCCAAAGCGTGCGCGGCTTTTCCCGTAAAGCCGGGCTCAATGTCGACGCCCAGCGGACGCAAACCCGCAAAGAAGGCGTCGTCTATGATTATAAGCAGGATGGGCAAAAGCGACGCGTGGTTATCAGCCGCCGCTCCACCAAAAAACAGCGGCCGACCTTACTCACCACGGCTCAGGCGGCCCAGCTGATTCAGCCGGCTAACCGTTCGCCGCAGGCCTGGCGGGATGCCCTGTTGGCCTGCCTGCTGCTAGAACATGGTCTACGTGCCAGTGAAGTCGCCCTGCTGACGGCCGCGGCCATTGACTTGTCGCAAGGGCTGTTACAGTTCTACCGGCCCAAAGTCAAAGGAACGGCCCACGAATGGGCCAACCACAAATTGACCTCGACCACCAATCAAACTGCCACTTACTATCTGCACCAGCTTTACCCCACGGCCTTAACCCCCAATGGTCCCCTGGTTCTGGCCACAACCCGGCTGCTGAAAAACGGCGAAGGGGGTGAGCTACTTGGTGAAGGTTTGAACCGGATACGGATTAGCGAGCGGATTGCCTTCCTGGGCCGCCGGTTGGGCATTGCCAACCTATCGGCCCACGACTGTCGCCATTACTGCGCCACCCAAATGGCCCGGCGAGGCTACGGCGTCGATGAGCTCATGGCCTGGTTTGGCTGGAGTTCGGCCCAGACGGCTATGCGCTACGTCACAGCCGAAGAAGTGCAGGAACGGAAAAAAGGATAAAAAGAACCTGACAGGTCTGAGAAACCTGTCAGGTTCTACTGCTGCTCCCTAGCTATCACTGGCAAAAGGTAATCAGGCAATTACCATTTTCCTGTGACAAATTACTTCTCTACGGCGCAACGTACTCCACTACCGGGTAGCCGTCACGCACCCATTCGGCCGTGCCGCCCTTCATGCTGCGGATATTTTCATAGCCGTAGGTCCGCATGATCGCCATAGCGATAGTGCTGCGATGACCGGTGCCGCAGTACAGCACGATTTCCGTTTCGGGGCTGGGCCACTCGTCCATACGGGTGATGAATTCTTCAATGGGGATAAGCAGTTGGCCTTCGGATTCGATCCGGCCGTTGGCTTCTACTTCAGCTACCGTACGCAGGTCAATGAGCTGCAAATCCGGCTTGTCTAACAGTTCCAGGGCCAGATTATCTACCGTAATCACGCCCCAGCCATCGGGCAGGTTGGCTAACATATCGGCAATAACGGCGACCAATTCCGGATCAGGGCTGGCCGCGTTCAGGGAGGGGGCCGGCTCGGCCGGGCCAGGGATGACGGGGTAGCCTTCATTGACCCAGCCGCCGAAGCTGCCGCCGATCAATGCTTTCACATTCGTCCAGCCCAGCGCGCCCAGGGCGGTCATGCCAATGGTGCAGCGCCAGCCGATAGCGCAGTAAGCGACAATGGGGGTATCAAAGGAAGGTAATTTGTCTAGATTCGCGCCCAATTCGCGCAGGGGGATATGTACCGCACCCTCAATGTGACCCCGCTCTTCCAGTTCGGCTGGTTGGCGCACGTCCAGAATGAAGGGGGGCGGATCTTCAAACAGCAGTTCGTTGAATGGCGCCAGGCGAATGGTGTTGTAGGCGACCATGTTGTTAATAAAGGCGGTAAAGGCAGCGTCCAGGTCAGGCCCGGCCGTCTCGCCGCCCAAAACCGGGTAGCCTTCCTGCTTCCACTCATTCAAGCCACCCTTCATGCTGCGGACGTTGGTGTAACCATATTGCCACATGATGGCCATGGCGATGGTGCTGCGGTGGCCGGTGCCACAGTAGAGAATGATTTCGGCGTCTTTATCGGCCGGCCATTCATTCTTGCGCGCCAGGAACTGCTCAATGGGGATATTCGTCTGGACGTCGGATTCGATGATGCCGCCGCTTTCCACTTCGCCTTCGGTGCGCAGGTCAAAGAGAATCAGGTCGGGTTTTTCCACCAGTTCTAAAACCAGATTGCCAGCGGTGATCACGCCCCAGCCATCGGGCAGCGCGGCGAAGAATTCTTCGATATGCTCAGCCATGGCCGGATCGGGGTCAATGGCGTTCAGGCTGGGCGCTTCCGGTGGGAAGCCGGGGACAATGTCGTAGCCCTCGCGCTCCCAGCCGCCAAAGCTGCCGCCGATGAGGGCTTTGACGTTGGTGTAACCGAGCGTACCCAGGCCGGTCATGGCGATGGTGCAGCGCCAGCCAATGGCGCAGTAAGCGACAATGGGCGTGTCATAGGCGGGCAATTTGTCCAGATTCTTGCCCAACTCGCGCAGGGGAATATGGATAGCGCCTTCAATGTGGCCTTTGTCTTCCAGTTCATTGGGCTGGCGCACGTCCAAAATGAAGGGGGGGCTTTCAGCCAGCAGTTCGTTGAACGGTTCCAGGCGGATGGTGTTGTAGGCCACCATGTTGCCCAGGAAAGCGGCCACGGCCGCGTCCAACTGGGCTTCGGTTAGTTCAACCGGTTCTGGTTCCGGTTCTGGTTCTGGCTCAGGCACGGCCGTTGGTTCCGGCGCTTCTTCCACCACAGCCGGGGGCTGCGTCGGTTGCTCCACAACCGGCGCGGGTGTCGGGTCGGCGCCACCGCAGGCGGCCAACATCAAACTCAAAATCAAGATCAACAAACCAGTTAAAAGGGTACGGGTTTTCATGTTACTTTCTTCTCCATTTTTTGGTCGTTAGTCGCTAGTCGTTCGTCATCAGATAGACCAGCGACTGACGACTGATGACTAACTAAGGTAAGGTATTCGTAATTCCATTTGTAATGGTAATGCCGCTTGTAATCGTGAGACCGTTGGCAAGAGGACGGCCGTCCGCATCCAGTAATGGTGGGACCAGAGGCACAATAACCGACCGGTTCGCCTCGACATACCCTTCGCGCACCTTGTCCTCGGTCAGGAAGATGTCGGCGTTACCGTGACAGGCGTTGCAGGATTCTGTCTGCGGCGTATTGCGTTGGATATTGTGCGGCGTCGCGTAAGCCCAGGTGGGCAAGGCGTCAAAGTTCGGCAGCAAATTTTCGCCGTAAAATTCGTAGCTGGTAGGGGCAATGGGCACATGGCGCACAGGGACGTACAGGTACGGCCGTTGGGCGCTGCGCAGCGGGTTCCGGCCTATATAGAAGGTCGGGTAAGTCCGTCCACTCCGGTAGAATGGATTGCCCGTCACCTCGCTAATGGCCACATGACAATCGTCACAGCTACTGTAGGTGATCGAATGGCAGACCTGGCAGGAGAAATCGGCGCTGTGCTGCTCGTGCATCACGTTGCCATCCTGGCCGGTCGTCGCCGTTACGTGGCAGCTGCCGCAGCTGGGCGTCTGCACACCGTCGTACCGATGATGGCGTTCCGGCATATC
>Ga0209498_1002894_pt1 | contig 10298 bp, 9 predicted proteins | sample WalLakDeSediment_FD_184131 | JGI IMG/M metagenome (GOLD analysis project Ga0209498, IMG submission 184131) | Lake sediment microbial communities from Walker lake, Nevada to study Microbial Dark Matter (Phase II) - Walker Lake 11/02/13 Deep... | ecosystem: Environmental > Aquatic > Freshwater >... | reverse complement strand
TGCTGTGGCACCGTCCGCGAGGCGGGGTTCAAGTTTGGCCGCTGGCTGGACCTCGAGTTTTGGCAGCTCATTCTGCCGACGCCGGAACAACCGGTGGATGGATGAACCGCTGTCACGCCCGGGGCAGTTCGTAGCCCTTGCGGTAGTCACGGGTGAAGAGCCGGTTCGCCTCCGGGTCATCCGACTTCTCGATGGCGGGGTCGATCGTGAGCGTCCGGCCGAGGGCGAGCTTCGTTTGGGTGAAGTCGACGTTATTCTCCGCGAGGTGGGCCTCGAAGCTTTCGAGCGTCTTTTTCACGCGGGAATCGTCGGCAGCGAGGCTCGGCCGGGTGCCCGGCTCGACGGGCCGGCCGAGGGTCCAGGAGACGTTGCCCAGGTGGGCCAGGGCGCTCGAGAGGTGGCCGTCTTCGATGTCGAGGTGGAGATCCTCCCGCCGCCGACTCTTGACCGCCTTGATGAAGTTGTCGTAGTGGTTCTGGTCGCTGCCGCCTGACCACTTGCCGAGCACCTGCCCGTCGTAGTCGAAGGCCACGCCCGCGGTATAGCTGGGAGCCACGGCGTAGCCCTCGCTGCCCCACCAGATGTTGGCCACGCGCAGCGGCCCTGCCGCCAGGTCGAAGTCGACCGGCGTCTTGATTTCGAGGCCCCGGACATCGGAGATGAGCATCGCGTCGTCCCACTGGTAGATCGTGACCTGGCTATTGGCCATGTCGCCATTGTCGATGTAGCCCAGCCGCCCCCCGAGGCTCACGACCCGCGTGGGGAGCGTCTGCTTGCCGAGGCCCCAGCGTGCCTTGTCGAGCTCATGGGGATTCTGGTTGCCGAGGTCGCCGTTGCCGGTGCGGTGGTCCCAGTGCCAGTCGTAATGCAGCTTCTTGCGGATGGGGATTTCGGCCGGGGCCGGTCCGGCCCAGAGGTCGAAGTCGAGGCCGGGCGGCAGGGGTGCGGGCGTGTCGACCAGGCCGATGCTCGGTCGGCGCTTGTAGCACAGCGCGTGGGCGAGTTTCACCGGGCCGATCTTGCCGCTCGTCACGAAATCGACCACCTGCCGCATCCCGGGCATGCTGCGGCTCTGGGCCCCCATCTGGCAGATCCGGCCGAGCTTTCTCGCCCAGTCGACCATGACCCGCCCCTCCTCCACGTTGTGGCTGCAGGGCTTCTCGACGTAGACATCCTTGCCGGCCTGCATCGCCCACACGGTCATGAGGGCGTGCCAGTGGTTGGGGGAGGCGATCGAGACGACATCGATGTCGTTCCGCTCGAGGAGGCGGCGGACGTCCTGTTCGAAGACGGGCTTGCGGGGCAGTTCGGCAAACCGCTTCTCGTATTTCGCCGCAGCCGCCGGGTCACAGTCGCAGAGGGCCACTAGCTCCACGTCAGGATTGGAGAGCCAGCCGCCGATGTGGCTACCGCCCCGGCCATTGGTGCCGACGACGGCGACGCGAAGCTTGTCGTTCGGGCCGCGGGGGCCCGTCGCTTTTGATTCCTCGTCGGCTTGGGTGGCAGTGGAACCGGTGGCAAGCGCGGCAGCCGAGAGGGCGAGGGCGCGTTCCAGAAAATCGCGGCGGGGCAGATTCACAAGGAGGCTCTCCGAGGACCTAAGCTCTTGACGCCAACCCCGAGCGGCGGCGTCGCTTCCCAAGTTTACCGGATCGCCGGGCTGCCCCGCAGCCCTGGGCCCCCTTGTCAGCTCTTTGCCGACCGGTCAGCCGCAACTCGCACAGGCCGCTGGGCCTTGGCCGGCCCGCTGTTACGGGAGGGCTCAAACGACACGCTCAGCACGCGGGCCGGACCGCGGCCGGCCGGCATGAGGGTGTGGGAGATTGCCGCGTCGAGGTAGACGCTGTCGCCGACGCCGAGCACGATCAGCTCATCCCCGTAGCCGATCTTGACATCACCCTCGAGCACGTGCAGAAACCGCTCGCCATCGTGGTTGGCCGGAGCCTTGCGATTCCCCGATCCCGAGACATGGAGAATGGTTGGCTCCATCGCCCGGCCCCGCCAGGCATCCGCCAGCCGCTCGATGGCCAGGCCGTTGCGGCCGTTGCGGCCGGTGTCCTGTCGCCCCTCGTCCCGTCGGGTGACGATGAACTTCGGGGGGACCGAGAGGCCCGCAACGAGCGCCTCAACTCCGCACTCGAGCACCTCGCCGAGCCGCACGAGGCCTTCGAGCGACGGGGCGAGTAGGCCGTTCTCGAGCTTGGAAAGCCAGCTAATGGTGAAGTCGGTCTGGGAGACGACTTCCTCGAGCGTGAGCCGGCGGGCGAGACGGGCGGCGCGGATGCGTCTGCCCAGATCGAGAAGGTTAAGATTGGAGTGCATACTGCGAGAGTATGCATCGCCTCCGGACCACCATCAAGAGGGGTCGCCCCCCGTGGGAGGTTAGAGCCACTCGGGAGGGCTGCTTCCAGGCTGCCAAACCCCTCGCCGGGGGCCTCGAGCACACTGCTCGACGCTACGCACCCGGCCGGCGGAAGTGCCGGTAGGCCTGCAGAACGTCGTAGAGATCTGCTGAGACGGTAATGTCCTCGTCGGCGAAGTCCCGGAGCCAGGTCCGGTCGCTTGTGACAGCGTCGGCCAGGAGCGGCAGGACTTCGGCGAGCGGCACTCGGACGCCGGTTTCCGGATACGAGAGGGTAGCGCAGCCAACCGTCTCGAGTTCGGGCTCGGTATAGACCCTCAGGCTTCGAATCGCCATGGCAGATACTCCCTTGCCGTGCGAAATGTCTCAGGAGCCGGCGGGCTTGGGCCCGTGCGGGCCGGCCGTCATCCTGACGAACACCGACTCCTCAAGGAGGTATCGGCTCAGCCGGGGGCGGGATGTGAACGAATTCTCTGAGCATGTGGATTGCACGCATCAGCCGGCGCCGTTTGGGAGGCGTGGCGGGACTGGGCAGGATTCACTTTTGGGGGAGCAGGCGGTTAGCCGGCCTGCCCATTGGCGGGCAGTTGAATCCGGCCGGCCCGGTAGGCCTCGCCGATGCTCTTCGGCACGAGGGCCTCGGCCTGGAGCAGCCGGGCACGGTTGTCGGCAGTGGCCGCCTTCATCTCCTGCTCGCGAGCGATGGCAACGGCCCGCCGCTCCTCGGCCTTGGCCCGGGCCACACGGGTGTCGGCCTCGGCCTGGTCGGCCTGGAGCCTGGCGCCGATGTTTTCGCCTACCTCGATGTCGGCGATGTCGATCGAGACGATCTGGAATGCTGTCTGGGCGTCGAGGCCCCGCTCGAGCACCGCCTTCGAGATCGTGTCCGGGTGTTCCATGACCTTGAAGTGGCTCGGGGCCGAGCCAATCGAGGTGATGATTCCCTCGCCCACCCGCGCGATGATCGTCTCCTCCGTGGCCCCGCCGATGAGCTGCTGGAGGTTTGTCCGTACAGTCACACGGGCCCGGATCTTGAGCTCGACGCCGTTCTTGGCCACGGCCGAGAGGGTCGTTTTGCCGCTGGAGGTGTCGGGACAGTCGATGACCTTCGGGTTCACGCTTGTCTGCACGGCGTCGAGCACGTCGCGGCCGGCGAGGTCGATGGCGCAGGCACGGTCGAAGTCGAGATCGAGATCGGCCCGTTGGGCGGCGATCAGGGCCCGGATCACACGGGGGACGTCGCCGCCGGCCAGGTAGTGGGCCTCGAGTTTCTGCACGTCGATGTCGCCGAGGCCCGCCTGGGTGGCCATGATCTTGGCCTGCACGATCGTGCGGGCGTTGACCTTGCGGAGGCTCATGCCGAGCAGTTCGAGCATCTTCACCCGGGCCTTCGACCAGTAGGCCTGGAACCAGAGTTGCCCGTAGTTGAACACGAGCAGGAGCATCGAAAGGGCGAGGATCCCGAGCAGGATCGCCGCCACGAAGATGAGTGTTATGGGCTGGTCGTTCACGAAGCGGCTTCCGGGGAGGGTGAGAACTACTATGCAAGCCTAGTTCGCGACTGACGCCGGGGGAAATTTCCCGGTTTTTGGGCCCGGAGAACACGGCCCGGCCTCGCAGGCCAGGGGGCTAGCCCCGGGCGCCGGACTCGGGCGCTGGACTCGGGCGCTGGACTCGGGCGCTGGATATAGCTTCCTGGACTCGGGTTCCCGACGGCCGTGGCCCGTCTGCCCCCGAGTCCGCGATCCAGCCTCCACCGAGGAGCCGATCACCGTCGTAGATCACCGCTGGCTGGCCCGGCGAGATGGCACCGGGCGAGGCAGCGGGGCCGCCGGTGAACCGGGCGTGGAAGCGGTGGGCTGAGAGCGGCGTCACGACCGCGGGGGCCGCGGACCGCTGGGCCCGGCACTGCACGTGGCACTCGAAGGGCTCGGTGGGCACCGGCACCAGCCAGGTTGCCTCGGCGGCCATGAGTTCCTCTTCAGGCACCTCCTCGCGCGGGCCGACCACGACCCGGCACGACTCGGCCTCGATCCGCACCACGAACAGCGGGGTGCCCGTGGCGAGTCCCAGGCCCCGCCGTTGGCCCACGGTGAAGTGCTCGACGCCAGCGTGGCGGCCGAGCACGCGGCCGGAAGCATCGACGAATTCCCCGGCCCGCGAGCCACCCAGCCGCGCTGCCACGAGTCGGGCATGGTCTCCCGGGGCAACGAAGCAGATCTCCTGGCTGTCGGGCTTGTCGGCCGTGACGAGGCCCAGGGCTGCCGCCCGGGCCCGCACCTCGGCCTTCGGCATCCCGCCCACGGGCAGGAGCATCCGCTCGAGCCGGCCGGGGCTGACGTCGAAGAGCACATAGGACTGATCCCGCGCGGCATCGAGCCCACGGCAGAGCACCGGCGTGCCGCCGGCGTCGCGGTCGATCCGGGCGTAGTGGCCGGTGGCGATGAAGGAGGCGCCGATCGCATCGGCATGGTCGAAAAGCCGGCCGAACTTGAGCTGCGAGTTGCACCGCACGCAGGGATTGGGTGTTCGCCCACGGCCGTATTCGGCTGCGAAGGAGTCGATGATCTCTGCAAACTCGGGTGTTAAGTCGAGGGCGTAGAGCGGGATGCCGAGCCGATCGGCCACCCGCCGGGCGTCGAGGGCGTCGACGGCACTGCAGCAGCCCTGGTGGCCCGGCCGCGGCGGTTCCACGATCGGGAGCATGCCAGCCGCCGGCAGGGCTGGTGTCGCGTGCCGCATGAAGACCCCCACGCAGTCGAAGCCCTGCTCGATGAGGACCGCTGCCGCCACGCTCGAATCGACGCCCCCACTCATGGCGACGACGACGCGGGGACGGGACGCAGGCATGGCAGTGGAGTTCGGCATGGCAGGTGCTGCCCGAGAGAGCCTCGGGGGAAAGTCGGCCCGGGAAGGTTTGCGGCCGCGTGCGGCAGGCTGCCAGCCAGCCCCACAGTCGAGGCTCCAGCCGTGGCAAACGCCTAGGCCGGCACGAGCTCTAGTATTGCAGGACCGAAACCACTCGGTGCGGCGCGAGCCTCTCACGGCCGCCGAGCGGCTCGATCTCCACCAGGAATGCGGCGCCGGCAACCTCGCCGCCGCCGGCCTCGACAAGCCTCATGCAGGCCGCGGCCGTACCGCCGGTGGCCAGGACGTCGTCCACCACAAGCACCCGGGCCCTGGGGGAGAGCACCCCTGCGTGCATCTCGAGCCGGTCGCGGCCGTACTCCAGGTCGTATTCGTGGACGATCGTGTCGGCCGGCAGTTTTCCCGGTTTGCGGACGGGGACGATGCCCAGGCCGAGTTCGAGGGCTAGCGGACCGGCAAACAGAAACCCGCGGGCCTCGACCGCCGCGATCACGTCGAGCTTCACGCCCCGCCAGGGCTCGGCGAGCCGGCGGATCGCCTCGGCGAACCCGGCCGCGTCGGCCAACAGCGGCGTGATGTCGCGAAACAGGATGCCCGGCTTGGGGAAGTCGGGAACCGGGCGGATGAGGCGGGCGATGTCCATGGACTCTTTCCTGGGAGGCACACAGGGTGTACTTAGGCGCCCCGCCGGAGGCGGAGGTTGGCCCGCGGTGCAACGTCGAGCTCGAGTGCGAGGCTGGCAAGGGTCTCGCTTTCGATCTGCCGCACCCGCTCGCGGGTGAGTCCCAGCACCGCCCCGATCTCCTTGAGGGTCATCGGCTCGCCGCCACCTAAGCCAAAGCGGAGCTTGATGATTTTGCCGGCCCGCTCGTCGAGCTCGTCGATCCGCTTGAGGACGTGCCGCAGCGTATCCTCGTCGAGCATCACCTCGGCGGGACACCGGGTGTTCTCGTCCATCAAGAGCTCCCCGAGCGACCAGCCTCCCTCGGCCGGCTCTGAGTGGGGCGTTGCCTGGTGAACGTGGATCGCCTTCTTGATGATCGGCAGCTTCTTGCGGGCCAGGCCGAGCATCCGTGCCACCTCTTCGGGCGTGGGGGGGCGGCCCAGGGCTTCGGAGAGCCGCAGCGTTGCCCGCCGCCACTTCGAGAGCAATTCGACCATGTAGGCAGGGATCCGGATTGTCTTACCGGTGTTGATCAGGGCCCGCTTGATCGACTGTTTGATCCAATAGCTGGCGTAGGTGCTAAACCGCGTGCCCATCGTGGGATCGAAGCCTTCGACCGCCCGGAGGAGGCCGAGATTCCCCTCTTCGATGAGATCGGGCAGCAGCAGGCCACGGTTGGCATAGCCGCGGGCGATGTTGACCACGAGCCGGAGATTGGCTCGAACCATATGGTCGCGGGCGAGCGGGTCACCCCGACGAACACCCTCGGCGAGCCGTTTCTCGTCCGCCGCGGTGAGCAGGGCTGTCTCGTTGATGTCCCGCAGGTAGGTCTCGAGCGGGTTCTGCACGGCGGACGGCCTCTGGCGACGGGGGGACGTGGGCATGACGGTCTCGGGGCTCGGGGGGCGACGAATTGGGCGACGCCGGTCCGGGCACGCGGCGAACGGCTACCGGCGGACAGGCGGAACCGGAGTCATCCGGCCCGATGGTGCATATCGACGGTAGCCCACGGCGTCTGCACAAACCCCGCGGGAAAGTCATGACGTGCCGCCTTTAGCGGACATGCGGCGCACGCAGAAAGAAAGGGGACAGTCCCCGCGGCGGGGACTGTCCCCCTCGGTCTTAGCGACGCGGCAGCTGGCCGCTGGGCGTGAGCTCGTCGATGATCTTGGGGATGTAGCGGGCGAGCACCTCGGCGAGCTGGTCACGATCGACGCCGCGGCGGCGGGCGAGTTCTTCAAGTTCCCGCTGACCGAAAACATCCTCGATCTGCCGCCGCTCGACCGGCTTGTTGGGGCCCGTGCGAACCCATGAATCGACCTGGTCTCGCATGCCCCGCTCCTCAAACTGCTTGACCACGTCGGGTAGCTTCTGGGCCGAGCCGCCGCCGAAGATCTGGCCGAGAATTTCCCCGAGATCGTCGGGCGAGGGCATCCCGGTCGGCGGCTGGGCGGGCCGGCTCTGGGGCTGCTGCCGTTGGGGCGCAGCCTGGGGCTGGCTGGCACCGGCGATGACTTGCTTGAGAATCTCACCGAGGATGTCCATCACGCGTCTCCGAGAAGAAGGGGCCCGGCCAGTCGGCCGAACATACGAGAAAAGAAAGACCAGAAACCGGTCGCTATCATAATACCAAATCGCTGGCCTGGGAGTCGACAACCAGCGGAGAAGTAGTGACGATTCCCCCCGCACAATCACTCTGAGCGACCTGGTTTTCCGCCGGGCCAGGTGGGCTAGGCCCTCCTGGCGGACAGTCGCGGTCTGGTGGCCGACGGTTGAGTTACGGCACCGCGACTGCTTCGCCGCCCGCCCGGGTCGCGAGCGCCCGCCAGACGGCCGGGTCTGTGCCGTCGGCGATGGCATGGACGGAACCGTCGAGCCTGGCGGCGTTGACGGTGCCGTTGTGGTAGCTGCGGGCGGTGATGGCCGCGAAGGTGCGGACGGTGGCGCTGTTGCCCTCCTGCCGCGAGTTGTAGTCGATGTCGTACTCCACGCCGTTCCGCGTGAACGGCACCCGTGTGTTGGGCGGAAACGTGGCGGTGAAGCCGCTGTGATGGACGCGGCCGTCGGGCCACTCGGTGTGGCCGGTGTTGTCGTTGGTGGTGGGGCCGACCTTGGCATCGCCGCCTGAAGCCAGGCCTGCCACGATCGCGGGATCGGCGGGAGGCGAGCCGGCCGGATAGCTGCCCCCGGGATCGGAGGTGTTGCGGACGTACGGCGTGTAGGCCTTCACCTCGGCCACACAGAGCGTCTTGCTCGCACCGTCACTCACCTGGCCCAGCTTGAGGCGCGAGTTGGGGAAGAAAACCCCGTCACCGCCGGTTCCCGTGGCCGGGTCGTAGACAAACCAGGCACCGAAGTTGAAACCGTAGTTGTGAGGATAGACAAAGGGCACCCCGCTCTTGAGTCGAATCCGGTCGTTGGCCTCGGTCGGGCACATGAACACGGCGATCCGGGTCGTGGGTACGCCGCTGGTGCTGTTGGGGGGCATGTCGTAGGCCACCTCGAGATTCACCTTCACTGCGGCGGCCGCCTCCTCGATGTAGGGCAGGATCCGGCCGTGGACGCTCCAGGAGCCGTTGTTGTTGCCGAAGACGGTGCCGGGGGTGTGCAGCATGCTCGGCGGCAGCCGCCGGTTGGTGCTCTCATAGACGAGCGTGGCCAGAGCCAGCTGTCGCAGGTTCGACGAGCAGGCCATCCGTCGCGCCGCCTCCCGGGCCCCCTGCACCGCCGGGAGGAGCAGGCCGATCAGTGTGGCCATGATCGCGATCACGACCAGCAGCTCGACGAGGGTGAAACCATGACGATTCCCGGGGCCAAGGAGCCAGCTGCGCATCTGGGCATGCAACGCGATCAGGCCCCGGTCGAGCGGGCCGAGCGGTGCCTGGCCATCGATTTCGGTGTCGCTCGGCGTGTCGTCATCGTCGTCGGGGGATGGCATCGTGACGGTTCCGCGGGATCGCAAAAAACATGCTGCTTTCCGTCGGGCAGAAGAAATCGTAGCCCGCTAAGAGCCCGTTTCGGGCGGTGAATCTCCCGCCGCTGGCGGAGAACTTTTCACCACGTCTTGCGTGGGTCGGGGTTGCCCGTGCCATCCCGCCTCTCGTTCGCTACGGGCATCCTGCCCTGCGCTCACTCCACGCAAGCTCGCTTCGGCATCCTGCCTCTCGCTCGCTTGCGAGGCCGGCGAGATGGCACGGGCAACCCCTCTCTGTCCCTATACAAGCCCCGGGCGCGAGCCCGGGGACTGCGGGTGGAAAGGCCACCCCGTCATCCATGCCGCCTCAGATAGGCGACACCGCGAGACGAAACTCCTCAGTTGGCTGTTTCCGGTTGGTGTGTCACGTCGCAGTCCCCCAGCTCGCGCAGGGGGCTTCTATGCGGCACAGGCCGAGCCCAACGGAATGGCAATCCTGCCTCTCGCTCGCTTGCGAGGCCGGCGAGATGGCACGGGCAACCCCGACCCCTGACCCTCTCCCGCATAAAAGCCCCGGGCGCGAGCCCGGGGACTGCAGGAACAAATGCCACCCCGCCACCCGCGCAGAGCACGGCCGCTTGGAGCTGCGGCCGTACTGCTAGTCGTCGATCCCCAGCGCCTTGAGCTTGGTCCGCAGAGTGGCCCGGTCGAGGCCGAGGAGTCTGGCGGCGGCCGTGCGGTTGCCACCGGTGTGGGCCAGAGCCTCGCGGAGGAGCGTGCCTTCGAGAAGCTGCACGGCCCGGTGGTGAAGATCGGGTTCGGGGAGCCCGGCCAACTCCCGCCGGGCCGCCGCCGACCATTCCTTGACGGCGGCTCCGAGCCGGGTGGCCGCGGCAGCCAGATCAGAGCGGTTCAGGCCGGCTGCGGTCGGCTCCGGCTTGGGCAAATGCTCCACCCGCAGCGTGCCCCCCCGGGCCACCACGGTCGCATACTCAATGGCTTGCTTGAGTTCACGCACGTTGCCTGGCCAGGAGCGGTCGCGGAGGGCGGCGAGAAACTCGGGCGACACGGCCGGCAGCGGCCGGCCTGCGGCATGACGGGCCAGGAAGTGACGGGCCAAGGGTTCGATGTCGGCAGGCCGCTCGACAAGGCCGGGCAGCCTGATCGGGAAGACCTTGAGCCGGTGAAACAGGTCCGCGCGGAACGAGCCGGCCTCGAGCAATTCAGCCAGGAAACGGTTCGTCGCGGCGATCACGCGGACGCTCACCGGCCGGGCGGTCGCCTCGCCGACACGGACCACCTCACCGGTCTCGAGCACACGCAGGAGTTTGACCTGCACCTCGAGCGGCGCCTCGGTGATTTCGTCGAGAAAAATCGTGCCGCCGGTGGCCAATTCGAAGAGCCCAGGCCGGGCCGTTTGGGCCCCCGTGAAGGCCCCGGCAGCGTGTCCGAACAGCTCGCTCTCGATCACACCGGGCGCAAGGGCCGCG
>Ga0209498_1002893_pt1 | contig 10302 bp, 8 predicted proteins | sample WalLakDeSediment_FD_184131 | JGI IMG/M metagenome (GOLD analysis project Ga0209498, IMG submission 184131) | Lake sediment microbial communities from Walker lake, Nevada to study Microbial Dark Matter (Phase II) - Walker Lake 11/02/13 Deep... | ecosystem: Environmental > Aquatic > Freshwater >... | reverse complement strand
TTTTGAAAGGGATTGATCTTTTGGTGCGCCAGGGGGAAATTCACGCGCTAATGGGGCCGAACGGTTCAGGGAAAAGCACCCTGGCCTACACATTAGCCGGACACCCATTTTACGAACCAACGGCCGGACAAGTTATTTTCGACGGCATAGATTTGCTAGAGTTAGAGGCGGATGAGCGCTCTCGCGCCGGTTTGTTCCTCGCTTTCCAATACCCGATGGCTATTCCCGGCGTGACCCTGGCTAACTTTTTGCGCCAATCATTAAACGCTCGCCGCGAAGGCGGCCCAGATGATCGGGGCATTCCCATCCCTGAATTTCGCCGCTTGTTAAAAGAAAAGATGGATATGCTGGGCATGGATCACAAATTCGCCGGCCGTTACCTGAACGAAGGTTTTTCTGGCGGCGAAAAGAAGCGGGCCGAAATTCTACAGATGGCTACGCTCACGCCCAAAATCGCCATTATGGACGAAACCGACTCTGGATTGGATATTGACGCCCTGCGTATTGTGGCTGAAGGCGCCGCCCAACTGCGCGAATCCATCAACATGGGCGCACTGGTCATTACCCACTACCAGCGGATTTTGAATTACATTAAGCCAGATCATGTCCATGTGATGTTGGACGGCCGTATTGTCGAATCGGGCGGGCCAGAACTGGCCTTAGCCCTGGAAGAAAACGGCTACGACTGGCTGCGGGCCAAATACGGCCTGGCTGCAACCGAGGAGGCGTAACGATATGACAGCATTGAGTCCTGATATGCTTGAGCAAGAAGAATTAGGCGAGAGCGAAGTTTTATCCCTGGTAAACCAGGATTATCTTGGGAAATATGGCTTTTCCGATGTAGAAGATTACGTTTTCAAAGCGGAAAGAGGCTTGACCAAAGAGGTCATTCTGCACATGTCGGCCTTGAAGAAAGAGCCGGAATGGATGCTGGTCAAACGCCTCCAGGCGTATGAGCATTTCCTGAATCGCCCCATGCCTAACTGGGGCGCGGATTTGACAGGCATTGATTTTGACAACATTTACTACTACATCAAGCCGTCTAACCGCCAGGAAGACGACTGGGAAGATATTCCCAGCTACATTAAGGACACCTTCAATAAATTGGGCATTCCCGAAGCGGAGCAGAAGTTTCTCTCCGGCGTGGCCGCTCAATATGAATCAGAAGTGGTCTACCACAGCATCAAAAAGGAATTAGAGGATAAAGGCGTTATTTTCCTGGGTATGGATGACGCTTTGGCCCAATATCCTGAGATGGTGAAGGAACATTTCGGCACGATTATTCCCTATAATGACAACAAATTTGCGGCCTTGAATACGGCCGTTTGGTCAGGCGGCAGCTTCATCTATGTCCCGCCGGGCGTTAATGTGGAAATGCCGCTCCAGGCTTACTTCCGCATCAACGCCAAGAATGTGGGTCAGTTTGAGCGCACCCTGATCATCATTGACGAAGGCGCTTACTGCCATTACGTCGAAGGCTGCACCGCTCCTATCTATTCCTCTGACTCGCTCCATTCGGCGGTTGTGGAAATTGTGGTCAAGCGCGGCGGCCGCTGCCGGTACACCACCATCCAGAACTGGTCCAACAATGTCTACAATCTGGTGACAAAGCGGGCCATTGCCCATGAAAACGCCACCATGGAATGGGTAGACGGCAACCTCGGCTCCAAAGTGACCATGAAATATCCGGCCGTCTGGCTGATGGGCGAAGGCGCTCATGGCGAAGTGTTGTCTATCGCTTTTGCCGGGCCTGGTCAGTGCCAGGACGCGGGCGGCAAGGTCGTTCACGTCGCGCCGAACACCACCAGCCGTATCATTTCTAAATCAATTAGCAAGGGCGGCGGCCGCGCCTCTTATCGCGGTCTGTTGAAAGTCCACGAAGGCGCGCATGGCTCAAAATCGAACGTCGTTTGCGACGCGCTGCTGCTGGACGACAAAAGCCGTTCCGACACCTACCCTTACATCGAGATTGACGAATCAAACGTGACCATCGGTCATGAGGCGTCGGTCAGTAAAATCGGCGAGGAGCAGCTATTCTACATGATGAGCCGCGGCCTCAGCGAAGAAATGGCCAGCACCATGATTGTCAACGGCTTCATTGAGCCGCTGGTGAAAGAACTGCCGATGGAATACGCCATTGAAATGAACCGCTTGATCCAGCTCCAAATGGAAGGATCGATTGGGTAGCGATTAGCGCTTAGCAATTAGCAATTAGCTGTTAGCGATTAGCTAACGGCTAAAAGCTAACGGCTAACAGCTAAAAGCTAACAGCTAGAGGACACATGACAGTATATACACAAGACGCAGTAGAGCGGCTGTCGGCGCTGCTTGATGAACCTGCCTGGATGCGCGATTTTCGCTTGCAGGCGTTCGCGCTTTACGAAAGCCTACCCATGCCGACAACCCAAGATGAACCCTGGCGGCGCACCGACATTCGTCGCTTGAAATTAGACAATATCGGCCCTTCCCTCAACGGCGGCGGCTTGCCGGACAGCGTTCCCGCTTACCTGGGCGAGCAGTTGACGACTGATCGCACCGGCGGCGCTCTGTTGCAAGTAGACGGCGTGACCCATAAATATGAAATCAGCCAGGAATTGCTTGATCAGGGCGTGATTTTCTGTGATATGTCCACCGCTGTCCGCGAACATGGCGACCTGGTGCAAAAACATTTCATGACCGAAGCGGTAAAACCGGAAGACGGCAAATTTGCCGCTTTGCACGCCGCTTTCTGGCGCGGCGGCACATTTCTATACGTGCCGCGCAACGTCCGCGCGGCTGCCCCGCTGCATAGCGCCCTCTGGGCTGGCGGCGGTAAAACCTATACCCACACCCTGGTGATTGTTGAGCAAGGCGCCGAAGCGGTCTTGATTGACGAGTACGCTTCCCCCAAAGACGGCGCGGCGGCGCTGCACAACGGCGCGGTGGAACTGCTGGTGCGCGATCAGGCTAACCTGATCTATGTTTCTTTGCAGGACTTCGGCCAAAATGTGTGGCAGCTGACCCACGAACGGGGTCGCGTCGGCCGTGACGCTAAGTTGGACTGGGTTCTCAGCATCATGGGCACCCGCCTGACTAAAGCGTTCCAGACGTTAGAGTTGGACGGCCGTGGCAGTTGGGGCCGCATGTCTGGTCTCTTCTTCGCTACCGACCGGCAGCATTTCGACCTGGACACGCAGCAAAACCACAACGCGCCGGACACCGTTAGCGATCTGTTGTACAAGGGCGGCTTGAAAGACAAAGCCCGCTCTGTCTGGCAAGGGTTGATCAAAGCTCTGCCCGATTCGCAACGGATTGACGGCTTCCAGGCCAACCGCAACCTGATCCTGGACGACACCGCCCGCGCCGACTCGATTCCCGGCCTGGAAATTGAGGCCGACGACGTGCGCTGCACCCACGCTTCCACTATGGGATCTTTGAGCGAGTCAGAGATCTTCTACCTGATGAGTCGGGGCATTCCGCGGGCGACAGCGATTCAAATGCTCGTCGCCGGTTTCTTCGACCCGGTCATGACCCGCATCCCCATTGAAGGCGTCCGCGACCGGATCAACCAGCGCGTTCTGCAAAAACTGGGCTAAACAATCAAACATCCTGATTTATAAACACGGATAGGGAAACACGACTCGATCAACAACCAGTGTTCTTCCCTATCCGTGTTTACAATTGGCAAAGGCAAAAGGAGATGATTATGAGCACCAATAAAGGTTATGTTCATCCTGAAGTATTGGTATCGACGGAGTGGGTAGCCGACAACCTGCATAAGCCAGACAAAATCCGACTGGTAGAATCCAATGAGGATCTGCTGCTGTACAGCTCCGGCCATATTCTCAATGCCGTGCACATTGACTGGGTGGCCGACCTGAACAGCCCCATTGTGCGCGACTATTTGGAGCGGGAGCAGTTCCAGGCGCTGATGGTCCAAAACGGTATCAGCAACGACACCACCGTGGTTTTCTATGGCGACAAGAATAACTGGTGGGCCTGCTACGCCTTCTGGATTTTCAAGCTGTTTGGGCATGAAGATTGCCGGGTAATGGATGGCGGTCGGCAGAAATGGATTGCCGAAGGACGGGAACTGACCCGCGAGAAGCCGAGCTTTGCCCCCGGCAACTACAGCGCCCCACAGCGCATTGATTACAAAATTCGCGCCTTCCGCGATCAGGTGTTAGAGCATATTCAGCACGATCAGCCGTTGGTAGATGTGCGCAGCCCGCAAGAATTTAGCGGTGAGCTGCTGCACATGCCCGGTTCGCCGCAGGAAGGGGCGCTGCGTGGTGGTCATATCAAAGGGGCGCACAATGTGCCCTGGAGCCGGGCCGTGAATGCAGATGCAACCTTCAAAACGGCCGCTGAACTCCGCACTCTCTATGAGGGCGAACAGGGTCTATCGCCTGATCAGGACGTGATCGCTTACTGCCGGATTGGCGAGCGAAGCTCCCATACCTGGTTTGTCTTGCAATATCTATTAGGGTATCCTAACGTCCGCAATTATGACGGCTCGTGGACCGAGTGGGGCAACCTGGTCGGCGTTCCCATCGAGAATCCGTCTAAGCGATAAAGTTTATCCACAGATTACCCAGATTTCACAGATGTTTTATCTGCGAAATCTGCGTAATCTGCGGGCCAATCCCTTTGACTTTCTCAGAGCGGGAACTTGAAGATCATGCTAGACCTCGCCGCCATTCGGGCGGATTTTCCCATTTTACAGACTGAAGCCCATCCCGGCGTGCCGCTGGTCTACCTTGACAGCGCAGCCACCTCCCAGAAACCGCAAGCGGTTATTGCGGCGATGGATGTCTATTACCGGCAGTACAATGCCAATGTTCACCGCGGCATTCACCGTCTAAGTGAGGACGCCACGGCCGCATACGAGGGCGCCCGCGAGAAGATAGCCCGCTTCTTAAACGTCGATGACCCAGCTCAACTGATCTTCACCCGCAATGCCACCGAAGCGGTCAATCTGGTCGCTTCCAGCTGGGGGCGACCCAACTTGCAGGCTGGCGACGAGATCCTGCTGACGGAAATGGAGCACCATGCCAACATTGTCCCCTGGCAGATGATTGCCGCCGAACGGGGAGCGACGATTCGCTACATTCCTTTCACGGCCGAAGGTACCCTTGATCTCACCGATCTCGACGGCCTGCTGACAGAAAAAACGAAGCTATTTGCCTTTACGGCCATGTCCAATGTCTTCGGCACCATTAACCCCACGGCCGCCCTGATCCAGGCGGCGAAAAGAGTGGGCGCGGTTACGTTGATCGACGCTGCGCAGAGCGTGCCGCATTTTACGGTGGATGTGACTGCCCTGGATTGTGATTTTTTGGTCTTTTCCGGCCATAAAATGTGCGGGCCGACAGGGATTGGGGTGTTGTACGGCCGTCGTTCTCTACTCGAATCTATGCCTCCCTACATGGGCGGCGGCGACATGATTCGCCGGGTGCGGCTGGAAGGCTCAACCTGGAATGAACTGCCCTGGAAGTTTGAAGCTGGCACCCCTTCGATTGCCGAAGGGATTGGGCTGGGCGCGGCCGTGGATTACCTGGCCCACATTGGCATGGACGCCATTCACGCCCACGAGCAGTTTATCACTGGCTACGCTCTGGAGGCGTTGAGCGAGATTGAAGGGTTGATCCTATATGGGCCACCCGTTGCGCAAAAGGGCGGCGTGGCTACCTTTACCCTGCGCGGCGTGCATCCCCACGACATCGCGCAACTGGTTGACCAGGACGGCGTCGCCATTCGCGCCGGCCATCATTGCGCCATGCCCCTGCACCATAAGCTGGGCGTTGTCGCTACTGCCCGCGCCAGCTTTTACCTCTACTCAACCACCGAGGAAGTGGATAAACTGGTAGCCAGTTTGCATCGAGCGAAGCAAGTATTTCGACTATAATGGTGCGTTGCAGCCGCAGGCTGCATTGCACAGCTGGAGCGGCTGGAGCGCTAGATCCTTAAAAGGCGCGAATTTTTTGTTGCGAAAAGGCTTCTACAAAAAGGCTTCTACCAGAAGACCTCTGGTTGGGTGGCGCAACGCAGCTTACGGCCGCAATGCGCCGGGTATGGTTTATGGACGATTCAATTTACCGCGAACAAATCATTGATTTATACGAGAACCCGCTCAACTACGGCTCTCTCGATCCCCACGACTTTTCATACGAGGAAGACAACCCCCTCTGCGGCGATGTCATTCGCATAGACGTGCGGCTGAATGACAAAAATGAGATCGCTGAGATCGGCTGGTCGGGCGACGGCTGCGCCATTAGTCAGGCGTCCGCCTCCTTGCTGACCGAGGAAGTGAAGGGGATGAGCCTGGACGAGGTGAAGCAGTTCCCCAAAGAGCGGCTGCTGGAGCTATTGGGCGTGCCGCTGAGTATGCAGCGGGTCAAATGCGCCCTGCTTTCCTTCAAAGTGTTGAAAGCGGGGGCCTATGGCATCCCCGATCCAGAGCAATTGCGGGAGTAATTGGCAATTAGGAACTGGAAATTACCAATTACCAATTACCAGGAAAAACGGCATGGATTTCACCAATTTGCCGCCGGCGTTTTTGACGCGGATGCAGGAGCTGATGAGTGCCGGGAAGCTGCAAATTCCGCCGCCGGTGTTTGTGGAGATGGGGGCGGAAATTGTGGATATGAACCTGGCGGAGAAGTCTCTGACGGTTCGTTTTCCAGTGGAGAACCGCTTCCAAAATCCGATGGGGTATATGCAAGGGGGAATGATTGCGGCGGCCGTTGACAACGTCATTGGCCCGCTCAGTTTCATCGTCGCCCCGCCCAGCGTCACCAAAACGTTGACCATGGAATACCTGCGGCCCATCCCACCGGATATGACGGAGATTATGGTTACGGCGCGATTGGTAGAGCAGGACGGCCGTCAACTCACCTTCACCGCCGAGGTCAAACGGGGCCAGGATACCGTCCTGGCTAAAGCGACCGCCCTCAATATCGTCATGCGCCTGCGGGGAGGCTGAACGGTTATGGATAGTCTCGTCATCCGCCCGGCCGTTCCTTCCGACGCCGAAGCTATCGCCAAAGTCCATGTGGAGAGCTGGCGGACGGCCTACAAAGGCATTGTCGCCGACGACTTTCTGGCCGCCCTGTCATATGAGCGGCGGGCGGAAGGCTGGCGGTCTGGTTTGACAAACCCGACCGCATTAAGCGGCGTTTCGCTGGCGGAGACAGCGGGCCAGACGGTGGGGTTTGCGGCTTACGGCCGTGAACGAGAAAACGACCCACTCTACCAGGGTGAACTATACGCCATTTACCTGCTGCAAGAGTGGCGCGGGCAGGGCATTGGGCGGCGGTTGTGGGATGCGGCGGTCGCCGATTTGCGGCGGCAAGGCATCAACGCTCTGCTGCTCTGGGTTCTGGCTAACAACCCCGCCCGCCGCTTTTATGAATGTTTAGGCGGACAATACATCCGCGAAAAAGAGATTGACATCGGCCAACAACGACTGCTCGAGGTCGCTTACGGTTGGCCTGATCTATCCGCAGATTTCGCACATTCCGCAGATTAAAAAATCAAAATCTGTGCTAATCTGCGAAATATGCGAATTATTGCGAGAGAGAAAATGACTGAATTTGTGCGTGTCGCTTCCACGGCCGATCTCCCGCCTGGAGAACGGTTGATTGTGGATCTTGAGGAAGAAACTGTCGCCATCTTCAACGTTGACGGCGACTATTACTGCATTGCCGACGTCTGCACCCATGACGGCGGCCCGGTGGCTGAGGGGGATGTTGCGGATCATGAGATTGAATGTCCCCGGCATGGCGCGCGCTTTGATTTGCGCACTGGGGCAGCGCTCTGCCTGCCGGCTGTAACCCCGGTTGCCACCTATCAGGTCAAGGTCGAAGGGGGCGAGATTTATGTTGAGTCGCCCGATTAGCCGCAATCAGTAACCAGTAAATAGTAATCAGTGGGCTGGGGACAGCTCAACCGTTTACTTAAACACTGAACACTGCCCACTGAACACTGTCCACTTCATTCTATCCGCTCGACCAATCGTGCCGGAGGGGAGGAAATTGGCTGTTTGACAGCAGCCTCTAATTCGCATATAGTTGCCCGAAAAATGCTAGAACCAATGTTCGTGTCTTTGCTGGCGCTGCTGTCTCTCTCTCGGATAGCATCACCATAATCGCTCGTCACGGCCGACAGGCAATCACTGGGGTTATTCCCGCGGTCGGGGCGTAATGAGCTGACATTTGTCCTTTATCCTTATTTCGGAGTTGCATTGATGGAAGTCGATCAGAAGATCAAGCCAGTCAACATAGACAGCGAGATGCGCGAGTCGTATCTCAGCTATGCCATGAGCGTCATCGTTGCCCGGGCGCTGCCCGATGCTCGCGATGGCCTGAAGCCGGTGCAGCGGCGCATTCTCTATGCCATGCACGATATGCGGCTCAATCCCGGCGGCCCTTACAAAAAATCGGCCCGCGTGGTCGGCGAGACCCTGGGTAAGTACCATCCCCATGCTGACCAATCTGTTTACGATGCCATGGTGCGCCTGGCCCAAGATTTTTCCATGCGCTACCCCCTGGTGGATGGGCAGGGCAACTTTGGCTCAATTGACGGCGACGCGGCCGCGGCCATGCGTTATACCGAAGTCCGCCTGACCAACATGGGCCAGGACTTACTAAGCGATATTGACAAGGAAACCGTCGATTTCGTCCCCAATTTTGATGATTCCTTGACTGAACCGGAGGTGTTGCCGGCCGTTTTGCCCAATCTCCTGATTAACGGCTCCTCGGGTATCGCTGTAGGCATGGCTACCAGCGTCCCGCCCCACAATCTCGGCGAGGTGGTGGATGCCCTCTGCTACATGCTCGATCATTGGCAAAAGCTGGATGACGTCACGGTGGCTGATCTCATGGCTTTTGTGAAAGGACCCGACTTTCCTACCGGCGGGCTGGTTTACCGCTACCGGGAAAATGGCGAAGCGGATGCCTTGCTGAATGCCTACAGCACCGGCCGCGGCCGGTGCGTAGTGCGCGCCAAAGCCCACGTCGAGCAGATGGAGCGCAATAAATCCCGGCTGGTCATCACCGAGCTGCCGTATCAGACCAATAAGACAAATCTGATTAGCCGGATTGCCGATTTGCACCGGGACGGCAAAATCGAGGGCCTCACTGATCTGCGCGACGAATCAGATCGGAATGGCATGCGCATTATCATCGAAACGACGCGCAACGTGGAGCCGGAAGCGGTGCTGGCAGAACTGTTCCGCCAGACGCCGATGCAGTCAACCTTTAGCATCATCATGGTCGCTTTGGTCAAGGGCGAGCCGCGCGTGTTGACGCTCAAGCAGGCGCTGCGCTATTATCTGGATCATCGGCTGGAGATCACGCGGCGGCGCAGCGAGTTTGATCTGCGCCGGGCGCAGGAACGGGCGCACGTGCTGGCCGGCCTGCTGATCGCCCTGGATAACCTGGATGCCGTCATTGCCTTGATTCGCCGGTCGCGCACTGTAGATACGGCGCGAGCCAACTTGCAGAAGCAGTTCAAGCTGACCGAAATCCAGGCGCAGGCCATATTAGACATGCAGCTTCGCCGGTTGGCCGGCCTTGAGCGCAAGAAAATCCAGGAGGAATATGAGGAGAAGTTGCGGGTAATCAAATATCTGGAAGAGTTGCTGTCCAAGCCGGAGCTGATGCGCAACGCGGTGCGCAAGGAGCTGGTGCAGGTCAAAGAGCAGTATGCAGATAACCGGCGCAGCCAGATCGTGGAGGGCAGTGAATCCAAGACTATTACGGCCAATGATCTGCTACCTGACCAAAAGGTGTGGGTATTGGTGGGGGAGAAAGGCAAAGTAGCCCGCACCAGCAGTCCGGAGATGATAACCATTCCGCGCAAGCCAGATGAGCTGCCGCTGACGGTACTTGAAGCAAATACCCAAGATATATTATACTTATTTACGGCCGACGGGCAGGCAGTTAGTTTGCCTGTCTACCAGCTCCCACAGGCGCAGGCAATGGGGCAGGGTACGCACTGGGCTGAGCTAACCGGCTTTACCCGGCGACACCATGTCGCCGCGGCCCTGATCAGGCCAACCAATTTACATGGAGGCTATCTGTTCCTGACAACCCTGGGGGGCGTCGTTAAGCGAGTGCGGTTGGAAGATCTACCGGGTATTACTTCCGCGCCGTTTACGGTTATTAATGTGGCTGACACCGATGCCCTGGGCTGGGCCCGTTTGACGCGGGGCGAAGATGAAGTTATCCTGTTTACGGCCGCCGGGCAGGTTATCCGGTTCCAAGAAGATACGGTGCGTCCCATGGGCCTTCCAGCCGGCGGCGTCTTGGGCATAAAGCT
>Ga0209498_1002892_pt1 | contig 10302 bp, 9 predicted proteins | sample WalLakDeSediment_FD_184131 | JGI IMG/M metagenome (GOLD analysis project Ga0209498, IMG submission 184131) | Lake sediment microbial communities from Walker lake, Nevada to study Microbial Dark Matter (Phase II) - Walker Lake 11/02/13 Deep... | ecosystem: Environmental > Aquatic > Freshwater >... | reverse complement strand
TCGGAATCACAAAGAAATTTCATTCGCGCCATGGTGAATCTCTCCTGGCTCAGGCTGCGCTGATCTGGCAAAGCGTGGTCTTGGTTTCCTGCATGCTGGTGACCGGGTCATACCCGTAAGTGCACGCAGTGTTGCAGGCCTCGCCGCGGACGAAGGGTTCCGTACCCTCCGGGTAGCGATCGAGCAGATCCTTGCCCTGGAACCAGCCGCCGAAGTGGAATGGTGTCCATACGACGCCGCGACCCACGCGCGGGGTCACCATGGCCTTGATCTTGATCCTGCCGCCCTCGGCGCCCTCGAGCCACACCCACTGGCCGTCCTTGATGCCGCGGTCATTCGCATCGGCCGCGTTGATCTCGACGAACATCTCCTGCTGCAGCTCAGCAAGCCACGGATTGGAGCGGGTCTCCTCGCCGCCGCCCTCGTACTCGACGAGGCGACCGCTGGTGAACACCAGCGGATACTGCTTGGAGTGGTCCTTGGCCTTCTGGATGCCAACGAAGCGCGTCGGTAACCGCCACTGCGCCTTGCGGTCCTCGTGGCTCGGATACTTCTCGACCAGGTCGAAGCGCGGCGTGTACAGCGCCTCGCGGTGGATCGGCACATGGTCCGGGAAGTTCCAGACGATGCAGCGCGCCTTGCCATTGCCGAACGGCGGGACGCCGTGGTTGATGGCGACGCGCTGGATACCGCCGGACAGGTCCGTGTGCCAGGCGCGGCCTTCGGCCTCCTTCTTCTCGTCCTCGGTGAGCTCGTCCCACCAGCCGAGCTGCTTGAGCATGTCGGCGGTCACGGCGGGATGGCCGTCCTTGATATCGGAGTCCTGGGGCCAGGAGCTCTCGGCGAGCAGCGTCTTGCCCCGGTACTCGAGGCCGAAGTTGACGCGGAACGACAGGCCGCCTTTCGCGACCGGAATGCTCGGGTCATACAGGACGTGCGTGCCTGGATGCTTGAACTCCCCCGTACCCCAGCACGGCCACGGCAGCCCGTAGGTGTCGCCGTCGCACGGACCGCCCTCGGCCCGCAGCGTCCTGGTGTTGAAAGTGGCCTTGTTGTCGAGATGCAGCTTCAGCCGCTCGGGGGTGATGCCGGTATAGCCGATCGTCCACACGCCGCGGTTGATTTCACGTAGCGTGTCCTCCGGCTCAGGCATGCCGTTCTCGACCTTGATGTTCTTGAACATCTGGTCGGCAAAACCGAACTTCTGCGCAAACAGGTACAGGATCTCGGCATCGCGCTTGGACTCGAACAACGGCGCCACCACCTGCTCGCGCCACTGCACGGAGCGGTTCGAGGCGGTGATGGAGCCCGACTGCTCGAACTGCGTGCAGGTCGGCAGCAGGTAGGTGTCGTTCTTCCGCTCGCTCATGACCGCCATGTGGGTCGGGAACGGGTCGGAAATCACCACCAGGTCGACTTTCTCCAGCGCCTTCTTCATCTCGACGCCGCGCACCTGGCTGTTGACCGCGTGGCCCTGGAAGAACACGGCCTTGAGGTTGTCCTTCTGCTGCACGTTCTCCGCGTCTTCGAGAATGCCGTCGACCCAGCGCGACACCGCGATGCCCGGGTTGTTCATGCGATAGGTCTGGACCTCACCTTCGAGGTAGGTCTGCGAGAAGTCGAAACGGCTCTTCAGGTAGTCCAGATCGACATCCCACACCCGTGCCCAGTGCGTCCACGCCGCGTCAGCCAGGCCGTAGTAGCCTGGGAGCGTGTCGCAGTTCGGGCCGACGTCCGTCGCACCCTGCACGTTGTCATGGCCGCGGAAGATGTTGGCGCCGCCGCCGACCTTGCCGATATTGCCCAGCGCGAGCTGCAGGATGCAGTAGGCCCGGACGTTTGCGTTACCGACGGTGTGCTGCGTGCCGCCCATGCACCATACGATCGTGCCGGGACGGTTCTCAGCCAGGGTCTGCGTCGCACGCTTCAGCTGGTCGCCCGGCACGCCGGTGACGTTCTCGACGACATCCGGAGTCCACTTCTTGACCTCTTCGCGGATGTCCTCCATGCCGAGGACGCGCTGGTCGATGTACTCCTGGTCCTCCCAGCCGTTCTCGAACACGTGGTACAGCATGCCCCAGATGAGGGGAATGTCGGTGCCGGGGCGGAAGCGGATGTGCTGGTGGGCGTGGGCCGCGGTGCGCGTGAAGCGCGGGTCGGCCACGATCATCTTCGAGCCTTCTTCCTTCGCGCGCAGAATGTGCTGCATGGAGACGGGATGCGCCTCGGCGGCGTTGCTGCCGATGAAGAACATGCTCTTCGAATTGAGCATGTCGTTGTAGGAATTGGTCATGGCCCCGTAGCCCCAGGTATTGGCTACCCCGGCGACCGTGGTCGAATGGCAGATGCGGGCCTGGTGGTCGATGTTATTCGAGCCCCAGAACGCCATGAACTTGCGCTGCAGGTACGCGCCCTCGTTGCTCGCCTTGGACGAGCCGGCGAAGAACAGCCCGTCGGGACCGGATGTCTCGCGGATCGCGAGCAGCTTGTCGCCGATCTCGTTGACCGCGTCGTCCCAGCTGATCTTGCGCCACTTGCCGTCCACCAGCTTCATCGGGTATTTGATCCGCCGCTCGCCGTGGCCGTGCTCGCGCACCGCCGCGCCCTTGGCGCAATGCCCGCCCAGGTTCAGCGGCGAGTCGAAATCGGGCTCCTGGCCCGTCCACACGCCGTTCTGGACTTCGGCAATGACGCCGCAACCGACGGAACAGTGGCCGCACACAGAGCGCTTGAGCTCGACAGGCGCCGGAGACAGCACCCGCGCCGCCTCGGCATTGCGCACCATCATGGTGGGCGCCAGAACCGCCGCCGCGGCGCCGCCGCCGAGCACCAGCCCGGTGCGACGCAGGAAGGTCCGCCGGTCGATCGCGGCGCCGAGGACGCCGTTCCCGGCCGGCCGGCCGGAATTAGGAACGTTTGATTTCTTGATCAGCTTCATCGCCGGGGCTCCCCGTTATGAGTCTTAAATGCTCGACATCCAGGCCCGGAGGACCTAGATGCGGGCCTTCGAGTAGTAGGTTCGGATGTGGGCCGTCTCCCGATAGCCAGAGGCCACCGGCGCCGGTTCCGCGGATTCGACCTTCGGGTCCGCGACCGCCCTTCCCGACACGGCCGCCAGGGCCGTAACGCTTCCCGCGGCAAACAGGGTCTTGAGCACCCGCCGCCTTCCCGTTGCATCGACTGTCGTATTACCGCTCATTGCACTCTCCACTCCGAGATGCCGTTCATGACAAACCCACCGCCGGCCGATTCCCGCTGGCGGAAACCTTGATCGGCGCATTCAAATGCTGCCCTTCCAGCGCGACGAACTGCTCGCCCAGCTGGCCCACCGCACGGTAGAACCGCGCCGAGGGCGCCTGCTGCATGTCGCGGAAAAACCTGCCCATCCAGGGCGCGATGTGGCGGGAAAAGAATCCTGTCTGGACGTCCAGCGACGCGGCGTCCTCACCGGTGCTGATCATCCCCATCACGTCGCAAAGTGCCGCGGCGTGATCCTCCGGCTCCTTGACGCCGTCGCGGCGCGCGAAGCCCAGCTCCGACAACTCGCTGCGCAGGCGGGCGAGCGGCTGTTCCATGAGGAAGCCGGTGAGGTACCAGGAGCCGTAGGGCATCAGTTCGCCACGTCCCACGCCGATGAAGAGGTCCTGGTACTCGTCCACGAGCTCAGCGGGCGAAGCCTTGGCAGCGGCCTTGGCCAGCAGGTCCCAGGCGGCGGCGAGCAGGTTGTCCCCGGGCAGCGCCGCGCCTTCCGCACTCGCCAGAACCTCGAGCACCTGCTCATCGGGCGGGCCCGCCAGGAGTTTCCCGAGGAGACTCCACGCATTGATCCGCACCGGCTCTTCGAGCCCTGGCGCGGTCCCGGCGCTCACTTCAACACCGATGCCGGCGGCTTCGGACATAAACACCTCGTACCATTGTGACTTAACCCATCAGCAACAATCGGGCCAGTGAAAATCGGAAGAAATGAACCAATAATCCAATATAGCGGCATTGTCCACGATTTTTCGGTTACTACTTACGACATTATTTCCTAGGCGTGCGTAGTAATGGCGCACTCAAATCGCCGGCGGCCCGCCCTCATGGCCCGGCCTGAACATGTCCTTCACTCGGCAGTGCTCGCACATCTGCAGGCGGCGGCGCGACTCGTCGGTCTGGAACATCCAGTGCCCTTCCAGCTTGCGCTGCATCTTGGCGAGCAGTCCCGAGGTGGTGAACGGTTTGCCGCATGAGACACAGCAGAATGGCGCCTCCTCGTGCAACGTGCGGGGTTGCTGGCGGAGCTCGGCATCGAACAACAGGCGCGGATGCAGCCGGATGGCGTCCTCCGGGCAGGCCTTCTCGCACAGGCCGCACTGGACGCAGTTCCATTCGGTGAACCTCAGCTGCGGCAGGTCGCCACCCGGCGTGAGCGCAGCGGCCGGGCAGACGCTCACGCAAGCCATGCACAGAGTGCAGGCCGATTTGTCGACGCGGATGTCGCCAAACGGGGCGCCGGCCGGAAGCTCCGCGCTCTTCCGCGGCGCAGGCGCCTGGCGATGCAGGTGCTCGATGGCGAGCCGGAGGATGCCGCGCTTGTCGTCGGGCGCGACGAACTTCGCCGGGCGGACGGGCGCTACCGCGGGCATTCCGGCCCAGGCGGCCGCCACATCGTCCGCCAGGTCGGTATTCACCAGCGCAAGCATTCCGGCAGGGTAGCCCATGCCGCCGAGCACGCCGCGGGCGAAGCCGATCTGCGCCTCCAGCTCGCGCACCATGCGCCGCGGCGTGTTGCCAGTCACGCAGATCGCCACGCCGCGCGCCCCGTAGGCCAGCGCAGCCAGCCAGGTGTCCATGCCGACGGAGCCGACCTCTTCGACCTCCACGGGCAGCAGGTCTTCCGGCATATCGGCCGCGTGCTCCGCCAGCAGCGCCCGGCCCGACCAGCCGTCATGCAAAACCAGGCCGGGCTGTTCCCCGCCGGCCTCGCGAAAGGCCTCCAGCAGGCGGCGCAGGCGGGTCAGCAAGTCGCTCACCGTCGGGAAGGCGTAACTCATCGCCCCGCTCGGGCACGCCGCCACGCAACTCCCCGCGCCCTGGCAAAGATAGGGGTCCACCGACACGATCTCGTCGGCCGACGTAATGGCGAGGGTCGGGCAGGCGTCTATGCAGCGCGTACATCCCGTCAGCTGGCTGCGACTGTGCGCGCACAGTTCCGGCTTGAAATTGAAGTACTTCGGCTTTTCGAACTCGCCGTTCATCTCGGGAATTTCGGCCAGCGCCCGCGCGAGCGCGGTTTCGCTCCGGCCTGGCGCGTAATAGCCGACCGGCGGAACCTCGTAATCAATGAGCGGGATTTCGCCCAGGTCCAGCACGAGGTCGAAATACTCGAGAGAGAGGCCGGCGGCCTCAACCAGCGCAACCGGCCCCTCCGGGGTCGCGAGGTTAACCGTGAATCGTCCGAGACGTCCCTCAACCTCGGGCGCGCCGCCACGCACGATGATAATCCCGTCCCTGGTGCCCGGATCCGGACGGCCGGGTCCCGGTACGAGCACCGTCGCGGCATTGCCGCCCGCCAGCTGATGCGCAGCTCTCAGCGCGGCGTCCTCCGGACCGATAACGACGACGTGGCCGTAAGACTTGTAGGTCACCAGCGAGGTAGGGGTGGCCTCCATCGCGCCCAGCGAGCCCAACGCACTCGCCCGCGCCGTGCCGGCGGGGCCAGTCGCAGGCAGTTCAGTGATCTCGGCGCTCATCGGCATCCTCCGTCGGGGTCGTGGAATCTTCCGCCGCCGCCCCGCTGTCATCGGCCTTGACCTCGGGGGCGGCGTCCTGCAATTCACCTTCTTGTGTAGCCCCGGCGACGGCCTGCTCCGCCTCCGGCGTCGCCGGACCGGCGCTCTCGGCGCTCTCGGCCGCCTTTTCGAGCTGTTCGCGCAACAGCCGCTCCGCGTGGAATTTCATGTCCGAGGTGATCGTGTCCCCGAGCGGAGTGAACGCGGCGAAGTCGGCGCGGTAAGGATCGAGATCATCCACGATGCCGTAGATGGGGTTGCGGAACATCTTGCGCAGCGCCGCTTGGCGCAACGCGCCGTCGACGCCGGGCTGCATGAACGCGCGAAAGTCCGACTCCACGGTCAGCGTCTCGAGTGGCGGCAGCTCGAGCGGCGGGACCGCTGCGCCGTCCAACTCATCATCCGCCGTCGCCACGGCCTCGAGTTCATGCTCAGCCGCTCCCGGCCCGGGAATCTGCTCGGCGGGAAGCTCGACCGCTTGCACCGTCTCCTCGGACAGGCCCTCCCGTGATTCCTTTTTGCGTCGCGCCCAGCGGCTGAAGAACGGCTCGTCCTGCATCTTCTCCGCTGCGCGCGCTGGCCGATCGTCGCGACTGCTCATGAATCTTCTTCCTTGTGCCCGTCATGCTGTTTGCGTTTCCGCGGCGGCTCAGGCCGGTAATGCTCCAGCACGACCCGCTCGATCTCGGTATAGATATCGGGCGGTATGGCGACAGCAAAAGCGGCGCCGCCAGTTTCCACGGCCGCCTGCGCGGCCTCGCTGTCCGGCGACACCATGTGCGGCGCAAGCTCCTCATCGTCGTCTTTCAGGCAGATCACGAACAGCGATGGGCGCTCGGCCGTGAGGTTATACCAATAGGCCTCCGCGACATCCCGGAACAGCTGTATTTCCAAGCCGCGAAACAGGAAATGCTGCACATCATCGGCTTCGTGAACGAGCTCCCGGCTGCGCGGCTGCCCCGCGAACTGCTCGCCCGAGACGACGCCGATGGCATCCCACGAAGGCAGCGACCAGCCGGTGCGGCGAATCAATTTGCGCGACATCATGACGGCGACCGGAAAAGTGGCAAGTGGCTTGGCTGACATGGTGCTCGGGACCTTTCGGCGTGCTGCAGAGAATTGCTCGAGGGGCTAGGTTACCAGTACCGCGCCGCCGCGGGGCGCCGGATCGCACAAGGAAGGCGGCCGTCGCCAGGATGGGACATTCTGTCGCGCCGCCGTCATCTCGCCTTACCCATCCGGACCCGCCAAGTGACTTCGCTCTCGGCCGCGCCAGGTCCGGAACGGTTCTTGCACGGCGTTTTCTGGTCAGGCCAATAGAATCGGGAAACCGCACCCATGGACGACACCTCCACCGCCCCCCGGCACAGCCCGCCCGCCATCGAAGCCGAGCCGCCGCGCTTCATGACCGTCCGGCAGGTTGCCGCCTACCTGCAGATCAATGAAAAAAAGATCTACGCGCTGGTGAATGCCGGCGAGATCCCGGCCACCAAGGCGACCGGCAAGTGGCTGTTCCCGCGCGCGCTCGTCGACCAGTGGCTGCTCGAGTCCAGTCACGGCGGATTGCTCGCGGACCGCATGCTGATCGCCGGCAGCGACGATCCCCTGGTCTACCGCGCCATCATGCATGTCGCGAACGAGGTCCAGGCCCGCGCGCTCATCAGCTATACGGCCACCGGGACGCAACTCGGATTGTCCCTGCTGTCGCGGCGGCGCGCCGATATCTGTGGCATCCACTGGGGACCGGCCGAGGAAAGTCACCAGCGCCACCCGGCGCTGCTCCGCCAGCACTCCGCCCACCACGACTGGGTCCTGGTCCGCGGGTGCCTCCGTGAGCAGGGCCTGATCCTCGCCAACGGGCTTGCCGGCAGCGATCCGGCCCAGCTTTTTTCCCGCGAGATGCGCTGGGTGATGCGCCAGGAAGGCGCCGGTTCCAACCGCTTTCTCCAGGAGGTCATCACGCGCCATGGCCTCGACCCCGCGGCGCGGCGCGTCGCCGCGCGGGCCTACTCCGAACGGGACGCTGCCTCGGCCATCGCCATGGGCTACGCCGACGTCGGCATCGGCGTGCGCGCCGCGGCGACGGAATTCGGTCTCGATTTCATGCCGATCGGCTGGGAGGCCTTCGATTTCGCGATGCATCGCGGGATGTTCTTCCGCACCCTGTTCCAGAAACTGCTCGACTACCTGCGCAGCAACGAGTGCCGGCGGCTTGCGCAGACGTTCGGCGGCTACGAGTTCGGCCAGACCGGCACCCTGGTCTGGCCAGTCTGAATCACGACAGGGAGAGCGTCTCGGCGATTTCCCGCCGGATGCCCAGGTCCGGCAATTCCAACGTCACCCGCGCGCTGATCTCGTCGCCCGGACCGATGCGCCCGGCCTCGACGGCGTCGCGGACCGCTTTCTCGATTTCCCGCTGCGAAGTGATGCCCACGACCTTCAGAAACTTGCGGATCTCGAGATTGAACTTCTCTTCGTCCAGTGTTGCTACGCTCATTGCGATGTACTCCTCGCGGATTGGTGTTCTGAAGAAAGGAGGGATCCGGGCGCGTCGACCGCGCCCTCAGCCGGCGTCGCTGCCGGGCTCCAGCGGCACTCGCCGCTCCAGCGTCTTGCGCGAAATGCCGAGCCGCCGCGCGGCAGCCGACTTGTTGCCCCCCAAGGCCCGCAATACGCGCGCCATGTGGTGCTCCTTGACCTCGTCGAGGGTCCAGTCGAGCGGGTAGGCAGCCACCTCGTCCTCTTCCGCGCTGGCCTCCGCGTCGAGCTGCCCGAGCGCGAGTTCGCCAAGCATCAGGCTCCGCTCGATGAAGTTCTTCAGCTCGCGGACATTGCCCGGCCAGTCGTGCTCGTGCAGGCGGGCGATCGACGCCGCGTCCAGGGCCAGGGGCTCCACTCCCAGGTCGGCCGACAGCAGGTCCATGAAATGCCGCGCCAGCACGGGCAGGTCCTCGCGCCGCTCGCGCAACGGCGGCAGGCTGACCCGCGCCACGTTGAGCCGGAAATACAGATCCTCACGAAAGCGCCGCTCCCGCACCAGCGCGCGCAGGTCATGCTGCGTGGAAGCCACGATGCGCACGTCCACCGGCAACTCCTGGTCGGCGCCGACCGGCCGGATTGCGCCCTCCTCCAGCACGCGCAGCAGCTTGACCTCCAGCGAAATCGGCATCTCGCTTATCTCGTCGAGGTACAGCGTGCCGCCCCGGGCTGCGACGAATAACCCCTCGCGAACCTGGTGCGCGCTGGTGAACGCGCCCTTGGTATGGCCGAACAGCTCGCTCTCCAGCAGCTCTGGCGCGATCGCACCGCAATTCACCGGGACAAATGCACCGCGGCGCGCGCTCAATGCGTGCAGCCAGCGGGCCACGAGCTCCTTGCCGGTGCCGGTGTCGCCCTCGATCAGCACCGTGCCGGGCAGGGGCGCAATGCGCTGGATCAATGCGCGCACCTGGCGCATCTGCGCACTTTCCCCGATCAGTTCGCGCCGCCGCGTGGCCGCGCCGCCGGGCTCCGGTAGCCGGGTCGGCCCGACGGCCTGCCGGGGTCCGGTGGCCGCGCGCTGCAATGCCGCCAGCAGCGCCTCTATCTCGAACGGCCGCTCGAGCACGTCGCGCACGCCGCGCCGCATCGCCTCGATCAGCAATGCAGCGTCGGGGCGCTCGGCGGACAACAGGATGCGGGGCGCAACACCGTCCTGCTGCAGGCCGGCGATCCAGTCCAGCGCAGGGGCATCCGGCAGCGACGTGTCCACCACCATGAACTCGAAACTGCAGCGCGACATCAGCTGCCCGGCCTTGGCCGCTCCGTCCGCCGAGTCCACAAATGCAACGTGCCGCCCGAGGCCGGCTCGCGCCCAGCTGCGAAACGCGGCGTCGCCGCCCACGATCAGTACGGAAGCGCCGCGCAACGATGCCTGCCTGGATTCAGCGGGGTGCTTCAATACGCCGCTCCGGTCTGCGATTAGAATGGTTCCAGCAGCCTAAGCCCTGCGTCAAAAATACGCAATGCGGTCGGCCTCGTGGGAATTATTGTCGCACTGCGGCAAAATTTCTATGCATGTCAGGAAAAATATGCGCGGCAGGTGACGATTATGGGCCGGTTCGGATAGCGTGGCATCTGAATTGCATGGCCCCTGGCGTCGCGAGGCGCATTGTACCGGCTGGCACTGAAGGAAAACACGCCGTCCCCATGAACGATTTCTCCGCCGCCTTTGCGCTGGCCGCCCGGCTCATATTCGGTCTCGATCCGGACCTGGTCGAGATCGTCGCGCTGTCGCTCTATGTCAGCATCGCCGCCGTGCTGCTGGCCGCGGCCGTCGCGCTGCCCCTGGGCGCGACGGTCGGCATGTTCCGGTTCCCCGGCCGGCGCGTCATCGTGATTCTCCTCAATGCACTCATGGGCCTGCCGCCGGTGGTGGTCGGACTCGTCGTCTACATGCTGTTGTCGCGCTCCGGGCCACTCGGCGAGTTCGGCCTGCTGTTCACCCCGACCGCGATGATCATCGCCCAGTTCGTGCTCGTGGTGCCAATCG
>Ga0209498_1002891_pt1 | contig 10302 bp, 7 predicted proteins | sample WalLakDeSediment_FD_184131 | JGI IMG/M metagenome (GOLD analysis project Ga0209498, IMG submission 184131) | Lake sediment microbial communities from Walker lake, Nevada to study Microbial Dark Matter (Phase II) - Walker Lake 11/02/13 Deep... | ecosystem: Environmental > Aquatic > Freshwater >... | reverse complement strand
CATCGCCGTCGACAACACCCTCTGGGACGGCGACGTCGCTGACGCCGCCAACCAGGAGCCCGACACCGTCGCGATCCGCGCCTTTAACGAGAAGCTGCGCGACGACGAGCGGGTGGACCTGTCGCTGGTGCCCATCGGCGACGGGCTCACGCTCGCCCGCAAGCGCTGATCGGCAGCCGCGGGCCTTTAGATCCAGGGGGACCGCGGCGGCCGACCGTGACAGGCCCCGCGCGCTCCGGAAGTCTTTATGTCGCGCATCGGGCCTATGCTGGCGTGTCCCTGCGGACGGCCAGGGACACGGGGAAAGTCAGTAGCGGTAATGATCCGACTTGTACGGCCCCGCCGGATCCACGCCGATGTAGCTCGCCTGGTCCGGCCGCAGCGTCGTGAGCTTGGCGCCGATCCGGTCGAGGTGCAGGCGCGCCACTTCCTCGTCGAGGTGCTTGGGCAGCACGTAGACCTTGTTCTCGTAGCTGCCCTTGTTGTTGTGCAGCTCGATCTGCGCGAGCACCTGGTTGCTGAAGCTGTTGGACATCACGAAGCTGGGGTGCCCGTGCGCGCAGCCCAGGTTCACCAGCCGGCCCTCGGCCAGCAGGATGATCCGCTTGCCGTCCGGGAAGATCACGTGGTCGACCTGCGGCTTGATGTTGTCCCACTCGAACTGCTTCAGCCCGGCGACGTCGATCTCGTTGTCGAAGTGGCCGATGTTGCACACGATCGCCTGGTTCTTCATGCGCTCCATGTGCTCGACCTTGATGACGTGATAGTTGCCGGTGGCGGTGACGAAGATGTCCACCTTGTCGGCGACGTCATCCAGCGTCACGACCCGGTAGCCTTCCATGCTCGCCTGCAGCGCGCAGATCGGATCGATCTCCGTGACCCACACCGTGGCGCCGAGGCCGCGCAGGGACTGCGCGCAACCCTTGCCGACGTCGCCGTAGCCCGCCACCAGCGCGACCTTGCCGGCGATCATGGTGTCGGTGGCGCGCTTGATGCCGTCCACCAGTGACTCGCGACAGCCGTACAGGTTGTCGAACTTGCTCTTGGTGACTGAGTCGTTGACGTTGATGGCCGGGAAGGGCAAACGTCCTTCCTTCTCCATCTGGTACAAGCGGAGGACGCCGGTGGTGGTCTCCTCGGTCACGCCGCGAATGCTCTGCTGCGCCTTGGCGTACCAGCCCGGACGGGCCTCGATACGGCGCTTGAGCGCCTTGAACAGCGCGACTTCTTCCTCACTGGAAGGGTTGTCGAGCAGCGAAGGGTCCTGCTCGGCGCGCGCCCCGAGGGTCACGGCCAGCGTGGCGTCGCCACCGTCGTCGAGAATCATGTTGGGGACCCCGCCATCGCTCCACTCGAGGATGCGGTGGGTGTATTCCCAGTATTCGTCCAGCGTCTCGCCCTTGAACGCGAACACCGGCACCCCGGCCTTGGCGATCGCCGCCGCGGCGTGGTCCTGGGTCGAGTAGATGTTGCAGGAGGCCCAGCGCACATCGGCGCCGAGCTCCACCAGCGTCTCGATCAGCACCGCCGTCTGGATGGTCATGTGCAGGCTGCCGGCGATCCGCGCGCCCTTGAGTGGCTTGTCCTTGCCGTGCTTGGCGCGCAGCGCCATCAGGCCGGGCATCTCGGTCTCGGAAATGGCGATTTCCTTGCGGCCCCAGGCGGCGAGGTTGATGTCCGCTACGATGTAGTCGGGCTTGAGGGCTTGTGCGGTCTGGCTGCTCATGTCTGCTCCGGAGTTCAATTTGGGTCTCGCGAGGTGCTTTCGCTGGAAACTCACGCCTCGTTTCGAAGTTGCTCGGCCTTGCTGGTGTTTTCCCAGGTGAAGGCCGGGTTGTCGCGGCCGAAATGGCCGTAGGCGGCGGTCGCCTGGTAGATCGGCCGGATGAGGTCGAGCCCCTGGATGATGCCGTAGGGCGTCAGGTCGAAATGCTCGCGCACCAGCTGGGTGAGGCGCTGGTTGGACACCTTGCCGGTGCCGAAGGTCTCCACCGAAATGGACGTCGGCTCGGCGACGCCGATGGCGTAGGAGATCTGGATCTCGCAGCGCTCGGCGAGCCCGGCGGCCACGATGTTCTTGGCCACCCAGCGCGCCGCGTAGGCCGCCGAGCGGTCCACCTTGGACGGGTCCTTGCCGGAAAAGGCGCCGCCGCCATGGCGCGCCATGCCGCCGTAGGTGTCGACGATGATCTTGCGCCCGGTGAGGCCACAGTCGCCCAGCGGCCCGCCGATCACGAAGGAGCCGGTCGGGTTGATGTGGAAGCGCTTGCAGGAGGCCAGCCACTCCGCGGGAATGACCGGCTGGATGATCACTTCCATGACCGCTTCCTGGAGCTCTTTCTGGCCGATGCCGGGGTCGTGCTGCGTGGACAGCACGATCGCCTCGATGCCGACCGGCCGGTGGTTCTCGTAGCGGAAGGTGATCTGGCTCTTGGCGTCCGGCCGCAGCCACGGCAGCGTGCCGTTCTTGCGCTCGATGGCCTGGCGTTGCACCAGCTTGTGGGCGAAGTGGATTGGCGCCGGCATGAGTGACTCGGTCTCGTCGGTGGCATAGCCGAACATGAGACCCTGGTCGCCCGCCCCCTGGGAGCGCGGGTCGGTACGGTCGACGCCCTGTGCGATGTTCGGCGACTGCTTGCCGATGGCGTTCAGCACGGCGCAGGTCGCGCCGTCGAAGCCGAGCTCCGAGTTGTCGTAGCCGATCTCCAGGATGGTGCGGCGGGTGATTTCCTCTAGATCGACCCACGCGGTGGTCGTCACCTCGCCGGCGATGATCGCCATGCCGGTCTTGACCATGGTTTCGACCGCGACGCGCGCCTTCGGGTCTTCCTTCAGGATCGCATCGAGGACGGCGTCCGAGACCTGGTCGGCGATCTTGTCCGGGTGGCCCTCGGAGACGGATTCCGAGGTGAACAGGAAATCATTGGCCATGCGTTAGATTCCGTGATGGGGCTAAAAAGACGGATAGTATAACGGCTGTGGCGCGTCCGGGCCTCTCCGGGACCCGCCCGTAACGCCTGCAACGAGGAGCGACCAATGGCACTGACCGAGACCCCCACTGCGCCGCACGAGTTGTTCGAGGCGCTGCGCTCGATCGCGGCCACGGGCCGGGGACCAGCGGAGCAGCACCCCTCGACGGGCTGCTCGATCAAGTGGCGCGCCTAGCAACAAGGCCATGATTTTCTGGTAAATCCTTGCTGCGGCGAGGGCGCCCGCACTTGCCGCTGCGGCGGGATTGGGCGAACATGCATGGTTTACCCGCCACGCAATTTCCCGGAGCCGAGATGCCCTCGCGCAGAGATCTCGCCAACGCCATTCGCGCGTTGAGCATGGACGCCGTCCAGCAAGCCAATTCCGGTCACCCGGGCATGCCCATGGGCATGGCCGATATCGCCGAGGTGCTGTGGAGCGATTTCCTGAAGCACAACCCCGGCAACCCGCGCTGGCCGAACCGCGACCGCTTCGTGGTCTCGAACGGCCACGGCTCCATGCTGCTGTATTCTCTGTTGCACCTGGCGGGCTACCCGCTGGCCATGGACGAGATCCGCAACTTCCGCCAGTTCGGCGCCCGCACCGCCGGTCATCCCGAGTACGAGCCCGAGCTCGGCATCGAGACCACCACCGGCCCGCTGGGGCAGGGCATCGCCAACGCCGTCGGCATGGCGATCGCCGAGCGCGCGCTGGCGGCGCGCTACAACCGGCCCGGCTTCGAGCTCATCGACCACCACACCTGGGCGTTCACTGGCGACGGCTGCCTGATGGAAGGCGTCTCGCACGAGGCCTGCTCGCTGGCCGGCACACTCGGCCTGGGCAAGCTGGTGGTGTTCTACGACGATAACGGCATCTCCATCGACGGCGAAGTCGAGGGCTGGTTCACCGACGACACCCCGGCGCGCTTTGCCGCCTACGGCTGGCACGTGGTGCCCGGCGTGGACGGCCACGACCCGCAGGCCGTGCAGGCCGCGATCGAGGCGGCACGCGCCGAGACCGGCCGGCCGAGCCTGATCTGCTGCCGCACCATCATCGGCTGGGGCTCGCCCAACAAGCAGGGCACCGAGGCGACGCACGGCGCGGCGCTCGGCGCCGACGAGGTGGCCCGCACCCGCGAGAATATCGGCTGGCCGCATGCGCCGTTCGAGATCCCCGGGGAGATTCGCGCCGCGTGGGACGCGCGGGCGCGCGGCGCCGCCCGCGAGGCCGCGTGGCAGGCGCTGGCGGACGCCTATGCGGCCGAGTACCCGGCGGAGCACGCCGAGCTGGCCCGGCGGCTGGCCGGCGAGCTGCCGGCGGACTGGTCGAAGTTTGCGGACGACGTCGTGGCGAGCCTCGCCGCCGGCGCCGGCAACGTCGCCACCCGCAAGGCCTCCGAGATTTCCCTCAACGCCTTTGGCCCGCGGCTACCCGAGCTGCTCGGCGGCTCGGCCGACCTGAGCGGCTCGAACAACACTTTTTTCAAGGGCAGCGTGAGGATCGGCGCGGGCGATTTCGCTGGCAACTACCTCCACTACGGCGTGCGCGAGTTCGGCATGTCCGCGATCATGAACGGCCTGGCGCTGCACGGCGGGTTCAAGCCCTACGGCGGCACCTTCCTGGTGTTCTCGGACTACGCGCGTAACGCCGTGCGCATGGCGGCGCTGATGCGCCAGCCGGTGATTCACGTCTACACACACGATTCGATCGGGCTCGGCGAAGACGGCCCGACGCACCAGCCCATCGAGCACCTCGCCAGCCTGCGGCTGATCCCGAACCTGCGCGTATGGCGACCCTGCGACGTGGCGGAGACTGCGGTGGCCTGGCGCGACGCGCTCGAGAGCCGCACGGCGCCCACCGTCCTGGCGCTGTCGCGCCAGAACCTGCCGCCGCAGCGGCGCGACGCCGCGCAGCTGGCGGCGATTCGCCGCGGCGGCTACGTGCTGCACGAGCCTGACGGCGCGCCGGCCGCGCTGCTGATCGCGACTGGTTCCGAGGTGGAGCTCGCGGTGCAGGCGGCGGCGCTGCTCGCCGCGGAGGGTGTGCCGGTGCGCGTGGTCTCCATGCCCTGCATCGAGGCTTTCCGGACGCAGGACGCGGCCTGGCGCGACGCCGTGCTGCCGCCGGGGGTCACGGCGCGGCTCGCCGTCGAGGCGGGCGTGCCGGACAGCTGGTATCCCTTCGTCGGCACGGCCGGCGGCGTGGTCGGCATCGAGCGTTTCGGCGAATCCGCGCCCGCGCCGGAGCTGTTCGCGCACTTCGGCTTCACCGCCGAGGCGGTGGCCGCGCGGCTCAGGGCGCTGCTCTAGTTTCAGTGGTATTCATTTCGCGCCACGGGCGGGGGCCCGGCGCGGCAGTCAAGGAGAAAGGCAAATGGCGATCAAGGTTGGCATCAACGGCTACGGCCGCATCGGCAGAAACATCCTCCGGGCCCTGTACGAGTACGGGCGCACGGACGAGATCCAGATCGTCGCGGTCAACGACCTCGGCGACGCGAACACCAACGCCCACCTGACGCGCTACGACACCGCGCACGGCAAGTTCGGCGGCACGATCGAGGTGGACGGCGACAGCCTGGTCGTCAACGGCGACCGCATCCGCGTGCTGGCCGAGCGCAACCCCGCCAACCTGCCGTGGAAAGAGCTCGGCGTGGAAGTCGTGCTCGAGTGCACCGGCCTGTTCACCAGCAAGCAGAAGGCCGCAGGCCATCTGCAGGCCGGCGCGAAGAAGGTCATCATCTCGGCGCCCGGCGGCGCGGACGTCGACGCCACCATCGTCTACGGCGTCAACCACGACACCCTGAAGGCCAGCCACGAGGTGATCTCGAACGCCTCCTGCACCACCAACTGCCTGGCGCCGCTGGTGCAGCCGCTGCACCAGGCTATCGGCCTGGTGAACGGCCTGATGACCACCATCCACGCGTACACCAACGACCAGGTGCTGACCGACGTCTATCACACGGACCTGCGCCGCGCCCGCGCCGCCGCGATGTCCATGATTCCGACCAAGACCGGCGCGGCCGCCGCGGTCGGGTTGGTGCTGCCGGAGCTCGCCGGCAAGCTGGACGGCTTCGCGATCCGCGTGCCGACCATCAACGTCTCCATGGTCGACCTGACGTTCCAGGCCGCGCGCGACACCACCCGGGAAGAGATCGACAGGATCCTCGATGAAGCGTCAAAGGGCCGTCTGAAAGACATCCTCGGCTTCAACCGCGAGCCGCTGGTGTCGATCGACTTCAACCACGACCCGCGCTCCTCGGTGTACGAGTCCTCGCTGACGCGGGTCGTCGACAGCCGCCTGGTCAAGGTCTGTTCCTGGTACGACAACGAGTGGGGCTTCTCCAACCGGATGCTCGACACCACCATCGCGCTGGTCAACGCGAAGTAAGCCGCCGCATGAATGTCCTCCGCATGCAGGACCAGGACCTCGCCGGCCGGCGGGTCCTGGTTCGCGAAGACCTCAACGTCCCGGTCGAGAACGGCAAGGTATCCAGCGACGCCCGCATTCGGGCGGCGCTGCCGACCATCCGCCTGGCGCTCGAGAAAGGGGCCGCGGTCCTGCTGATGTCTCACCTGGGCCGGCCGAAGGAAGGCGAGTTCGACCCGCAGTTTTCGCTGGCGCCGGTGGCCGAGCACCTGGCGGGCCTGCTTGGCCAGCCGGTGCGGCTGCAGCGCGACTGGCTCGACGGGGTCGAACTGGCGCCCGGCGAGGTCGTGCTGTGCGAGAACGTGCGCTTCAATGTCGGTGAGAAGCGCGACGACGATGCGCTCGCGCAGCGCATGGCCGCACTATGTGACGTGTTCGTCATGGACGCCTTCGGCACGGCGCACCGCGCCCAGGCCAGCACCCACGGCGTCGCGCGCTTCGCGCCGGTGGCCTGCGCCGGGCCACTGCTGGTCGCGGAACTCGAAGCGCTCGGCAAGGCGCTGCACGCGCCCGCCCGCCCGCTGGTCGCCATCGTCGGCGGCTCCAAGGTGTCCACCAAGCTCAGCGTGCTGGATACGCTGCTCGACCGGGTGGACCAGTTGATCGTCGGCGGTGGCATTGCCAACAACTTCATCGCGGCCGCGGGCCACCCGGTGGGCAAGTCGCTGTACGAGCCCGACCTGATGGACGAGACCCGCGCGCTGGTCGCCAAGGCGACGGCGCGTGGCGCCGCGATCCCGCTGCCGAGCGACGTGGTGGTCGCCGCGGGCCTTGAGCCGGAGCATGCGGCCCGGACCGTGGCCGTTGACGAGATCGGCGACGCCGACCGGGTGCTCGACGTCGGGCCGGCGACTTCGGCGATCTACGCGGACATCGTCGCCCAGGCCGGCACCATCGTCTGGAACGGACCGGTCGGGGTCTTCGAGGACGCGCGCTTCGCGGCGGGTACGCGCGCGCTGGCCGAGGCAGTCGCCGCCAGCAAGGCCTTTTCCATCGCCGGCGGCGGCGACACGCTGGCCGCGCTGGACGCCTTCGGGCTGGCCGAGCGGGTGTCCTACGTGTCCACGGGCGGCGGCGCTTTCCTCGAGTTCCTCGAGGGGCGCACCCTGCCGGCCGTTGCGATGCTCGAACAGCGGGCGCGCGGCTGACGCCGCCGACCATGAGCAAGCGCACCAAGATCGTCGCGACGCTCGGGCCGGCCACCGACCGGCCGGGCGTGCTGGACGCCATGCTGCGCGCCGGCGCGGACGTGGTGCGCGTCAACTTCTCGCATGGCGCGGCGGAGGACCGGCGGCGGCGCGTCCGCGAGGTGCGGGCGGCCGCCGAACGGGTCGGCCGGGATATCGCCATCCTCGGCGACCTGCAGGGACCCAAGATTCGCATCGAGCGTTTCGCGCAGGGGCCGGTCGAACTGGCTGACGGCGCGGCCTTCGCGCTGGACGCCGCGCTGGCGCCTGATGCCGGCGACGCGCAGGCGGTCGGGGTGACCTACAAGGACCTGCCGCGGGACGTGGGGCCGGGCGACCTGCTGCTGTTGAACGACGGCGCCATCATGCTGGAAGTCGAGCGTGTCGCGGGCCCGCGAGTGGAATGCCGCGTCCGGGTCGGCGGCATGCTGTCCGACGGCAAGGGCATCAACCGGCAGGGCGGCGGACTCTCCGCTGGCGCGCTGACCGACAAGGATCGCGAGGATATCCGCGCGGCCGCCGAGCTCGACCTGGATTTTCTGGCGGTGTCGTTCCCGCGCGCTGCGGCCGACATGGACGAGGCCCGCCGCCTGGTGCAGGCGGCCGGCAGTCGCGCCTTGCTGGTGGCGAAGATCGAGCGCGCCGAGGCCGTAGAGCGGATCGAGGAAATCGCGCGCGCCAGCGACGTGGTCATGGTGGCGCGCGGCGATCTCGGCGTCGAGATCGGCTTCGCCGAGGTCCCGGGCGCGCAGAAAAACATCATCCGCGTCGCCCGTGCCATGAACCGCGTCGTGATCACGGCGACCCAGATGATGGAGTCCATGATCCACGAGCCGATTCCGACGCGCGCGGAGGTCTCGGACGTCGCCAACGCGGTGATCGACGGCACCGATGCCGTGATGCTGTCGGGCGAGACCGCCGTCGGCCGCTACCCCGTCAAGGCCGTCGAAGCCATGGCCAGCGCCTGCGTGTCCGCCGAGAAGCAGCGCTCGACCTCGAGTTCGCACCATCGCATGGACGACATCTTCGAGCGCACTGACGAGGCGATCGCCATGGCGACCATGTACACCGCCAACCACCTCGACGTGAAGGCCATCGTCGCGCTGACCGAGTCGGGCAGCACGGCGCTGTGGATGTCCCGCATCCGCTCGGGCATCCCCATCTATGCATTCAGCCGCAGCGAGAGCACGCGCCGCCGCGTCGCCCTGTATCGCGGTGTCTATCCGGTGGACTTCGACGTGCTGGCCGATGCCGGCCGCGACGTCTTCGGCGCCATCTCCCGCGTGCTCGTCGAGCGCGGTCTCGCCGCCCCTGGCGACCGCGTGTTGCTCACCGAGGGCCATGCCGCGGGCGTGGCTGGCGGCACCAACACCATGAGGATCCTCACGGCCGAGGCTCCCTAGAGCGGGATCAGTTCCTTTTCGCGCTCAGCCGCGCGGCTGAGCGCATCGACCGCACCCTGCGGGGTCGGAAACACCTGGCCGGGCGCCAGCTGCTCGAAGATCCTGGTGCGTCGCAGCCGGTCAAGCACCGGCCCCTTGACGTCCGCGAGATGGATGGTGACGCCCGCCTCGCGCAGCGTCTCCGCCGCGACCTGCAGCACCTTGAGGGCGCTCGAGTCCACGAAGCCCACGCCGCTCATCACCAGCACCAGGTGACGGATGCCGGGCCGCTTCTGGAATTCGCGGGTGATGATGTCCTGCACGTGGCCGACATTGGCGAAATAAAGGTTCTCGTCGACCCGCACCAGCAGGATCTCCGGCCAGGTCTCGACCTTGTGGCGCTCGATGCTGCGGAACTCCGTGGAGTGCGGCAGGCGGCCGACGATGGCGATGTGCGGATGGCCGGTGCGCCACAGGTACAACAACACCGACAGCAACACGCCCATCACCAGGCCGGCCTCGACGCCGTAGGCCAGCACACCGAGGAAAGTCACCAGGTTCGAGGCGCCGTCGGCCTTGCTGTAGCGCCAGGTCTCGGGGATGGAACGCAGGTCCACCAGGCTCGCCACCGCGACGATGATGACCGCCGCCAGCACCGCCTTCGGCAGCCCGCTGAAGGCGGGGGCGAATACCAGCAGCGAGGCCGCAACGAACAGCGCGAGGAACACCGAGGACAGCTGGCTGCGCGCGCCGGAATTGAAGTTAACCGTGCTGCGGCTGAAGCTGCCGGCGACCGGCAGCGCCCCGGACATGGCTGAGCCGATATTGGCCGCGCCGAGGGCGACCAGTTCCTGGTCCGCCTCTACCGCCTCGCGCCGGCGACCGGCGAGGTACTTGCCGATGCTGATCGATTCGACGAACACGATGATGCTGATGAGCGCCGCCGAAGGCAGCAGCGCGACCCACGCCGCCGGCCCTGGCAGGGTGATGTCCAGCACCGGCGGCCGGGCGCTGATCGAGCCGACCAGCGGCACACGCTCCAGGCCGAGGGCGAACACCACGATCGCGCCCAGGGCCAGCACCGCCACGGGTGCCAGCCGCGCCGTGACGGCGTGCAGCCGTCGTCCCGTGCGCTGGGTGCCCGTGGCGGCCAGCAGGAACGCCAGCGCGAGGCCGCCGAGCACCAGCGTCTGCGGGTTCAGGATCGAAAACCGGCCGCCCAGGTAGGCCAGCATTTCGTGCGGCTGCAGCCCGGTGGGCAGCTCGATGCCGGCGAAGTGCCGCAACTGGTCCGCCATGATGACGATCGCCGCGCCGCTGGAAAAACCGGTCAGCAC
>Ga0209498_1002889_pt1 | contig 10304 bp, 11 predicted proteins | sample WalLakDeSediment_FD_184131 | JGI IMG/M metagenome (GOLD analysis project Ga0209498, IMG submission 184131) | Lake sediment microbial communities from Walker lake, Nevada to study Microbial Dark Matter (Phase II) - Walker Lake 11/02/13 Deep... | ecosystem: Environmental > Aquatic > Freshwater >... | reverse complement strand
TGCGGCACATAGCGAGGGAGATAAGTGAAGACTGAACGCAATATTGGAGAAGAAATTCTCGAAGGGATTCGAGAGATCAAAGCACACAAGGCTGGCACAAAGACTTTGCGTACCTATACGTTGCAGGAGCCTTCCGCGCCGCAAGTCATCCGCGCGAAACTGCAGTTGTCGCAAGCTGCTTTTGCGGGGTTAATGGGCGTAAGTCTGTGCACAGTGCAGGATTGGGAACAGGGGCGGCGCAAACCTAGCGGGCCAGCCCTGGCTTTGTTGCGGATCGCAGAACAAAGGCCGGATGTGTTTACACAGATTGCGTAGCAGGCTCGCCAAAAGCCATGCACGGTGGGTGGGGTCTGCTTTTGTGGCGCTGTGTGGGCCGCCGCTCACCATCGGTTGCAGGCGATGCGGCTGGCTGCCGGCTGTTGACGGGGCCACGCGCACGAACAGGTCTGCTCTCGAAGGCACTACGCCGTACCCACCGCGCCGCTTAACCAGGCCGTTGTGCCGCCCGGCACAGAACAACTTTGTTGAGGTACAGACACTATGAACGAACAAGCGAGCGAAGACTACTATCTGTCTCACAAGTCGGAAATCCTGACGCAATTTTACACCCACGCGCAGGCTTGGAAGCCATTCCTTGCCGCCTCGTACGGTGATGAATTCGCAGAGGCAGTCTTTCAAGATGCCCGTGAGCAAGATGAGTTTCTGCCTTTCTATTGCTACCTTGACTTCGTCACACACAGAACAACCGGTTGGGGGTTTGCCAGAACGATGACCTTGGCCGAGGGCCACGATAGATGTGACTTTCGATGGAAGAAGGGTGGAGAAACGCAGAAAGAGTGGCCCCCACCTTTCCTCAAGGAGAAGCGAGATTAGGGGTGGTCCAACAACGGTCTGCACCCGACGCCGCTTCGCAGCCTGCCGGCGAAGTGGAAACGCGCTTTGCGGGTAGTTTTCTCTCGAAGGTGCTTTTCACGCAGCCGCCGTGCGGCTTAAGTCAGGTCGTTGGTGCTGCCCATTTAGCCACGATGGCAGAGTGAGCGTATGAGATCACTATCATCTTCTATCAAGGTCTACGCTGGTATCATTATTGCCTTGGCACTCCTGCTAACCATCATGCTTGCTCTCAAGGTTGATGAGACCATTCCCGTTGAACAACGATTACTGTTGACTGCACCCGCGCTACTCGTGTTAGCTCTGCTGGGACTTGCTGGTGTCTACTTGACACGCCCTGCAGCCCCATCCGCTCCGGAGCGCCGGCGAATAGAGTGGCTTGAGAGCGGCGCGACAAGCGCCTACGACGTCGTCGATATGGTGGTGTGGAGCGGCACCGGCAACACCCTGCGCGTCGCGGAGCGACTTGCCGAAAGCGCACGCGCTCGCGGAGCCGGTGCGCACGTGTTTTCGAGCACCGGCGCTGTCGAGCCGCACGCTCCGGCGCGCCGTTTACTCGGCTTGCTGGCGCCGACCCACGGCTTCACGGCGCCCTGGCCGCTCATCAAGGCCGCCCTCACTCTCCCTGACGTGCGTGGTACCGACGCTTTCGTGCTCGTGACCCGTGGCGGCGTATGTGTTGCGGGCAAGACCGTGGCGGGGTTCGAGGGGACCGCCGCGTACCTGCCGGCAGCAGTGCTGGCCCTGCGCGGCGCGCGCGTGCGCGGCGTCGGCGCCGTCGATATGCCGCTCAATTGGATGGTCGTCGTTCCGGGGTTTGCGGCAGAGGGTGTGGCGGCGATCGTCGCCCGAGGAGACGCCCAGACCGACGCGTTCTCCGAACGTCTGCTGAGCGGTGAGCGCGTCTTTGGAGGGTGGTTGCAACTTGTCGTCGGCGTTCTGATGTTGCCGCTGGCGCTTGCGTACATGGTCATCGCGCGCTTAGTGTTGGCGAAGATGTTCTTCGCTGACGAGCGCTGTACGTCGTGCGGACTATGCGCAGCGCGTTGTCCGCACGGCGCGATACGCTTGCAGGGCAGGGCGCGACGCCCGTACTGGACGTACAGTTGTCAAAACTGCATGCGGTGTATGTCGATATGTCCCACGGAGGCCATTCAGGGTGGGCAGGGATGGCTGCTGTTCTACGTATGGTTGATCAGTCTGCCCGGCGCCGCGCTGCTGAGTGCGGCTATGCTCGGCGCGCTAGGGATCTCGGCCGGCTGGGGCGCGGGCGCGATCAGACTCCTCTCCGGCTATCTCTGGATCGTGGCCTCGGTGTGGCTGGCATACGCTGTGCTTTGGCTCGGATTGTTCGTGCCGGGGCTGCGCTCCGTGCTGTCCCGGGCGACGTTCACGCGGTTCTATCGCCGGTACCGCGGGCCGGGGCCTCTGCGCAAGTGAGAACTTATCCTTCCCTCAAACTCAAGCACGGCGTGGTCGTCGTCTTGGTTGGATGGTCAGGCGCGATGCTTAATCGCCTTCCTGGCGCAGGTAGCGGACGAGCCGGCTCAGCCCAAAGATGGCGATCAGCCCCAGACCGAGAACGACGCTGAAGCGCAGCGTGAGCTGCACCGTCATAGCCAATACGCCTAACGGCAGCCCCAAGCCACTGACGATCCCAAGCCGTTGCAGGTGCGCGCGTTCCAGCACGCGCGCGTTTTGGTAGGGCGGTGTATCTGTCTGGACATCCTCATCCGCCTGGGCCTCAACATCCGCATTTTCACCTTCGCGTATGTGTTGGACGAAATAGTGCAAGTCCCACGCGACGAGCGCCGCTGTGACGCCGATCAACAACCAGCCGCTTTCCACGCCGAACCACGCGCCTAGTAGCGCGCCTACGGTGAACCCGAGCAATCCTAATGTGGCGGAGGCTCGGATGGCGTAACGTTGGCCCACCAGCCACAGTAGTCCCAGCGCAACGAAGAACAAGGCGAATTGCAGCCCGTTGCTCAGCTCGCCGTTCAGGCCGTATCCGAGCGCCAAAGCCGCTGCGGCGAGGAGCGTGCTGCCGGTCAGGAGTCGCGTGCTCAGGTTCACCGTTCGATCCTCACAATACGGAGGTTGGGCGTCAAGGGGCGCACGAGGGATCTGCGGATCACGTTGGCGAAGGGCTGGTCTACCTGCCAATTGATGACCTGAATGCCGACCCTGCGCAGGCGGCGCAGCATCAGTTCGCGCTCCACGCGCGTGATGCGCATAGCAAAATCGATAGCGGTGGTTCCCGGCGTGTATTTTTGTGCCTCGAACGTCACCGGGTCGGGACTGACCACCAACACCTGGTAGCCGCGCGCCCGCAAGCGGGTGAGAATCGCCAAATCCTCCTCGCGCAGCGGGCTAATCAGGACGATTTGCGACTTGGCCGGGAAGAAGCGCACCGGCAGGTAATCGAAACTTTCGAAGACCTGGCTGTCGCCGGTTCTGGCGTGGGCCAGCGCTTGCATGATGCGCTCGCGTTGCACTTTCCCGTAGCCGGGGTAGGTCATCTCCAGTCCACGCCCGTAAATCAACAGCCCCACGCGGTTGCCGTCGTTGATGAACGCTTCGGCCAGCCCCGCCGTCGCGCTGATCGCGTGCTCGAACAGCGAATCGTACTCGCCGCTACGAGAGACGAGCACGTTGTTGTTCTGTCGCGCATCCAAAATCAGCCCCACGTCGGCGATGCGCTCCATTTCGAACTCGTTGGTGAACAGGGCGTGTTGGTGCCGGGCGCTGGCGCGCCAGTTGATCCAGCGCAACGGATCGCCCAATTGGTACTCGCGCACGCCGAAGAAGTTGATGCCGGAACCGGCTACCCGTGACGGAATGGGGCCGGCGTACCCGCGCGTCCGCAGCGGGCGAATGTCGAGGTGTTCCAGACGCAGCAGTTCGGGGAGCACCATCAGATTGCTTTCGACCTCCACCCAGCCCCGATAGCGGAAGAGGCCCAGATGCTCGTTGACCGTCGCTTGCAGGTAACGGAAAGGATAGTTGCCCCGTTTCCCCTGCACCGTATAGCTGAACGCCGCGGTTCCGCCGGCTGCAAGCGAGGTCTGGAGCCAGGGTTCGCCGCCGGTGACGGTTAGGCCCGGCGGTATCACGTCTTCGATCAGCGCCTCCTCCAACCGTCCCCCTTGATTGTGGATGTTCACGGTGACGACGGCGGGCGTGGCGTGTTGGACGATGGGCGTGCTCATCGTGCGGGTGATCACGAGCCGAGGTTTTTCCGGGCTGTAGACGAAGGCGGCGACCAGGTAGAGCGCCAGGGGCATCGCCAACGCTACCACGCGACCATCCAGGGTGGCTAACCCGGCGATGATCAGCCCGTAAACCAGGAGGCTCAGCAGCAATAACCTGCGCATGCTTGCAATCCGCGGCGCATCAGGGGCGCCGCATAAAGTCCTGAATCACCGGCACGGGCACCAGGCGCAGCAGTTCGGTGACGACCTCGGAGGCGGCGTGACGCTCGGTCCACAAATCGGGTTCCAGGATCAGGCGGTGGCTCAACGCGGGCAGCGCGAACAGTTTGACGTCATCGGGGAGCACGTAGCCGCGCCCCTTCATCGCTGCCCAGGTGCGCGCCAGCTTGAGCAGCGCCAACGCGCCGCGCGGGCTGGCGCCCACAGCGACGTAGCGATGGGTGCGCGTCGCTCGCGTCAGATCGACGATGTACTGCTCGACATCGGCGTCCACGTGAACGTCCTCAATGGCTTCGCGCATGGCCAGCAGCGTCTCGCCATCGATCACGGGGTCCAATGAGAACGTGTCTTGCCGGCGCTCGCGGCGGCGGCGCAGGATTTCCTTCTCGTCTTGCGGGTTGGGATAGCCGATCGCCAGCTTCATAATGAAGCGGTCGAGTTGCGCTTCGGGCAGTGGAAAGGTGCCCTCGTATTCGATGGGGTTTTGTGTGGCGAGCACGATGAAGGGCGCCGGCAGTGGCATCGTCTCGCCCTCCAACGTCACCTGGTACTCCTGCATTGCTTCGAGTAGCGCGGACTGCGTCTTGGGCGAGGCGCGGTTGATTTCATCGGAAAGGATGATGTTGGCAAACAACGGCCCTTTGCGCAGCGAGAACTGGTTCTGCGTGCGGTCGTAGATGTAGCCGCCGGTGATGTCGCCGGGCAGCAAATCGGGGGTGAACTGGATGCGCTTGAAGGACAAGCCCAGGGCGGTAGCGAAGCTGTTGGCGATGAGCGTCTTTGCCAGGCCTGGGTAATCCTCCAGCAGCACGTGCCCACCGGCGGTCAGGATGGCTGCCATAATTTGTTCCAAAACTTCCCGCTTACCCACGATGGCGCGCTCCACTTCTTTGAGTACGTGCCCGGTGAGTTCTGCCACGTGCGCGATGTCGAGTGGCTTAACGACGCTGTTCGTCATAATTAAACCTCCATTTGATCTTCTAAGAATGTGACGATGGTTTCTAGTTCGGTATTCAGGTAAACGGATGGCGGCTGCTCCAATCTTAGGAGACGTTTGAGCCACTTGAGAAAGCCGGACGGCGCTTCGGACAGTCCTGGCTTTAGGCGCGCGTAGAGATAGTCTCGTGCGGCCGGTGGTAGGTCGAACGCGTTCTGTTCGATGCGACGTTCCACCTCCCGATAATTGAGGCGTTCTTCATGGGACAACACGTCCAGTATGAGTTTCCCGATAAAGTAGCCAAAACGATGGCGGGAGTACTTGCCTTGCAGCAGCATGGTGATGCGCGTAGCCCACATATCGATGTGCCCCGGCGGTAGCCGTGTTTGCGATCCCGGTGGGGTGGATGGGGGCCGGTGCTCGCGGTCGAGGCTGCGCAAGGCGATCACCAACACGACGCCGAGCAGCCCGGTCCAGCACCAAAGCTGGGGGATCGTTTCGAGGAGAATCCTCAAGAGCCACAGCATATACGAAAGCGGGATCGCCAGCGCGTTGCGGACGAAGTCTTGCAGTCCAAGCATCAGCAGCAGCGTCAACGGCACACCCGTAAGGGGCACCCACCAGAAGCGTTTGAGCCGCTCGCTGAGGGTATTCTCCGGCGGGTCTTGGTTCACAGCGAGACCTCTGGCTTGTATGCATTCGCCACGGCGGTGACGATGGCCGACAGGCACGCGACGGCGCGTTGTTCCTCGGCAGGGCCGGGATCGCGGTCGCCGTAACGCGCATCCTCGAAGAGGCGGGTGAGTTGTTGAATGGGCGCTTTGGGCAGGCCCGCACCGACCAGACGTTCCTCGAACTCGTGACTCGTCATTGTGACGCCACGCTCGATGTTGCGTTTTTCGCTGATCACGCGGCTCATTTCGGCGTAACAACGGATGACCGCGTTCCTGAGGTTGCCGCCGGCCTGAATATCGTCGAGAGCATCCTGCGCTTCGCGCGCCAGGTCAACCAGGGTATCATCTTGCATCAGGCGTCTCCGTCGCCAGAGGAGGTAGAGTGCGCCTAGGATGATCACCGTCAAGACAACGGCAATGCCCAGGCTCAACGCGGTGGTGAGGTCTTGCAAATCGCCGATTTCGTATACCGGGGGCGGTTCAAAGGGCATCTCGCCTAACGGCGACATCCCGGTCAGCGCCCCCTCAGGCGTTTCGGCGACGTTCTCCGCTAATCTTTCGGCCACAAAAGACATCAGGAACAGGAAGAACAAAAGTTGTAAGAAGGCGCGCAAAGCACGCTTACGGCCTTCTTTGCTGAAAATTAAATACGGGATGAGAACAGCCACCAGGACCAGGATGACGCCCCTGAGGATCGTTACCAGGAATGAGGCATCTCCCATATCGCCATAACCTGGGGCTGTGCCTCTTTCCATCGCGAACAAACCCCAGGGGAATGGCTTTCCCGGAAGGAGTTCCACCGTCGAAAGGCTGCTGGCTAGGAGGAACAGCGCTACAATGGCGAGCGCAGCAGCAACGAGTGTCCAGAGTTTTCTGTTCTTGATCATAGTGGCTTGTATTATAGCATCAACTGCCAGCTTGTGAATGTGGTATACTCGTTAGAAAAGCGGTTGAATGTTTTGAAACCTGCAAACTTGTAACACTATTATAGGAGAATCACACGTGGAAGAAAAAGCTATGCAAGAGACAGTCTCGCGCGATGAGGATGCTTCGCTGGCGGTCATCAAGCAATTTTTGGCCGACAGCGGTGGCGCAGTCGTCACAGGAGAAGCCGCCTCTGCCGATTGGCATGAGGACGTTTTGCCGGAGGGACACAAATCGGGCTTCGTAGCCGTAATCGGGCGACCCAACGTGGGGAAGTCTACGCTCGTCAATGCGCTGATGGGCCGCAAGATCGCCATTGTGTCGCCCAAACCGCAGACGACGCGCAACCGTATTTCCGCTATCGTCACCGAACCTGCCTACCAGATGATTTTCATCGATACACCAGGCATTCACCAGAAGCCAGGGCACAAGTTGAACGAGCTGATGATCGAACAGGCCGTGGCCGCGATCCCCAACGCCGACGTGGTGCTCTTTGTCGTCGACGTTGCGGGTAACCCACGTGAAGAGGACGCGTATATCGCGCGGTTGCTGGCGGCGCGGGCGGTGAAGCGTCCGGTAATCTTCGTGCTCAACAAAATGGATGAATTGCCGGTGGGGAAGGCTGAGGAGCGGATTGCGAGCTATTGGGAACTGTTGCCCGATTACACCGACTCGATCCCCACCAGCGCGTTGAAAGGGACGAATCTCGAGCTATTGCGGGAACGCATTCTGCGCTTCTTGCCGGAAGGCCCGCGCTACTATCCCGGCGACCAGATCACCGATCAGACCGAACACCAAATCGCGTCAGAACTGATCCGCGAGGCGATGTTGCGCTACACGCACCAGGAAGTCCCGCACGCGGCGGCGGTCTTTGTCGAGGATTATCACGAGCGCGAGAACGGCGTGCTCTACATCTCGGCGACCATCTGGGTGGAGCGTGAGACGCAGAAGCCTATCGTCATCGGCAAAGAGGGCCAGCGTCTCAAGCAGATCGGGACGGCGGCCCGCGCGGAGTTGGAGCGATTCATCGGTGGGAAAGTCTACCTGGACTTGTGGGTCAAAGTGCAGCCGCAGTGGCGCGACCGCGATGGCCGGCTGCGCGAGTTAGGATTTTAGTGCGTTGACTGCCTTCATTTTACCACAGAGACACAGAGTACACAGAGAAGACCTTAAAAAATCTCCGTGATCTCCGTGTCTCTGTGGTAAGACACACTACGCCGTGAGGACTTCGACGCCGTCCGGCGTCACCAGCACCGTGTGCTCCCATTGGGCGGAGAGTGAGCCGTCGACGGTGGTGGCGGTCCAGCCGTCGTTCAGCGTGCGCACCTGGTAATCGCCTATGTTGATCATCGGCTCGATGGTGAACACCATGCCGGGGATCATCTCCACGCCGGTATGCGGCGTCCCGTAGTGCATCACATCCGGGGCCTCATGGAAGTGGATGCCCGTCCCGTGTCCCACGAAGGCGCGCACGACGGAATAGCCGTGGCCCACGGCGTGCTGCTGGATGGCGTGCCCGACATCGCCAAGGCGATTGCCTGGCTTCACCTGCGCGATGCCCAGTTCCAGGCACTCGCGCGTCACCCGCACCAGTTTGCGGGCCTCTGGCGAAACCTCACCGATCAAGAACATGCGGCTCGAATCGCCATAGTAGCCGTCGAGGATCGTGGTCACGTCGATGTTGAGAATATCGCCTTCGCGCAGCACCCGGTCGGGACTGGGGATGCCGTGGCAGATGACCTCGTTGATCGAGGTGCAGACGCTCTTGGGATAGCCGCGATAATTCAGCGGTGCAGGGATCGCGCCGTGGGCGAGCGTCATCTCGTGGACCCACGTGTTGATCTGCTCGGTGGTGATGCCTGCGACGATGCGCGGGGTGAGCGCGTCCAGGATGTCGCGCGTCAGATGGCAGCTTTTACGAATACCGGCGATTTGCGCTTCGTTCTTGACGATGATTTCACGTTTGCGCACCTGCTTTTGCTGCCGCCCGTAAGCCTGCGCGACGTTCTGCGCCGCCTCGTCGGCGGGATTCTTCTTCGTCGTTCGCAACCAACTCAAACTGTTTCGTTTCTGCATTGTATCCTCTTTGATATGGTAGACGGTAGACAGGTTTTCTTCCTGTCTACCGTCTACCGTCTACTGCTCCCCGCGCTTCCCAGAACGCGGCGCGGTAGTCGTCGAACGTCCCCGCCAGGATGGCGGCGCGACATTCTTGGATGATCGTCAGCATCGTGTGTAAGTTGTGCATTGTCAGCAGTGTGGCCCCCAGGATCTCTTTGGCGGCGAAAAGGTGACGGATGTAGGCTCGGCTGAAGCGCCGGCAGGTGTAACATCCGCACGTCGCATCGAGGGGCGCGGGATCGCCGGCAAAGCGAGCGTTGCGCATGTTCAGCTTGCCGGTTTTCAGAAGCGCCTGCCCGTTACGCGCCACCCGCGTCGGCAGCACGCAGTCGAAGATGTCGATGCCGCGCGCAACCCCCTCTACCAAATCCTCCGGTGTGCCCACGCCCATAAGATAGCGGGGCTTGTGTTCGGGCAGCAGCGGGGTGGTGGCATCCAACGTCGCGTACATCTGCGCTTTCGTCTCGCCCACCGACAGACCGCCAATGGCGTAGCCGGGGAAATCCAGATCGACCAGAAAGCGCGCGCTCTGGGCGCGGAGGTCGGGAAAGATGCCGCCTTGCACGATGCCAAAGAGCGCCTGATCCGCACGGGTGTGGACGGCTTTGCAGCGTTCGGCCCAGGCGTGTGTGCGCGCCAGGGCGCAGACGTTGTAGGCATAGTCGTCGGGCGGCGCGCACTCGTCGAGCACCATAGCGATGTCCGCGCCGAGGTTTTGCTCGATCTCGATCACCCGCTCCGGTGTCAAACGGTGCTGGCTCCCGTCGATGTGCGAGCGGAAGGTCACGCCGTCGTCGTCGATGCTGCGCAGCGGCGTCTGCCCGCGCCCGCCGCCCAGGCTGAACACCTGGAAGCCGCCTGAATCGGTAAGCAGCGGGCCGTCCCAGCCCATAAAGGCGTGGAGGCCGCCCAATGCGGCGATGCGTTCGTCGCCGGGCCGCAGGTACAGGTGGTAGGTGTTCGCCAACAGCAAAATCGCGCCGACCTCCTGCAATTGATGCGGCGTTACTGCTTTGACGGTGGCTTGCGTGCCGACCGGCGCGTAGATGGGCGTCGGCAGCGGGCCGTGGGCGGTGTGAAAGACGCCCGCGCGCGCCGGCCCATCGGTGCTTAGGACTTCATAATCCAATAATGTCGTCATCCCGTGCGTATCCTCAACAGTGCGTCATCATACCACAACCAAACCAGTCGCCAAGTGGGGGGGCAAGAGACAAGATGCAAGATGCAGGAGGCAGGAGGCAAGATGCAGGAGGCAGGAGGCAAGAAACTCGATTCGCCATTCGCCATTTGCCATTTGCCATTTGCCATTCGCCATTCGCTTGT
>Ga0209498_1002888_pt1 | contig 10304 bp, 6 predicted proteins | sample WalLakDeSediment_FD_184131 | JGI IMG/M metagenome (GOLD analysis project Ga0209498, IMG submission 184131) | Lake sediment microbial communities from Walker lake, Nevada to study Microbial Dark Matter (Phase II) - Walker Lake 11/02/13 Deep... | ecosystem: Environmental > Aquatic > Freshwater >... | reverse complement strand
AGCTGGACATCGATGTCGGCCCAGGCGGCCTCCACCTGGTTCCGGAGGCGCACCAGCCGATTGAACAGAAGGGCCCCTCCGACGAGGAGCGCAGCGGCAAGGATGGCGAACAGGAGCATGGGGCGTCCGGAGGAGTCGTTGGTTCAGTATCCACGCCAGCCGGGACCCCGTAGGGCTCGTCCAGGCGTGGCATCAGTGTGAACGCCATTTCGGACCACGGGCACGCCGTTCACGAGCACGTGGTGAATGCCAACCGAAAGCTGGTGCGGCTCATCGAAGGTCGCCCGATCCTCGATGGTGTCGGGGTCGAAGATCACGATATCGGCGAACATGCCCTCCCTCAGGAGTCCCCGGTCCTGGATGTGGAGGCGGGTGGTCACGGCCGACGTCATCTTCCGGACGGCATCCTCCAGGGTGATCACGCCCTCGTCCCGCACGTAACGACCCAGGATGCGGGGGAAGGTGCCGTAGGACCGGGGGTGTACCAGGGAAGTGGCGACGTCGGGGTCCGCACCTCCCGCGTCCGTTCCGAACTTGATCCAGGGCTGCCGAAGGTTGAGCCGGACGTTGTCTTCGTCCATGAGGTAGTAGATCGTGCCGACCCGCTGCCGTTCCGAGAGCACCAGGTCGAAGGCCGTCTCGATCCAGTCGGACCCTCGGGCGTCCGCGATCTCGGAGAGCCGCATGCCGATGAAGGGGGCGTTTTCCTCGCGGTTGAGCCCCAGGATCAGGACGCCTTCGGCGGTGGCCAGCCCGCACAGGTTCTCCCACTCCACGTCGTCACGCTCCATCTCCGACCGCATCCGGGCCCGTACCTCCGGGTCTGCCAGGTTGTCGAAAAGGCGGTTGTCCTCCGAAGCCCAGGGCGGGAAGCACGCCGTGAGGCCCGTTCCGCCCGCGACATAGGGGTAGATGTTCGCCTGCACGTCCACGCCGGCCGCGCGGGCTGAATCGATCATGGCAATGCCCGCTTCGGCTTTGCCCCAGTTTCGCGCACCCGCTGGCTTCAGGTGGTAGATCTCGACGGGCACACCGGCCTCCGCTCCGATCCGGATGGCCTCCTGGAGCGCCTCCAGGTACTGGTCGGCCTCGGAGCGCTTGTGGGTGATGTAGACGCCACCGTAGGGCGCCATGGCACGAGAGGCTTCGATGAGTTCGTTCGTGGATGCAAAGGTGGCGGGCGGGTAGATCAGCGCCGTTGCGATGCCGAAGGCACCCCCTTCCATGGCCCAGCGCACCACCATCCGCATGCTGTCGAGCTCCGCCGGCGAGGCCGGCCCCTGCGATGCGCCCCTGGCATAGGTGCGCACGTTGTTTCCGCCCAGGAACGAGCCGACGTTCACCGAAGCGCCATTGGCCTCCATGTCGCCGAGCCAGTTGTCGAAACCGCGCGGGCCGCCATACCTCTCGATGAGCGCACGCTGATCCGGCGTGATTTCCTCACCGTCGAAGCTGCGCTCGTTGATGATGGCGTTGGTCGTGCCCTCGCCCATGATCTCGGTCGTGATCCCCTGGGTCACCTTGCTGATAACCCTGCCGTCCCCGCCCGTGAACGCGCCCCGCGAGTGGCTCTGGATATCGATGAACCCCGGGGCCACGACGTGGCCGCCGGCATCGATGCGCTCCGCCGCATTCGCGCCCTCGAGCATCCCCCTGGGTGTGATCCGGACGATGCGGTCGCCGCGGATCCCGAGGTCGCCGTGGAACCAGGGTGCACCGGTCCCGTCCACGATCCGGCCATTCGTGATGACGACGTCGAACGGACGGTCCGGGGTCACCGGGGGGTGAGCGGTGGAAGCACAGGCCGCGAGGGTCAGTGCCGTCGCCGCGATCACGGCGAGTCGGGAGCCGGGGGCAGTCCGGGTGAGCCGGGTGAGCCGGGTGGGCCAGGTGGGCCAGGTGGGCCGAAAGGAGGGCATGGGGATCCGGGGCGCAGGGGAGCAGTGACGAACCGAACGCGAGTCAGGATAGCGCGGGGAGACGCATTCGGCGAGGAAGGTCTCCCCATCGGTTACGCCTCACCCCTTCGATCGCGTCCGGACCGCCCCCTCCTGGCGCGGGTTGCCAACCGGCGGGGCGCGTGATACGTATCCCTTTCAGGATACAGGATTGGACTCACATTTCTTCTCCAAGCATGAGCATGGGCAACATCACGCGCAGAGAAATGGTCGGCAGGGTGGCCGGAGCCCTGGGAGGGCTCGCCGCCGCACCCATGATCAACCGCAACCGCTACCGGATCTTCGCCCAGAGCGCCGACGACTACTCGGCGCGCACGCTCGCCCTGCTCGAACGATCCACCGTGCTGGACATGCTGGGCGTGCTCTCCATCGACGGCACGTGGAGCGGATGGGCCCGGAACCCGGAATCCTTCGGCGAGGCCGACCACGCGCTCTACCGGAGTTCGGGGATCCATGTGTTCCACCATGCCTTCGGCCTCGGGGGGCTGAACGCCTACGACTCCGCGCTGCGCTACGTGGCGTCCCTCAATGCGCTCGTGGCGGGTGCCGACCGCTACTTCATGCGCATCGCCAGCGGCAACGACCTGCAGCGGGTCAGGGAGTCCGGAAAGACCGGGATCCTCATCGGGATCCAGAATGCGGATCATTTCCGCACTCCCGACGACGTCGAGCTCTTCCACGCCCTGGGGCTTCGCATCTCACAGCTGACCTACAACGCCCGCAACCGGATTGGAAACGGGGCAACGGAGCGCGTGGACGGCGGGATCAGCAACTTCGGTGTCGCCATCATCGAACGGATGAACCGCGTCGGGATGGCGATCGACGTCTCGCACTGCGCGGACCAGACCACGCTCGATGCCTTCGAGATCTCGCGGCGGCCGGTGCTCATCACGCATTCCAACTGCCGCGCGCTGGTGCCCGGGCATCCGCGCTGCAAGACGGACGAGGCGATCCGCGCCATGGCACGCAGCGGCGGGGTCATGGGCATCACCGGCGTCCGCAACTTCGTGACCCTCGAGGAGCCGACCACCATCGACCACGTCATCGATCACTTCGATCATGTCCGCCGCCTGGTGGGGTCGGAGCACCTGGGCGTGGGCAGCGACATGGACCTGTTCGGCTATGACGCCCTTCCCGCAGAGATGCAGGCGAGCCTCAGGGCCGGGTACGCCGACACCTACGCCTTCCGCGATCGGATCGACATCGAGGGCCTCGACCACCCGAAGCGCATGTTCGACCTGACGGAAGGACTCGTGCGTCGGGGATTCGGTGATGACGAAATCGAGGGAATCCTGGGGAAGAACTTCATCCGGGTGCTTTCGGAGCTCTGGACCCCATCCGAGGCGTGACGCGCGGCAGGTGACGCGAGGGCGGCAGGTGACGCGAGGGCGGCAGGTGACGCGAGGGCGGCCACCTGCCGCTCCCTCAGCCCGTTCGCCGCCTGAGGAGGTAGTGGCCGGTTCCGTTCAACCTCCACGGGCTGAGGTAGGGTCGCAGAAGGCCCCACCCCTCTCTCCCGGAAAACCGGAGAGAGGGGTGGGGCCTTCTGTCTTTCTCCATGCGCCGGCGGTCGAGCCGAAAGGCCGGAGGCGAGCATGCCCCCGGCCCTTCGCCCGCCTCCCGCGGGTTACGGCTTGACGCGCTGGAAGAGAATGTCGCGCGATCTTCCGTTTCCAGCCCGGAATCCCGTGATGGTGCCCGAGTCGTCGCGCTCGAACACGACAAGCGACACGGGCAGGGTGCCCGTGAAGGTATCGCCTTCCGAGTGCGCGAGACGGGCCGGTCCGAAACGGAGGTGGTGGATCACGAGCGCATGGTCCTCGACCGAGAGATTGTAGAAGGTCTCGAGCTCCTCGCTGAAGAACCGCCCCGTGAATTCCTCGAGGTCGACCTCCTCCACGTCGTCGGGGAGCCTCCGGGCGGGGTAATCACCTTCCTGGTGGAGTGTGAGACCCGTCACCTCGCCCTCGAGGCGGTGAAAGGTCAGGCTCGCGGGGGCTCCGTCAAGGATGAAGGTGGAATCCGACGTGGGGAGCAGGTCGAGGGCCGGCTGCCCCCCCACCTCCACCTGGAGCGCGCCGTCGTCCAGCGAGACGGCCAGCACGATGGAGAGGCTCGCGATTTCGAAGCGACCTTCGTAGGAGGCGAGAACCGCCTGGGGAACCGAGACCGGGGCCCCTTCGTCGTCGGGAGAAGCGTCCGTCACGGCCGCCGCCTCCATCTCCGAGCCGAAGAATGCTTCAGCTACGACGCTCCCCACGTTTCCAGGAAGGGCCGCATAGTTGCTCTGCACCGTGTACCCCGCGTTCAGGTCCGGATAGTGCACAAGGGTGGACCGATGGGCGATGTCTGCTCCACCATGCTGCCACCGGCGGAGCCCGCGATTGGTGTCAAGAAAGATCCCGAGGCCGTAGTTCGTTTCGTCGCCATCGGCGAGGACCGACGAGGTGGTGAGTTCCCGGATCACCTCCGGCCCACCCAGTCGGCCGGTGTCCAGGTTGTCGGCCCACCGGGCCAGGTCCATGACCGTCGAGTAGATCCCGCCCGCACCCATGGACGCGCCCAGGTCCCTGACCTCCCGGAATCCCTCCTCCGCGGGGATCAGCCCCTGCGAGGCTCCGGGGATGACCTCTCCCGGGTGCATCCGAACCCTCGTGTTGACCATGCCAAGCGGGAGGAAGACCTCGTCCCGCATCCATTGGCCGAAAGGGCGACCCGTGACCCGCTCGATCGCAATGGTCACAAGGCCGAACGCCGTGTTGTTGTAGTTGAACTCGGCCCCGGGAGAATTCTGCAGCTCGGGCTGCCGCTGAACGACGGCAATGACCTCGTCGCGTGCAATGAAGTCGGATTCCATGACCTGCCGTCCACCCATGAGGAGCAGGTTCACGAATTCACGATACCCGCTCGTGTGACCGAGCAGGTGCCGAATCGTCACGGGTTCTCCGAAATCCGGAAGCTCGGGAATATGCTTCCGGATGTCGTCGTCCAGATCGAGAAGTCCGCGCTCCTGGAGCAGCGCGGCTGCGAAGCCGGTGAATTGCTTCGAGGAGGATCCGATGTTCGTGGGCGTCTCCACGCCAAAGGGAACCCCGTAGGCGAGGCTGGCCATGCCGAATCCTCGTGCGAAGACCACTTCGCCGTCTCGCCAGACCGAGACGGCCGCCCCAGGGGTGTCGTCGGAGAACATGGCGAGGGCCTGGTTCACCTTTCCCTCAGGCGTCGTGGCCACGGGCTCCGCGCGGGTCAGGTGGAGCCGGTACGCCCCTCCGGTTTCCGGGGTGGCCGGTGTCACTTCGAGGACGTGGTCGCCCGCCTGGGCGGTTGAGAACTGGAAGAAGGCCGGACCTCCCATCCCTACGGTCGAAGCGAACCGACCGACCCGTTCCCCATCGGGGCCCGTCACCGTGACGACGACCTGCACGCCGTCCTGCTCGACGCGACCTGCGAGGAACCAGTCCGCCTCGAGGGTGAGCACGTAGGTGTCGGCCCCACCCGAGGCGAGGGTCGCCGTTACCGTCCGGTCCGTAACCGGGGCCAGTGGCTCCTGTGCCTGAAGCGGAGCGATGGCGACCAGAAAGAGAGCGGTGAAGAGGAGAAGCTTGCGCATGAGGTGGATCCTGGCGGAGAAATCAGACGATCGGCGCAGGAACGTTCCGATCGAGGGAAAGACCGTACCCAGTCTGGAATACCGACACGGCAACAGCAAGCCACCTCGCCAGACATCCTGGCTGTCTGCGGAGGTCCCGGAGTCTGAGAGGTTGGGGCGAGGTTCCCGCCCCCTCCGATGCCACCTCGAAGCGCTCAGCGACCCGCATCGCGCCTCAGAACCTGGCCCGGCAGTGCGCCCGTGAGAAGCTCGCCGTCGATGACAACCTCTCCATTGATCAAGAGGTACTCTACGCCCTCCGAGTACTGCATGGGATCCGTGAAGGTGGCACGATCCGTGATCCGCTCCGGGTCGAAGATGACAAGGTCGGCAGCCATCCCATGCAGAATCCGGCCGCGGTCGTGAAGCCCCAGGCGACTCGCCGGCATCGAGGTCATCCGTTGGACGGCCTGTTCAAGTGTGAGAATCGGCTGCTTCCTTACGTACTCCGCAAACACTCTCGGAAAGGCGCCGAAAGCCCGCGGATGGGTACTCGAGACCGTTGCCGGGTTGATCGGCTCCGTGTCCGTTTCAATCATGACCCAAGGCGCGCGAAGGGCCATGTGCTTCTGGCCTTCGTTCATGCTTTCCGGGGCCACCCCGACTCCGCCGGCCTGGACCAGGTCGAAGAACATGTCCCAGGGATCCTTCCCGGCCCCGGCCGCTGCCTCGGCCACGGAAAGGCCGGTGATTTCCGGATCAGCAAAGTTTCCCGCACCCGTGATGAGAACCCTGTTCCAGTCGAAGCCCACGTGCCGGTACCAGTTCTCCCAGTAGGATGTCGTCTCCACCTCTCTCCGCAGCTGAGCCCTCAGCTCAGGGTCGGACAGACTCTTCCGAAAAGAGGCTTCCCCTTCGGCGAAGTACTTCGGGGGAAGGAAGGATGCCATGCCGATCCCGTTGCGGATGTACGGATAGATATCGGCCGTCACATCCAGCCCCCGCGTCCTCGCTGCGTCGATGCGCGCGATGGCCTGCTCCATGAGAGGCCAATTCTCTTCTCCGGCGGCCTTCAGATGGTAGATATGGACGGGTATGCCCGCTTCATCGCCGATGCGAAATGCTTCGTCCAGGGCCTCCAGAAGCTGACCGCTCTCGTTCCGGATGTGCGAGTAGTAGACTCCCCCGTATGCGGCTGCAACGATGGCGAGCTCGATGATCTCCTCGGTCGAAGCGTAAGCAGCCGGAGGGTAGATCAATGAAGTGGAAAGGCCCACTGCGCCATCTTCCATCGCTTCTCTCACCAGCGCCCGCATCTCTTCCATCTGGTCCGGACCGGGCTGAACGTCCTCATCCCCGAGAATCATTCGCCGCACCTGTGTAGCGCCTACATTATGAACCACGTTCAGGACGACCCGCTGCTCTTCGAGAATCTCAAAATATTCATCGAACGTCGTCCAGGTCATCTCACGTTGGTTCACCACCACGGGAGCCCTCTGCGTCCGCTCGTTCTGGGGAGCGTGGGACCATCCCTCCCCGCTGAAGGTGGTCGTAATCCCCTGTCGCAGGCGACTTTCCGCCGTCACCCTGTCCTGGACCAGCACGAGGGTGCTCTGCCCCATCAGATCGATGAACCCTGGAGTGACCACCATGTCGCCCGCATCGATGATCCGTCTGGCTGACTTCCTCTGGAAATGCCCGACCTCGACGATCCGCCCGTCTCGGATTCCGATGCTCCCGCGAAACCAGGGATTTCCACTTCCGTCTACGATTCTGGCCCCTTCAATCAGGATGTCGAGGTCGACGCCGCGTGACTCCGGCTCGCATCCCGACAGGACTACGTAAGCCGGAAAGATCAAGGCTGTCGTGAAGATTCTGATCCATGCACGCCTCATGGCAATCTCCCTGGTGGCGCATGCAGCACGTAGTAGGATATCCCGGCCTGTCTGTCACGATAAAACCCGCTCACCGCGTACCCTGCATCCAGACATTGTGTGAAAGCCGAGCGAGTGGAGACGCGCCACTGGAGAGCGAGGCGGGGGTTGACCCTGCTTATGGCGACGACGTCTCCGGGAATCGCAATTCGCACGGAGGGCGCGACCTCGTCGCCCGCTCGGAACACGCTGATGGGTTGCTCATCCTCCGCAAGATTGAGCACCGGACCGCTTTCCAAGGAGGATCTCCCACCGAGAGGAACGTGCGGGCCGATGGGCGCGTGAAGATCCCAGAATGCGATGAAACGGTCGGTTCCAAAGGAGTGTAGAACACTCCCGGTATCGCCGTACATGTCGGGTTCATAAGACTCCACTTGAATCCCGAGAAGATTCAGGTTGAAGTGTGCATTACCCGAGAAGAGCGGGTCGAAAGTCCACCGGATTTCCTCTACGCCCTGCTCCAGCACCCACTCGCGCTGCGCCAGCTTGAGAGCTTCCCCGATCCCGCGGCCACGCTGATCCGGTAGAACGCCCAGCATGTGAGACCAGTGACTGGGCCTTCCGTCCTTGAACCCGGTAAATCCAAAGACGAAGCCAACCATCTCGCCCGTTTCGGAGGAGAACGCTCCCCCCGTGATCGCGCTGACCTTGTGCATCGCCTGCAGGAGACTGGCGGGCACGACATCTCCATAATCTTCGCCCCATATCTGGCGCTGCATGGCGACGCAGGCCTTGAACTCATGAAGAGATGTCAGCAGACGGCACTCCGTCTCTTCCTGTATCCGGTTGACCGCGGTAGCAGGCTCTTTCACTTCGCTTTCTCGCTTTTGCATCCTATGCGCCGCCTGTGGGGACGCAGGCACCAGCCCGCACCGAAGGGAAGGGAGGAACGTCCAGATCCAGATTCGAGAGATTCATCACGCAGGCGGGGAGTCGGCCGAAGGCCCATCAGATGCAGGATCGCGGGGGCCGTCTCCTCCGTGCCGCCACAGCTTCCACACGCCGATCGTGCAGATGGGTATGACGTAGACGACGAGAAAGCCCCAGGCGATCGTTCCATAGCCGCGGGCGATGAGGGCGATGATGCCGGCGGAGGCAAGGGTCGCACTGAGAATCATGGCCGAAATTGCCACGGTTGCCCGGCCGGCCTTGGGAAGCGTGATTCCGCGCGTCTCCTTGAGGAAGCCGTCGATTCGCTCGTTCAGCCCCTGGAGAAGGCCTGCCCCGGTCTCGATGAGGGTCCCGAAGAGGACGACGAGATAGAGAATCAGCACTCCTCCGACCCCAAGTTGGGTAATCATGGAAAAGAGGGGGATCTCCTGGCTGATCACTTGCGGATACGCCCCGAGAAAGGTCAGGTGGAAGAGAAGAGCGGGTAAGACACAGATCAGAGCCGCGACAGTGGCCGAGACAGCGGCCTCCTTCCGCGTCTCGATCGCTACCGTCGAATAGAGAATCACGGGAACGATGAAAAGATTATACATCGCGTACTGTAGTCCGCTCACCCACCAACCCGACTTCACTTCACCGATCGCAAGCTGTTCAGTTACGCCCTCGCTCAGTTGTCCCATCGCCACCACGAAATACACCGCGAAGGTCACGTAAATCAACAGAGTCCAGATGGCCAGCGACTTCGTGACAACCTCGCGGCCGAAGAAGGTGAGCGTTCCCACGGCGGCCAGCATGATGGCCAGCCCGAGGTAATAGGGGATGTTGAAGCTTTCACGGAAAATTTCACCCGCAGCCGAGGCGACGACCGCGAGGACGAGGAGGAACATGATCACGAAGAGAATTTCGAAGGCGATCCATGCCCGCCCAAGCAGCGCCTTGAAGAAGTCGCGATAGTTGTACGCCTTGAACACCCTCGCGAATTCGTAGGTTATCCCGAGCACGATCGCCCAGCAGATCCATGTCAGGAGGAGCCCGAGAAGACCCCCAAGAGCACCGAAGCGCGTGAAGAATTCGACGATCTCCCGCCCCGTGCCGTATCCTCCGCCGACAAGCACGGATTGAAAGATCGCTCCGGGAATGAGGTAGACGCGTACGAATCTCGAGTTGAGAGCCTTTAGCACGTTATCCTCTCCAGTTGTAAGATTTTCCTGCACGCGCGCACGGAACCCGCTGAGCGCTGGGCATTTGTGGATTCCCGGGAGCCTTCCGGGCAATCAGCTTCGCGCGGGGTCGGACGGGGGGCATCGTCCTCCGGAGCAGGGACCCTGCCTCAACGTTCGATCTCGCTGAAGCGAACATTCAGGATCGGAAAGTCCCGCCACTCCCGATAATCGAAATGCCACCATTCCGCCTCATAGACATCGAAGCCCTCCCGGTCCATAGCCTCCCGGAGGAGGTCGCGCCGCCAGCGCTGGAGGGACGTCCCACCAGGATAGTCGGGGTACGACCGCGGAGAGAACTCGTCGTATCCGCCGACCATCTCAACGGGCTCACCCGTCGCCAGATCGAACATATTCAGGTCGATCGCCGCACCCCGGTTATGCCGGGAACCATTCTCCGGATTCGCCACGAAGATCTTCATCGATTCGGGTGTTGCATCCCAGAACATCTTTGTCACGTACCAGGGCCGGTAGCCGTCATGGAGAATCAGCCCGAAGCCATGTTCGGAAAGCCGCCGGTGGGCACGCACCACCCCCTCCGCTGCGCCCCTCTGGAGAAAGACCCGCGCCTCGTCATAGAAGACGGCGCTCATGAAGTTGTTGGTGCTCGCGTAGCGGACGTCGAGGCGAATGAGGGGATCGAGTGAAGACGGCTCCACGAGGTCCGGGGACTTGAACTCGCCCCGCTCCTGCGGCGGCGTCGAAGCCAGGG
>Ga0209498_1002887_pt1 | contig 10305 bp, 7 predicted proteins | sample WalLakDeSediment_FD_184131 | JGI IMG/M metagenome (GOLD analysis project Ga0209498, IMG submission 184131) | Lake sediment microbial communities from Walker lake, Nevada to study Microbial Dark Matter (Phase II) - Walker Lake 11/02/13 Deep... | ecosystem: Environmental > Aquatic > Freshwater >... | reverse complement strand
CATTAACAATTGAATAGGTTTTGTGTTCTGTCTGACGTGGGTCAAGGGAGAAAGGGCATAGGGTGGATGCCTTGGCATCAGTAGCCGAAGAAGGGCGCGGCAAGGCTGCGAAAAGCCTCAGTGAGCTGTCTAGCTAGCCTAGCTGGGGATTCCCGAATGGGGCAACCCGCTTGGGTGAAACCCAAGCACTCGCTAAAGCGAGAGGGAACTGGGTGAACTGAAACATCTAAGTAACCCGAGGAAGAGAAATCAAAAGAGATTCCCTGAGTAGTGGCGAACGAAAGGGGAAAAGCTCAAACCAAGGTAGCTAAGTGGACTTGGAGCCTAAGCTATTTTGGGGTTGTAAGACACAAGGGGCAGGGTCCAAGCTCTGCCGCAGAGTTACAAAGCTTTTTCTTAGCCGAATGCTTCTGGAAAGGGCAATCGTAGAAGGTGATAGTCCCGTAGGCGAAAAGGGAAAGCCTCTGCTTGTGTTCTTGAGTACCACGGGACACGGGAAATCCTGTGGGAAGCAGGGGGGACCACCCTCCAAAGCTAAATACTGCTGATGACCGATAGTGAACCAGTACCGTGAGGGAAAGGTGAAAAGCACCCCGGAAGGGGAGTGAAATAGAATCTGAAACCCTATGCCTACAAGCAGTCAGAGCCCATCTGGAGGCTTGAGGCTTGAGGCTTGAAGCTAGACCTTACTATCTTGGCGGGGTCGAGTTTCCAGTTTCCAGCCTCTAGCTTCCAGGGGTGATGGCGTGCCTATTGAAGAATGAACCGACGAGTTGATCTGTGCGGCTGGTTAAGCAACTTAGTTGCGGAGCCGAAGCGAAAGCGAGTCTGAATAGGGCGAGGCCCCGATTTAATCGGGGCAAGTCGTATGGATCAGACCCGAAACCGGGTGATCTACCCATGGCCAGAGTGAAGCTCAAGTAAAATTGAGTGGAGGCTCGAACTTGTGAATCTAGCAAAATTCTAAGATGAGCTGTGGGTAGTGCAGGTGAAATGCCAATCGAACTCGGAAATAGCTGGTTCTCCCCGAAATGCATTTAGGTGCAGCCTCAGGAAGTAATTTACGGAGGTAGAGCTCTGGATGGACCAGGGGCCGTGAGGTTACCGAACTCAACCAAACTGCGAATGCCGTAGATGTAATCCTGGGAGTGAGACTGTGGGGGCTAAGCTCCATAGTCGAGAGGGAAACAGCCCAGACCATCAGCTAAGGTCCCTAAACGCAGGCTAAGTGGGAAAGGAAGTTGTATTGCGGAAACAGCCAGGAGGTTGGCTCAGAAGCAGCCATCCTTTAAAGAGTGCGTAACAGCACACTGGTTTAGTGGTACTGCACCGACAATTTAACGGGGCTCAAGTCTGCTACCGAAGCTATGGTCGAGCACTCAATTCATTGAGTGCTCGAGGTAGGGGAGCGTTGTCATGGCTGCGAAGCTATGGTGTGAGCCATAGTGGAGCAATGACAAGTGAGAATGTCGGTATGAGTAGCGTGAAGGCATGTGAAAATCATGCCCACCGTAAACCTAAGGTTTCCTACGCAACGTTTATCGGCGTAGGGTTAGTCAGGCCTAAGCTGAACCCTAAGGGGGTAAGCGATGGATAGTAGGTTAATAGTCCTACACCGCTTGGCTTTTGTTTTAAGGCAAAGGGGGGACACAGTAAGGTAGGTTGAGCATGCCTAATGGACATGGTGTGTTTCCAACTCAAGGTGCATCAGGGCAGGCAAATCCACCCTGATATTAAGCTGAGGGGAGGGAGAATTTGAGGGGCGACCTGATAAAACTCAACTGAGCCTATGCTGTCAAGAAAAGCCTCGTTGCTAAAAAGTTAAGCGCCTGTACCGCAAACCGCCACTGGTAGGTGGGGATAAATGTCCCAAGGTGTTCGAGAGAACCCTCGTTAAGGAACTCGGCAATCTAACCCCGTAACTTCGGAAGAAGGGGGCCCGCCTTTAATAAGGCGGGGACACAAAATTGGCCCAAGCGACTGTTTAACAAAAACACAGGTCTCTGCTAAAGCGAAAAAGCTGAAATATAGAGGCTGATACCTGCCCGGTGCCAGAAGGTTAAGGGGAGAGGTTAGGGCATTAGCTCGAAGCTTTGAACTGAAGCCCTGGTGAACGGCGGCCGTAACTATAACGGTCCTAAGGTAGCGAAATCCCTTGTCGGGTAAGTTCCGACCTGCACGAATGGTGTAACGACTTGGGCGCTGTCTCAACGAGGGACTCGGTGAAATTGCAATGGGGGTGCAGATGCCCCCTACCCGCGACAGGACAAAAAGACCCTGGCAGCTTTACTATAGCTTGGCATTGAGCTTAGGCTGAGCATGTGTAGGATAGGTGGGAGGCTGAGAAACTGGGGCGTCAGCCTCGGTGGAGCCAACGGTGAAATACCACTCTTGTTTAGTTTTGGTTCTAACCCACCTTAGGGTGGGGACAATGTCTGGTGGGTAGTTTGACTGGGGCGGTTGCCTCCTAAAAGGTAACGGAGGCGTCCAAAGGTTCCCTCATCACGAATGGAAACCGTGTGTAGAGTGCATTGGCATAAGGGAGCTTGACTGTGAGACACACAAGTCGATCAGGGACGAAAGTCGGGCAAAGTGATCCTACGGTACTGTGTGGAAAGGCCGTGGCTTAACGGATAAAAGCTACGCCAGGGATAACAGGCTTATCTTGCCCAAGAGTTCACATCGACGGCAAGGTTTGGCACCTCGATGTCGGCTCGTCGCATCCTGGGGCTGAAGAAGGTCCCAAGGGTTGGGCTGTTCGCCCATTAAAGCGGCACGCGAGCTGGGTTCAGACCGTCGTGAGACAGGTTGGTCTCTATCCGTCGTGGGCGCCGGAGATTTGAGGGGAGCTCTCCTTAGTACGAGAGGACCAGGAGGGACAGACCTCTGGTGTGCCAGTTGTTCCGCCAGGAGCAGTGCTGGGTAGCTATGTCTGGAAGGGATAAGTGCTGAAAGCATCTAAGCGCGAAGCCCACCCCAAGATAAGATCTCCCACTGGAATACGGGTTCCCGGCAGAGTTTACTTTGCCGGGTGCTTAACCAGGTAAGGCCGCAAGTAGACTACTTGCTTGATAGGCGGCGTGTGTAAGCGGAGCAATCCGTTTAGCTAAGCCGTACTAATGGCCGAGGCCTTGACCCACACCAGGCTGAGCACAAAACCTAAATAGAATACCAAGACTATAACTGAGGCTGTTTAAAAATGTAGTTGCCCAATTTATTGGGCTATCATGCCTGATGAATCAGTCAACTACAAAAATTTGGGGGTAAAAGGCTTCCAAATTTGCACTAACAAGATTCGTCGCGGGGTAGAGCAGTGGTAGCTCGTCGGGCTCATAACCCGGAGGTCGTTGGTTCAAATCCAACCCCCGCCACCAATGAAGATGCAAAAGGCAGGACAACTTTCAGAATTGTCCTGTCTTTTTTTATTTTTGCCGCCTGGCTTATATAACAAAATCCACCACCTACACGTTCGCGGTGAACTTGTTTTCTTTCACCCTATGGGGGCTAAAAATATCTATTTCATTTAGGTTCACCAGATGGCAGATTTATGTATATACCACCACTAGTAAAATATTATGGTATTATGGTATTATTAGTCAGACTGTATTGAAAGGAGCGTAATTTGAAAGTACTTCTTGTTTATCCACAGTATCCCGATACCTTCTGGAGTTTTAAGCACGCTTTGAAATTTATTTTTAAAAAGGCAAGTTTTCCCCCTTTGGGTTTGTTAACCATAGCCGCAATGCTTCCCGATGAGTGGGAGAAAAAGCTTGTGGATATGAATACGACAACCCTGACAGATAAAGACCTTAAGTGGGCCGATTATGTGTTTATCAGCGCAATGATAGCGCAGCAAAACTCAGCCAGAGAGGTCATCGAAAGGTGTAAAAAGTTCGAGACTAAGATTGTTGGCGGTGGTCCTCTTTTTAGTCCTGGGTGTGAAGAATTCGGTTTTGATGATATAGACCATCTTATATCTAACGAGGCTGAAGATATACTGCCGCTCTTTTTGAAAGATTTAGAGAAGGGATGTGCCAAACATATCTACACATCTGAAGAATGGCCAGATATAAAGAAAACTCCTGTGCCTTTGTGGCCACTTATCGACAGGAAAAAATACCAGGCAATGAGTATCCAGTATTCTCGAGGCTGCCCATTCAATTGTGAATTCTGCGATATCGTTGTACTGAATGGACATGTGCCGCGAACCAAAGACAAAACTCAGGTAATAGCAGAGCTGGAGGCATTATACGGTCTGGGGTGGCGAGGCAGCATATTCTTTGTTGATGATAATTTCATTGGCAACAAACGAAAACTAAAGTCAGAAATTCTGCCGGCAATAATTAAATGGATGGAAGAGAAAAAACATCCCTTTCCACTTTTTACGGAAGCATCGATAAATCTTGCCGACGATGAAGAGCTAATGCGATTAATGAGCGAGGCAGGGTTCGATATGATATTTGTGGGCATCGAAAGCCCCAATGAAGAAAGCCTGGCTGAATGTAATAAGTCGCCGAATAAGAATCGTGATTTGCTGGCCTCGGTTAGGAAGATACAAAGCTACGGCTTGCAGGTGCAGGGAGGCTTCATCGTTGGGTTTGATAGTGACCCAATTTCCATCTTTAAGAGCCAAATTGAGTTCATTCAAAAGAGTGGAATTGTTATGGCCATGGTTGGTGTGCTGACAGCTCCCCCAGGAACAAGACTATACAAACGCCTGAAAAGGGAGAGCCGTCTGCTGCCCGGCGGTACTGGTGATAATACAGACGGTTCAACCAATTTCATTCCCAAAATGGGTCACGAAACACTTGTCAGGGGCTATAAGCATGTTATAGATACAATCTATGCCCCCAAGCAATACTATGAACGTATTAAAACCTTTCTGAGAGCGTATAAACCCAGGAGCAAAAGAAAATTCAAGATTGCTCCGCTCTATATCGTAGCATGGATAAGATCCATGTGGGTCTTGGGCATCAAGGAAAAAGGGAGAGAATATTATTGGAAGTTGTTGTTCTGGACCTTGCTGAAAAGACCCAAGTCTTTTGTTTTATCCATGATTCTTGCTGCTCAGGGATTTCATTTCCGCAAAGTCGCCGAAAAAATACATGTACCCTTAATCAGGGATATCCACGGGCTGGAGCAAGAACCCTGATGGTTAAGCAGAATTAGGCTTGACTTAAAGTCCTTGTCAGATATTCTCACCTTGAAACAGGCCTTGATAGCCCTGGACTACCTCACGGCTCAAGGGGAAGAAGACCATCTGAACAATGCGAGCGTTCCTGTGTAGCCGAAATCCCCGGGGATTATAGACCACCATGAGAGATTGAGACCTGCCAGAATAGCCGGCATCCCAAATCGCACTATGAATGCTGACCCCGCAGCGTAGAAGACTTGACCGCGGCGCTGCCAGAGCCATCATGTTCTTGGGAAGATTGACCACCTCGTTGTACGTAACGAGATAACAACCGGGCAACAGGTCTACACGACCCAGTCCATCAAAAACGAGCGGGGAGGTACTGGAAAGGACTCTGCCTTCATTGCTGGAGCCCAGGCTGCCCGGCGAAGAAAGCAAAGCTACTTCCTTTAGGGTCAAGTCTAGGCCATTGGGTTGAACCTGCTGCCGGGCATCATATAATTCCTCCACCAGGGGAGGACTTGCCTGCAGCATCTTCAGAATATCTTCTCTGGAAAGGATACCAAACATTTATTCACCAATAGATTAAGCCGACTTAACACAAGTTATTGGCACTTAGTATAATCCCTGCTGAACTTCCAGACAAGGCACTACGACATTTCCCATGATTAGTAAATCTTGTTAATATTATGGGGAATTATAAAGGTTTTTGTGGTTAACTATAAATACTGATGCAATCCATTTGTTAATTACGAGTAAGCTGTGAAAGTAGTAGCAATTGTTGGTATGGCAGGTGCGGGCAAGTCGGAAGTAGCCAGGGTATTTGGAGGGCATGGCTTTAGGAAAGTACGGTTTGGAGATATTACAGATGAAGAAATCAAGAACAATGGGCTGGAGTTGAATGAAGAAAACGAGCGCTATATCAGGCAGCAATTGAGAGAAAAACACGGGATGGCAGCCTACGCCAAATTGAACTTATCCAGGATTGATAGCTTACTGGAATCATCAGATGTTGTGGTAGACGGACTTTACTCCTGGGAAGAGTATATTTTATTGAAGGAGCGCTATGGCGGGCAGTTCATTACGGTTGCCGTCTGGGCATCGGCGGCAACCAGGCATGCAAGACTTGCCCATAGAGCAGAACGCCCCTTGACGCTTGAGGAAGCAGCCAGTCGCGATAGAGAGGAAATAGAAAACATTAATAAGGGTGGGCCGATTGCCATGGCCGACTTTACCATAGTAAACGAAGCTTCCCTGGAAGAGCTAAGGGGGGAGACGGATCGAGTCGTATCTACTTTGAGATGAAAAAAGAAACCAGGCCGGACATCGATGAATATTTCCTCAAGATAGCTTCCGTGGTGGCGGAACGTTCCACTTGCCGGCGCCACCATGTAGGCGCTGTGGCGGTGAAGGACAAGCATATACTGACCACCGGATACAATGGGGCTCCCGCCGGGCTAAAAGATTGCCTCGAGCTCGGCTGCCTCAGGAACGAGCTGAGTATAGAATCCGGAACCAGGCAAGAAATATGCAGGGGGATTCATGCCGAGCAGAATGTAATCATACAGGCATCACTTCATGGGGTCAGCCTGGAGGGCTGCACCATCTATTGTACGCATACTCCTTGCATACTCTGTTCCAAGATGCTGGTCAATGCCAAAATAAAGCGCTTCGTAACCTTTGGCAGCTACGCTGATGACTCCTTCATAGACCTGTTCCGGGAAGCCACGATAGAGTTTGAGCTACACAAAAAACCACCCCCCGCGATAACTCACCTGCCCTGAAGGCGCTTCGCTTCAAATCCTAAATCCCAAGCACGAAATTCTAAATAATTAGCCATGGTGCGCTACACCACCAACAAACGATGAAAATCGCATTTTCTAGGTAATTTCAAAACACAAAATACGAATGTTCAAAAGTCTAGGATTTTGAATTCTGATATTTGGATTTGTTTAGAGTTTAGCAATTAGGATTTAGAATTTAGCCGATGACATGAGGGACTACCGTATCTTCCCCCTGGCGAGCGAGGCGAAGATGCCGCCGAAGCAGAGAACGGCGAAGATGATGAACGAAGTCTTCATGCTTTCCTGGAAAAGCGGATAGTATTCAGGCGTAATTTCAACCCTCCCGATGTATAGAGTAACCATCAGCATGGCGATTGCCATGCTGAGCACCATGCCAACCTGCCGCATCGTCGCTACTGTTGCCGAGGCTACCCCGTAAGCTGTCTTTGGGGTAGAACTCATAATGGCGTTGGTATTGGAAGACGAGACAAAAGCCAAGCCAAAACCCATCAGCATCAAATTACCGATGACTAATTCCAGGGGAGTTTGCTCATTTAAGAAGACGAGGATGATGAGTCCTACGGTGGTCAACGCCATACCAGCTGAGGCAATTATCCTCGGTTCAATCCTGTCCGAAAGCCTGCCAGCCAGCGGTGAAAAAATAGCCTGTATAGCGGGCTTGGCTACCAGAATCAAGCCGGCACTTTCGGGGTTGAATCCCTTCACATACTGCAAATAAAGACTTATGAGGAAGTACACAGCAAATGTGGCGCTGTAGGCAATCAACTGTGCCAGGTTGGACAAGGTGAAGGCTTTGCTGTTTCTGAAGAGACTTATGTCCAGGACCGGGCTTTTGATTCTCATTTCCCATCTGGCAAATGCCCAAAGCCCTATGACGCCTCCGACAATCAACCACACCCCTAACATCGCTGGCAGGAGAGTACAACCGTATACCAGCGATACAAGCCCAATGCTGTAGATTACAGAGCCGACAGAATCAAACTTCTCCCCCTTTGCCCCAGTCCATTCCTCTCTCAGCTTCCATAGAGTGACGCCAATAATTACCAAGCCCAGGGGCACGATTATGAAAAAGATGCTGCGCCAGCCAAGATACTGCGTGAGGACCCCACCCAAAACTGGGCCTAATGAAAGGCCGGTATAGACCGCAGCGAGATATATCCCCAGGGCCTTTCCCCTCTCGTCGGCAGGAAACACCGAGACAAGCAATGCTACCGAGGTCCCAACGAGCATAGCACCGCCGATTCCCTGCAAAACCCGAAAAGACATAAGCATTGTGCCTGAGTTTGCCATTCCCGAAAAAAGAGACGCGAGCGTGAAGATAACTATGCCGCAGGTGAAAATCTTCTTCCTGCCGTATATGTCTGCTATTCTGCCAAAGGGAATCTGAAAAGTTGCCGCGGACAGAAGGTAAGCGGTGACAATCCAGCCTAACATGACTGCATCCAATGATAGTTCTTCCCCAAGTGCAGGAAGAGCGATATTCACAGCAGAAGCCATAAAGGTGGTGAGAAGGGAAACCATGGTGGCGACAAGAAGTACTACTCCCTTACCGGCACCATCGCCCACAGGGTCATCCATAATCAGCCATTCTACCTTATTTAATGAGAGCTATTCCAGTTCTCGTTGGCATTTTTTAAGCAGCTACTTTTCGCTTTACAGCCCTATTGCATTACATGGTGATGAAGTTGGAAAATACTAGAAATCATGTCAAGAAATCATTGCCTTAATCGAAATATCGCTGTAAACTTCTAGTTCCCTGTAATTTTATATCAACCCAGATAATGCATCGAGCTTCATTTTCGTGTCATTTTGCTGGTGATTTAAATACTTCATACATAATTTGGGATCAAGGAACACAGGCAACCGAATAAAATGTTTTTTGCAAAGGCGGGGGCTACCAGGCTACTAATTGCTGTGGTCGCCGGTTTAATAATATTTAAGGTGGTCGTTAGCTGGCTGACTGGTAGTATCAGCGTCCTAGCCCAGACCACTGACAGCTTATTGGATTTGCTTGCTGGAATAATCACCTTCACTGCTATTCGCATTGCAGATAAGCCAGCCGACGCAGAACATCCATACGGGCATGGTAAGGCAGAGGACATTGCTGGCGTTGCGCAGGGAGTTCTCATTTTTATCGCTGGCGGACTGATAATCTATTCCTCGATAGACCGGATAATAAAAGGCTATAGCATGGAACTAGTCGAGAGTGGAATAGTGATGATGGTGGTTTCCATAGTGGTCAGCATCTTCCTATCTCGCCATCTATTAAGGGTTTCCCGGAGCACCGGCTCGGTAGCATTGGAGGCTAATGCACATAATATTGCCGCTGATGTCTACTCCGCTTCAGCTGTATTGGTTGGGCTGGCAATGGTACGATTCACCGGGCTCAATATTATTGACTCTGTGATTGCTATTGGAGTTGCTATTTACATATTGAAAGTAGCCCTTGATACCATCCGTAAGCCGATATCCGGACTGCTTGATGAAAAGCTACCTTCTTCGAAACAGGCGATTATTGAAGCCAGTTTGATGAAGCGCAGCTACGAGGTATCCGGCTTTCACTCAGTACGGACACGTCGGGCTGGAAGCCGGAGTTATATAGACCTTCATTTGGTAATGGCCAAGGACATTAGTTTGGAGCAGGCTCATCAAATATGTGACCAAATTGAAGACGAAATACAAAGCGTGCTCTCCGAGGCCAGTGTAACCATTCATGTTGAGCCGTGCAGCGACGAATGTGGACAATGCTCCGTAGTCTGTTCAAAACGCCGAACAAGCTAATATGGATGGTGTTTTGGCCACTTCAAATCCAGGCAAAACCACAAATCAGTGCCCTAATCACCCCAATTGCTGGAGCAGCCATCCACCGCCGTAGACTGTGGCGAAGCCAATAGCCAAGCAACCCAGGACCATGATTGAACCTTACTTCGGCTCAGGGTTACAAAAATAAAAGGCACCAGGCTTTAGCTTGACTGCTTGTGGGCTTTCGTGGCTTTGGCTCTCTTGGATACAGCGTTCTTATATGCTCTCGTTAGGCTCTTGCCATGCTGGGGTATCTTAGCTTTTTCCTTTGCTCGCCGCCTTTCTCTTTGTTCTTGCTTGGTTTCCTCGGCAAGCTGGTTCTGCTCTGAAAGCTGCTCGTTTACCACTTAATTTCGTATGAGTCGAGGATGAAATCGAGGTCATTTTGAAAAGCGGAGAGCTTGTCCTGTGGGCAAAGGGTCTCATCTACGTCGAGGAGCATTTTTGCTTCGTCACGGGGTGCGCCCAGGATATGTACGCTGCCGCATTCCTTCTGGTCTTTCTCTTGCTCAGCCCGCGTTTTTAATGCCAAAGTGATACGCGATTGAGTCGCGCCGCTGGGAA
>Ga0209498_1002885_pt1 | contig 10308 bp, 15 predicted proteins | sample WalLakDeSediment_FD_184131 | JGI IMG/M metagenome (GOLD analysis project Ga0209498, IMG submission 184131) | Lake sediment microbial communities from Walker lake, Nevada to study Microbial Dark Matter (Phase II) - Walker Lake 11/02/13 Deep... | ecosystem: Environmental > Aquatic > Freshwater >... | reverse complement strand
CCGACATGTACAGCCGAGTAGGCGTGTTAAGAGGAAGGATCTTTCGAGCCGACTCCTTAGCCACCCCCTTAGCCAACATGTCTTGGTACAGCTTGTCGGTCGTTTCAAACACGTCCCTAATGCGCTCTTCAAACTCCTCGGCAAGGACACCAAAGTCATCGTCAAGGCTGTTCTGCTTGTTGGCATGATCCTGAAACCGCAGATCAGGGATCGGGGCATGACCCAGGAGGTTGCTTGCGGAATACCGCTGACTAAACTCTTGAAAGGAAAAGCTACGATGCCTAAGGATCTGAGCAGCAATGTCTCTCGTGGTATTAACCTCAAAGCAGGCGGAGGCCATCTCAAACGGACTCCAATGCTTGTGCTTGGCCAGGTATCGGATGAGTCGTTCTGGACTCTTGCCCTCCTCCTGGCTTTTTGGGTTTGACACACGGGCACAGTAGACAATCTGTGACTCAGCTTCGGGGGTAATCCAGACAAGCTTTTGGGGTGACATATGTTAAATGGGTAAGTTGGTGAAAGTTGGTGAGTGTACGGGATAGTAGTTATGACACGACACAGCGTAACACAGCGTGCTATAGCTGGCTATAGCTGTTTATGTTAGTTACATCTGTAACCGACATAACTGTCTATAGCTGTCTTAGGAGAAGCATCAGTAACAGTTAAAGACATAGTTTATTATTAGTAATAGTTACTAGCTATTACTTCCCTCTATTTATTGGTCTCTGTTTTTTTTCCCCCTCTTGATCTGTCTATAGTATCATCTAACTATTTTCAATAGTACTATCTAACTATAGCTAGTTAAACAGGTTCAACCCAGAAAGGGAAAAAGGAAGTGGGTTTGACCTTGTCGACAACAAAGGCTTTGGGGGCTCACCACTTCCCCCTCTTCCACGTCTCCCTCCCCCCTTTCCCCCCTCCGGGCTTTACTGCAACACTTCCCCTCCCTTAGGTTCCCCCCTTTTTATCTGGTTTCCATTGAGATGACTTGTTGTGTCAGTGATTTGAGGCTTTCAATGCCTCCCCCAAGAACGAGCCTGTCTAGGGCCTGTGAGGGGTACAGCTCTAGGGCCTGTTGAAGGGTGTGGAATTCCTCCTGCCTCTTACGGGTAATCTCCAGGTCCTCAGAGACTGCGTAGATGTCTTGAAAGTACTTGACCCCAAGGGCAAGGCAGTCTACTCGGTCATCAAACCGAACAGCTCCCTTTTCCCGACACATCCTGGTCAGCTGGTACATCAGCATCTTAGGGAGGCGCTCCTCTGGGGCAAGGGTCTCGTTGCTGTGGTAGTCCCACTTGACCAAGGACTCGTCAATGACCAGCCGGTGCTGGTTAAGGACAAGCTCAAGGGTGTCAATGATCCTGTCTTCCTTTCGGGTTGTCGCTCTGGACTCCTCCCACCCAACGGGGATGTTGGCCTCCCGTCCGTGTTTGATCAGCATCTCCATCACAGCCCCGTCACCGAAGTTGCTTTCAATGATGCCACGCTTAGCCCCATATTTCTTGCACATGTCTAGGATGCCAAGAAGGGTGCGGTCTGAGTAGCCGTCTGTGGAGGTGTACATCTTCCGTAAGAAGACGTTCCCGTTGATCTGTGACAGGATCATAGCCACGGTCTCGTCCTTGCCCCTGCCAGAAGGGTCTACAGCAACAATGGTGTCCCTCCACGGTTCGCTTTCTCCAAGCTCTGCTGGTCGGAACCAGCGGTCACCAGGAAGGGCCACAGCAGGCAGGTCCAGGGCGTGTTCTCTGTCAGCCCTCCACACAACGGAAGACGGTCCAACACGGATGTCCAGGGGCACAGCGGGGATGTCCTGAAGCTTTAGGGGAAACTTAAGGCTATCCGAAAGGGACGTGTCCAGCATGAACTGCAGCATAAAGTTGCTGCGGCTCATCGACAGCTCTCGTTCCCGAAGGTCCTCGTCTGAGAATCTTGTGTCGGTAGGAAAGCCCTCGTGGGCAACACCCTTGTCGTAGTCGTCCACCAGTTGGGGGGCTAGCAGGCCCTCGTAGGAGAACATCTTGTCTCGCTTTGGGTAGCGGGCTGGCCAGACAAAGGGAACGTAGGCACGCTCCTGAAGGGTCTTGTAAACCGTAAAGACAGTCTGAGGGGTCCCCAAAAAGCTGATGGTGCTGTCGTCCTTTGGGATGAGGACGCTTTCACCCTCTTGGATAAGCTGAAGAAGCTTCTCCCTCATCAGGTCAGTAGCGGAGTTACCTGGAACCTCAACGTCATCAAAGATAATGTCATTGGCACGGCTGCCCGTAATCTGGCCGGTAATGCCAACGCTTTTCATTGAAGGGGCCTGAGCAGGGCTGGCTCCACGAATGTCAAAGCTGACCCGTGACCACCGTTGGTCGTCGTTTACGGGGGCCATGTACTCTAGCCATTCAATTTCCAAGATGCACTTTTGGCAAAAGATGGTGAAGTCATCGGCCCGCTGCTTTGAAGCAGACACAACAAGGATCTTCCTGTCGGGGTCGCAGTACAGCCTCCACAGGGCAAACGCAGCAGCAATCCAGCTTTTGCCTACTCCACGAAATGCTCGGATCTGGCGGCGGCGTGGGCCATCCTGAAGGTAGTCAGCAATGGACAGTTGTGCTCGTGTTGGAGGCGGCAGCCCAAGGGACTTCCAAAGAAGCCGCAGAAAGGTTTTAAAGTTGGACTTGAGCTTTTGTTCTGGTGTCATCTTTGTTTAAAACGAGCTGAGTGGCCCCTGTAAGCCCCAGGAAGGCGCCCCTAAGGGGTTTTAGGTCCTACCCCACCCTTTAGATGGAATAGGGCCCCTAGAGGCGCTTATACGGGGGACATTCAGAAAACGTGAGTGTTCAACACTTCCACCGCTTAAGGGCCAGTGCCTTACGGGTGGGTTTGCCGCTGTCTGTTTTCATTGGGCCTTTGTTGCCGCTCATGCGAGCACAGAAAGACTTTTTACGTGGCCCACCTTCGGGCTGTGGAGCCTTGAGTTTAGACCCCGTAGCGGCGTTGTATTTGGCCCGACCTTTGGCGGTAAGGCCACCCTTTTTTGACTTCTCTCCACGTCCAAGAGACAGCGAGGGATTTTTTTTGGTGGCCATTTTGTTTACTTCATGTCGGTTGTGTACCGCTTGCCGTTCCAGCTAAAGGTTTTTTGACCAGCCTTACGGGCTGCCCGGAATGCGTTGTCAAATTGCTCCGACTTTGTTTTTCCGGGCGTAGGGTTGGGTCCCTTTTGGGGTCCAGTAGGTTTCCCCTTAAGGGTGCCGTCAGCAGTGTTCTTGGCTTGAAGACCCTCAGCAGCAGCAGCTACGTGAGGCACACGCTTGGCTACTGCCTTTGCTGCACCCTTAAGGGAAGCACCCCCAGATTTGCCAGCACCTGTGGTTACCCTTGCAGTTCCAGACCCAGAAGGTTTGCCATTGCTGCCGGTGGTAACACGCGCATTGCTGGTGCTTTGGCGGGCACTACGGCCTTCGCTTTGTGCACGACCATCAGGACGCTGTGTGATACCGCTTGAGGTTGTCTTTAGGGCAGACCTTACCTTGCCTGCAGAGGAGGGCTTAGCACTTACGGGTTGTGTTTTTGTCGAGTAGCCCGTCCCTTTTCCAAGGGTAACGGAGCGTCGTTGCCGCCGTTTAGTGGAAGGTTGCATTGGCATAATTATCCTCAGGCGTTAATGGGACCGGAAGTCGTAGCAACGGTAATGGTAAACCCAGAACCACCACCACCACCAAGGTCAGCGTCGTCAGCAGACAACACGTTTCCTACGTTGTAGCCGGAGCCACCCGACACAAGGGTCACGGAGGTCACGTCACCACCAACACCAACAACAATGTCAGCGGTAGCACCCGTACCAGAGCCACCCGTCAGGGCAACGCCAGTGTAGGTATCGTCGGCGTAGTCTTCACCACCGACAAGGGTGCCGAGGGTCAGGATGAGGCCTTGGATAATTTCAACACGAGTAACCAGACCCGTGCCACTACCCGTCACAGCACGATCCGCAATCACGGAGGCAGCGATGGCAGCCTTGGCTACGTTGATCTTAGGGTTAGAAGAAAGGACAAGGTCTTTTTCACCAACACTGGTGTCAAACTTTTGAACCTTGGTGCGCCGACCGGGGGCGCTGGAGATGTTACCGTATTGGGTTTCACCAGAGGGTTTGATAGCCATAATAATTAACTTAATATGTTTTAAGTAATGTGAGAAAGGACCCGGCTAAAGCTGCCAAGGTCAAAGGTAGGCAGGGTAATCCACCACGAAAGCCAGTGATTAGACCCCTTGGCTTGGTTGCATGAACGGCAGGCTGGGATAAGATTTCGAGTTTCATCCCTACCGCCACGGGTCTTAGGCCGCACGTGATCTAAGGTTAGGTTGTCTTGAGAACCACAGTAAGCGCATCGGTTGCCCCAAGAGGCCTTGATGTCTTGGCGCCAGAGGCGCTTAGCTTCAGCGGCAGTCATGACAATAAGCTCCTGAAGATAGTGATCTGGAGTCGGTAGTGGGGCCATGAGAGAAGTTAAACTACTTCTTTTTTGGAAAGCCTTTCTTCATGTTTGCGTATGCCTTAGGGGACACAGTGCTTTTGCTTTTAGGTCGACTGGTTCCCGCCTTCTTTCGTTTGTTGATGTTGTTGTAGAGTCCTTTCATTTTTTTGTAGAGCGATTGTTGTGTCCATTGCGGGCCCTGTTCTTTCGAGGGCTTTCCTTGACCATGGTGCCTGACTTGGTATGGGAAAGGTCTGGCCCACCCTTCCCGGCCATTCCCCGTTTACGGCGTTCCGTCCACCGCTCTTCGGAGGCCTTTTTAACGGAGGGCTTCTTGTTCAGCTTACGCTGGTAAGCCGCTTTTTTGGAGGCCGCCTCTGGGTTCTTTGCGTAGTAGGCAGCCGACTTACCTTTACCTGACATAGGTACGTTCCTCAATCAATTTACGGATGAGACGAATTTCCTCCGTCATGGTCTGCTGTGCCCTGGTCTGGTCGTTGATGCTTGACTCTAGCCGCTTTTCAATCTGTTGGACGTGTGCCGACAGGGACGAGCTTTGAATCAAAAGGCTGACCGTGGTAATGCCACTCCAGCCTGCCAACGCAGCAATGCCCGCAAGCACAGCACCTCTTACTTGTTCTGTCACCTTTAGGTCATCGGATTGCACGTTCAACGTCCTCAAGGTCAACTTCAATGGAAGCCAAGAGGTCCGCAAGAGGAGAGCCACTCACGGGAACCCCAGTAATGTTGTTTTTGGACAGCCAGTCAATGGCTGCCTTGATGTCAGCAGTTTGGCAGTCTGCGCCCTGTTTGATTCGATTGGCAAGCTCCTCAGTTACGAGACGATGGAGCTCATTAAATTGGTCTTCGTTTGCTCGCGTCATGGTTCAATTTTTGTAGCAACAAGTCGACCCCGACCAAACGTGATGGGGGCTGTTCCCGTAAAGCTGGTAATGTAAATAGCTACCTCATCTCCAGGGGCAAACGTAATCATCCAATTGGTGACTAGCTTGGCCTCTCCACCCGCAAAAGCAGTCTGTGCTCGGCATTCCGTTTCTGGAATCTGTGTTAGATTTTTTACCAATCGAATACCAAGCTTGTTAACTCCACCACCTTCGGAAGCATCAACCGATCCAAACACAAGAGCACGTACGGTTCGTGTTGTGATGTTCTTAAGGGAAAACGGATCGACCCCAATGGCAAATCCCTTGGTGTTGGCAGTGTCTAAGGTAGCAGCGAGCCCCGTAGAAACAAACTCTCCAGTCGTAAACCCAGAAACAGTGCCGGTGGTCTGACGACTGGCTTGCCCATAGAAGCCCGGAGTCCGGACAATCTTAATCGGATCAGAGCTGCTAAGGACAATTTCACTTCGATACCAGCCAACAAGATCACCTCCGTAGACAAATGTAGTTCCCCCATCGGAGTAGGTGTCTCCAGGGTCTGGATTGGATGGAAATGACGAAGGATAGGGGGTTGTCATTTAATCAGCCCCCACCGCCACCGCCACCGCCAGGGCTGCGGAGTAAATCAAACAGACGCCCAGCCCAGATAGGATTGGAGGTTGAATCTTCCGGGTCTTGAAGGGCAATAGTCTTTGCAACCCAACCCGACTGCTCGCTTAGGTACTCAAACTGGGACTCACCCGCAACTGCAGGGCTAGGAAACAGGTCACCTGGGTCCGGGTTGGTAGGAAAAGTTGGATAAACACTCATGAGTTTTGCCTAATAAGTCGAATAAGCTTGTTTGGGTAGTCAGGATCCGTGGCGTAGCCCTCCTTTTGGAGCAACCGGCAGCATTCCTCCCACGAGGTGGCCCGGTTAACCCCTTTAAAACCCTTAAAATCCTTGTACCAAAGGCGGATAAGGTCCGAAATGCAGGCCTCAGGGGTTGGGTAGTCCTTAAAGGTGTCCGTAATGGTGACCCACTTTCCGTTAAGGAACTCCTTAGTTTCCTTTGACGTGCCTGGGGTCCCCTTGATGCCAAAGAAGTTGTTTTTCCCGGAAAGGAACTTGCCGTAGCCACTCTCAAGGGCCCATTGAGCAGCCACAACCTGGGGCCAACGGGCTCCGCCTGCCCCTGCAATGGCCTCTACACCCTTCCAAGTCCCGTCATACAATGCGGCTTTTGTAGGCTGTTCAATGCTAGGTTTGTCGACCCGGCGTATGTCCATAAACCAGCCCGTCCGGTTCCCCTCAACCTCCCAACGGGGAAGCCAGTTACGGAGGGTGTACCGAACGTTTCGGCCTCCAACGCCTCGACGTGGGTAGCCACCGTTGACATTATCTAGTTCCCCATAGGGGTCGTGGAAGATGCCGTGGGTCTCTGTAAGGCCGATCAGAAGGGCCCAGTGGCCCCCGCCCCTAGGAGCTGAGGCTGGCCCATGGTGGAGGAAGCCGACGGGCACTGGAAGGCCTGCTAGGAGGCGATCACGGAGGCTCTGGAGGGACCCGTTTTTGTGGAAGGTAGCCTTGACGTTGTACTCAGCAGCCGCCCGGATCTGAGCTTGAGGGTTGGTGGTGTCACCGTACTTGAGAACTGTTCGCAAGTAGTCATCATCCGCGTTAGACCCAAGCAGGGACTGGGGCTGAAGATACTTGATGCCCATAGCCATCGTGCTGGAGAAGCACATCCTGTCCGCGTGGGCCGTGCGGCTGTCCGTTTGGAGGTAGTACTGACCTACGTCAAGGATGATGTCCTTCACAGCCGTCGTACCTCCTTCTGGATGTCCTTAAGCTTAGCCTTGACGGACCGGATGGTGTCGTCCTCCTTGCGGAAGGGCTTGAGCTGGCCAGCAACACCTCGAATGACCTGAACGATGTTGTTTCCCTTGATGGGAAGGTAGGGAACCAGTTCATCAAAAAGGAACAGTACCAAAAAGGCGGCTGCCTCGTAGGACAGCTTGATGCCTAGAATTTCAATCATGAGTCAATAAGCTCTTGGATTTGTTCTCGGGACGAAAACCCCCAACCGGCTGCGGCACCTGCGTTCCACTCTTGGCGAAGCACTGGGGCGACGTAACCCTCGTCATCGGGTCCCAAGTCGCGGTCGTAGCCCTCGGGGTATTCGGCGTCGTCAAAGGTGATAAAATCGTTGTAGATTGCCAACAAGAAGGCTTCTTTTTCTGGGGTAATTTCGTAGGACACAAGGTCCTGAATTGTGTTAATCAGCATGATACTGCAAGTCCTAAGTGTCGTAGAGCGTGAAATCCATCAGCATGGCGGACATGGCCCATCCAAGCAGATAGCGACCGTCTCCAAGCATCATGATCGTCATGAGCCAGGGCGGTTTTTAATTTGTGACGCTGCCGGATAAGGCTTTGTCGTTTGATAAGTTTATGAGTGAGTTTGATTCGGAACCCACAAAATGTGATTCCTTGTTTAACAGACGAAAGTTTCCATTTTCCAATAGTTTGATTCATTTCTTCTTTGACAAACCTAGAAAAGTCTTCCTTAAAAAGCAGCCCTTCTTTTTTAGAAGGAACAATAATGGCAGCATCGTCCATGTAGCGGACAAAGCTACCACCAGCTGTAGCTGCTATGTATCTGTCAAGTTTTCCACCCCAGTAGTTGCAAAATATCTGACTTGTTAAAGCACCAATAGGTAAACCTTCGGGTTGAACCGTAAGCACTTTTTTAATCAAATTAAGAGTATCTTGACAAGTAACTTTTTTCTCAATAAACTTTAAAAGTAAATCCTGAGGTATGGTAGGAAAGAATTTACTAAAATCAATATGAAGTATCCACTTATCAGGATTTTGCCTCAACAGTTGCTGCACCTTGTTAACGCATTTATGAGTTCCAAGGCCAACACGACATGCGTAGACTTGAGGCATCATAGCCTTATCCAAAATAGGTCCCACTACTTGCACCAATGCGTGGTGAAGGACTCTATCTCGAAAACTTTGGCAAGAAATAAGCCTTGTTTTTGGATCTTGAATATAAAAAACTAATTGTGGATCAGGCTCCCAAACGTTTTCAATTAAACGAGTTTGCAGGTGACGTAAATTGGCTAAATAATACTCCTTAAAGTGTAAAAAAGAACTGCTATAAGTTTTTCCCTTACGAGCCTGTTTGTATGCTTCAAGGATATTGTTCCAGTCGTAAATTTGAGAGTACAAGTTGCGGTGTTTTTTACCCATATATTTTGTTGTGTTAGGCAGCAGCAGGTTTCAATTAAATTACTCCCTGCTTTTACTGCCACTCGTCCATGAGTTCGCCGAAGCAGGGCTTAGTGGCTGGCACTTGGTTAAGCACCGGCCTGCTGCCCCGTAGAAACAGCAGAGCAAAGTGATGCTTATCAATGGCCACGGCCGCAAAACGCGCAGAAATGTTGTTGTTACCATTCCACGGATTGTTGTTCCAGTTGGCAGTCCGAGAGCCGGAATTCGCACCGTTGTTCCAGTTGCCACCCAGGATGACGGCTATTTCCCACTAAGCCCTTGATGTTATTTAGTTTTAAGTTTCTTTATCCAAGCTCCGAGCATGGATCCAACTTCGCATATAAGTTCCTGGGCTACCTCCTCCTGTCGCTCTGTTAAAAGCTTTCGTTTGTGGTGAACCATAAACCTTAGCATAAGGCGAAGCTGAGCAAGGCTGCCGTCAAACACGTACAGCCTGCTTAATTGGTTGGCCTTGATGGCATCGTTAAGGTGCTCAGATACCAAAAACAATTGGCGAATAAAAAGCTCTCGGAACGTCCCATGTTTACGTGGAACTGTTTGAGCCAAGGGATAGAGGTAATCAATTACCCGCTCATACTTTTCGACCATGTAAAGGCCATGCGCCGTCTTGGCTGGATCTGCTGATGATCGTGGTTTAGTCATTGCTTAGGCGGCGCTGTCGCGCCTTCAACCAAGTACCAAGTGCCCGGCCGCAAAACGCGCAGAAATGGCGCCGAGACCAAACCACGGATTGTAGTACCAGGCGGCAGTCCGAGAGCCGGAATTCGCACCGAAGTTCCAGAGGCCACCCAGGATGACGGCTCGCGGTCCATCTGGGCCAGCAAAGAGACTGCCTCTTCCTCCAGTGTGTGTCGAGTAGGTGGTCGTACTGGTAAGGCGGTTGCCTTCTGTCCCAGCACCCCACACCCATAGCGTGCCGGTCGCCTGCGCCAAGCCCCACTTGCTCTGGCGTTCCCAAATCACCGTGCCAGGGTCGGTGCCACGGCTGCCAGCCTCAGGCGCACCAAAAGCAGCAGCTGAAAACTCGCCCCATTCAGGCAAACGCTTTCCAAAGCTCTGGGCCACTTCGGTGAAGTTCATCCACGACCCAGGCTGCAGCGAGCCGGACAAGCTGTAAGCCGTGCTGCCATTACCTCCATAGAACGCCGGAATCAGAGGCGGGTCGTTGTTGTCAGCAATGGTCAAACCAATCTTGCTGCTGGGCACGGCGCTGAAGTCAGTTCCCGCGTAGGAGGTCTTACCACAAAGGTAAAGGTCAATCCAATACCGCCCGTCAATGCAGCTCATGCCGCGCGGATCAGGGCAGGTGGGCCGCCAGGTCAGGTCCCAGATCGAGTATTCAAGGATCTCAGCAGCACCTGTTGGGCTGCCGTTGTTGACCGCTGTAGGACGCCCTGAAGGGATGTAGTGGTAGCCGCCAACAATCGAGCCGCCCGTAGCGCCTGCTGGAGCCGTGGTAAAGCTAGCATCACCGACAAGGTCTCCATTGCTTGGGTTTTGCCAAATGGCGTAGTCGGTGTTATTGGTGTGGCTTGGCATCGTTACCGTGGTAGCCGATGCGTACAAACGACCGTTCAACACGGAACCAGCCACAACACTAATAGCGGTTGCGGTGGTTTTAAAGAACAATGGCCCGCGATGGAGGGCCGGGCGGCGGTTGTAAAG
>Ga0209498_1002884_pt1 | contig 10314 bp, 13 predicted proteins | sample WalLakDeSediment_FD_184131 | JGI IMG/M metagenome (GOLD analysis project Ga0209498, IMG submission 184131) | Lake sediment microbial communities from Walker lake, Nevada to study Microbial Dark Matter (Phase II) - Walker Lake 11/02/13 Deep... | ecosystem: Environmental > Aquatic > Freshwater >... | reverse complement strand
TTCTTCGGGGGGTCGGGGGTGGAGCTGGCGGGAGTGGAGGTCGTGGGCGAGAGCGCCGAAGGGGGAGCCGATGTGGTGGTGTCGCCCTATCCGTCGGACCACCGGGCGGTGGTGGCCAGCTTTGTTCTGAGATGACAACCGCCCGAGAACCGCGTTTCATCCTCCCGGTTCGCCCGGGAGGGCGGTGGGTAGCTCAGTACACCCCAAGCACCTCCACCCGGGCTCCGTGCCCCGGTACCCCCGCCAGCCGGCGGTCCCGGGTGACCAGGGGAGCGTCCAGGGCCTCCGCCAGGGCCAGGTAGCACGCGTCGTAGGCCGTGGCGTTGGCTCGCAGTGCCCAGATCCGCTGGAGGAAGGGGTGGTGCGGATAGCGCTCGATCCGGAACGCAGCCAGGTCCTCCAGGGCTTCCCGCCCGCGTCCCGCGCTCAGCTCGCCGGCCCGCTCGTAGCGTCGGAGAACCTGTGCCACCTCGAGGTCCAGGACATGCGGCGCATGGAGGGTGGACCCGTCGAACAGGCGCTCCTCCACCACCCCTGCCGCCTCGGTCTGGAGGAGCACCTCCAGGAGCACCGACGCATCGACGACGATCAACGGGCCTCCCGCTCGGCCCGCACCGCCTCCGCCGGTAACTCCGAGGGGTAGACCGGCGCCCGCTCCCGGATTCGCTTCAGGAGCACTTCCGGCTCGGGGCGCTCGGACGCCTTCCGAATCAAATCCATGAGGTAGTCCGACAGGGTCATGCCCGCCCTCGCCGCCCGGGCCTTGAGCTCCCGGTGCACCTCCTCCGGGACGTTCCGAATCTGGATCATGGACATGCTGAAAACATGGAACCATGTGTGAAACATGTCAATGCCCGGAGGCTAGGGCAGGTCCTTGAAGTCTGCGCCCTGGGGAAAGCTCTGCGAAGGTACTTCAGTCCCGGATCAACCGGCGGGGGCCCCGGGGCTACGCCCCCAGGGCCTCCTCCAGGTCGGCGATGAGGTCGTCGGGGTGCTCGAGCCCCACGGAGACGCGGATGAGGGATTCGGGGCTGGTGGAGCCCGGCCCTTCCGTGGACCAGCGGTGCTCCATGAGGCTCTCCACTCCCCCCAGGCTGGTGGCCCGGACGAAGAGCTTCACGGCTCCCACCACGTTGATGGCCCTCTCCCGGCCACCCTTCACCTCGAAGGAGAGCATACCGCCGAAGGCCCTCATCTGCCGGCGGGCGATCTCGTGTCCGGGGTGGGAGGGGAGTCCGGGGTAGTGGACCCGCTCCACGGCGGGGTGGCCTTCCAGGAACGCCGCCACCTTGGCCCCGTTCTCCGAGTGGACCCGCATCCGGGCGGACAGGGTCCGGGCGCCCCGGAGCGTGAGCCAGGCGCTGAAGGGGGAAGCGACGCCCCCCACGATGCGCCGGCTGTGGAGCGTCTTCTCGAAGAGCTCGTCCTCGGCGGCAAAGATGAGGGCTCCCCCTACCACGTCGCTGTGGCCCCCCAGGTACTTGGTGGTGGAGTGGAGAACCATGTCGGCTCCGTGCTCCAAGGGGCGCTGGAGGGCGGGGGTGGCAAAGGTCCCGTCCACCAGGAGCTTCGCGCCAACATCGTGGGCCATGCGGGCGGCGGCGGCGATGTCGGTGATGTTCATAAGGGGGTTGGACGGGGTCTCCACCCAGACCAGGTCCGCCGGGGTCTCCAGGGCCTGGGCCAGGGAGTCGGTGTCCCGCAAGGGCACGAAGTCGCACCGGTAGCCGAACTTCTCCAGGTAGTCCCAAGCCAGGAGGCGGAAGGCGTAGTAGCTGTCATCGGTGAAGACGATTCGGGCCCCCGGGGGAAGGGATTGGGCCAGGGCGGCCCCCGCCGCCATCCCCGAGGCGAAAGCCAGAGCCGCCTCCCCGCCGTCCATGGCCGCCAGGGCCGCCTCCAGGCGGGTCTGGGTAGGGTTGGCCTCCCGGGCGTAGCGGTACCCCTTGAACTGCTGGCTGTCGGCCGTCAGCTCGAAGGTGGTGGCCAGGTGGATGGGGGGGGCCACGGCCCCCGTCTCTTCGTCCGGCTCGCCACCGGTATGAACGGCGATGGTCTCGAATCTCATGGGTTCGTCCTTTCGTGGCCTTGGTTCTGGTACCCCTCCCCCCGGGCCAGGACCACGGCGGCTCCCATGATCCCCGTGACGTTGGCCGTGGTGCGGAAGATGTCGGGAATGGTGTCCACCGCAAGGAGGATCCCGATTCCCTCCACCGGGAGGCCCACCGCCATGAGGACGGGCATGGAGGCGATGACGCCGCCCCCCGGCACCCCCGGCACAGTGAAGCTGGCCAGCACGGAGGTCACCACCATGGTGGCCAGATGGATGGGCTCCAGGGTGATGCCGTAGAAGTAGGCGATGAAGTAGGCCCCCACGATCATGGGCACCGGCGCCGTGATGCGGAAGGTGGAGAACCCCAGGGGGAGGAGGAAGCTATTCACGGCTTCCGGAAGCTTCAGACGGTTCCTGGCCTCCTCCACCGCAGGGGGAAGGGAGGCCAGGGACGATCGGGAGCTGAAGGCCACGGCCTGCGCCGGGAGGCTGGCCCCGCTGAACTCCTTCAAAGAGAGGCGCCCCCCGAACACCGCAAGGGGATAGATGCCGGCCAGCAAGAGGACACAGAGGCCCGAATGGATCACCACGTAGTAGACGATGGCTCCGGCGGCTGCCAGCCCCATGTTGGCTCCCAGGTTCAGGGCCAGGGCGAAGACGCCCATGGGGGCCAGCTCCAGGATCCAGCCGATGAGGACCAGCATGGCCTCGGAGACCGCCCGGAAGAACTCCGTCAGGAGCTCCCTCCGCTCCCGGGGCAGGCGGGCCGCTGCCAGGGCGAAGAGGAGGGTGAAGATGATGAAGGGGAGCATGGCTCCTTCCGCCATGGCTCCCACAGGGTTGGTGGGCACCAGGCTCACCAGCCACTCCTTCACTGTGAGGACCCGGGTCTGGGCTGCCGCCTCACTGGCCCGGGCCAGCCCCTCCCGGAGGGCCGCCGCCGCCGCCGGGTCCGCCGGGAGCCGGGCCACCAGGGGAGGCGTCACCAGGGCCGTCAGGACGGCGGCGAAGGCGATGAGGGCCACGAAGAGGAGGACGGCCCTTCCCCCGAGCCTTCCCACGGCCCGGACGTCCGTGCCCACCACCCCCACCACCAGGAGGGAGCCCACCAGGGGGAGCACCGTCATGCGGATGGCGTTCACCCAGAGGCGTCCCAGGGGCTCAATCCAGTCCGCAGTCGTTTCCAGGGCCGGCACGCCCGAGGCCGCCACGACGATTCCGGCCAGGAGGCCTCCCACGAGGCCCATGAGCACCTTGATGGTTAAGGACATGGCCTCTCCCGGGGGTGGGGGGGCGGTCCGGACGGAGAGGCCGTCTGGACCCCATTCCTGCGGGACCGTGGAGTATGGGGGAATGCTCACAGTTGCGTGCGCATCCCGTCGAGGACCCCGGTCCCCCGTGCCGAGCGAGTGTAGGGGGGAGGTCTCGAGTGAGCAAGACGGGGCACTGCGACACGGGGCACCATCGAGGAGGGAGAAAGGGGAGGCGGGGCAAAGCACCGTGCGCCCGGCGGGATCGGCCCCGGGGCTGCCCCTGAACCCGCCCGCCAGCGTAGAGGGCATTCCCGCAAGGCTGCTGAGAACCTTCCCGACCGAAGAGCGTAGTTCTTTCGACCGACATGGGATCCGCTTCCTGGACCATGAGGACTAAGCCGCCGTTCATCCCGTTGGTGGATGGTGAGATGGTTTGCGTATCGCCACCTTTCATCGCAGCAGGTGAAGTACCTCGTCGCCCGTATGGAGGCTGGAACGAATGGGTGTCGAGACGAAGGCCCGCGGTAGGACGACGCAGTAAGCGGAGCGAAGAACCGGGAGCGGCCCACTGATCGCCTGCGCGGTGGGCCGCTCCTCGTTCCGCCGACGCCCCTTCATGGAGGCAGCCAGATGGACGCGAAGAGAATCGCAGCAATCGTGCTGATCGTGGTTGGAACCCTTGGCCTGGTCATGGGAAAGTTCGCGTTCGGCAGGGAGACCCACCGGGCCTCCGTTGGCCCTATGGAGATGTCCATCAGCGAACAGCGGACCGTCAACATTCCGGTCTGGGCCGGTGTGGGTGCCATCGTGGTTGGTGCCGTCCTGCTGCTCCCTCTTGGGAAGAGCAGGGCCTGAAGGGCTCGGATCGGGCCCTTGGGGCACGGGTCGCCCCCGTTCTCACGCAGCCCAAGCCTGTGCCGCCGATTCCTCCCGCAACCGCATAGACACGGGGGGGGTCGCCAGGGGCAGCGGGCCCAAAGTGGTTTCAGGAGAATAGCGTGGAACAGGGCCGGAAGAGCCCCAAGAAGACCCTCTGGGCCTACGCTCATGAGATCGTTCCACCGCAGGTCAAGGGTCAGGTGAAGGCGATCCGAGCCCCTGAAAGCATCGGTGCAGCTACGGGGCCATGAGGGCCGGCTACGGGACCATGACGCTCCTGAGCCCGGTGGCCAGCTCTTCAGCCAGCACTCCAAGGCCCTTCTGGAGCAGGCTCACCAGGCTGTCATAGTCTTCCAAAGTCCAGCCCCTCTCCCGGTACTCGGTACTCCCCCGCGTTAGGACGACGCCGTCCGCCCCGCGCAGGATCTCCCAGGTGGCCTGCACCAGGGCCTCCCCCTCGGTGGCCGCCCCATCGTCCGGCAGCAACCCGTCGAAGCGCAGGACATGGAGTTGGATCACGTAGTCGAGGTTGGTCCGGGTGGGCCACGGGGCGAACTCGATCCGCCAGACAGGCTCTTTCGTAGCCAGGAAGCCGGCGACAGTGCGGTTGATCCCCTGCTCCAGAGTCTCCCCCCACCGGTGGAACTCGGAGAGCCTGATCTGGTTCGGCCCCAAGCGGACCACGATGAAGGGCGTCCCAAGGTACTCGGCGAGCCTTGGCTGCCTGAGCCCGATGGCGATGCCGGGGACGTCTCCGGCGGGACCCGTGTCAGCCTGCTCGTCCGAGTGCATCCCGGCGCCCAGCACGTAGTGCCGCTGGGGCGGCTCTCCCCTTCCCAGGCTGAAACACCCCGTCAGGGCAAGCAGGCTCAAGGAGAAGAATAAGCGGATCGCGTAGATGGCTGGGTTCATGGTGCTACCTCCCTGGCGGCTTCCTTCCGCGGATGAGCATGTCGGGGTTCCGTTCCAGCGAGAGCACGAGTACGCGAAGGGCCTCCACAGCCTCTCTGAAGCTTGCAAGTGTCCGTTCTACCTGATACCCCATGCCGGAGTCCGTCGTAAACAACCCCCGGGTCTCCTCGATGGCCTCCCGCAGCGCCTGCAGCGTGACCATCGCCTCGTCGCTCGTGCCTTCCAGCTTCTGCTGAAGCGGATCGATGGAAGCGCTGAGTCGCTCGGCCAGGAGCCGCATCTCCACCGTGGCCCGGTTGAACTCCGCGGCCATCTCCGGGAACTCCCCGAAGGCCGCCTGGAGCTCCTTGGATCCCACCACGCTCTCGACGGCCTGGGCCGATGCCACCACCGCCATGTTGATCTCCTTCATGTCCACCTCCTCCAGCATCACGTTCACCCGAAGCAGGACCTCGAGCACACCCTCCACCAGGCTCCCGGCCTCTGTCCCGAAGGCGGCCAGGAGTGAGCGGGTCGTGGGGATCTCCGGATGGGCCGTGGGTCTCGTTTCGAGCTCTGGCGGAGCCGCATCGGGGCGGTAGGTCAGATCGATGAACAGCAGCCCGGTGACGAGGCTCTCCATCTGCAGCTGGGCCCTGAGCCCATCGGCGATCTGCTGCCGCAACACGGCCGGGTCGTCCAGCTGGATGAAGCCGCCGGCCTGCGTCGTGAGGCGCTCCATCTCGATCTCGTAGCGTACCGGCACCTGGAAAGTCTTGTCTTGCTCATCGATCTGGATCAGGAGCTCCGTCACGCTGCCCACCGGAACTCCCTGGAACTTCACCGGAGCACCCCGCTCGAGGCCGTGCACCGACTCCTCGAAGAAGCTGATGAAGGTGGCCTGCGGCTTGAACCAGGTGGTGGAGGCCAGGGTCCCCACGCCGATGAGGGTCAGGATGATGCCGCCGATCATGAAGAGTCCGATGGCGGTGGGGTTGGCGCGTACACTCATGGCAGGGGCCCTTTCATTCTACTGGAGGGCTGCACCCGGGCTGGCCCCCCTGTGGCACTGCTTCGCGTCAGGAAACGATGCACTTCCGGGGTGGGTGGATTCTCCCGCAGCTCCGCCGGGCTTCCCAGCGCCGTCATGGTCTTTTCCTTGATGTCCAGAAAGACCGCACGGTCGGCGATGGCGAAGATGCTCGCCAGATCGTGGCTCACCACCACGATGGTGGTGCCGAAGCTGGACCGCATCTGCAGGATCAGGTCGTCCAGGCGGCTGGCCGTGATGGGGTCCAGTCCGGAAGACGGTTCGTCGAAGAACAGCACCTCCGGATCCATGGCCGTCGCCCGGGCGAGGCCCGCGCGCTTGCGCATCCCGCCGCTGATTTCGGAGGGATAGAACGCTTCGAAGCCGCGCAGGCCCACCAGGGCGAGCTTCAGCGACACGATCTCTCCGATGGCCTTTGCGTCCAGGCCGGAGTACTCCTCCAGGGGCAGGGCCACGTTCTCCGCCAGCGTCAACCCGCTCCACAGGGCGCCGTTCTGGTAGAGCACGCCCATGCGCCGGAGGATTCCCTTCCGAGCCTTTTCGTCGGCGGCTACGAGATCCTCTCCGTCAAACAGGATCGCGCCCGCCGCAGGCTTCTTGAGACCAATCAGATGTTTGAGCAAAGTGCTCTTTCCGCTCCCGCTCCCTCCCATGATGACGAAGACCTCACCCCGCCGTACCTGGAACGTCAGGTCCTGCATCACGACGAGGGAGTCGTACGTCATCGTGAGCCCTTTCACTTCGATGGGAGGCCGGTCCGTGTCCATGATCAGACCTCCAGGAGGACGGCCAGCCAATCGATGACGGCGTTGGCCGCGATGATCAGCGTGATGCCCATGACCACGGCCGAGGTGGCCGCCCGTCCCACCGCCCCCGCGTCGGCCCCGGCCTGCATCCCCTTCATGCACCCCGATAGGCCGATGACCAGGCCGAAGACGGCTCCCTTGAAGACACCCAGGAGCCCGTCGCCGAGGGTCACCGCCGTCAACAACCCTCCCATGAACTGGGTGACGCTGAGGTCCAGGAGGGCGAGGGCGACCACCATCCCGCCGATAATACCGACGACGTTTGCGTAGATGGTGAGCAGGGGCATGGTGACGAGGAGGCCCAGCATCCGTGGCAGCACCAGATGGTCCACCGGCGAGATCCCGAGCGTCCTGAGTGCGTCGATCTCCTCGGTGATCTTCATGCTGCCGAGCTCGGCAGCGAAGCCCGCTCCCGTCCGTCCGGCCATGATGATGCCCGTCATGAGGGCGCCCATTTCCCTCAGCATCCCGAATCCAACCAGGTACGACACGTAGTAGCCGGCACCGAACCGGCGCAGCACCACCGCCCCCAGGAAGGCGATGATCGCCCCGATGAGAAAGGCGATCACGGTAACGATGGGGAGGGCGCCCGAGCTGTTGGATTGCACCGAGACCCAGAAGTCCCGCCAACGGAGCCGCACGCGGAAGAGGGCCAACCGGATGAAGCTGTCGGCCACCTCACCGGTGAAGGTGACCATGGCCAGGCCCGCCTGGTAGGCCACGAGGCCCCTCTTCCCGAACCGGGCGAGGAAGGAGCCTTCCCGCTCCTCTCGATGGATCTCCTGCTCCGGCACCGCACGGGAAAGCTCGAGAAGGCTCGTGATCTCTACCGGCAGGGTCTCTTCCCTGAACTCGATGCCGTGGGCATCGCAGTACTCCATGGCCTGCATGAGGAAGGTGAGGAGGCTGCTGTCCCAGGGGCCCAGGTCCGTGGCATCGAAGTCGATGGCGCGCACCGGGTGGCCTTCGGTCCGATCCTGGAGTAGCCCCTCGAAGCGCGGAGGAGGCTGCCCCAACTGCCACTCTCCCGCCAACCCGACGGTCAGGGTGTCGCCCTGCTGGCGGATCTCCACCTTCATGGCAGGGGAGGTCGTTTCGGAAGGCGAGTTCTTCATGGCAGGCGAGGGCTTTCTTGCAGGCGAGGCCCCGCCTGCAGGTGGGCCGCCACCAGCCCACTGCGGCTCCCCGCCGGGCGCCCTTGCCGTGCCTGCGCCCTCTTCATCATTCTCGCGCGGGTTCCGTTGGATCTGGCGGCTGAAGCGCCGACAACGTCCGTTCCCTACCCAGGGCGTTTTGGAGCGACATCAACAGGGACGCCAGCTCGAACCCGGACTCGGGTTGCCCCCGGCTGAGGACGGTGATGATGCCATCGCGCCGGGTCAGGATCTCGTTGAGACCGGATCGAGCGGTCTCCGGGGCGGTACCCGCTTGCTCCTGCAACAGGTCGAAAAAGTCACTGGCCAACTGGCGGCCCCGCTCGAAGTTCCCGAACTGCGCCGCAACCGTGGCCAAAGCGAGGGTTGCCTCAAGCTGGTCAAGGGCCCGTTCCCCCCGGATCACGGCCATCTCCTGCCGGGCGGTATCCAGCGCCTGGCGGGCCTGGCGGGCCTGGGCGAACTGCCATGCGGTCCCACCCCCGAAGGCCACCGCCAGGGCGGCCACCACGATCAATGCGTTTCGCAACTGCGGCGTCATGCATCCTCCCCTGTCAATCCCGAAAGAACTCTTCAATCCCGAAAGAACACTCTCCTGCCCAGGACCACGGGAACGGTGCGGGAAGTGGGCGGGATCTCGTGCGACGTCCGTGCGTGACCCAGCCATGCCTCCGGTGCGGCGGAGCCAGGCGAGTCCCGGCTCGATCCGCTGTCATGTCGAATGAGGTGACTTCCATTCATCGCGCCTCCCCCATGTGGACTGCCGCGTCGTCCAGCATGCCCCCGGCCCTAACCTTCCCGTCTCGCTCGGCCACGATCCGGCTACCGACCCGTCGCGTGAAGCCCAGCTCCCGGGCGCTCCATCGGCGAGGCTTCTCGTCCATGGCCGAAAGAGTGCCCACCACACGGCCATCCGGGGCCACCAGTTTCATTCCGAGATAGGCTGCCACCGTCCCGTCGCACACGGCCGGCATTCGCTCAACTCGGGGGTCTACCCGAGCGTCCTCGATCACCAGGGGTTGGCCGGTGGCGTTGGTCCGCTTCAGGAACGACCAGGCGATGAGCATGGCGTTCGGCGGGGCCAGGCCGTGGCTGCTAGTGGTGAGCCAGCCGTCGGCATCGAAAAGGGAGATGCACACGACGGGTACCTCTAGCACCCGGCGCACGAGCCTCGTGTAGCGCTCCACGTCCGTCCCCGCCGTGGGCGCCCGTATGGTGATTGCCATCAGCCGATCCTCCGACCTTGGATGACCTGAAGAAGGATCACCACGATGGCGATGACCAGGAGAACGTGAATGAGCCCTCCCACGGTGTACGAGCTGATGAGCCCGAGGAACCAGAGGACGATCAGGACAACCACCAGCGTCCAGAGCATTGTTCCCTCCTCTTGTTGGAGTACTCTTGCCTTGCTGTCATGCGCTCACGTCGCAGCCAGGCTCACCCCTCAGGAATGGCGAGCGCATTTCCGACAGGAACGCGTTTCGAAGCCCAGCCAGACTTCGGAACTCTCGCTTCCTTGCTAAACAAGTTGCTGCTGGGCGCCCCGGAAAAACATCGCTCAGCCGTATGAACCTCGACTTAGCACGTTTGGGTCAGATTGCGGATACACACTCATGCGAAGGAACGATTACAGCAATCGGCCGGAAAGCCCGGGGCTTCAGCCCCGGGATGGATAGGCCGCCGCCGGCAGGGCGGCACTGGCCGAACAAAGGCCGAAGCTGTATCTTCAGAGATGGGCCGAACTCATGTCCATTCGCGGACCAACGTCCACCTCCTGAACTACCACCTGGTCTGGTGCCCGAAGCGCCGGCAATGTCTCGTCGGACACCATAGAGCGCTACATCGCCGAACAAAGGACGCGCTGAACCGTCATGGCCCTCGTCCGCTCCGCCCTGAAGCTGAGAATGGCCCCGACCCGGGACCAGGAAGAGCTCCTGCTCCAGTTCGCAGGGGCCCGGCGGTGGGTATGGAACTGGGCTCTGGGTGAGCGACGTCGTTCCCATGAGGAAACGGGACGGCCCGTCTCGTGGTCGGCCCTGTCGGCCAGGCTGACGGCCATGAAGCGAGAGCCCGAGACTCAGTGGCTTCGGGACATGGACAGCCAGGCACTCCAGCAGGCGCTGGCGGACCTGGCCGGGGCGTTCAAGGCGTTTCTCGCTGGCGATGCGGGTTTTCCCGGATTGAGGAGCCGGAAGACTCACCGTCCGACGTTTCGCATTCCCCAGAG
>Ga0209498_1002881_pt1 | contig 10322 bp, 6 predicted proteins | sample WalLakDeSediment_FD_184131 | JGI IMG/M metagenome (GOLD analysis project Ga0209498, IMG submission 184131) | Lake sediment microbial communities from Walker lake, Nevada to study Microbial Dark Matter (Phase II) - Walker Lake 11/02/13 Deep... | ecosystem: Environmental > Aquatic > Freshwater >... | reverse complement strand
ATCGGCAGCGGTATCTTCGCCAACACCACGTCGCACTCGATCTTGCCGGACACCGCCGCGTTGATGCGCGGCTGGAACGCGAGCTCCGCCGTGGCGGTGCCCGTGACGCCCAACCGACGCACGCCTTCGCCGTTCAGGTCGACCTCGACCACGGCGCGGAACTCGGGTTTGAAGGAGAAGCTCGGCTTGACGGAGAGGTCCCAGGGGAAGGTGGCCTCGCTCTCGCACTTGAATGGCCCCACCTTGGTGGTCGCCGACGTGCCGATCGCGGCGAAGCCGGCGTCGGCGTCGCGCGGCACGAACTCGAGCGTGCCGTCGGCGTAGCGCCGCACGTCGTAGTCGGCCAGCACGTCGTCGCTCACCTCCGCGGCCACGCGCGACAGGTCGAGGTCGAGGTCGAGGCGCAGGTCGAGGAACAGCTCGTCGAGCCCCACGATCTCGAGCACCACGTGCTGGTCGCCGCCGACGTTCGCGACCGAAACCACCCGGCCGCCGAGCGGCAGGGCGCCGGTGCCGACGAGGAGGTCGCCGGGGGCGAGCGGGGCGACGCCGCGCAGCACCGCCCGGTAGCGCCAGCCGAGGTCGTACGGGGCGTCGGGGTCGTCCTCTGCGAGCGCGACGATGCGCTCGTCGGGCACGAGGACCGCGCCCGCGACCACCGGGGCCACGATCGCGACCACGGGCGGCGACTCGAGGGCGCCCGCGCGGGCGACCACCAAGGTGGCGCCCACTGCGGCAGCCGCCGTGGCGCGGCCGTCGGCGGCGACCGTGAGCACGGAGGGGTCGGCGACGTGCCAGGTGACCGGCGTGGTCGTGGGCGCACCAGCGTCGTCGAAGACGGTCGCGGTGAGCGTCTGCGCGGCGCCCACGGCGGTCAGGAGGAAAGACCCGGGCTCCACGACGATGCGCGCCTGGGTGGCGAGTGGCGGACCGCCGCCCCCTGGGGGCGGCGTCGTGCCGCCGCACGCGCCGAGCGCGAGCGCGCCCAAGATCGTCCAGAGCGCGCGGCGTGCGGCGCGCCCGCGCCGCGGTCCGGGACCTCCGATGTCCGTCGTCCGACCGTCCATGTCAACCTCCGTCGGCGCACCGCGCCCGAGCGCACGCACCTCATCTGGGAGCATGCCGGACGCAGCGTCTCACGAACGTCTCAGCCCCCGACGGGTGGTGAGGGTGGGGTCGTCTTAGGGCGGGGTCGGTCGCTCGCGGCGCCGCGGAGCGCCCGGATCGCCGGCGCGGGCTGCGCTGCACGTCCTGGTGGCGTGAGCGGGCGTCAGTTCCACGGCAGCGCCGCGCGCCGCCGCCAGTAGGCCTCGGCCGGTTCGGCGAGCGCGCTGAGCGCGGCCGCGGCCTCCGCGTCCCAGGGCGTCTCCAGCGCCCGCAGGTTCGCCCGGAGCTGCGCCACGGTGGTCGCGCCGCTGAGCGCGACGTCCGCCCACGGTTGGGCGAGGACGGCCGCGAGCGCGAGGGCGTCGACCGTCGCGCCGAGCCGCTCGGCCTCGCGCGCCAAGCGCGCGCGCTGCTCCTCGAAGTCGTCGTCGCGGTTGCGATCGGTGAGGCGCCCGTTGGCGAGCGCCTCCTTGACGATGACGCCCAGCCCGGCGTCGTGCGCCGTCGCCAGGGCGCGGCCGGCCGACGGCTCCAGCAGGTTCCACGTCGCCTGGACGGCGTCGAAGAGGCGCTCGCCGTCGACGCGTGCCCCCGCCGCGCGGTCGATGACCTCGGCTTGCCGCGGGCCGCTGGTCGACAGGCCGATGCGCACGCCCCGGCGCTTGAGGGCCGCGAGCTCGGCCAACAGGGCGGCGTCGTCCAGGGCCGGGCTGTCCGGCGTGACCGAGTGGACCTGGTAGAGGTCGAGGTGATCGCCGAGGAGCTCCTGGCTCTCTGGCCACTGCCTGCGCAGCGCTGGAAGGGAGTGCTCCTTCACCTCGTGGGCCTCGGCCTCGACCCGCCAGCCGGCGGTGTAGGTGTACCCCCACTTGGAACTCACCAGCGCGTCGCTCGGCGCGATGCCGCGGAGGGCGAGCCAGCTGGCGAGGAAGGCCTCGGCGCGCCCGTACGAGCGTGCCGCGTCGAACGACCGGACGCCGCCCGCCCACGCGGCGTCGAGCACGGCGTGGGCCCGCGCCTCCATGGCCGCGACGCCGCGCTCGTCGCCGAGGTCGTCGTCGCGGCCGAGGTTGATGTACCCGGGTCGGCCGAGGGCGGCCAGGCCGAGGCCGATCCGGCTGGCGACGAGGCCGGTCGCGCCGAACGCGCGCAGGGACGGTCGTGCTTGCGATTGGTTCACCGAGACAGCGTACCGGGTGGTGTCGCCTCCGGCCCCCGCCTCGGCGGATTTCGCCGCCCTTGTGCGGCGACGCCTGACGTCAGGCCGAATCGGACGAAGCGGGGACCCCCGTGGCCCGGTCCTGCCGCCCTGCGGCCTCGCGCTCCTGGGCGAGGGTCTCGAGCCACGCCTCTTCCATGTCGCGGTAGCGCATGCCGAGCTCGCGCTCGGCTTTGGCGCCCGAGACCGCGTGCGCGGCCGTCACGATCGCGGCCATCTCGCGCGAGAACAGGACCGGCTCGTGGAACGCGCGCTCTGCGAGGCCCAGCAGCCCGCACATCGGCCGCGTGAGCCCGTCGGGCACGGTCCACCAGGTCCGGCGCGCGCCGCCCGGCGTCCGGCGCCACAGCGCGAACAGGTCCGCGTGCCGGATGACGCCGCCCGACAGGATGTAGGTCTCGCCATTGGCGCCCCGCTCGAGACAGCGCACGAGGCCCTCCACCACGTCCGAGACGTGGATCCAGCTGAGGCGCCCGGCCGTGCCCAGCTCGAGGGGCGGCATCAGGCCGCGCACGTACATCCGCTGATGTATCCCCGCCACCGACCGGTCGCCGGGCCCGAACACGGCGCCCGGGCAGGCGACGACGACCGGCGCCCCGCGCGCCTGCAGTTCGGTGGCGTAGGCGTGGGCCTCGGACTTCGTCTGCTCGTAGACCGTCCGCGGCGGGCTGCGCCGTCGGAACGCCTCGTCCGCGACGGCCCCATCGGTGTGACCGAACTCGAGGAGGGACGAGACGTGCACGATCCGGCCGACACCGGCGGCCAGCGCCGCGTCGAGCGTGTGGCGGGTGCCATCGACGTTAATCGCGTGCATCTTCGCCTTGTCGCGCCGGCGGATGCCGTACTCGTACCAAGCGGCGTTGTGGATGACGGCGTCGACGCCCGCCATGCCCGCGCGCAGCGTCTCGGGCCTCGTGACGTCGCCAGCGAAGATCCGTACGCCCGCCGCCGCCAGTTCGCGCGCCGGCGCGGCCTGGGGTGAGCGCACCAGGGCGTGCACCACGTAGCCACGGCGCAGCAGCTCCGCAACCAGCGGGCGCCCGATGAAGCCGGTCGCGCCGGTGAGGAAGACGCGGCCGAGGCCGGGGGAGGGGTCGCCGGTGGTGGGATGAAGGGGCGCGGAGGGTTCGGGCGTCGTAGGCATGGATTCACCGTCCCGTGGGTTCTGCACCCGCGGACGGGCCCTGTGGCGCGACCGTCGAGCGCGCTCGGCCGGGGTCCGGCCTCGCTCGAGGCTAGCGGCGGGGGCGTTCGGAAAGCGTTCGGGGCTGCGCCATCTGCTGCGGCGGGAGGCGCCGCGGCGAGGCGCGGGGTGCCCGCGCGGTGTCAGTCCGCCGCCGAAGCGGGTGCGCTTTTCGCCGGCACCTGGGCCATCGCGCGCTCGGCCAGCGCGGTGATCGTGAGCGCCGGGTTCACACCCGGGTTGGCGCTGACGGCCGCGCCGTCGACCACGAGCAGGCCGTCGTAGCCGAACACGCGGTGGTCGTGGTCGATCACGCCCTCGGACGCGTCGGCGCCCATGCAGCAGCCGCCGAGCACGTGCGCCGTCGACGGCACGCCGAGCAGCGTCTCGGTGAACATGGCGGCGGTCACCCCGCTCACCTTCGACGCCCAGCGCCGCGCAAGGTCGGTCGCCTCGGCCATGAACGCGCGCGGCGCGTGGGCGGGGTCGTCGAGCTCGGTCACCAGCCCGCGTACGAAGCCCGTCCGCAGGCCGCGCCCGAGCCGCACGCGCATGCTGCCGTCCGTCGCGCGCATGTACAGCAGAATTTGGCTGGAGCGGGCGAAGTCGCGCACGGTCAGGGCCCGCAGCCACGGTCGCGGCTGCCGCAGGAAGCTGCGGATCGCACCCCCGAGGCGCGCCAACACGGTCGCGCCCGGCGCGTGCGGCAGGGTGACCAACCGGAAGAAGCCGCTTCCCGCCCCGAAGCGCGCCGGCTCGACGTGGCTGTCCTCGCCCAGCTGCAGGATCGAGGTGATGGTCACGCCGTGGGAGAAGTCGCCGGCGTCTGGCGCGATGACCCCGAGCAGCGCCTCGCTGTTGGTGCGGATGCCGTGGCCGAGGCGATCGGAGAGGTGAGGCAGGCCCGCGGGGTCCTCCTGCATGGCCAGCAGCAGCGGCAGCGTGCCCATGACGCCGCCGGCGAACACCACCCGGTCGGCGGTGATCGTGCGCCGGGCGCCGCGCAGTCCCTGGCGTGCCTCGACGAGGTAGCCACCTTCAGCCCGCGGGCGTACCGCCCGCGCGTCGGTCTCCGGCTCGATGCGGCAGCCGCGCCGCTCGGCCAGGTGCAGGTAGTTGCGGTCGAGGGTGTTCTTGGCCCCGACGCGGCAGCCGGTCATGCAGGCGCCGCAGTGGGTACAGCCGACCACGTCCGGCCCCTCGCCGTCGAAGAAGGGGTCGGATACGCGCTCGGCGGGCGTCCCGAAGTACACGGCGACGTCGGGCGCCCCGAAGTGCGCCTCACGGCCCAGCTCGCTGGCGATCTCCCGCAGGACCTCGTCGCCCGGCGTGGGGTACGGGACGGTGGTCGCGCCGAGCATGCGGCGGGCCGTGGCGTAGTGCGGCTCGAGCTCCGCCTGCCAGTCGGCCAGGTGCGCCCAGGAGGGGGCGCGGAAGAACGCGGGGTGCGGCTGCGGCAGGGCGTTGGCGTAGCCGAGCGAGCCGCCGCCCACCCCGACGCCGTGGAACACCGTCACGTGGCGCATGAACGACATCTGGAAGATGCCGCGCAGGCCGAAGCGGGGCAGCCACAGCCAGCGGCGGAGGTCCCAGTTCGTCTTCGCGAAGTCCTCCGGTGCGAAGCGGCGACCCTTCTCGAGCACGCAGACGCGGTACCCCTTCTCGCTCAGGCGCAGGGCGCTGACGCTGCCACCAAAACCTGAGCCGATCACGACCCAGTCGTAGTGCTCTGCCATTGGCGAAGACCTTACGACGGACGCAAGCCCCGCGCCAAGCCCGTGCGTCAGCGGCGGACGAGGATCAGCGACCCGAGGATGTTGATCGGGACGTCGAACGTGCCCTGCACGTCGATCGTCCCTGCACCCGAGCCGTTCGTCAGGGCAGCGGCGCGCCGCGGAGGCTGCCGACCACGGGGGCCGCCCCGCCGATCGTCACCTCGTGGCTGCCGGTGAACAGCCGCTCGAACAGGCGGTCGACGATGGCGTTGACGATGCGCTCGGCGATCCTGTCGACGGTGCGGTCGACGGCGCGCGGTGTCGCGCCATCCCTCTCGGCACGCGGAACACGCGCTTGCGCGGTGCCTGGAGGTGCTTCTGGTGGTTGGCGTCGCCGGCGAGCGCCGCTACCCCCTGAGCTGCCGCGCCACCTGCCGCGCGGCCGCCTCGCCCGACAGCCGCGCACCGCCCGCGGTCTGGATCAGACCGCCGGCGAGCGCCTCGCCAGCGAACCAGATGCGCTCGGCGACCGGCTCCGCGAGCACCCGGCGGGCGTCGGCGGCACCGGGAGCGGCGACGGCGTAGGCGCCCCGCACCCAGGGTTCCGCGGCCCAGTTGGTCATGCTGCCGTGGCCGAGGTTCTTGCGAATCCCGCTGCCGAAGAGCCCTTCGAGCCGGCCCGCCACGAAGTCGACGGCGGCGGCCGGCCCCGCGGCCTCCATCTCCCAGGCGAAGTCGCCGCCGACGAAGCCGACGACCAGGTCGAGGTCGAAGGGGAAGCACAGCAGGTAGAGGTCGTGGCGGGCGTGCCCGACGACGAGGACGTCGTCGAACGGCTGGAGTCCGAGGCGGGTGCCGGTCACGCGCATCGGGACCTTGGTCAGCAGGCCCATCGGGAGGTCGAACACGGCCTTGGCGTGGCCCTCGGGGAGGGCCGGGGCGAAGCGGATGCCGTCGAACGCCAACACGCCGGTGGAGACCGTGACGATGGCGGCCCGAGCGTCGATCGAGCCGCGGTCGGTCTCGACCCGCACGCCGCGGCCGTCCCAGCGGATGCGCCGTGCGGGGCAGGCGAGCGTGACGGGCACGTCGCGGCCCCAGCGGGCGACGAGGGCGCCGAAGCCCTCACGGGTGAGGTAGTTGGGGTCGAGGTCTTCGGCGCTGCGGAAGTCGGCGATGGAGATCTCGTCATCGTCCTTGCCGAAGTCCATGGGGCCGTTGAAGGTCGATACGGCGTCGTCGAGGTGGGTGGCGCGGACCAACGAGGCGAGGCGGTCGTCCGGGCCGTCGTGGGCGTCGATGGCCGCCTGCAGCGCGCCCTCGGCCTCGCTCAGCGCCGCGAACTCCGCGGCGGTGGCCTTGCGCTCGCCGAAGTAGAGGTGGTCGAGCCCCATCTCGTGGTGCTGCAGCGTCCAGCCGGCGGCTTGGGCGTCCGGGAAGAACGGGTTGCGGTCGGCGGCGTGCAGCCAGGCGCAGCCATCGTCGAAGGGGACGCCAAACTCGCGCGACGACGTGTGCGCGCGGCCACCGATGCGGCCCTGGGCCTCGATGAGCATGCAGGCGACGCCCTCGGCGGCGAGCGTCTTGGCGGCGGCGAGCCCGGCCGCGCCGGCGCCCACGATTACCACGTCGGTCTTGGTCATACCCGCACCTCCGGTCTTGCTGTGAGATGAGCGCCAGCATAGCCATCGCGCGCCAGCGCGGTCGCGGCCTCAGCTCACCGGCGCCGCAGCGCCCTTCGGCGGCACCTTCGCCATCGCCCGCTCGGCCAGCGCGGCGATCGTCAGCGCCGGGTTCACGCCCGGGTTGGCGCTGACGGCGGCGCCGTCGATCACGTAGAGCCCTTCGTAGCCGAACAGCCGGTGGTCGCGGTCGATCACGCCCTCGGCGGCGTCGGCCCCCATGCAGCAGCCGCCGAGCACGTGCGCGGTCGACGGCACGCCGAGCAGCGTCTCGGTGAACATCGTCGCGCTCACCCCCGAGGTCTTCTCGGCCCAGCGGCGCGCCAGCTCGCTCGCCTCGGCCATGAAGGCGCTCGGCGCGTGGGCCGGGTCGTCGATCTCGGTGACGAGTCCGCGCCGGAACGGGCTGCGGACGCTGCGGCCCAGCCGCATGCGCAGGGTGCCCTCGATCGTGCGCATGTAGAGCAGGATCTGGCTCGAGCGGGAGAAGTCGCGCACGGTCAGGGCCCGGAACCACGCCCGCGGCTGCCTTACATAGCACCGCAGTGCGCCGGCGATGCGACCGAGCGCACTGGCGCCAGGCGCGTGCGGCAGGGTGATCAGGCGGAAGAAGCCGCTGCCGGCACCGTAGCGGACGGGCTCGACGTGGCTGTGTTCGTCGGTCTGGAGGATCGACGTGATCGCCACGCCGTGCGAGAAGTCCGCGCCGGCTTCCGGCGCGATGACGCCGAGCAGCGCTTCGCTGTTGGTGCGCACGTCGTGACCGAGCCGATCCGAGATCCGCGGCAGCCCTCCCGGGTCCTCCTTCATCGCCAGCAGCAGCGGCAGCGTGCCCATCACGCCCCCCGCGAACACCACGCGGTCGGCCGTGATCGCGCCGCGCGCGCCGAAGCGGCCGCGGCGCGTCTCGACCCGGAAGCCCCCTTCCGGTCGCGGCCGCACCGCCCGGACCTCGGTGTCGGCCTCGATGCGGCAACCGCGGCGCTCGGCGAGGTGGAGGTAGTTGCGGTCGAGCGTGTTCTTGGCGCCGACCCGGCAGCCCGTCATGCACGCGCCGCAGTGGGTGCAGCCCACGCGGTCGGGCCCCTCGCCGCCGAAGTAGGGGTCGGGGACCGGCACGTCGGGCGCGCCGAAGAACACCCCGACCTCGGTCGGCCCGAAGTGGCCCTCGCGACCCGTGTCGCGGGCGATCTCGCGCAGGATCTCGTCGCCCTTCGTCGTGATGGGGACCGGCGTGACGCCCAACATGCGCCGGGCGGTCGCGTAGTGCGGTTCGAGCTCCGCCGCCCAGTCGCCCAGATGCGCCCACGACGGCGCCTCGAAGAAGCCGCGCTTGGGCCGGGGCAGCGTGTTGGCGTAGGTCAGCGACCCGCCGCCCACGCCCACGCCGTGGAAGATCGTCGCGTGCCGCAGGAACGACATCTGGAAGAAGCCGCGCATGCCCACGTCCGGCAGCCACAGCCAGCGCCGGAGGTCCCAGTTCGTCTTGGGGAAGTCCTCCGGCGCGAAGCGGCGGCCCTTCTCGAGCACGCAGACGCGGTACCCCTTCTCGGCGAGCCGCAGCGCGCTGACGCTGCCGCCGAAGCCGGAGCCGATCACGACCCAGTCGACATGCTCTGCCATTGGCGCAGACGGTACGACGGCGGGGCGTGCGTCGCCAAGCCCGGTCGCCTGGGCGGGGGGCAACCCCACGCGGCACCCCCGGCATGTTGCGAATCGCTATTGACGTGGCTGATTTCCACCCATAGCATGGGTGATATGCACACTCTTCGCCTGCTCCCTCGCCACGCCGAGCATGCCCTTGCCCGGATGCTGGAGACGTTCCCGGTGGTCGTCGTGACCGGTGCGCGCCAGACGGGGAAGAGCACCCTGGTTCGCGATCGCCTGCCCGGCAGTCGCGCCTACCTGACGCTCGACGACGTCCTGCTGCGCGACGAGGCACGGCGCGACCCCGAGTTGTTCCTGGACCGCGGGGGTCCGCTGATCGTCGACGAGGTCCAGCGGGCGCCGGACCTGTTGCTGGCGATCAAACGGCGGGTGGACGAGCGCCGCGAGCGCGGCCGCTACGTCCTCACGGGTTCCGCGGACGTCCTGCTGCAGCGCGGCGTCGCCGAGAGCCTGGCGGGCCGGGCCGGGTACCTTCGGTTGACGGGTCTGTCGCGGCGTGAGCAACTCGGGCAGGGTCGCGTCGGCCTGTGGAGCGAACTCCTGCAGACACCGCCCGAGGCTTGGCCGGACCTGCTGCGCGCGTCCCCGGCGACCGCCGAGCCCTGGGAGGCGTTCGCCCAGCGGGGTGGGTACCCGGTACCGGCCCACGATCTCTCCGCCGCCGAGCAGCGTCAGGCCTGGTTCGCCGGGTACGCCGCCACCTACCTCGAGCGTGACCTGCGCACCATGGCGGCCGTGGAGAACCTGGCGGACATGCGGCGCCTGATGACCGCTCTATGCCTCCGCTCCGGCAGCCTGTTGAACCAGGCGGAGGTAGCGCGCGACTTGGGCATGCCGCCGTCCACCGTCCAGCGGTTCGTGAACCTGCTGGAGGCGTCGTTCCAGGTCGTGCGCGTGCCCGCCTTCGCGGTGAACCGCACGCGCCGGCTGGTCAAGGCGCCGAAGGTCTACTGGTCGGACCCGGGCCTAGCGCTCCACTTGGCCGGTGAGCATGCACCTCGCGGTGCCCACCTCGAGAACCTGGTGCTCGCCGACCTGCTGGCATGGGCCGGTGTCGACGATCGCAGGCCCTCGGTCCTCCACTGGCGGACGGCGAGCGGCGCCGAGGTCGACTTCGTCATCGAGCTGCCCCAGCGGTTGCTGCCGGTCGAGGTGAAGGCCACGCGTCGTCCGACCCATGCGGACGCCCGCCACCTACGCGCCTTCATGGGCGATCACCCTGCGGCGACGGCCGGTCTGGTGTTGCACGGCGGGGACGAGCTCACATGGCTCGACCGCGGCGTGCTCGCCGCGCCCTGGTGGCGAGTGCTGTGAGCTCGGCACGGCCGCGGTCGTGCATCCGCCGGCGGCAGCGCCTCGGAACGCGCACCGGCGTCCGAGCTGCGTGCGGCGGGTCGGCCGGGTCCGACGCCCGCCCGGCGCCGGCTTAGGATGGGGCAACGAAACCCGTCCGAGCCCCACCGAACAGGGAGGCACCAGCTGTGGACGACCCGACGACCCCGACCGGCGTGGAGCGCTACGTCGCCGCCGCCGAGGCCGCCGCCGAGCGGCGCGCCGCCGACCTCGCAGCGATCCGCCGCTGCCGCTTCGACACCATCGCCGTGCACGGCATGTACTCGATGGGCGAGGCGCTCGACTACAACCAGGGATCGATCATCGAGCCGATCTACATGAGCAGCTCGCAGGGGTACCGTGACGCGGACGAGATGGAGGCGGCGCTGGCGTACCGGATCCCGACCTGGGGGTAC
>Ga0209498_1002880_pt1 | contig 10325 bp, 7 predicted proteins | sample WalLakDeSediment_FD_184131 | JGI IMG/M metagenome (GOLD analysis project Ga0209498, IMG submission 184131) | Lake sediment microbial communities from Walker lake, Nevada to study Microbial Dark Matter (Phase II) - Walker Lake 11/02/13 Deep... | ecosystem: Environmental > Aquatic > Freshwater >... | reverse complement strand
ATCCAGTTCAATCCCGGAATGGCCATTTTCTATCCGGGAAATATAACTTCTGGTCGTACCGCTTTTCTCGGCAAGTTCCTTCTGGGTTAGTCTTTTTTTTATCCTGGCCTCCCGGATGAGCCTTCCAATTGAATGTTTTGTTTTCACTTCCTCCGGCCGGCTGTATCCATATAATACATCTGCGCCTATTTCAAAAGGTACAAATATTTTCTTTCTATCCCGGGCTTCGATACATTTCCTTACATTGGCCCACGAAAGGGTGTTGTTCTGTATAGAAACCTTTACAAATTCGTTCCTGTCATAAAGCATCCAGGCAACAGATTCTTTGTTAATACCCATATTACCCAAAACCTCAGCAAAATCAATGATCCTGGATTCCCCATTGTTAAAAGTCACAGAAACTAATAGATCCCTTATCCAATTTATCTTTAGGATACGCGGTAATTTTAATTTTTTTCTCATTTCAGGTTCGGATTCAATTCATAAAAAACTGATAACGCCCATTCAGAGTGATCTTGAAGCCAATTCTTCATCTTTTTCAACTGCTTATCTGGCAGTTCACCGGTATAAATTTCGTGATCCTCAATCCGGATCAATGCCTCGTATTCATTATATATTGCAAGAATATGCGGTGGCCGGTGATCGCCGAAGTAAATGTTGATTTTAATCCCATCAATGAAATCAATAGTTGGCATTAATTTACATTTTGCAAAGTTATCTGATTAGGTACATAAATCAAAATAAAATAATCCAAAAATTGAATTTTATATTTATCCGGTTTTTTTCAAGATTATACCCGGTTAGTTTGTAATTTTTTTGTCATTCGCTCGCTTATGCGCTTGAGTTATTAGTAGACATTATCAAGAACCGGGAACTAAAATCCCTCCCTGGCTTGCATTCATAGCAATTTCCTACTTTTGCATCATGAAAAAATTCCTTTGCCGGATCATATCATTCTTAATTGCTTTGTTCATATCAGGGCAGATGGCCAACGGACAGGCTGATTTCAATGTATCCGGCAGGGTCATCGATTCGGAAACCCGCGAACCGCTGGCTTTTGTGAATATCCTTATCTCAGGGACAAGGGTGGGCGTTTCTACCGATATCGACGGCAAGTTCACCATCTATCGCAACCAGCCGGTCGAATCAATTATGCTTACCTATGTGGGTTATCATCCCATGACCTATGTCATTCCTTCGGGGAGAACTTCAGACCTGGTCATCAGCCTGCAAAAGAAAACATTCAACCTCAATGAGGTGGTCATTCTGCCGACGATAAACCCGGCCCACCGGATCATCGACAGTGTGCTGGCCAACCGGCACCGCAATGACCCCGAAAAGCTCAAAACCTTTTCCTACACTTCTTACGAGAAAACAATTTTCACAGCGCAACTGGATACCATCATAGCAGTGGAAAAAGACTCCGCGGGCAAATGGATCACCGATACGCTGGCACATCAGCCCGATGTGCCGGAAGAAATGATCGGTGATACTATCGTCTCCGATTCCGTCATGAACAAACTGAAAAATTTTTTCAACCGCCAGGATATCGCCATCATGGAAGCGGTAGTCGAAAGAAAATTCATGGCGCCCGATAAGAATTATGAAAATGTAAAAGCCAACCGTATTTCCGGCTTCCAGGACCCGATCTTTGTTTTCCTGGTTTCGCAGATCCAGTCGACCTCCTTCTACCGCGAAATCTTCAACATCTTTGATAAAGCATATATAAACCCGATCAGCCGGGGCAGTAAGAACAAATATATTTTCATCCTTGAAGACACCCTTTATACCGAAACAAAAGACTCGGTCTTTATCATATCTTACAGGCCCAGGCCCAATACCAATTTCGACGGACTGGAAGGGCTGCTGTATATTAACACCAACAAGTGGGCGATCCAGAACGCCATAGCCCGACCAGCCCTGAAAGATGGGCCCAGTATCAGGATACAGCAGATGTACGAACTGATCGACGGGGAGCAGTGGTTCCCGGTGCAATTAAACACTGATGTCATCCTGCCCGGGATGGTCGTCGCTGCGGGTAATGAACAGGCCAGGCTGGTGGGTATCGGGAAAAGCTATATCCGGGATATTGTGATCAACCCGGAGCTGGTCAGGCGGCAATTTGCCATGCTCGGGGTGGATGTAGACCCCGATTCTCATGAGAAACCTGAAACCTTCTGGAACGCCTACCGTATCGATACCCTTTCCGCGCGTGATTTGCGCACCTATGCTTTTCTCGATTCCATAGGCCGGGAAGCCAACTTCGACAGGATCGCCAAAGGCTTTGAAACGCTGATGAACGGCAGGATCCCTTATAAATTCATTGACATCGACCTCGACCGTATCATCAAATATAACGATTACCAGGGCATATATCTCGGGCTGGGCCTGCATACCAATGACAAGCTATCCCGGAAATTCAAATTCGGCGGTTACTGGGGATATGGTTTCAAGGATAAAGATGCCAAATACGGTGGTGATGCACAGGTCACCCTCAGCAGGAAACATGAAGTAGTGTTTGGCCTTCAATACTTTAATGATATTATTGAATCGGGCGGGACAAGGTATTTCGATGATACCGACAATTTCCTGACCGGGGGCAACTGGCGCAATTTCCTGATCCGGAGGATGAATCCGACCGAAGATATCTCAGCGACCCTGGGGTTCAGGCTGCTGCGCGATTTCAAATTCGGACTCGGGTTCCATGTCAATAGAAAAGACTCTCAGGATGAATATCGCTATGGGGTGAGTATGGATGAGATCAATTTCCTGACCGATCAATTCCGGTTCACCGAGTTCTCCATCGGTTTCCGGTTTGCCTTTCGGGAGCAGTTTATCGTTACCAGGCGCACCCGCATGTCGCTGGGCACTAAATACCCCATCCTCTGGTTTCAATATACCCGCGGCATCGAAGGATTATTCGACGGAGAATTTGATTACAACCGTTTCGACCTGAAAGTGCAGAAATCGTTTTACACAAAATATTTAGGGAGAACATCCCTGTTGCTTACCGGAGGGTTCATCGACCGGGCCATCCCGGAAAGCAACCTTTACAACGGCCATGGCAGCTACAGGTTTTTTACCATTTATGCCGATAACAGCTTTGCCACCATGAGGATGAACGAATTCCTCTCAGATCGTTATACAGCGCTTTATTTCACCCATAATTTTGGAAAACTGCTGAAAAGATGGAAGAAATTCCAGCCCGATTTCCTGATTTCGACCAATGTTACCTTCGGATGGCTCAAGCAAGACGGAAATCACTATTATATCGATTACAAAACCCTGGAGAGAGGTTACTTTGAAAGTGGTTTTCTCATCAACAATATGCTGAACCTGCGTGTGTATTCGCTGGGGGTCGGCGCTTTCTACCGCTGGGGCCCTTACAGTTACCCGATGTTCAAGGATAACATCGCGCTGAAAGTCACTGTTACCTTCCCGCTCGGAGAGATGAGGCTGGGGAATTAGTTTACGGTCGGCGGTCGGCGGTCGGCGGTCAGCGGTCATCAGTGAAAACCAGAAACAAGAAACAAGAAACAAGAAACAAAAAACTAATATGCCCTGGCAAAGACGACCCTCTTAGGAGACGGTTTCCCTGAGTAGATGCATTTTCCTGGCTCCAGCGGTCCGTCCAACGGGATCGTGCGGATAGTGGCCTTGGTCTCTTCCTTGATCTTTTCTTCCGTTTCGGAGGTGCCATCCCAGTGGGCGAGCAAGAATCCGCCCTCTTCGATCTTTTCTTTGAATTCCTCCCAGGAATCGACCTTAAAAGTGTTGTTTTCCCGGAAAGAAAGCGCTTTTTCATAGAGATTCGACTGGATCTGTTCCAGCAGGTTGCCGATCTTTACATCAAGATTAACGGCCTGAAGCACCTCTTTCTCAAGCGTATCCCTGCGGGCCACTTCCACGGTATTGTTCTCCAGGTCGCGGGGGCCGATGGCGATCCTGACCGGTACACCCTTGAACTCGTATTCATTGAATTTCCAGCCGGGCTTATGCGTGTCACGGTGATCATATTTAACACGAATGCCTTTGGCTGTCAATTCTTTCTTGATTGATTCAGCTTTTTCGGAAATGGCAGCCAGTTGGTCTGTATTTTTATAAATAGGTATGATAACAACCTGATAAGGGGCCAGTTTAGGAGGGATGACCAATCCATGATCATCCGAATGGGTCATGATCAAAGCGCCGACCAGACGCGTTGAAACACCCCAGGAGGTAGCCCAGACATATTCAAGCTTATTTTCACGGCTGAGGAATTTCACATCGAAAGCTTTGGCGAAATTCTGCCCCAGGAAGTGGGAAGTGCCAGCCTGCAGGGCTTTGCCGTCCTGCATCAGTCCTTCGATGCAATAAGTTTCCACCGCCCCGGCGAACCGTTCATTGGGCGATTTCACCCCGCGAAGGACAGGCATAGCCAGCCATTCTTCGGCAAACCGGGTGTAAACATCCAGGATCGTTAATGCTTCTTCAACCGCTTCCTGTTCCGTCGCATGTGCCGTATGCCCTTCCTGCCACAGGAATTCTGCTGTGCGCAGGAAAAGACGGGTACGCATCTCCCATCGCACCACGTTGGCCCACTGGTTCACCAGGACCGGCAAGTCCCGGTACGACTGGATCCAGTTCCGGTAGGTGTCCCAGATGATCGTTTCCGATGTAGGACGAATGATCAGCTCCTCCTCCAGCTTTGCCTCCGGATCAACTATAACCCCTTTGCCATCAGGTGAATTTTTCAGGCGGTAATGGGTAACCACGGCACACTCTTTGGCAAAGCCCTCAACGTGAGAGGCTTCCTTACTGAAAAACGATTTGGGTATGAATAATGGGAAATAGGCATTGACGTGACCGGTATCTTTGAACATCTGATCGAGGGCAGCCTGCATCCTTTCCCATATCGCATAGCCGTAAGGTTTGATGACCATGCAACCCCTCACCGCAGAGTTCTCGGCGAGGTCAGCTTTGATCACCAGATCATTGTACCACTGCGCGTAATTTTCTTCCCTTGATGAAAAATCTTTAGCCATTTTTAATTTTGGTATAGTATTTGCATTTTTAATGCTGAAACAAGGCACAAAAATAATAATAATGAACTATCCCATAACTCACCGGGTAATTAAAACAAAGGAGAAACAAGCCATGAGAACTTTAGCCATTTTCACCGTGATCTTCAGCCTCTTGCTGGCATCCTGCTCTACAACGTACGATGCTTCAGCGCCCTTCGATGAAGTGTATGCCACTTCCAGGGAGGCTGCCGCAGCTTCATCCGAACCTGTAACAGTCAAGTCACAAACAGTTGAATCCACCACCACGTATGAGGGTGATTACTATTCACCGGAATACGAGGAAGGCGAATTCAGCTCGGAAGATTATTACGATTACGAATATACTGCCCGTATCAAAAGGTTCAGCCAAAGCAACCCCGGTTTCGACTATTACAACAACTATTACACCAACAACTATTATTACAGCTACGATCCCTACTATATGGGCACCAGCATCTATTACGGCTCCTACTGGCCTTCCATCTCATTCAGTTTTGGGTGGGGCTATCCCTACTACTACTATCGCCCCTACTACCGTTACAGGTACTATGACCCGTGGTATTATCCTTACTATGGATATGGATATGGCTGGGGTTACGGTTATCCTGGCTACTGGGGAGGATCCTACTGGTCAGGTTACTACTCCGGGTACTATGCCGGTTACTGGGATGGATATAACTGGGGTGGCGGCGGATATTACTCCGATCCGTATCCCCACGGAAACTATTACGGGCCGAGGCGCGGCCGTACCGGTTCATCCGACGGTAGCCTCAGTTCCGGAAGCCTCACCCGCGGCACACGCACCGGAGATGTCACTCCGATAGCTACAGGTGCTGCCAGCAAGGCAACAGGAACTGAACCAGGCGCTGTTTCAGCCCGCGGCACACGGCCCGATGCTGAAGTTACCGGCGCAACCAGGGATGTTGGCACAACCCGCGGCGAAGCTACCCGTTTGACCGAGCCCGCTGCCGGAACAGCTACCAGAACTACCGGTACCTCTATACGTACCACCGAGCCCGCTGCCGGCACTGCCACACGGACTACCGGGACGGATAACGCGACCTTGTCGCCCAGCAGAAGGGTGCAGCCCGAAATGAAATATGAAAAACCGCAAACCTATACCGCTCCGAGTTCCCGGACTACCCCTTCACGGCAGGAATACACCAGCCCCAGCACCAGGGATACCCGCAGCTACTCCGACCCGGGTGGATCTACCCGCAGGGTATACTCTACCACACCGGAGAGGAGAACAATGGAAAACACCGGTCGTTCCACGCAGCAAAGTGGCAGCAGCAGGGTAAGTCCCGCAACGCCGTCACAGAACTACTCTACCCCTGCCAGGACGACTACGCCTTCCCGCAATACCTACACTGCCCCCTCCAGTTCAGGCGGCAGCCGCAGTATTTCGGCACCTTCCAGCTCCGGAAGCAGCTCAGGTGGCAGCCGCAGCATCTCGGCTCCCTCCAGCTCAGGTAGCAGCCGCAGCATCTCGACTCCCTCCAGCTCGGGAAGCAGCCGTTCAAGCAGCGGCAGTAGCAGCGGCAGTAGCAGCGGCAGTAGCAGCAGTGGTAGCAGCAGAAACGCCGGTGGAAGAAGGTAATTAACTTCTAAACTACAGCATCATGAAAAAAATATCTTTCATAACGGCTATCTTACTGACAGCCGCCCAGACAGTTTTATCCCAAACTTCATCAGATGCCCTCCGTTATTCAAGGATTGACATTGGCGGGTCTGCCCGCTACATGGGGCTTAGCGGCGCATTCGGGGCACTGGGCGCCGATTTTACTACCACCAGCGCCAACCCGGCAGGGATCGCCCTCTTCAAATCTTCCGAGCTGTCCATCACGCCCGCAGTCAATGTAGGCAGCGTGGCATCCATGTACAATGGCACCTCCGGATTTGACCAGCGCTCGGTGTTCTACCTCGGAAACGCCGGGGTTGTGCTGGCTTCCAACCTTAAAACCGACCCTAAAAAACAAGGCTGGAGAAATGTGAATTTTGCCACCGGCATCAACCGGATCAATAATTTCAATTTCTCCTATGAAATGACCGGAACCAATACCACCAACTCGTTGCTCGACACTTATGTTGCAGAAGCCAATGGAATCAATTATAAAGATATTGAAAATGATATCTATGGAGATTATGCCTTCGATCTCTATCCGGCCTGGTGGACATATCTTCTCGACTTTGCCAACCCTACAACCGTTAATGAATATATTTCCCCTATCGCACCCGGTAGCAGCAAACTGCAAACGAAAAATGTCGATGCCACCGGATCGATGAACGAATATGTGTTCAGTTTGGGCGCCAATTACAACGACAGGCTTTACCTTGGGATGACTTTCGGGATCCCGTTCATCCGTTACTATGAAACTGCTATTTATACCGAAGAAAATATAACCGGTTCCGATTTGAAATACTTCCGTATTATAGATCAGCTCGAAACAAGCGGTACCGGGTTCAACTTCAAGCTTGGCTTTATTTACCGCGCCAGCGACTGGCTCCGGCTGGGTGCGTCATTCCACACACCTTCATGGTTCAACAGTATGAAAGACAACTGGAAGGTCACCATGTCGTCAGAGTTCTATACACCTGACCCGGATGGCTTTACCCGTTACAAGGAAACCTCCCCGACCGGAAGTTACACGTACCGCTTGCAAACCCCCATGCGTGCTCAGGGAAGCATGGCCTTTATCATCGGAAATGTGGGCCTGGTCAGTGCCGAATATGAGTTTGCTGACTATGCCTCCGCAAGGCTCGATGCCAGTGACTACAGCTTCAGCGATGAGAACAGGGCCATTCGCAACAGCTACACCGGTTCACACAATGTCCGGATCGGCACCGAATGGAGATACAACATCTTCAGCTTCAGGGCAGGGGGGAAATATTTCACCACACCCTATAAAAGCAATATCAACGATGCCAGCAAACTGGGATTTTCGGCGGGTGCAGGCTTGCGCCAGGGATGGTTCTTCATGGACCTGGCCTACGCTTTCAGCCAGTCCGGGTCCGATTACTACTTCTATAACACCCCTGCGGCGGCAACCAATCCCGTGTCGAACAACATAAGGTCCCACAGCGTATTGCTGACGGTGGGTGCTAAACTGTAAATGCAAAATATTTTGTGCATCTGCTAAACCCGCACAAACCGCACACTGGCTGCCTTAAAACTGATCCAGACCTTGCGGCCGGACCTCAGGGACAATGACTGTAACGACTCACGCGTGATGCGGGCACAAACCTGGAAACCAATATCCACCATTATTTCGAACCCGGAAGGATACGGACTAACATCGATAATCGTCCCTTTGAAATGATTGGTGGCACTGGTGGGCAGGTTATCCAGTGAAATAAAAACATCTTCGCCACGGAGCAATACAAATCCCTGCCCTTCCGGTTCATCGGTGATCACCCGCAACACCATACCGTTTTCCAGCTCGGCGTATTGCCGTTCCTGTTCCCTGTATAGTCGCGCAGGAAAGTAATTCCTGATCCCCGTGAAACGGGCGGTGAATTCCGATCCAGGGTGGTGGAATACCTTATCGGCCGGGCCCATCTGCATGATCCTGCCGGAATGCATTACGGCAACTTTGGTGGCTAATACCAAAGCCTCTTCATAATCATGGGTTACATGGATGATGGTCTGTCCGGATTGGTTGATTTTTTTAAGCAGGCTGCGCAAACCCTGCTTCAGGGAGATATCCAGCGAGGCCAGCGGTTCGTCGAGAAGCAGGTAGCGGGGATTGCGCACCAGGGTGCGGGCCAGGGCAACCCGCTGCAGCTCCCCGCCGGAGAGGGAATGCGGCCTGCGGCCGAGTAAATGCCTGATTTCAAGCAGTTCCGCCTGTTCCTCCACCCGCTGTTCCACCTCCCTTCTTTCGGTCCTTTTTATTTTCAACGGAAAAGCAATATTATCCCGGACACTCATATGCGGGAAAACGGCCAGATCCTGGAATACCAGCCCCATCGGTCTCGACTGGATCCTGTCATCTGTAATATCATGGCCGTCGAGCAGAATTTGCCCGTCTTCGGGAAGGATCAACCCTGCCAGTATCTCGAGTACAAGGGTTTTGCCTGCACCTGAAGGTCCCAGGATCACAAAATAATCGCCGTTTTCAACCCGGAAAGAGATTCCGTCCAGCTTGAAACCAGCATAGGCTTTATGGATATTCTTTACGTCAAGCATCTTTACGGGGGCGTGACAACATGCGTAACAAAATGAAGAATACCAGGCTGACCGCGATAAATATCACCGCCACCGGGCGGGCATAGCTCAGCCCGAAGGCGCCGAAGCGCTCCCATATCAGCACAGGTGTTATCATCGGGTGGTATGCCACAATGACCACGGCGCCGAACTCGCTCATGCCGCGGGCAAACATCAGGATCAATCCTGAAACAACGTTGCGCCATGCCAGCGGCAGCGATATCGTGAAGAAAACCCGGAAGGGCGAAGCGCCCAGGTTAAGGGCTGCCTGTTCCAGGCGGACCGGCACGGCAAGAAAGCCGTCGCGGGCGGAGTTGACCAAAAACGGAATGCTCACAAATGCCATAGCCAGCGCGATACCGGCCGGTGCTCCTACGAAATCCAACCCGATGAGTGACCCAAGCTGCCCCAGGTAAGAATCGCGCGAAACGAACCCCAGAACGGCGATCCCCGCTGCCGAATGCGGGATCACTATGGGCAGGTCGATGATCCCCAGCACCAGCCGCTTCAGGAGAAAGTCCTTTCGTGCCAAAAGGTAAGCTAACGGGATCCCACCCAGGGCAAAGACCAGCGTGGCGGCCATCGACACCCAGAGCGTCAGGCCAATGCTGCGCTGCACCTCCGGGTCTTTCGAGGATTCAAAGACATCCGCCGGGGAAGTGGATACAAACATCCCCACCAACGGCCCGATAATGAACAACAGCACCAGCCCGCTGAGCAGGATCAGGAAAAGCTGAAAGGGTTGAAACCGCATGAAGGCTTAAAAATTTTTGCAAAGATGAGAAAGATTTCTTTTTAACTAACCCTTAGCTTGCCGGTGAGGTTTTAGAAACCAAGAATCCTTCTGTAGTAAATTTTTGCCCGGCCATTGATGTTAATTTGAAAATAGTATTTATCTTTGCAATCCATTTTTAAAATGCGGAAGTAGCTCAGCTGGTAGAGCACGACCTTGCCAAGGTCGGGGTCGCGGGTTCGAATCCCGTTTTCCGCTCAAACCAACAAGTCCCGAGGTTTCGGGGCTTTTTTAGTTATGAGTGCTGATTGCTGAGTTATGAGTTATGAGTTATGAGTTATGA
>Ga0209498_1002879_pt1 | contig 10328 bp, 7 predicted proteins | sample WalLakDeSediment_FD_184131 | JGI IMG/M metagenome (GOLD analysis project Ga0209498, IMG submission 184131) | Lake sediment microbial communities from Walker lake, Nevada to study Microbial Dark Matter (Phase II) - Walker Lake 11/02/13 Deep... | ecosystem: Environmental > Aquatic > Freshwater >... | reverse complement strand
CCCCATTCGGAGGGGCCACTCGGGTCCGGGTGCCTGAGGGGGTGGGGCAGCGATTCGCCGCGGCAATCCAGTCCATCCCCCCGGAGGAACGGGTCTCCTTCCTGGAGCACGCGGTGGCCCGGGGCGAGACCCTCACGCATGTGGCCCGTCTGTATGGGGTGTCTGTGGCGGACCTCCAGGCTGCCAACCCCGCCATCCAGCCCAGGCGCATGCAGATCGGCCAGAGGGTGGTGGTGCCCAGGTCCCCGTCGGCGTTGGCCCGGGGGAGCCAAGGCGCGCCGCCTCCCGCCCTCCTGCCGGGGCCTGACGGCGTGGCTGTCTACAGCGTCCGGCCGGGTGACACCCTCTCGGGGATCGCCGCCAGGCACCGTGTGCGTGTGGGGGACCTTCTCCGGTGGAACGGGCTCTCCATGGACTCCATCATCCGCCCGGGGGACGAGGTACGGATCCACGTTCCCGGGGGCTGAGGGAGATCCTTCCCAGGGGGCAAGGGCTACCCTGCTCCCACCTCTCACCTCCCCTGGGGTCCCCGGACGCACGCCGTCCTGCTCGGGACGGCGTCAGGCACCAAGGAGGGCGTGCCGCAGGTCCCGCAGGAGACCGAAGACCAGGAGCTGCGGGTTCACGTTTCCCGCCGCCATCTTCCGGGCCTCCGACACGCTTCGGAGGGCTGCGGCCACGGAGGCCGGGTGGACGGGGGTTCGGGCCAGAAGGGACTCCACGGCCTTCTGCTCCTCCGGACTCCAGGCAGCCCCTCTTCCCCCGGATGCCTCCACAGCCAGGTCCCGGAGGCACTCCTCAAGGAAGTTCAGAAGCTCCTGGAGCCCCCGGGCTCCCGTGGCCTTGAACCCTGCTGCGGCCTGGAAGGCCGGGCCCGGGTCCGGAGCCAGGGAGGCCCAGAGGAGGTGGATGGCCGTTGCGCGGGTCTGGGCAAAGGGCCCCGGCCCCCCTTCGTCTCCCAGGAAACCCAGGGCCCGGCCGATGGCCCCCTGGGAAGCGGCGGCCACCCGTTGGGCCTCGTCCTCCCGAATCCCTCCCACCTGCACCAGGAAGTCACTCACTTCCCCCAACGAGAGGGGGGGAAGGTGCAGCTGAGCCGTCCGGGACCGGATGGTGGGGAGGAGGCGTCCCGGCTCGCTGGAGGTCAGGATCAGGCTGGTCCCCTGTGGAGGCTCCTCCAGGACCTTGAGAAGGGCGTTGGCTGCCTCCGAGCTGGATTCCTGGGGTGCCAGGGATTCGGCGTCCCCGATGATGAAGACCTGTCGGTTTCCCCGTGAGGGCCTCCGCTGGGCCTGGCGCCGTAGATGCCGGGCAGCCGCCAGGTAGAGGCTCCGGGCCTCTCCGACCTGGACGGGTTGGAGGGGGTTCTTGCGGATCTCCTCCAGGGCCTCGGCACGGGCAGCCTCAAGAGCCTGGGCGAGCTTCTCCGGAGTGGAGGACTCCTTGGGCCGGGGAAGGGGGAAGTACCAATGGAGGTCCGGATGGATCAGTTTCAGGGCCAGGCCGCAGCTTCCGCACCTCTCACAGGGGCCTGCCCTTTCCGGGGCCTCGCAGAGGAGAAGGCGGCCAAGCCAGAGGGCCAGGTGCTGCTTCCCCACCCCCCGGCTCCCATGGATGAGGAGAGCGGCGGGCAACGATTCCTGCACCCGGGCCCGGACAAGGGCAGAGAGGAGGGAATCGTGGCCCCAATGTCGGTGGAGGGTCACGGGGATCTCGAACGGGGCTTGAGCCACTGGAGGGGATCCATGGCCTGGGGCGCTCCTCCCGCCACCGGCGCCCTGACCTGGAACTCCAACCGGGCTCCCTCGGGGGTCTGGGCCCCCCCCACGGTACCCACCACCTGCCCGGCCTCCACCGTCCTGCCGGCCACCACCCCGATCTCCTCCAGGTAGAGATACAGGGTGTAGAATCCAGCACCGTGGCTGAGGACCACCGATGGACCGTACCCCTCGAAGGGTCCCGCCATCACCACCTCTCCCCTGGCCACCGCCCGGACCGGGGTTCCCGCCGGGGCTTTGATCCCCAGGCCGTTCCAGCGAAGGACGATGCCGTTGGGCCGTCGCTCCAGCCCGAATCGGTACAGGATCTCTCCGTCCACGGGCCACTCCAGGGACCCGGCGTCGGCTCCGGAGAGGGTGCTGGGGCCCTCCCTCCCGGCTCCGGCCAGGGCCCGTCTTCTCTCCTCCTCCACCCGTCGCCGCTCCAGGTCGGCCATGAGGTCCCTCAACCGTCCTTCGTCTGCGTCCAGCTGCTCCAGGCGGGACTGGGCTTGCCTCTCCCGGTTGCGGAAACGTGCCAGGGTTTCCTGCCTTCCCCGCTCCACCGAGCGAAGCTCCGCCAGTTCCCCGAGCTTGGCCTGCCTGAGCCTCCCGAGCTCCGCCAAGCTGGACTCGAGCTGCTGGTTGTGGGAGTCCAGGGCTTCCTCCAGGCTCTCCACCCGGTTCAGGAGGCTCCTGTCGTAAGAGGCGATGACCTGAAGGTAGTGGTAGCGGGTGAGGAGGTTGGCGAAGGAGTCTGCTCCCAGAAGAACCCGGAACGCGTGGAGGGATCCACGCTTGTAGATCTCCCGAACCCGGCGGTAGAGGATCGCCTGGGATTCCCTGAGCTCTTCCCGGGTGAGGAGGAGCTCCCTGGTGGTGGCTTCCACCTGCCCGGCGGTGGCTTCCGCCTGGAAGTCGATCTCCGCCAGTACCGAACGGGAGGCGCTGAGCTGCTGCTCGATGTTCCTGAGCTCCGTGGAGGCGCTCCTCACCTGGCTTCGTATCTGCTCCATCTCGCCCTGGAGGCGGTTCCGCTCCTCCCGGATGGACTCCAGGCGCCTCTGGCTCTCCAGGATCTGCCTCTGGAGGGTGGCGTCCTGGCCGGATACCGGTCCGGCAAGGAGGAAGAGGGCGGCGCCCACGAGACCGGTGGAGAGGACCCGGGCCAACCTCACACCCCCCGGAGGTAGCGGCGCACCGCCAGGCTGCTGGCCATGGCCCCGAACACCACACCCATGAGGAGACCTGCCCCGCTCCAGGCCGGGGGAATCCACTCGATGTGGAAGAGGAAGCGGTTGACGGCCTGGTAGGTGCCCCAGGTGAGGAGGATGGCCAGTATGCCGCCAAGGAGGCCCGTCATGGCCCCTTCCAGGAAGAAGGGACGGCGGATGAGCCGGTCCCGGGCCCCGACCAGGCGCATGATGAAGATCTCGTCCCTCCTGGCGAAGACGGCGATCCTGATGGCCGTACCGATGATGAGGGTGGCCACCGCAGCGAAGGCTCCCCCCAGGATCATGGCGGTGATGGCAGCGATCCTCCTGAGGAGGAAGAGCCTCTCCATCCACTCCCGGCCGTAGCGCACGTCCTCCACGAAGGAGAAGTCCGAGGCGGCCGCCGCCACCCCTTCCACGGACTCGGTGGTTCGGCTCCCGGGAAGGAACCGGATCTCCAGGGATGCCGGGAAGGGATTGACCTCCAGGTCCGCCGAGAACTCGGCGATCTCCGGTAGCTCCTGCCTGGCCCGCTCCAGGGCCTGGGCCTTGGAAACGAAGCGGACGTCCTCCACCCCGGGGAGGGACCGGAGTAGTTGAACGGCTGCTTCGATCTCCACGGGCCGGGCGCTCTCCCGGAGATAGGCCACCACCTCCACACGCTCCTCCACCTCTTCCACCGCCAGCCGGAGGTTGTAGGCCACCAGGGCGAAGAGGGCCAGGACCGTCAGGGCGAGCCCCACCATGAGGGCGGAGAGCCCGATGAGGAGGGGGGCCCTACGAAAGCCTGAGACCGCTTCCCGCAATGCCCTGGCCATGTCAGCCGCCGCTCCCGGGCGCCTGGGAGTCGAAGACCAACCGACCCTGGTCCAACTCCAGTACCCTTGCCGCCGAGTAGCTGCGAAGCAGCTCCAGGTCGTGTGTGGCCATGATGACGGCCATGCCCAGGGCGTTGATCTCCCAGAACAGGTCCAGGATTCCCCGTGTGGCCCGGTCGTCCAGGTTTCCCGTGGGCTCGTCGGCCAGGAGGACGAGGGGCTCCGAGGCCAGGGCACGGGCGATGGTCACTCGCTGCTGCTCCCCTCCCGAGAGCTGATGCACCGGGGATCCCGCTTTGGCCGAGAGTCCCACCTTGGACAGGAGTCGCTGGGCCCTGGGCCGGATCTCCCCCCGGGGGGTGTCCGTCACCTCCAGGGCGAAGGCAACGTTCTCCAGGGCGGTTCGGCCCGGGAGGAGGCGGAAGTCCTGGAACACGAACCCCACCCGCCGCCGGACCTTCCAGATGTCCCTGCCGGGCGTCCTCCGACTGGAGAACCCGTCCACCAGGACCTCGCCGGAGGAGGGGCGCTCGGACATGTGGATCAAGCGGAGCGTAGTGGACTTTCCCGATCCAGAATGGCCGGTGAGGAACACGAACTGGCCCTTGGGCACCTGGAGTTGGATGCTCTCCAGGGCGGTTCCGGTCCTGGGGTAGACCTTGCTGACGTTGATTAGCTTGATCACGGCACAGTGTGGTGGGATGGCCTGGTTCTCGCCGGCGCTCTCAAGCTATCCAGGCCTCCGGGAGGTGTCAAAGCGGTTTCTTGAGAGCTTTGCCGCCAGACGCAGGGCCGCCAGCGAGGAGGAGGGGTCGGCTTTCCCAGTGCCGGCGATGTCGAAGGCCGTGCCGTGGTCCGGCGAGGTCCTGACGAAGGGGAGGCCCAGGGTCACGTTCACACCGGTCCCGAAGGCGACGGTCTTCAAGGCCGCCATGCCCACGTCATGATAGGGGGCCACCACCGCGTCAATCCCTCCGGTGAGTGCCCGGCGGAACACAGTGTCTGCCGGCAGGGGACCTTCCACCTTGAGCCCCTCTTCCAGTAGCTCCGCCACCACGGGCCGGAAGATCTCGTCTTCTTCCCTGCCGAAGAGCCCTTCGTCCCCCGCGTGGGGATTCAGGGCGCAGAGTGCGATTCTCGGGTCCCGCAGGGCCCAGTCCCTCTCCAGGGCCCGGGCCAGGAGACGGCATTGGCGCAGGAGGAGGTCCCTGGAGAGATGATGGAACACCTCCCGCAAGGGGATGTGCGTGGTGGCCAGGAGGACCCGGAGGGGCCCGCCCACGGAGGTCTCTTCGGCGCACATGAGCATCCCCACTTCCTCCACCCCCGCCAACTCCCCCAGCATCTCCGTCTGGCCCGGCACGTTCCAGCCCGCGGCCCGGAGGGCGGGCTTGTGGGCTGGTCCCGTCACCAAGGCCCCCACCCTCCCCCCGAGAGCCAATTCCACGCCCCTGCGGATGGCGGCGGCGGTAACGGTTCCAGCGCCTGCTTCCGAACCGTCCCAGATCCCAACGGACTCGAAAGGGGCCAGGCCCGGATCGGACCCGTGATGGCCCAGGATAAGGAGGGCATCCTCCGGGATCTCCCTCACCAGGGAGCGGACCGCCTTCTCCATGACCTCCGGACCCACCCCACGGGGATCCCCCAGGGTCACGGCGATAGTCCCGGGGCCCGGGGCCCCTTCGCCCACTCCGGTCATGGCTGGGGCAGGGTTCACAGGCGGACCTGGACGTAGATCCGGGACCGGAGCTCTTCCAGGATCTTTTCCACCATCTTCTCCTGCTGGATGAGGGCCCGGATCTGGGCCCGGAAATCCTCGTCCTCCAGGGTGTATGCACCCCCTTCCACCACGTTCACCACCTTGAGGACCGCAAATTGCGGCTGGTCCCTCACGGGGTACCGGATGGGTCCCAGGACCTGCCCGGGCTCGGATTGGAGCAGGGGCTCGGCGAACCCCGGCGGGAGGTCCCTGAGGCGGTCGAAAGGCACCCGAAGGGTGTCCGGTGCTTCCTGCTCTCCGAATCGTTCCCGTAGGAGGGCCACGGACTCACCGCCCTCCAGTCGCTCTTTCACCTCCTGGGCCAGCAGGGCAGCCTCATCCACGTCGCCTGACGTGGGTTCCATGGGAATGAGGACGTGGCTGGCCCGGATCTCCCCGGAGCGCCGGCGGTCGAGCTTGATGATGTGATAGCCGAAGGGGGACTCCACCGGCGGGCTGATCTCGTTGGTGTTCAGCCGGAAGGCCGCGTCTTCGAAGGCCTGCGTCATGTCACCCCGTCGAAACCAACCCAGGTCGCCACCCGATTCCCTGGAGCCGGGATCCCGGGAGAACCTGCGGGCCAGCTCCCCGAAGTCCTCGCCTTCCACGGCCATCGCCCGGATCCTCTCCGCCTCGGCAAGGGCTTCCGCCCTAACGGAGTCGGAGGGTGTGGGCGCCACGATGACCTGGGCGAAGACGACGCTGGGGGGGCGCTGGCCGATGGCATCCCTCTGCGCCTCGAAGAACGCCCTCACTTCCGACTCCTCAACCACCAGCGACCTGAGGTCTCTCGCCTTCTTCGCCATGAACTGCTCGTGGAGTTGCTGCTGGCGGTACTGCCCCCGGAGGAATTCCCGGTAGGTGGCGAGGCTCCATCCCTGATCGGCCAGGGCCCTCTGAAAGGCAGCCTGCCCTCCGAACGTGGCGGTCCGCTGCTGCATCTCCTCCGACACCGCCTCTTCCAGATCCTGGTCGTCCACCACGATGGTGGTGTCCTGCAGGGCTGCCTGGATGATGAGTTGCTCTCCGATCATCTGGTCCAGGACGTCCCGGCGGAGGGCCGCCAGACTCTCCTGGTCTTCCGGGATCTGCACGCCCCGGGTGCTGAGCTGGAAGATCCGCTCCTCGATCTGGGAAAGGGGGATCACGGAATCCCCCACTACGGCGGCGATCCGGTCCACCAGGGCCCGGCTCTGGCCCTGCAGGCCCTGGGGAAGGGATGCCCCGGCTGCGGTGATGAGGAGGGCCACCGAGAGAGAACAACCAATGGACATGCGCACGTTCTTCCACCTCCATGAGGGGATGGAGGGTCCGAACCCCTCCGTCCCCGGGGACGGGACCGGGAGAAGCCCCGGTCCCGATGTCTCTAAACCAAAGGCCCGCAGAGGGTTCCGGGCGCAGGACCCGGCTGCTTCCGAGGAGCCGCCGTCCTGGCAGGGAGACGGGCCGGTGCCACCGGGTTAGCCCGGAAGGCCCGTGCCGTCCGGAGCGTCCCCTGGATCCGAGGTGTCCGGGGCGGGGGCCGGGACGAACTCGGACGGCGGTGCCGGTGGTGGCTGCTGGATCCTGAGCTCTTCGATCCTCTCCACCGCGCGCTCGAACGCCTGTCGGTGGATCCGGGCACCGAACTGCTTGCGCATGGCGAAGGAGACGGTGCCCAGGGGGAACACCTGTCTGTCCCCCCGGACCACGTCCGCCAGGACCTCGTTCACCACCCGGGCGGCTGCCTCGTCCACGCTCTCTCCCTGCCGAATCTCCATGTCCAGGAAGCCAAGCTCTCTGGCGACACCCAGCACCCCCTCCCGCACCGCTGCCACGAGGGAATCCTGGCGGGACACCGGGACCTCGATCCCTTCCCTCCGGGCCTCGCTCACCAGGAGCTCGCTTCGAGTGAGGTTGGTCAGGAGGATCTCGATCTGAGTCTCCGGCGCCGCTTCCACCTGGGCAGCGACGTTGCCGGTGCTGGTCTGGAGCCACTCCTGGAACTCGCCAAGGGTGAACACCCCGCCCTTGTAGCGAACCAGTGGACGCTCGGCCGCTCGTCGGGTGAGCTCCATGTCCGGATTGGAAGCGATCTGCTTCACCATCTCGTAGCTCTCGCTCTGGACCTGGATATCCGCCGCCTCCACCACATTCGCCACGTAGGTGGATTCAGCAGCCTGGACACGCCGGTCCTGGACCTGGACCCTGAACTGATCCCGGAGGTTGTCCAGGGGTGGGATTACCTTCTCGTCCACCTGGATGAGGTGGAGGCCAAAGGTGGTTTCCACCACCTGGCTGATGTCACCCACCTGCAGGGCGAACACCGCCTCCTCGAACGCCGGAACCATTTCCCCGCGCCCGAAAGTCCCGAGGTCTCCTCCCGCCGGGCCGCTTCCGGGATCCTGGCTGTACTCCCGGGCCAGATCCGCGAAGCTCTCACCCGCCAGGAGCCTGGCCCGGAGGGCTTCCGCCAGGGCCTGCACGCTGTCGATCTGGGGCGGGGTTGCCCCCGGGGGGTACTGGAGGAGGATGTGGCGGGCCCGAACCCGTCCTCCCGGCAACTGGGCCTCGTACAACTCCTCCAGCTCGCTGTCGGAGATGGCCGTGTCCGCCTGGATCACGTGATCCCTGAGGTTCAGGACAAGTTCCTGCTCGATCTGGCGCTGGAGGATGGGGCTCATGTCCAGGATCTGGAGCGTGGTGTCCCTGGCCGAGGCCCGTGCCAGGAGGAAGTAGTCCACCCACAGATTGGCCAGAGCCTCCACGACCTCGGGCTGGTTCGGCAATTGGACGTGGGGGGCAAGGATCTGGGCGGTGGTTTCGGCCGTGAACTCAACCCCCGCAGCCCGGGCCACAACCTCTCCTGAAGGGCCCGAACCAGGCCGGTCACATGAGCCCAGGGTCAGAGCCAGGGCGGGAATCAACAACCTCCATGCTTTCATCAGGTCTTGTCTCCTGTAGCACGTTTGCCCACTTGACCCCCGGGTCCATGGATGAGATCCGGTTCGCGGAGTGGAGCGTTGGCCGGGGATGCCGGACGGGGCACCCCTGGTTCAATACCGTCGAATGCCTCAGAGCCTAACCGAAGCTCTTTCGTCTTCTCCCTCATCCTCCAGCGGTTCCCGGGCCGGCATTGAGCGGATCTTCCGAAGCCTTGCTCAGCACCAGGAACGCCTCCCTCAGGGTGGAAGCAAGTGGCTCCCCTCCCACCTGACGAAGGACGAGGGAGAGAGGATCCAATCTCTTGACCTCCACCTCCACCTGCCGGTCCCGGAACGGCCTGTCCAGTCGGGCCAGGACCGGAATCACTCCGGGGCGGAAGCTTACACGGCCTTCCCGTCCCCTCAAGATGATCCTCTCCACCCCGAGGCTCCGGCCCAGAAGCCGGAGGACCGTGGCATCCAGGAGAGCCTCCGTTTCCGGCGGGAGCATACCGAACCGGTCCAGGAGCTCCCGCCGGAGCTCCCTCACCTCGCTGGGCTTCTGGATCCTGGACAGCCTCCGGTACAGGTGGAGTTTCTGTCCAGAATCAGAAATGTAGGCGTCCGGCAGAAAAGCGGAAGCCGACAGCGTCACCTCCGGCTCCGGGAAGGACTCCTCCTCCGGCCCCTTCCTGAGGCGTTCCACGGTCTTTTCCACCAAGCGGAGGTAGGTGTCGAGCCCCACGGCATGGGCGAAGCCCGACTGATGGGCCCCCAGCAGGTTTCCGGCCCCACGGAGCTCCAGGTCCCTCAGGGCCACCGCATACCCGCTCCCGAGATCGGTGTAATGCTCCAGTACCCGCAATCGCTTCTCGGCCTCATCCGTCACGGTTGGAGGTACGACGAGATGGCAGTAGGCTCTGCGATCGGACCTTCCAACCCTGCCCCGGATCTGGTGGAGCTGGGCCAATCCGAATCGATCCGCCCCATCCACGATGAGGGTGTTGGCGTTGGGCACGTCCAGCCCGTTCTCGATGATGGAGGTGCAGACCAGGATGTCCACGGCCCCAGTGACGAAGGCCCTCATGGCCCGGTCCAGCTCTTTGGGCGGCAGCTGGCCGTGGGCCACCGCCACCGAAGCTTCCGGCTCCAATCGTCGGATCCGCTCCGCCACGGTGAAGATGGTCTCCACCCGATTGTGCACCAGGAAGACCTGTCCACCCCGATCCAGCTCCCTCTGGATCGCTTCCCCCAGAATCTGGTCTGACCAGGGGATGACGTGGGTAATGATAGGCATCCTGTCCCGGGGAGGGGTCTGGATCAGGGAGAGGTCCCGGATCCCCGTCAGGGAGAGGTAGAGGGTTCGTGGTATGGGTGTGGCCGTGAGGGTCAGCACATCCACCGAAGCCCGGAAGGTCTTCAGCCGTTCCTTGTGCCGGACGCCGAACCTCTGCTCCTCGTCAACGATGAGGAGACCCAGGTCCTTGAACACCACGTCGGGGGAGAGGAGGCGATGGGTCCCGATGACGATGTCCGTCCCCCCCTGGGCCACGGAGACAAGGAGATCCTTCAGCTCCTTCCCCGTGCGGAAGCGGCTGAGGGCTCCCACCCGGACGGGGTAGTCCGCCAGGCGTTCTTCGAACGTCCGCCGGTGCTGCTCCACCAGGATGGTGGTGGGGGCAAGGACCGCCACCTGCCTTCCGTCCTGCACAGCCTTGAAGGCTGCCCTGATGGCCACCTCGGTCTTTCCATAGCCCACATCGCCGCAGACCAGCCGGTCCATGGGCTTGGCCCTTTCCATGTCCTTCTTGACGTCGTCGGCGGCCTTCCGCTGGTCGGGCGTGTCCTCGTAGAGGAAGGACGACTCCATCTCCTTC
>Ga0209498_1002878_pt1 | contig 10328 bp, 13 predicted proteins | sample WalLakDeSediment_FD_184131 | JGI IMG/M metagenome (GOLD analysis project Ga0209498, IMG submission 184131) | Lake sediment microbial communities from Walker lake, Nevada to study Microbial Dark Matter (Phase II) - Walker Lake 11/02/13 Deep... | ecosystem: Environmental > Aquatic > Freshwater >... | reverse complement strand
AAAGCAGACATGCCTTCTTTCTGGTCCTGGCTTGCGAAGAGCAGGTAGAAGGAGCGACGCTCATCTTTCAAGCCATCGCTGAGGAAGGATTCGAAGGCGTGGTTGACGGCTTCTTTTCCCAGGCGGACAGCCAGGGGGGCGCGCTCGGCGATCTGTGCAGCCAGATCAAGCGCCTCTTCCAGGTAACGCTCGACCGGCACCAAACGGTTGACCAGGCCATAATGCAGGGCTTCCTCAGCAGTTAGCGTACGGTTGTTCAGGACCATCTCCATGGCGATTGCCTTGCCGACCGCTTTGGTCAGGCGTTGAGTTCCCCCTGCCCCTGGAATGACGCCGATGTTGATCTCTGGTTGTCCAAAACGAGCGCTTTCGGAAGCTACTACCATGTCGCAAGACATGACCAGCTCATTTCCACCACCCAAACACCAACCAGACACAGCCGCAATGACCGGCTTTTTTACCTGGCGCAGGCGGTCAAAGCGGGAGATATGGTCGCTGACCAGCATGTCCACGGCAGAGGCATCCGCCATTTCTTTGATGTCCGCCCCGGCTGCAAAGGCGCGCTCACTGCCGGTGATCACGATGCAGCCAATCTGCGAATCAGCATCGAAGGCCTCCAACGCCCTCATCAATTCCTCCATGAGCAGCGCGTTGAGGGCGTTCATTGCCTGGGGGCGGTTAAGGCGCACCAGACCCACCCGGTTATGCGTTTCGGTTAGAATGGTTTCATACGGGGTCATCGAATCCTCCAAGGGTAGCTTGCTAAAGAAAAAATGGACATTTTATTCCCAGGCAGGGATCACCTGCCCGTTAACTTGGGCAGCAGAAGCGCTGCAAATGTGCAGGATCTGCTCTGGATGGATGCTTGCTTCCAATAAACCGGCCCAAACCATATTCACGCGAATATTATACGCTGCAAACTCCTCTGCGGCTGCCTGGGTCAGCCCGGCCAGGCCGTTATTGCTGGCGATATAGGCGGCCCGTCCTTTGAGAGCCTGTGGCTGTCCACCAAGAGAGCCGACATTCACTATGACTCCACCACCCTGGTCGCGCATGGCGCGACCAGACGCCTGTATAAGATAAAAGGCGCCACTCAAGTTTACGTCCAGGGTCCTCTGCCAGTCCCATTCGTCCATGTCAAGGATAGCGGCGCGCGGCTTGACATTGGCGTGGTTGACCAGGATATCCAGGCGTCCTAAATCTTCCAGGATTTGCTCGACCAGAGCCTGGGCCGGCAAGCGTTTAGCGACGTCAAAGATATAATCCTTTACCTGGCCTCCGCTGCTTTGGATGTGCGCCACGGTCTCGTCCAGGTTAATGGGCGTGATATCGTTAACCGCCACAATGGCGCCCTGCCTGGCAAAAGCATCTGCAATAGCCCGACCTGCCCCGCGTCCTGCTCCGGTTACCAGTACAACCTTGCCTTCAAATTCTGACATAACCCCTCCTCTGATGGATTGTGGCTAAACCCAGGTGTATCCCTCGATCACTGGTTGCAGATGGGGATCACGCCTGGGTTGGTTTTCCCGTTGAGATGCAGGCCGAGATAAGGTGATGGATCATACGTATTTTCAATTTCCAGCTCATTTTTAAAGCGACCGCGTCCATCGTCGCGTACGACTGAAAAGTGCAAGTGCACCCCGGTTGGATTGCCGGGATTCCCAGAATAGTTGCCCTGGTATCCCAGCAAGGCGCCGGCTTGCACGTAGACCTCATAGGTTCCTGGGGGAAAATCGGAGACGATGAAGGAGTTTCCTTGGGGATCGGCCATATGGGTGTAATAAGTCCAAATCTGCCGGCCTGGCAACAAGGGGTCTTCAGGAATGCGGATGATGACCGAAGATTTCCAATCGCTTTCGCGCGTCAGGTAGCCGGAATAAGCCGCAACCACAGGAGTAACCCCCATACCGGCGCCTCCAAAGATATCAATGCCGGCGTGCCGGTGACCGGGACGAAAGGAGTCGTCCCACAGGAAGCCAGCAAAGCCATCGGTTGGCACCAGGAAGGGCGCCTCTCCGCAGCGTTGGCCGGCTGACAAGCTCCATTCTGGGCGGCTGTCCGGATTGCGAAGCCAAAGCATGACGGCAGCAGAGCGGTTAACGCTAGAGACTCCCCAATGGTTGTAAATATATAGTCCAACAATTACCAACAATACCAGGACAGCAATCAGCAGGCGCAAGATTCGCTGGTTGCCGGACCGTCCACGCCTCCGGTACGTTTGAGTGTACGTATTGAGCGGCATGATCAGTCAATCAGGGGTTCGTCAGGGTGTTGACCTGCAATACGGTCGTTCGTATCAGAAGGAAGGCTTTGTTGCAGATCGATCACTTGTGCGCGGGAAACTCGCAGGATGTCTTGTGGGTTGAGGCGCACCAGTGCATTCTCTGCTCCACCACCCGCATAGACAAAGGGGTGCTCCAGGACGCGTTGGTCAAGCAAGGTTGGAAGAGGAACCAGATGCCCAAAAGGGGGCAGCGCGCCCACATCGTAACCGGTAATGTGCAGAACAGGCTCAGGGCCAGCCAACTTAACCCGTTTTCTACTCACCTGATAACGGTGAGCAATAGCGCGCCGGTCCACATGGGCCAGGCCGCAAGAAATTGCCAGGACTGGGTTTTGATCCACCAAGAACAAGATCGATTTGACGATGCGCTCTGGAGTGGTCTTCACCGCTTGAGCGGCGGTTTCAACCGTAGGGGTGGGCACAGATAGATGCAAGATTTCCCCCGGGACCGCGTTCTGTTTCATGAACTCGATCAAGTCAGCCGGGGTTAGCTTCAGGTCGTTCATCTTCTTCCTGTTTGCGGAATTGGTTGATATGGGCCAGGTCATCTTCCCGGTGGTCAGCCGTGAACAGGACGATTCTGCCGTTGGTCATGTCTTGTAACTGTTTGCCGGCCTCCCGCCCTTGTGGAGAGGCCATAGCCTGGTAGGTGGCTTGCGCGTCTGCAAAGAGCAACTCATGAATGAAGGAAATGGGATAGTTACCGTACAGGACATCCTCCACATGGCTGCTGGTCTCTTTTATCAAGCCGGGCATCTTTTCAGCCAGGCGTAGGAATTTAGGCCAATCACCTTCGAAGGCCAGCGGATCGTCAGGTGTTTCGATCAGGATCACCAATTTATGCATTATTGCTCCTTCCGGTCCAAATTATACCCTTAGGAATAACGCTGTTTACCCGAAAATGGGCGGCAAATTGGTGCGGGTATATCCTACCCCTTTCGCCAGACCTCTCCAAATTTGTTTTCTGGTCTTGTTTGTGGTATGATTGCGCCAAATTGGGTAGCTGTGCACTTGATCGTGGTTATTATTGTTCAACGGAGTGCTACCCCAAATTGGAGTACAGGTAAGAATGGAAGATAAAATCACAATCATCGAAGGCCCTCCACCTACTTTTGAAATGGTGGAAGAGAGTTGGGCGTTGGGTTTGAATGAAAGCCCGTTTTTGGCAGATATTGCCATAACTCGCCTGCGCACCTTCAATGGTCCTGCCTTGGTGGAACGCTGCCACCGAGCCTGGCGAAACCAGCAGCCGATCCACCTGGAATACCGGGAAACGGATGGGTTAGAACAACGGGCGCCAATTGTAGCTGCCCGCCATGTGGAAACCGAGGAGGGCGACTTGCTGATCTTGTGGGTCCGCCTTGCCAATGAAGACGCGGAGATAGAGCTGGATTACGAAGATGATGGCGATGAGGAGGGAGACCAAGACTCGGACTATCCCCTTGGACCAGCGGATTGGTCTCTCTAATAACAACCCGAACCCAATTATCCCCTGTGTTCACTGAAGCACAGGGGATTTTCATTCCAAAATATAATCACACTCAAGGGAGGGGTCATGAAAAGTTCTGAAACGTTGCTCGTAGATATCAGCGGAGGGGTGATGGCGTTGACAATGAATCGCCCTGGCGCCAATGCGTTGAATTTTGAGATGATAGCAGCTCTGCAAACGGCGTTCAAACAGGCTGCACGCGACTTGTCTGTGCGCTGTGTGTTGCTCACCGGCAGCGGACATGTTTTCTCCGCCGGACAAGACCTTACGGATGTTCAAAAGGCGCAAGGCGAATCTTACCGGGCGCACCTGCTGCGCACCTATAATCCCCTGATAGGGCAAATTCGCGAATTGGAGAAACCGGTCGTAGCAGCTATCAATGGACCGGTGGCGGGTGCAGCCTTAGGAATTGCCCTGGCCTGCGACCTGCGCGTTGCAGCTGATACTGCCCGACTTGTGGTTGGTTTCTCAGGCATCGGTCTGGCGCCAGATTCGGCAGTTTCCCTGTTTTTGCCGCTTCTGGTTGGCCTGGGGCGAGCCACAGAATACGCCTTCACCAACGAGCCGATTTCAGCCGAGCAGGCGTTGAGATGGGGATTGGTGAACCAGGTCGTCTTGGCTGGCGAGCTCAACCAGTTGGCTTGGGAGCTGGCAGAGCGTCTGGCCCAGGGACCCATCCAGGCAATGGGGCTGGCAAAGCGTGCTTTCAATAAGGCTGTCTTAGGGAATCTTGCGCAGATCCTGGACTACGAAGCCCATCTGCAAGACATTGCTGGAAAGGGCGCCGAACACCAGGAAGGGGTCAGCGCCTTCCTGGAAAAACGAACACCACATTACCAGAAAGCAGGCAGTTGAAACCCCAACCTGGATCAAGCAGCCGGGCTACCCCACCCGTAATTAATAGCCGCTGCAGCCAGCAGGATCAACAAGACCGCCAGACCCAGGCTGGCCAGGTAGATCTCGCGAGATTCGCGCTGGTCGGAGATGGTCTGGTAAGGGGAAAAACCTTTCAAGGCCAGCAATGGACCGGCCAGGACGGTGAAGCTTGCTCCTCCGATCAGTCCGCCAATATGTCCCCAGTTATCGATCCCGGGGGATAATCCAATGAATAAGTTGATTGCCGCAATCATGACAATCTGAGACAGTGCTCTTTGCCCCACTCCAGCAAATAGATCTTTGTTGCGGTACAGGAACACAGCCTGGGCTCCGATTAAGCCAAAGATGGCGGTCGAAGAACCCAGGGATGGGTAGTCTGAAAAGATAAAGGAGAAGATATTGCCCGAAAAGCCAGCCAGGAAGTACAGGATGATGAAGCGGGTCCGACCGAAGTGATGTTCCAGACCGGGGCCGAAGATGTACAGCGCGTACATATTAAAAGCGATATGCATCAGACTGCCGTGTAAAAACATGGGAGTGATCAGACGCCAATACTCTCCTTCGATGATCCATTGATTGACTTTCATCCCTAGCAAGGCAGGCAGATCCTGTCCGGTGATGAACCCACTAGTTTCTTGCAGAATATAGATCAGAATTGTAAAGACCAACAGGGCATAGGTCACCAGCGGCCGGCTGGCCGGGAGGCGAGCGGTCGCCTGGCTGCGGCGGGGAGGCGCGGACTGCCCAAAGCCACTGTCGTATTCGGGCGGTTCTTCTGGATAACTACTTTGGTATTGGTTAATATTCATAAGGTCACTCGGCGGGGGTGTACTCGGAGATGCTCTGCCGTGATAATGGACAGGATATCATTCACAGTTTTGTCCAGCTGGTTCTCGCGGTTTACCATGACATAATCAAATTCACTCAAGGAGTTGAACTCCCGGCGAGCCATGGCGATGCGCATAATGATTTCATCGTGGGTCTCTGTCTGGCGATTTTTCAAACGGTTGACCAGCTCATCTTCATCCTCAGTGGTCAAGAAGATCAGCAAAGCCTGCGGGTATAGTTTACGGATGGTCGCAGCTCCCTGAACGTCCAGCCGCATGATCACATCCAGGTTGCTCTCCAGGGCTTCCCGAACCTGAGATTTTGGGATGCCTTTATAATCGTTGTAGACATGGGCGAATTCCAATAACTCATCTGCCTCGATCATGCGGGCGAACTCATCGTGGGAGACAAAAAAATAATCTTTGCCATGCACCTCATTTTCCCGGCGGGGACGAGTGGTGGCAGTCACTACAAAGTGGAAGGGCAAACTGCGCTCCTTCATGCGCTCGATAACTGTGTCTTTACCGACGCCCGAGGGACCGGAGATGACGATCAACAAAGGAGGGGGGTCATTGTGGGGGAAGTTTTCGGAATCTGTCATGCGATTTCCTGTTTTGCGGGTTCTCTTCTATGAATGGATTATAATTGCTTTGATCTATTGTATGTGGAGATCAAAAATGCCAACCTATGATTACCGTTGCTTAAATTGTAACCGACGATTTTCCATATTTCTGACCTACAGTGAATACGGTCAGAAGGCCATTCTATGCTCCCACTGTACCAGCCAGCAGGTGCAGCGGCGGATCGGCAGGGTGCGTGTGGCTCGCTCGGAGGAGAGCCGGCTGGAGAATTTAGCTGATCCCTCCAAGCTGGAAGGACTTGAAGATGATCCCCGCTCCCTGGGCAGGATGATGAGGCAGATGAGCGGCGAGATGGGTGAAGACCTGGGTCCTGAATTCGATGAGGTAATCGACCGTTTGGAGTCAGGCCAGTCCCCGGAGGAGATCGAAGAAGCGTTGCCCGATATCGGGCAGGAGGGGAGCGGCTTTGGATCTGATGGTGGTTACGATGATGATTATTAGCCGCTAGAAGGGCCTCTCACCAGCCAGACCTGTTATCATCCCCTTTGTTTTTTCAAACGCTCCAGGACGATCCGCCCAATGTCAGCCTGGACTTGGTCAGGAGAGCGCTGCGCGTCCACGATTACCCAGCGCTGCGAATCGGCTGCAGCCATCTCCAGATAACCACGCCGGACGCGTTGATAAAACTCCACTTCCAAAATATCCAGGCGGTTCAGATCCCCACCTTGCATCCGCCGGCGCAGACCTTCTTCCACATCGATATCCAGCAGCAAGATCAGATCGGGCTTGAGCTCGTAGGTGGCAAAATCCAACAGCACCCGCAATTGCTGGAGGTCAAGTTGCCGTCCATAACCCTGGTAGGCCAAGGTTGATTCAGCATAACGGTCGCTAATGACGATGCCCCCGGTCTGCAAATGTGGTTGGACTACTTCAGCTACTAGCTGAGCACGGGCAGCCATGAACAACAGGCTTTCGGCGCGGGCAGACATGGCGGTATTGCCCTGGTCAGATAAAATAACCCGGATTTGATCGCCGATCAGGGTGCCGCCTGGCTCACGGGTGGTCAGCACGTTATAACCGGATTTTTTCAGCAAACGGGCCAGCGCTGGCAACTGGCTGGTCTTGCCGCTGCCCTCAGAGCCTTCTAGGGTGATGAACATTGAGCAGCACTTATTCCCGAAAGATTCGCACCCGGCGCTGGGGCTCTTTCCCATAAGAATGGGAGGTCAGGTTGGCCTGGCGCGCCATCTGGTGTTGTAAACGGCGGGTATACGATGTAGCCGGAGGCAGCTCTACCCAACGTTCGCCATTCAACACGGCGTCAATAGCCGCTTGGGTCTCATTTAGGGCCTGGTTACTGCCTTCCTCCCGGTATTCATCGATCGAGGCCAGATCAAACAGGTCACCCAGGAACTGTTGCATCTGGTTGATGGTATTGGCGCGCAGTACGTAGATTGAAATGCCGCGATTTTCCGCATCAGTTATGGGGCGCTGGCGTTTGCGGTAATAGGAGCGCAGCGTTACCAGCACATCAGCCTGCCCAACGTCGTCTACCATTATGGCTGGTACGCTGAGCCTTTTAGCGGCCTGCGCCATGCGGTTGCGGGCCACTCCGTAAGGGTAAATACGAATCGCCTTGTGGCTGGGACGCCCTTCGGCTGACATCGGCGCTTCGGTCTGAGTATCAGGCTGTTGCCTGCTTCTGCTGAAGGCTGTGCGGGGCTGGGAGCGGGCATAATCAGAGGCGTTACCGCCATTGCCCTGTCGCCGGAAGCCCGGACTGGAGGCGCCACGCATGGCAACCTGGGCGCGCTCGATCCTGATCTCACCGTCCTCTTGGCGTGAGCGGATCTCAGGAGGTAAAGGATAACCGCGCAAGAGGGCGTCGACAGCATCACCCACGTCCTGGTGAACTGCCAACCGGTCGCGGGTTTGGATTTCAATAAGCATGTCAAAGGTGGGTGGGGAACGGCGCTCCAAAACAGTTTTCTGGGTTCCGCGCCGGCGAGCTTCTTCATCAGAAAGTGTGACCGACTCAATCCCCCCAACCAGATCAGACAGGGTTGGGTTGAGCAGCAAGTTTTCGATGGTATTGCCGTGAGCTGTTCCAATCAGTTGAACGCCGCGCTCGTTGATCGTACGAGCTGCAGCCGCTTCCAACTCGCGGCCAATCTCATCGATGACAATTACTTCTGGGTTGTGGTTTTCGACCGCTTCGATCATGACCTCGTGCTGCAAGGAGGGCATAGATACCTGCATGCGGCGGGCGCGCCCTACAGCCGGATGGGGTACATCACCGTCTCCACCGATCTCGTTGGATGTGTCAACAATCACCACCCGCTTGGTTTCTGCCAGGATGCGGGCAGCCTCGCGCAAGATGGTGGTTTTGCCCACCCCAGGACGGCCCAAGAGCAGCAGGCTTTTGCCGCTCTCGATCAAGTCTTTCAAGATGTCGGTTGTGCCGTAAACGGCGCGGCCGACCCGGCAAGTCAGGCCGACGATATTACCGCGCCGGTTCCGGATCGCAGCAATGCGGTGTAAAGTGCGCTCCAGGCCGGCCCGGTTGTCTGCATCAAAGGTGCCAATGCGCTCAACAACATATTCGATTTCCTCATGGGTGACCTCTGACTGCAAGAGCACCACTTCGCGCTCGAAAAAGCGCGCCGTGGGCACCCTGCCCAGATCCAGGATCACCTCAACCAGGTTTTGGGAGTCGTTGGCCTGGTTGACTGCCTCGGAAATGGCGGGAGGCAAAACATCAAGCAGCGCGTGTAAGTCATCGGTAATTTCGCGTTGTTTCATGGGTATGACGAATTCTCCGGGTAATGGGCGCAGATACCTCCGGATGTCCCCTTTCTAAGCCAGGTAGGGCGAACTTGCGTTCTGCTTTAGCCGGGACAGCCAGATGCCTGACCATCACCGCCTGGCGGGGTCCAGCTTCTGCCCCCAAATCTTCCAAGGCTGGTTCCAGCCATGAATGGTATGAGCGGATATTGATGTATACCGGGCGGGAGCGCCGGTAGGGTAAGTTGTTCAGTAAATATACAAGGCGCGCAGCAACACGATCCATGTCTGGGTGGATGAGAGGTTGGATCAGGATTCCGCGCGGTCCATACTTGATATCCATATAGCCCAGTGCTTCATCCTCCTGGCGATAAAGCAAGCCGCGCAATTGACTGGCCGGAGGAGCTTCCACCCCCTGAACCAGACCGGGCACCAGGTTGGCGTACAAGGATCGCACGCTGATAACGTCGTTGGATTTGGCCGTCTTCCACAGAGTAGTTTCGCTCTCGCCTGCGGGTTGACCGGTGATCTGCCAGATGCGCTGGCGGGCATAGGTGGCAAAACCGGCCTTGCGCAGCAATTCAAAGGCTTCGTCCACCTCATCAATTTCTGCCAACAGGTGAGTTGCACCGCGGGCACCAATATGAACGGTCAGGTGCTCAACCAGGCTGGTGATGTTCCCGAAATCCAGGGCAGAGGCCGGCGTAACATAAGATAGATGTGCAGCTGCGCAGCCCGCTGGGTGGACCACCTGGCCTAACAGTGCCGGGCCGCGCTTTCCGTTATCAGCAGCCTGGAAAGTAAATACACCTGTGGCGTGCGAGAAATATGAAAATAGGAAAGCGCCTGGCACCAGCCTGGGACCCTGTGTGAGCAGCCGGGTGCTGTCCAGGAAGAGGCATTGTTTGCGGTAGCGGTGCAGCGCCGGAAAATCGCGCCAATCAAAAGGTCTGACACTCATAACGATAAGAAAGGACAGGTGGGTCGCAGGACCTCACCTAACTTAAGCCGTTGGTTCATGGATAAATGTTAAGAAATAGCGGTGAAACCTATCATCACCAGTCAACTCCGGATGGAAGGAGGTAGCCAGCCAGTGTCCTTGTTGTGCGGCAACAATACTCCCATTTGGCAGAGATGCCAATACTTCGACAGACTTACCTACCTTATGGATGCGGGGAGCCCGGATGAATACGGCGGGATAGGGCTTTGAGGATGAATCCACCTGGCGCAGGACCGGTATATCCAGGTCAGCCTCAAAGCTATCCACTTGCCGTCCAAAAGCATTGCGCTCCACTTCGATATCCATAAGCTCCAGAAGAGGTTGTGTGTGTATGGCATTTTTGGACAGGAAAATTGCCCCTGCACAGGTGCCCCAGATGGCTTTGGCGTGACCAAAATCGATCAACGGCTGGATCAGGTCGTAGGCCACAGCCAGTTTGCCCATAGTGGTCGACTCGCCGCCGGGGATGATTATCCCATCCAATTC
>Ga0209498_1002876_pt1 | contig 10331 bp, 5 predicted proteins | sample WalLakDeSediment_FD_184131 | JGI IMG/M metagenome (GOLD analysis project Ga0209498, IMG submission 184131) | Lake sediment microbial communities from Walker lake, Nevada to study Microbial Dark Matter (Phase II) - Walker Lake 11/02/13 Deep... | ecosystem: Environmental > Aquatic > Freshwater >... | reverse complement strand
TGTGGAGTTTTAAGTATGCGGGTTCAAACACCGTATCGGTAAGCCCGGTATTTGCAACATCGGATCCATTCCCATGATTTTCGGATTCCGCGCCCAGACAACCGAGAACTATCGAGGAGATCCCGATGTGACAGCAAAATCGGGTCGTGGTTTCCAGAAAGTCTCTCCGTGTAACGTTTTTCAGAAATACATCATGCATGCTGTACCTCCTTGTAAGCTCCGGCCGGCTCTGTAATTATGATAATGAAACTTGCTATTTTGATCAGTGCCACTGTTATACACGTTCCGGTCAGACCAAGAACGGGTAACAGTACTATGGCACCTATGATTCCCCCTAACCATCCGCCTATCAGATCGGATGCGAAAAGCAATCCGGCAGTCCTGCTTAATCCTGCACTGTCTTTCAGGTATAACTTGTTTGCCAGAGGGAATTGAGAGCCGACTAAAAGTCCGCTGATAAACGACAGTATCAAAAACAATATCCTGAAAAACAATAACGCACCCGCACTCCCACTATAAAGATTAACAACAAAAAATATAAAAGGCAAACCGACGGCAAAACAGATAATCGCCAGTTCGATTTTTCTGAAATATTTCAAATTATTTTTTATTCCCGCAAGAACATTTGTAATAAACATCGCTCCGGATGCCGCACCTGTCATAAAGGATGCGACAAGTAAGCCGATCCATGAAAAAACATAACCGTATACGGATTGAAACGCGAAAATGATTATGAGACTGAATATCATTCCGGCAAAACCCGTCGATATAATGGCAACAGGTACGCCTGCGCGATAATATCTTTTACTCCGCGATCGGATGAATGTATAAACAAGAAGCGCAATTCCGGTCACAAGAATAATGAGCCTAATGTTTATACTCTCAAATTGATTAAAGAGCCGGCCGAATTCCGGAGAATAAAGTGCATTCCAATGAGCAAGATTGTAAAACAATGCCGATGGTTTGAAGTCGTAATTGATTTTACGGCTGCTTTCTTCGAGAAAATCCATAAACCAACCGTGCCATCCGTCATGCAGCTTTCTTTCGATATGCCAGGGGACGAGCACATCGGCCCTGATGTCCCGCTCGTCCAGACGGTTTACAATCTGCATTATGTCAATTGATTCAATGTCCGGGGAGTCCGACGAGAGAAAGAGATTCGTGCCGTCGCCCGGAATGACCCGGATATGTGAAAAAACGCTCGCCAGGGTGTGATATATGCTGCCGTTGAGGTCCCTCAATTCTTCATTCAGGAATGTAAGAGAACCGGGTGCACCGAGAACGAGTATTCCGGCTTCATGCAACCGCTCTTTTGCAAGTGAAAAAAACTCTCTTGTAAAAAACCTGTTTGCCTGTAAATTGGACGGTTCCATAATGCCGATAAAAATCAGGTCGTATGTATCCGGGGTAGTTTTGAGCAACAGACGACCGTCGATGTATTTTACATGTACTCTTTCATCATGCAACTCCGATTCGGTCAGCGGCGTTGGGAATTTCCTTATTAATTCGAGAAGCAGCGGATCCAGTTCCGCGTATTCTATTTTCTCTATCGACGGGTGTTGCAATATTTCGTTTATGACACCTCCTGCACCGCCTCTCAGGATGAGGATTTTTTCGGGACGCGGATGAGCGAGCAGCGGCAGATGAACAAACTCTTCGACGAATATCATATCCGGGACCGGGATCAATATGGTCGGGATCCCGTCCTGAAAGAAAATATATTGTCCCTGATTTTCCACGACACTGATATTACCGTAATGGGAATTCTGATAATGAACGACATTATGGTCTTTCCATTGCAGCCGGATTGCATATTCATGAAGTTTATCCGCCTGACCGCCTATCAGCGCATATCCGGTATAGAGTATGAGCGCAACCAGAGCTATCAGGATCGATTTCTGATAAAGGCCGGTCTTCCGGTACGGAAAGAGCAGGTAAAAACATACCATGAAGTTCAGCAGAGCGATCCCGACGGAGGCCTGAAACGAAGTAAGGTATGGTATCAAAAGAAAGGTGCAAACAATACCGCCGATAATTGTTCCGATAGTCTCATAAACGTAGACCCTGCCTGTCGATGAGGCATCCTGCGCGGAGAACATGGAAAAAATCCGTGCACTGAAGGTAAACAGCGCGCCGTGAAGTATGCTGACCGGCAGGAGAATCAGAAAAGAAGAGTAGAACATCGGTAGGAAACCGACCATTTCACCGATAGAAATACCGAGTATGTTTTTCAGAATACGCGTCAGAAAAATTGAAACAAGAAAGAAGACGGAAAAGAGAACGGTAATGATCGTAAATGCTTCGAGCTTGTGTTTTGTTTTATCGACCATCCTGCCGGGGTAAAAACATCCGAGCGCTTCGAGGATAAGCCAGTTGGCAAGGATAATTCCGATCGATAGCTCGTTGCCCGAGAAGATGATCATAAGCTCCCGTAAGAGGAGTATCTCGGCAACCAGACCGCTGAAACCCATTACCACTATTGCTATGAAAAAGCGTCTTTTCATATGATCAAAGATATTCCAAACTATCCCGCAAACAGAAGGTGTGCGGTATCAGTATATCTATTATATACCATTTTTCGGATATTTAGGCAAGTCGATATGCCAACTTTACTGAATGAGCGGGTGTTCCGCCTTGAAGGACAGGGGATATAATAATAACGCAAAGAACGCAGAGAGCGCAGAGAGCGCAGAGATAAAATTAATATCTCTGCGTTAACGAAGGAAGACCTGAACCATAAATCACCGCAAAGTTTTGAAGAAACTGTATAGTTGATCTTATAAAAACAACAACCCCGGACAGGTGGGATATCCGGGGTTGTTGAGAATATTTTATATTTTCCTTATTTGATTAAAACGAGCTTCCTGCTCTCCACATATTCACCGGCCTGCAGACGGTAGATGTACACGCCGCTTGAGAGATTCGATGCATCAAAGAACACGTTATGGTTGCCGGCTTCAAACCATCCATCGATGATCGATAAAATCTCTCTTCCGGTGATATCGAAAATTCGTAATGATACCATTCCATCCGAAGCCAACTCCCAACTGATTGTTGTCGTCGGATTGAAGGGATTGGGATAATTTTGTTCAAGCTTGTACGAATACACGATTGCAGGTTCGCCATCGACACTAACCGCCGTGCTGACTACAATATTGATCGGTACGATGACGTCTCCTGCATTGCTGGAGATATTTAACTGCCCCTGATAATTACCTTCTGCCAACCCTTCTGAGTTAAATGATATCGCTATATCACGAAAACCTCCTGCAGAGATTGATCCTGATGATGGATGTACTGTCCAACGTGAGGGAGCGTCGGTAATGCTTATTTGCCCGGAAGTCTGACCGGTCGCTCCTTCATTATCCGTGACGGTCAATCTATACGTATATTGCCCCGGTTGTGAATAGGAATGGGTTGTGTTCATCTGGTTACTTGTCTGATCGTCGCCAAATTCCCATAAATAATTTGTTATCTGACCATCCGGATCATATGAATTTTCACCCTTAAAAGTAACTGCTTCATTAACACCCGCGGGATTAGGTGATACCTGTGCTATAGCGACAGGCAATTGGTTTACCACACCGGTACCGGAGGTTCCCACTGCCCGGACAAGAAACGCTCCATTCGGAAAATATTGGTTAAGATTTGACCATCCCGAAAAAACCCAGTTCCCAAAAATATATGCATAATATCCAAAATGGCTGAAACCCGGTTTCAATCCGTTGACATCATATCCGGCCGGATAGTTAATGTTAAGGTTTAAAGACCCGACGATGAGCGTGAACGTTTGTCCGTTTGTAAATTTAAGAGAATTCAATACATGATGCGGAAATTGATATTCATACCATTTTCCATTTGAAGATAACTCGAAGACAAGAGTAGTATCAAATATAAACGATCCGTCGGATCCTGCCACCAAAATTTCAAGAGGGTTGGCGGTTGCTGATTCTGTTGCCATATAGAACCGTATCTTCTTCAAATCGAAATCCTTATCCAACTGAAAATCGTTTCTCCAGTAGAAGTACATGCCTCCGCCGGTTCCCAAAAAACCATCCGGCAGATTGTTCCCGTCATCGAGAATTAACACCTCTTCTGTCAACGGATAAGCAGGTTGTAATATTTTATCGTAGTCTTCGATAGATGGCGAAAATTCAATTTGCTTTTTCGTTTGAGCAACCATCTCCGGACTCATTTTATTATTTATGTGCAAGTCGGAACGGGGAAGATCGGGGATAGAAAGTTTAGAAACCACAGATTCGCCGCCTGACGCCGAGATAGAGTAGGTTAACTGCGCCGTACCCGGATTTGTTATTCTAAGAGAAGTACTTTTCGTCTGTCCCGGATACACTCCGATATCTAATTCATCTGAAGCGATACTAATTATTGCAGTACCGGTTAGGTCTAATGTACCGACAAACGCCCCTCTTCCATGTGAACCTGCAACGATTCTCCCGTCAGATTTTCTGGAGACAATGTGACCGACGACAACGTTACCCGTTACATCAAGTGCTTCCTGTCTCCATACTGTATTATTGCCATCTAATTGTGTTGTGGAAAAAATGCCAACGCTCGTTGCAACTAAATATAGTGTACCGCTGCTCGACGGGAGTATAGTTGCGGCTCTCACCGAAGGTCCCGGGTTTTGCTGCGTACCGCCAAGATTTCCTTCCACTACGGTATACGATTGTCCTCCGTTTGCGGAATAATACAGGCTTACAACATTATAATTTGAGAATACCACCAGAATTTCATTTGCATCATCGGGATTGATGGCGATATGGTGTATATACGCACCCTGCTGAGCGTTGGGGATAGATATTTCCACAGCGCCGCTCGTTGCGGTTGTGGAATTGGAGAGTTTATAAATTCGGGGGATATCAGTAAAGCTGCTTGCAGCATAATACAGTATATGCTGCGGATTGGTAGATATCGAAAGTGTGGACATTCCATATCCCTCAGGTACTGCGAGATTATCAAGTCTCGTCCAACCGATAGAAGTCGGATCCCCTCCGACCGGAATTGAACTCAACTGATTATTTCTCCAGATTACATTACCGGCAAGATAGTACATCACATCCTCGTTATTCGGATCGACAACAAAGGGATTTATAAAAAGCATATTTTGTGCACCAGCAGGGCTCACCATGGCCCAGCCTGCATTCCAGCTCGGATTATTCTGTTGGTCATATCTAAAGCGCAATACTCTACCCAATTGAGAAGATGTATACGCAAAATTCTGACCGAAGTACGAGTACGCGCCATCACCGCTGCTTACATCTTCTATTTGTCCGGCCACATCTTCATGAAAGCGAAAAAACGGAGTTCCTTTATCCTGGGTCCCGCCCATAATTCTCGTATCGCCAGCCGTTTGGCTTATAGCCACATGGTAAAACTGTGTTACAATATATCCGTTGTTTTTATTCTCCCAGGGAAAGAAAGTTTGAAAGGAAGTATTCGTTATATCCGATGCATAACTTAAACCGCCGTCATGCCCGATCCACACTTTTTTCGGATCGGTCGGATCGAATGAAAACGAGTGAAAATCGACCCAAATATTCGGATAAAAGAATGTTTGCACATTATACCCGCCAATCCAATCGATTTTTGCATTTGCCGGTTTCGTTGCGAAACCATCTGTTGAACGAAATAATGAGGTTCCTCCGATTAGCACGAAATTCTCATCGTCCGGTTTTACGGCAATCAGCATATTATAATTAAATTGTGTATAGATAAATCCCTGAGTTGCAGCAATTCCACCTAAAGCAGTGAAATCGGGTAAGTTTTTGCTTCTGTCATCACTGATACCGGTTGCAATGTTAATTTTGTAAAATCTTACATCTTCTCTATCATTAGCGGTTTCACCGGTAAAGAGCATTAAATATCCAATCCCGGGATTAGAGGGAGCGATACAGAGGACACCTCTCAACGAGAACGAAGGATATCCCGCCGGTGTAATGTTTGTCCAGGTATTACCGTTATCCGTCGACTTATAAACGCCGGGCTGGTTTGTCGGCGTGACTCCTCGAAAAGGACTAGAGAGAACCGCAAGGAGCGTACCATCGGAACCTACGGCTATATCACTAAAAATATGATGATTTACACCCCCCAATACATTTGTAAATGAATCGCCTCCGTCGGTTGATCTGAAAATACCAGAAGCGTTCGTCGCAACAAAGACACTGCCGTTTGTCGGATTTACCTTTATATTCAAAACATAGTCAAAATCCGAAGTCCATCGTGTGGGATCCAATGTGACCGTCGAGGGGAGTACCTGCCAGGATTCTCCGTTATCAGTGGATTTATAAATACCGTCGCCGGAAAACATTGCACTCCCACCCCTATCACTTGCCGAATTACCTGCGAACTCACCGCTTCCGTAATACCATATATGCGTATGCCCGGGTCTTGGGTCCTGGGCAATTGTTGTAACACTAAGTATTGTCGTTATGTCGCTCTTTAATATCCATGTTGCCCCTTTGTCGGTAGATTTCCATATCCCGCCGGATACCCCTCCTGCAAGAATGACATTCGGGTTGGTTACATCCACCGCCAGTCCACGTGTTCTTCCACCGACATCATGCGGTCCGGCTTCCTGCCAGGAAATGTTCGAGGTAGGAATTCTTTTAAAGTACTGAGCTTCTTCACTAAGCCGTTTAGCAAATTCAAGCTCTTTCGATCTGATTCCATAGGGAATTTGCCCGGTTTCGGGATCTCTCAACATTTTATGATAATAATCCCAAAGTTCTTTCTTCATCTCCGATGCAGCCTTTGGCGATGATGACGATCTGATCCGTTCAAATTTCACTTCTTCCTGAACGGGAAGTCCTAAAAAATAGATTACTGATAAAACGATCGTTAAAAGCATCGTCGACGCGATTATAAATTTATAAGTAGTCCTCATGATATTCCTCCGTTAGTGATTAATGCGCATTGATAAATTTCACAAGCGACCAGTACTGCACCTCTCCCCTGCCAATTGTATGATGAATGTGAAGTGCCGTTTCCTGTCCTATGGATAATTTCTTTTGTTCTTCTTCCTTTAGTTCAGGAGTAACATAAAGTTGGATCTCGGAACCGACCGGCATCATCGGTGTCGCCATCCCATATTCCATTACTTCCTGAATTCTGATATGATATACCGGTTGTTCGTCTTTCATCTCGATATCGAACACCAATCCCCGGATCTTCGCTGAACCGGGTGGTATTGCGATGACATTACCGGCATGTTCATCTAATCGTTCCTCTCCATCCATATTTTTTCTCGATGTAGTGCATGATAGGAAGAACAATACTATAAAAATGAAGAGTAGCGAGAAACAAATGTTATGTATAATTTTCATGTCTGTCTTTCAAATTGATTTTTTTAGATAGTAGTAGTTAGTTATAATTTCTCATCGGTGTTTCTGTTTAACATATAAGTCCATTATTATGAAAAAGCTTATTTGTCCATCCGTTACGTATAATTTTACCCACAACGGCTCAATTAAAATTCTACCGAAGCACCCCCCCTGAAGCTTCTACCGGCTTCAGGCAAGCCCCATTGCGTGTAATGAAGTTTATCGAATATATTATTAACCCTGCCGAAAACCTCAAGACTTACTTTGTTTGAAAGCCCGATTGTATATCCGAGTCGAAAATTTACAAGTACATATGAGGGAAGTTCCTCAAAAGAAGGTATTCCGTGCCGGAGACCGTATTCCTTTCCCGTATAGTTAATTTCCATTATCGATTCTAAATTTTTCCTAAAAGAATACAATACATAGACAGATGACATAATTTGCGGTTTATACTCAAGAGTATCCGCAAAAATACCCGCCTCATTCTTTGAAAGTGCAGAAAGATATGTAAATTGAAATAACATCGAGATATTATCATTCATAGAATTTTGATAAGATAATTCCATGCCATAGGTTCTGATAATGTCTTTGTTAATTCTTCTGAACTTTTTTTCGGGAAGCGACTCCCGTACAATTCCATCATGAAGATGGGTTAGAAAAAATATCAGGTCGAAACGCCCCCGGTTGTGCGAACCCTGAAATCCGGCATCCATTGAATATGCCGTCTCCGGTTTGAGATCCGGGTTCGCAACGAATCTTCCCAGCGCTCCCGAGAAACTTTCCCTCAATGTTGGGAATCGTGTTTTCCTCCCAACCGATGCGTTCATCGAATATGAATTATTTATCGAGTACATAATCCCGGCAGTGGCACTATAATCGTATATTGAATTCTGTAATAGATTATGGTCCCCGACTGCTATTGAAGAATGATCATAGCTTACTCCGGTCAGGGTTGATATGCTTTTCCAGAAGTATTCGTATTCGATACCAAAACTGACACAATGCTGATTATAAACCCGCGCGATATTTCCTTCACTCAAAATTACTTCGTTATGTCTTGTCGAAAAACCGGCAACCACAAATCGTAAAAAAGACGTACCGCTAATCATTCCCGAGTAAACGGCTCTGCCATTGAAAATAAGATCTTTGCTATTTTCGTAATCGTTAATTTCAATAAATGAACTGTCCTTATATTGATCGATTTGAGCATTTAGGAATGTCCCCGATAAAGAATAATCAATTTTGGATGCAGAGGTTCCGCGGAATGTATGTTCGCCGCTGACAGCAAGACCGACTCTTCGCCATAATGGATAGCGCCAGTAACGCGGATTCGCAACATCGATCTCCGGTGGAACCTGTTTTCTTGAATCTATAATCAAAGTTGATATATCCAGCGAACCATATCGGGAATAGAGATAGTTAACTTTGCTAAATAGATTAAAAGAATCGCTCCCGCTATTGACTCTTTGATTGGACGGATTATCAGGATGATCAAAGTCACCCGGTAAAGTAAATCCCTGCGAAGTTCTATGCGAACCGGCAACAAGATAGGACAGGACATTATTCCCACCGGAAAACATTCCCGAAAAATACCTGCTGTTATTATCGCCAAACCGGCTTATAAATCTGCCTGAATTTCGTGCGTTATCAATAGTTCTGGACGTAATGTTCACAACTCCGGAAATTGCATTCACACCATAGGTAACCGAGGGTATCCCCCTTGTGACCGATATCTCCCCGACGGCTTCCAATGGAATAAGACTTAAATCTATTCTGTTATCCCAGGGTGTATTGAGTGGAACTCCGTCGAAAAACAACATAATTTGCCGTTCTCCGGCTCCTCTTATATAAATAGAGGATTCTCCACGTGAATTGGTCTGTATTTTCGAGGAAGGAAGCGAGTTACCAAGTTCATCAATTGATACCCCATCTTTTTTGTCCATGATTCGACGATCGATTTTGATAACCGGTTTCCAGTCGGGCGTACGCACGGCATCAACGGTGACCTCTTCGATTCGGGAAGTTATTAGTGTATCTGCTTCCTGCGCCTTTCCGGGAAAACGCACAGTTGCAATAAGAAGGAAACATATAATGTAAATACAGCATATTTTTAAAGTATTCATAATGAGTCACGTTTTTTGCCTCATAGAATGCTAGCTAACAATGTTTATATAATAATAAAAAACCCGAACACTATATGTTAATTTAGTGTTCGGGCTTAGCCGAATCTTTACTATCGGTACCGGATAAATTGCTGAACCGCTCTCCGACAGTCGTTACCACGACTTCATGTGAACGAGCCGCGTTCATCGCTATTGTTCGCTATGTTATGTTGTATGTATAGCTGTAATAAATGGTACTGAATTTCTATCTGTCTGTCAAGTAAAATTTTTAAAATCTGTTATGGAAAAATACCGTATTGTCCGGTAAGTTATTAACTACACGCACTCCATCATCATCCTCAATGAATAACATACCATTTGGATTTATCATATAAGCGAAATCTGCCTTACAATTTGCCTCTATTGCGAATTCGGTATGTCCTTTATTGGGTCTAATAAATTTGTCAGTGTCTTCGTTTATCACGTCTTCAATCTTACTCTTATAAGGGTAATCAGTCATATACTATCTTTTCTCTATGTCCGAAAAACCGGGGGAGCTTCAATATTATTCTCCAATCAATATGATAGGTTGTTGTTGAATTTTCCTTATTTGAGATACAACATCTTCCTGCTCTCCACATATTCACCTGCCTGCAGACGATAGATATACACGCCGCTTGAGAACGCTGTCGCATCGAACTCAATTTCATGCTTTCCTGCCGGTTTATACTCATCTGTCAGTGTAGCGATTTCCCTGCCGAGCATATCGTGAACCGTAATCCTTACAGGACCGCTTACCGGTAATCGATAACCGATCACCGTTGCCGGATTGAACGGGTTGGGATAGTTCTGGAATAGTGCATAGCTTTCGGGTTGTGCGGTAATAGCA
>Ga0209498_1002875_pt1 | contig 10336 bp, 11 predicted proteins | sample WalLakDeSediment_FD_184131 | JGI IMG/M metagenome (GOLD analysis project Ga0209498, IMG submission 184131) | Lake sediment microbial communities from Walker lake, Nevada to study Microbial Dark Matter (Phase II) - Walker Lake 11/02/13 Deep... | ecosystem: Environmental > Aquatic > Freshwater >... | reverse complement strand
CGTGGTAAGCGTCCTTCACGGACTTCTCGACGAACTCGATCATCAGCTCGACGAAATTCTGCAGCTTGCCCGGCACCCCCGCCGTGACCGTCCTGGCCGCGGCATAGAAGATGCCGATGAACAGCAGTCCGAGGATCCAGGACATGATCAGGGTGTCGATGTGGAGGGTCCAGAAACCCTCGCCGACTGACAGGTTCGTGAGGTGATGCTGGACGTATTCAGTGGGTGTCGATGCCATGAACCCTATCCACCAAAGCCCTGCCGGTCACGGCGCGTGAAAATCAAGGCCAGCCAGTTGACGACCAGCGTTGCCGCGAACGTGACCACGAGCGGTAAAAACACGTGGCTCAAAAAAATGGCCGCGGCCGAAAAGAGCACGACAGCCATCACCAGTTTACCGACCTCGGCCCTGACGAAGGCCGAAAATACGGCTTGCGGACCGGCCTCAGCGGGCACCATAAACACCCTCAAGGCCGCCCAGAGGCTCAGCAATACGCTGATTCCCCCGCCGGCCAGGGCGCCAAGCGCGGCATCGCCCCCCATGGTCGCCCCATACAGGGCGGCGGCCACCAGGGTTACCCCCGCCTGTCCAGCAATGATCTTGCCGGGGACTGAACCGATCCTGAGTTGCATGCCGACTGACATCAGCCCCCAAAAGCCGTGGGATTGTAGCCGCTTTTTGCAGTCGCAGCAATTTGCTCGTGCCGAGGCGCTAAGGCGCTAAGGGGTGGCCAGGCGGCCAGCCGGAAAACCATCGGCGCCATTGCCCCACCGTCAGCGGATGTGCGCCAGAATCCCGTCGAGTTCGTCCAGGCTGTTGTAGCTGACCACCAGCTTGCCGCGCCCGCTGGCGGTGTGCTGGAGGGCCACCCGGGCACCCAGTTTCTCCGCCAGCTCGCCCTCGAGGCGGCGAATGTTGGGGTCCCTGGGCCCGGCCGGCGGGGGCTTGCGGGACGGCGCCTGCAGCCGCTTCACCAGCTGTTCCGTCTCCCGGACCGACAGGCCCTTGGCGGCGACTTCGCGGGCCGCGGCGGCCTGGGCCTTGGGCTCGGGCAGCCCGAGCAGCGCCCGCGCATGGCCCATCTCGATGGCCCGGCGCTCGACCAGGGCCTTCACCTCGTCGGACAGCTCCAGCAGGCGCAACAGGTTGCTCACTGCCGCCCGTGACCGGCCGACGGCCTCCGCGGCCTGCTGGTGCGTCATCTCGAACTCGCGGATCAGCCGATCGAGGGCGCGCGCCTCCTCGAGAGGGTTGAGGTCCTCGCGCTGGATGTTCTCGATCAGCGCCATCGCGACCGCTGCCTCGTCCGGCACGTCGCGGATGATCACCGGGATCTTGTGCAGCCCGGCGAGCTGCGCGGCGCGCCAGCGTCGCTCGCCGGCGATGATCTCGTAGCGCACGCCGTCGCCGGTGTCGTGCACCGGGCGGATGACGATCGGCTGTACGACGCCCTGGGCGCGGATCGAGTCGGCCAGGTCCTGCAGGCTCTCCTGGCGGATATCCAGGCGCGGCTGGTAGCGCCCGCGCTTCAGGAGCTCGACGGCGATCTCGCGGTACTGGCCCGTGTCGGTCGTCTCCGCCCCCTGGGTCCGGCTCGCGGAGGACAGCAGGGCGTCGAGGCCACGGCCGAGGGAGCGTTTCTTGACGGCCATCAGGGTGCGTACTCCGTGGGTGTGCCGGGTGTGCGTTCCTGCCGGCGAATCATCTCGCCGGCGAGGGCCAGGTAGGCCAGCGCGCCGCGGCTGGTCCTGTCGTGGAACAGCGCCGGCACACCGAAGCTCGGCGCCTCCGCGAGACGAATATTCCGCGGGATCACGGTGCGGAACACCTTGTCGCCGAAATGCAGGATGAGTTGCGATGAGACCTCGTTGGCGAGGTTGTTGCGCGGATCGAACATGGTGCGCAGGAGGCCCTCGATCTGCAGCTGCGGATTCACGGCGTCACGGATCTGCTCGATGGTGCTGACGAGTGCGGACAGGCCCTCGAGCGCGTAGTACTCGCATTGCATCGGGATCAGCACGCCGGTGGCCGCCGTCAGGGCGTTGACCGTCAGCATATTGATCGACGGCGGGCAGTCGATCAGGACGTAATCGTAGTCGCGAACAATGTCCTTCAGCGCCGTACGCAGGCGGGTCTCGCGCCCGAACTCCGTGATCAGCCGCACCTCGGCGGTGGTCAGGTCATCGTTCCCGGGGATGAGGTCGAAGCCGCCCGGATCGGTGTGCAGGACGGCGTCGCGGGCCGCCGCCTCGCCCAGCAGCACGTCGCAGGACGTGACCTCGAGCTCGCTCTTGTTGACCCCTGCGCCCATGGTGGCGTTGCCTTGCGGGTCGAGGTCGACCAGCAGCACGCGCCGTCGCGTGGCCGCCAGCGAGGCCGCGAGGTTCACGGCGGTCGTGGTCTTGCCGACGCCGCCTTTCTGGTTGGCGATCGCGAGTATCCGGGTCACGTGCGGGTGTCCTTGCGGGAAAATTCGAGCAGGTGACGGCACCCGACAAGGCCGGGGACCGACAGCTTGTGAACGGCGCACATGCGCCACTCGTCCGGCAGGGCATCGAGCTCCGCCTCGGGAAAGGCCCCCTTCATCGCCAGCAGGCGACCGTCCGGGCGCGCCAGGTGTCCGGCAACCCGGACGAATTCGCCGACGGACGAAAACGCCCGGCTGAGCACCACGCCGAAGCCCTGCTCGTCGCGGTACTCCTCCGCCCGCGCCCGGACGACATCCACGTTGCGCAGCCCGAGGCGCGCGACCGCATGCTCGACGAAGCGGGTCTTCTTGCCGGAGGAATCCAGCAGGACGAACTGCTGGCCCGGGCAGGCCAGCGCCAGCACCAGGCCGGGAATGCCCGCGCCCGTGCCGACATCCAGCGCGCGGCCCTCGCCGAGGAAAGGCAGCACCACGAGGCTGTCCATCAGGTGGCGGGTGACCATCTCTTCCGGCGCGCGGACGGCCGTCAGGTTATAGGTCTCGTTCCACTTGGACAAAAGCTCGAGATAGCCCGCCAGCGCGCCCGCGAGCCCGGGCGGGCCCGCAAGATGCAATGCCGACAGGCCGCTCTCGATCTGCTGCTGAATTCGGGCTATGTCCACCGGGGCCCTCCGCGGGCCCGCAAGTATAGCGGGGACCAGCCAGGTTTAGGCGACCGGGCGGCGCGCGCTCCGGTCTAGTCCTTCTTGTCCTTGGCCGTGTCCTTGGCTTTGCCCTTCGGGTTGGCCTCGCCCTGGCTCTTGCCGTAACCCTTGCCGTAGATACCCTGGTGGGGGTCCGCTGCCTTCGGGTTGCGCATCTGTTGCCGGTGGGCTTCGCGCTCCTCCGGCGTCATGGCCTCCCAACGCTTCTGCATCTCGGCCCGGTGCGCTTCGCGCTCCTCGGGCGTCATGGCGCCCATGCCGGTGCCATCGCCATGGGCGCGCGACCGCTCCCCGTGGTACTGGCGCAGTTCCTCGCGCCTGGTTTCCCGCTCCTCGTCGCTGAGTCCCGCCCAGTATTCGTCGGCCTGGCGCTGCACCCGCCCGCGTTCTGCTTCGCTCATCTGGTCCCAGCGCTCGCGGACTTCCTGCCGCTCCTGCTCGGACAGGCCGTGGTACGGCTTGGCGTCCTGCGCGGTCGCCGGAAGCGCCCCCGCCAGCCACAGCGCGGCCGCAAGCCCGGTCACCAGGAATTTGATTCGCATCAGTTTTCTCCTCGTTGCGGAACCGGCGGCCGGTCGGCCGCTTTGCCGTGTTCGGACCGCGGGGAGCCCCCGGGGTTCAACCGGATCGCCACGCTCGGTCCGAAAAACCCCGCGGGACTCAGGTCCCGAGCGGCTCCCGTGCCGACTGCAGGCCCTGAGCGGAGCCCTGACCGCCGGCGCGGCCATCGTTGCGTGTTCCGTGTTGCGCGTTGCCGGAATAAGGGCACGTCTTCATGCCCCGGTGCGCCTCGCGCTGCGCCGGCGTCATGGACTGCCACAAACGGTGCATCTCGGCGGCGTGCGCCTGCCGTTCCGCCGTGGTCATGGCCTCCGCGCCCGCGTGGACGACCACCGCTTGCTGCGCCGCAGCAACCTGGGGAAGAACGCCGCGCTCCGCGATGGCCGGCACCGCGAGCCAGAGCAGCGATGCGACCGCCATTCCGAACAAAAAGCCCTTTACCTGCATGGTTCTCTCCTCCGCAAAATAAAGTCGAGCATCCATGCTTTCGAGGCGAGCGCCGCGTCGGGTTCACGCCGCGGCCGCAGCCATCATTCAGCCGCTGACCAGCAGCGCCATGAACTCATCCACCGGGATCGCCTCGAGCTTCTGCTGGTCGGCGCACAGCGCCTTGAGCGCCGTGAACTGGCGCTCGGTCAGCCTGCCCTTGACGCTGTTCTCGAACTTGCGCACCAGCAGCGGGATGCCCTCCGCACGGCGCGTGCGGTGGCCGATCGGGAACTCGATCTCGATCCGCCGGGTGGAGCTGCCGTCCCTGAAGAACACCTGCACGGCATTGCCGATGTAACGCTTGTCGGGGTCGTAGTAGTCCCGGGTGAAGCGCTCGTTCTCGCGCACCACCATCTTGTCGCGCAACGCGTCCACGCGCGGATCGGTTGCCACCTGGTCTTCATAGTCCGCCGCCACCAGCCGGCCGAAGATCAGCGGAATCGCGGTCATGTACTGGATGCAGTGATCGCGGTCGGCCGGATTGGCCAGCGGGCCGGTCTTGTCGATGATGCGCAAGCCCGGCTCCTGGGTCTCGATGACGATCTCCCTGACGTCGTCGAGGCGGTCCCGCACCAGCGGATGCAAGGCCATTGCCGCCTCGACCGCCGTCTGCGCATGGAATTCCGCCGGGTAGGAGACCTTGAACAGCACGTTCTCCATCACGTACGTGCCGTAACCCTGCGGGAACGACAGGTCATTGCCGCCGAACAGCACGTCCTGGAAGCCCCAGCGAGTGGCGGTGAGGGCCGACGGATAGCCCATTTCGCCCGCCAGCGCCATCAGGGCATGGCGCACGCCCCGGCTGGTGGCATCGCCCGCCGCCCAGCTCTTGCGCGAACCGGTGTTCGGCGCATGGCGATAGGTCCGCAGCGCGCCGCCGTCGAGCCAGGCATTGGACAAGGCGCTGACGATCTGGTCCCGCGTGCCGCCGAGCATCCTGGTCGCGACCGCCGTGGACGCGACCCGCACCAGCAGGACGTGATCCAGGCCGACGCGGTTGAAGCTGTTTTCCAGCGCGATCACGCCCTGGATCTCGTGGGCCTTGACCATCGCCTCGAGCACTTCGCGCATTTTCAGCGGCTGCCCGCCCTCGGCGACGTGCCTGCGTGACAGGTAGTCGGCCACCGCAAGGATCGCGCCGAGGTTGTCCGAGGGATGGCCCCACTCCGCCGCCAGCCAGGTGTCGTTGAAATCCAGCCAGCGCACAGCGGCGCCGATGTTGAATGCGGCCTGCACGGGATCGAGCTCCCAGCCGGTGCCGGGCACCCGCGCACCGCCCGGCAGGGTCGCGCCGGGCACCACCGGCCCGAGCAGCCGGGTGCAGGCGGGATAGTCGAGCGCCTGGAAGCCGCACGCCAGGCTGTCCATCAGGCAATAGCGCGCCGTCTCCAGCGCCGCGGCGCTGTCCACGCGGAAGCCGTGCACGTAGTCGGCGATGTCGACCAGGGCCTGGTCCGGATCGGGACGCTGCGCCGAGCGGGTTTCTGCAACGGACATGGTCAGCCGCGCCGGCCGATCGGGGTCCAATGCTGCAGGCCCGGGCCGATATAGTCGGCGCTCGGCCGGATCAGCCGGTTGTTGGCACGCTGTTCCATGATGTGCGCCGACCAGCCGGTGGTTCGCGAGCAGACGAAAATCGGCGTGAACAGGGCCGTCGGAATACCCATGAAGCGATACGCGCTGGCGGAATAGAAGTCGGCGTTCGGAAACAGCTTCTTCTCGTCCCACATGACCTTCTCGATCGCCTCGGAGACCGGGAAGATCACCTTGTCGCCGCACTCGTTCGAGAGCTGCTGCGCGAAGGCCTTGATCACCTTGTTGCGCGGGTCGGAGGTCGTGTAGACCCGATGCCCGAAGCCCATGATCTTGGCTTTCGCCACGAGCATCTCGCGGACGCCGCGATCGGCCTCCGCCGCACTGCCGAAACGCTCGATCAGCTCCATGGCGGCTTCGTTGGCGCCGCCGTGCAGCGGGCCGCGCAGCGCGCCGATCGCACCGGTAATGGCCGAGTGGAAGTCCGACAGGGTGCCGGTGATGACGCGCGCCGCGAAGGTCGAGGCATTGAACTCGTGTTCCGCGTACAGGATGAGTGACACGTCCAGGACACGACGATGAAACTCGGACGGCACCTGGTCGTGCAGCAGGTGCAGGAAATGCCCGGCGATGCTGTTGTCGTCAGTGACCGTGTCGATGCGCACGCCGTCATGGTGGAACCGCCACCAGTACAAAAGTATTGAGGGGAACACCGCGAGCAGTCGGTCGGCGACGTCGAGCTGCGCGGAGAAATCGCGCTCCGGCTCGAGGTTGCCGAGCAGCGAGCAGCCGGTGCGCAGCACGTCCATCGGGTGGGAGTCGCCGGGGATGGTCTCGAGCGCCGCCTTCAGCGGCTCCGGCAGGGCGCGCAGGCCCTGCAGGCGCTTTACGTAGGCATCGAACTCGGCCTGGCTCGGCAGGCGGCCGTAGTGCAGCAGGTATGCGACTTCCTCGAAGCGCGCGTGCTCGGCGAGATCGTAGATGTCATAGCCGCGATAGGTCAGTCCGGCGCCTTCCTTGCCCACGGTGCAGATGGCGGTTTCGCCCGCGGATACCCCGGCGAGCCCGCCTGCTTTCTTGTCCTTGCTCATGATTTTTCTCCCTCGCTCTTCGTGGCGGCGTTGTCGGTCTGGAACAACGCGTCGAGCTTGCGCTCGTAATCGTGGTAGCCGAGGACGTCGTAGAGCTCCGTCCGGGTCTGCATGGTGTCCACGACGGCCTGCTGCGTGCCCTCGCGCCGCAGCGTCTCGTAGACGGCCACCGCAGCGGCGCTCATCGCCCGGAACGCCGACAGCGGGTACAGCGCGAGCCGCACACCGGCATCGGCGAGCTCGCCGGTGGTGAACAGCGGCGTCTTGCCGAACTCGGTGATGTTGGCCAGCACCGGCACACGCACCGTCGCGGTGAACTCGCGGTACTCGTCGAGGGTGGTGAGCGCCTCGGCGAAGATCATGTCGGCGCCGGCTTCCACGTAGGCGACGGCCCGGTCGATGGCTTGTCGCTGCCCCTCGACCGCGTGGGCGTCGGTACGCGCCATGATGACGAAGGCGTCGTCGGTCCGGCCGTCCACGGCGGCACGGATGCGATCGCACATTTCACCGGCGGAGACCAGCGCCTTGCCCGGCCGATGGCCGCAGCGCTTGGCCGAGACCTGGTCCTCGAGGTGCAGCGCAGCGGCGCCGGCGCGGATCATCTCGCGCACGGTGCGGCCGATATTGAAGGCCGCGCCCCAGCCGGTGTCGGCATCTACCAGCAACGGCAGCGCCGTGGCGCCGGTGATGCGCCGGATGTCCTCGCAGACGTCATTGAGGCTGGTCATGCCGAGGTCCGGTAGCCCGAAAGACGCATTCGCGACCCCGGCGCCGGACAAGTAGATGGCCTTGTAACCAGCCCGTTCCGCCAGCAGCGCGGTAAAGGCATTGACGGTCCCGACGACCTGCAGCGGGCGTTCGGCCTGGAGGGCGGCCCGGAACCGGGCGCCGGCGGACTGGGCATTGGTCATGAGCGACTCCCCGTGGGCAACGCAGCATTTTAGCAGCAGCGAGGGCTCGCGGCCGCTGCCGCGGCCCTCGCCCCATTAAGGACTTAACTCCGCAGATCGACGAGCGTCCGGCCGCGCACCTGGCCGTCGATATATTCGCCGAAAAAGTGCGGAAGTTCTTCCAACGTGACGGTTCTGTGCGCGATCGTGTCGAGATGCCTGGGTTTCAGCGTGGTCGCGAGGCGGTCCCAGACTGCCAGCCGGATCGGCCGCGGCGTTGCCACAGAGTTCACCCCCAGCAGATTGGCGCCGCGCAGGATGAACGGCATCACGGTGGTATGGAGCTCGTGGTGCTGGGCCAGCCCGATACAGGCGATGGAGCCCCACCAGTCCATGGTCCGGGTCAGCCAGGCCAGCGTCTCGCCACCGAGGTTATCCACCGCGCCCGCCCAGGTGGCGGCCTCCAGCGGCCGCGTGCCCATCTCGAACTCCCCGCGCACCAGCACTTCGGCGGCGCCAAGGCCCTTGAGGTAATCAGCCGCCTCGGCCTTCCCGGTCAGGGCCGTGACCCGGTAGCCGCGCCCGGCGAGCATGTCCACCGCGAGCCCGCCGACGCCGCCGGTGGCGCCGGTCACGATTACCGGGCCGTTCTCCGGCGCAAGCCCGTTGTGCTCGAGGCGATGAATGGCCAGCCCCGCGGTGAAGCCGGCGGTGCCGAGCTGCATGGCGGCCCGCGGGTCGAGCCCGGCCGGCAGCGGCACAACCCAGTCGCCGCGCACCCGGACGTACTCGGCGTAGCCGCCGTCATGTTCTTCGCTGAGGCCGCAGCCAGTGACCGTCACCAGGTCCCCGGGCCGGTATCGTTCGTCCGTCGAGCTGGCGACCTCGCCGGCGACGTCGATGCCGCCGACCAGGGGAAAGCGCCGCAGGATGCGGCCTTTGCCGGTGGCCGCCAACGCGTCCTTGTAGTTGATGCTGGAGTAATGACCGCGAATCACCACTTCGCCGGCGCCGAGATCGTCGAGGTTCAGCGTCTCGAGGCGCGCATCGACGCCCTTGCCGGCCTGGTGGATTCGGAATGCCTTGAATGATTTCATGCTCAATTACTCCGCGCGGTGTTGGCCAGCCAGACGGCGATGCCCTGCGCATTCAGCGCCATGTCCATATTCAGCACCTCGTCGCGAAACGCCGGGTCCGGATCGACGCCATGTTCATCCAGTCGCGCGAACATCCAGTCGCGCAGCGCCGCGCGGATGGACGCCCCCGGATCCGCGTCATCGCGGTGCCGCGCGGCGATCTGCACGTACGCGTCGAGATCGCGATGCAGCTGCGGCGCCAGCGCCGCCGGCGCGCGCACACAGCTGAAATGCGTCAGGAACGCGCGCTCGGGCTTGTACGACAGCAGGCGCCGGATGGTGGCGTGCGCCGCCTCCGGGTCGAACTGCACCGGCGTGGTGGTCGGAAAGATGAACGGCCCGGCGGCGGTGTCGAGTTCGCGATAGGAAATCCCGAAGCAGTCGCCGGTGAATACTGCCGAAGCGGCCGCATCGACGATGCAGTAGTGATGTTTCGCATGGCCCTCGGTGTGGATGAACTCGAACTCCCGGCCGGCCAGCGACAGCCGCTCGCCGTCCTCGACCGTCCGAATACGCGCCGCCGGGATGGGCTTGATCTCGCCGTAAAGCGCGTCAAACGCTGCCGCGCCATAGACCGCCTTCGAGCCCTCGATGAGGCGCGCCGGGTCCGCCATGTGGCGCGCGCCGCGGGGATGCAGCACCGCGGTGGCGTTCGGCAGCGCCGCCATCAGCGCGCCCGCCCCGCCGGCGTGATCCAGGTGGACGTGGGTCACGAACACCCACTCGACCTGTTCCGGCTCGAGGCCCCTCGCCTCCAGCGCCGCCAGCAGCAGCGGCACCGAATGGGTAGTGCCGGTGTCCACGAAGGCGGCGCGGCCGCCGTGGATCACCAGGTGGCTGGCGTCGAGACCGGGTCTTACGTACTCGGTGTCCACCGCCGTGACACCGTCGTCGAAATCGATCAGGCTGGGTTTATGCAATGTCGGGCCCCCTGTGTGTTCATCCCCGATTGTGTCGCCTCGCGCCGCGATGAGCAAAGCGCCCGTGGCCGCTGACCTCGTCCTGGTGCTCGGCGACCAGCTCGATGCGGACAGTCCCGCGCTCCGGCGTGCGCGGCCGGGGGAGTCCGTGGTGGTGATGATCGAGGCGACCGGTGAAGCCGTGCGCGCCTGGAGCCACAAGCAGCGCATCGCCGTGTTTCTCGCCGCGATGCGCCACCACGCCGCCGACCTGCGGGCCAAGGGCTGGCAGGTGGACTACCGCGACCTGGACGCCGGCTGGCCATCGCTGGCGGAGGGTCTCGAGGACGCCATTGTCCAGCATCGCCCGCAGCGCGTGCTCGCCGTCGAGGCGGGCGAGTGGCGCGTCGAGGCGGAGATCGAGGCGGCCTGCCGGCGGCAGGGCGTTGCGCTCGAGTGGGTCGCGGACACGCATTTCTACTGCAGCCGGGCCGACTTCCAGGCCTGGGCCCGGGGGCGGAAGAGCCTCGTCATGGAGTTCTTCTATCGCGAGCAGCGGCGGCGATTCGGCATCCTGATGGAGGGTGCGCAGCCCGTCGGCGGC